>Ga0075435_100003658_pt1 | contig 10471 bp, 11 predicted proteins | sample RhiMethybrSRZTD4_FD_75302 | JGI IMG/M metagenome (GOLD analysis project Ga0075435, IMG submission 75302) | Populus rhizosphere microbial communities from Tennessee, USA - Rhizosphere MetaG P. TD hybrid SRZTD4 | ecosystem: Host-associated > Plants > Roots > Rhizosphere > Soil | place: USA... | reverse complement strand
GATCGTGATCGCCGACCTGCGCACTCGGAAGTTGATCGCGTCGCGCGACCGCTTCGGCATCAAGCCTCTGTATTGGTCGATCGAAGACGGACGTCTGTTTCTCGCGTCGGAGGCGAAGCAGATCGTGGCCGGACGCGGAGGCCGTCCGCGCGCGAATGCGGCGTTCGCGGCGAAGCTGCTACACGGCGCGCACGTCCCGCTGCTGTACGAGACGATGTTCGACGGAATCGCGCCGATGCCGGCAGCGACATTCTTCGAGATGCCGCTCGATTCCGTGAGCGCGCCGCGGTTCGTTCCTTATTGGTCGCTGCCGGAGCGCGCGGCGGCGAATCCGCCGCGATACGAAGACGCCGTCGACGAGATGGAGTCGATCCTGCGCGACGCCGTCGCGTCGCACTCCGTTGCCGACGTCCGCACCGGCGCGCTGCTGTCGGGAGGTCTCGACTCCTCGACAATCGCGGCGATGGCGAAGCTACCGTCATTCTCCTTCGGCTTCGAAGGAGAGTTCGCGAACCTGTCGGAGCTCGAATACTCGCGCGCCGTCGCACAAAGCTCAGGTCTCGAAAACCACGAGACGACGTTCGACGCGCAATGGGTCCGCAACAACATCGACTACGCCATCCGTTCGATGGAAGAGCCGCCCCTCGGCCTCGCCCCGCTCGCGCAGTTCCGCATCTTTCAGTTCTGCCGCGAGCATGGCATGACCGTCGTGCTCGACGGCCAGGGCGCCGACGAGATCCTGGCCGGCTATCCGTATTACGAGCGCCTGATGATTCTCGATCGATTGCGTCAGCGAAGATGGCGCGATGCGTTCAGCGAGATCGACGCCGTCGCGCGCGTGCAGCAGCGAAGCCGCATCGCCATCGCGTACGAAGCGGTGCAGCCGTCGATCGCGGCGCGCTATCGAAAATACTTGCGCCCGCGCCCCGATGAATGGCTCGCCATCGATCCGTCGCGGCCGGAAGACCTGCGCGCGTACGTCGACCGCGGCCGCGATCCTTCGACCGTGAACCGGCAATCGTATTGGGACATCAAGTGGGGCAACGTCCGGATCATCCTCGACTACGCCGACAAGAACGCGATGTTCTCCTCCATCGAGTCGCGCGTTCCGTTCTTCGATCGCAGACTGATCGAGCTGGCGATGTCGCTGCCGGATACGTACAAAGTCGGACGGGGCGAGCGCAAACGCGTGCTGCGCGACGCCGCGCGCCGCATCCTTCCGCCGAAAGTCACGGAGCGCCGCACGCGACAAGGATTCCTCACTCCCGACGACGCGCTCATTCGCGGCGCATTGCGCGAAGACATCGATCGCGATCTGCACGACCCGTCATTCACGTCGCTGCCGATCTTTCATCGCCCGAAGCTCGAGCGCTTCATCGACAAGACCAACGACGCGCGCGCGAAGTGGCGACTCTGGACGTTGGCGCGATGGCGCGCGATCTTCGACGCGACGTTCTGATACCCTGATTGCATGCCGACAATCGATGTGCGACAGCTTCGTCGCAACCCCTCTGTCGAGGAAGCACCGCTGCAAGGCGAGATGATGTTGTTCGACGCGACGACGTCGAAATTCTTCGTGCTCAATCCGTCGATGGCGCTCGCATGGAAGTGCTGCGATGGCGAACATTCACTCGACGACATCGCGAACAAGCTCGCCACCGACTTTCAGGGAGTCACGACGGATCAGGCCACCGACGACGTCATGCGCGCCGTCGACGAGCTTCGCAAACTGGGCCTCTTGCTTGACGTCACATGAGGCTGTGTCTATCATTCGCGCCGAAGCCCCCAAATTTGGTCCGGGTGGAGGATGGTATGAACACTACCCTGGAGACCCGTATAACCGACGAGCGTCCGCGCTACGAAGCCCCGACGGTCCGCGTCATGACGGAGACCGAGATTCTCAACACGTTCCAGATCACGCAAGCGATGGGAACCTGGTGGAACAACCTGGGTTCGCCTTTCTGCCCACCGGGTTGCTGATCGTGTGACGTTGCTCCGCAGGGTCGGTTTGCCAACAGCGGCATCGTTCGATGCCGCTGTTTTGTTTTTTCCGGACGATCGCATCGCTGCAACCCTGGCCGGAAAAAATGTCGTCGTCGAAAGCGACGACGCTTCGCTGCTTTCCGCGCTCTTCATCGCGTTCGGCGACGGAGGCGCAGTCGACGACCTCCCCTTTTTTCGCGCCGTCTTCGCGCAACGCACGCTGCGAGCGAGCATCAACGGATCGCCGCTCGCGCCGCGCGAGCTCTTCTTCGGTCTGGAAGATCCGAATTGTCCGTATCGCCTCGAAGACGACACGATCTTCTACCGCGACGATGACAGCGCGCAGTTCACGATCGAAAACGACGTCATTCGCGTGCACGAAACGCCGCGGTGGCGCGTTGCGGTGACGGCACTCCTGTCGCGCGGTTTCCTCCACTTCATCGACGATCTCGTTCTCTTCCACGCCGCCGCCGCCGGCATCCGCGGCAACGGCGCGCTCTTCGTCGCCGCGCGCGAATCGGGCAAGTCGACGATCGCACTCGCGCTCGCATCGCGCGGCCACGAGTTTCTCAGCGACGAATACGGCTGCTACGACACCGCGACGCACGAGCTCCTCCCGTATCGACGTCCCGTCGGCATCCGCGAGGGACCGCGCGCCGCAGCGATCAGCCTCGCCCTGGCACGCGGCGCGTATCGCGGCATTCCGCACGAGGACGCGATCCGCGTCGACCTCGGGTCGCTCATTCCGCTCGCGCCGCCGCGCCGCGTCCCGCTGCGCATGGTCGTGTTTCTGGAAGGCTTTGCCGACCGGCCGCGCTTACGCCTCGCCACCGAAGACGAGAATCGCGTCGAAATGCTCAGGACGTTGTACAGTTCGCTCATCACTTCAACGCACGCCAGGCGCACGCTGGACATCCTGCGTATGCTCTCGCGCACGCGCGTGATGCATTTGGAAATGGGCGATCCGGACCAGACCGCGGCGCTCCTCGAGGAGGAACTCGGCTCATGACCGCAATGAGCGTCAACGATCGCGCGTACGCGATCGCCACCTTTCGCTTCATCAGCGTGCGGCTGATGGAGATCGTCGCGCGCTGGACCCCGACGACGCCGGAGATGGAAGTGAAGATCGTCTTCGGCCGCCACATCTGGGACTTCGCGCAGCACGCCGACATCCTCGGCAAGCGAACCTTCGAGCTTCGCCAGCCGGAACAATTCTCGAAGCGTCCGGTCGATGCGTACGTCGATCTCCTCGACAAGATGTCGGAACTGAAGTCGACGTCCGAGCGCATCGGCGCGCTGTACGACGGGCTCCTTCCCGCGCTCGAGAAACGCTACCGCGACTACATCGCTGCGGCCGATCCGATCCTCGACGAGCCGACGATCCTGATCTTCGATCGCATCGTCGCCGATCTCGGGCGGATGCGCGAAGACGCGGGCGCGGTCCGCCGCGAGCGCGCCATCGGCACGTGGGATGCCTCCGCCATCGCAGGCGCGGAGCGGGAGATCGCCCGAATCGTGGCGTGAGGTGAAGGCATGAGCGACATCGGCACGTTCGACATCGACGGAATCACGCTGCGCCTCGAGCCGGCGCGCGACGACTGCTTCACCGTCGTGCGCACCGACACGGAGATGGCCGAGCGCGAAGGCTACGACGAAGTCGGCCGCCGCGAGATGCTGCATCGCCACATGAGCAACGAAGTGACGAGCATCGACATCGCCGCGCAATGCATCGTCGACTTTCCCGACGCGCCGTGGGAATTGCGCATGGAACTGGCGCGGCAGTGCTACGACGAGACGCGGCACGTGCGCGCTCTCCACCGCCGTCTCATCGAGCTCGGCGGACACAAAGGCGAGTTCCCGATCTCGACGTTCGAATGGTGCGTCACCTCCGCCCTCGACTCGCTGCCGGCGCGGCTGGCGACACAGAATCGAACGTTCGAAGCAGGCGCGATGGACGTCGTGGCCGGTCTCATTCGAAACGTTCGCGAAGCGGGCGACGAGGAGACGGCGTACGTGCTCGACGCGATCCTCGCCGATGAAGTGCAGCACGTCCGCTTCGCCAATCGCTGGATCAAAAAGCTCGCGACGGACAACCCGCGCGTGCTGATGAAAGTGGCACACGCGATCCGATTTCTCGCCGAGGCCAATGCGCGCGTCGTGGCCAAAGGCGGCGAGAAGAGCGCCGCCGGGATGGAGTTCGCGAATCCCGAAGAGCGCGTGCCGGCCGTCAACGTCGAACATCGCAAGCTCGCCGAGTTCACCGACGAAGAAGTGCAAGTCATCCTCGAGCAAGCGGGCTTCCGGACGGTCGCATGAGTGATCGCCAACTCTTCTGCGAAGATCCCGCGCGCGACGAGCGATTCACCGTCGTCGAGCGCTGGGAAGAGATGAACAACTACGAGCCCGGCGATCCGCTGAAAGACCCGGAGTTCCTGCACCGCCAGTTGAACGAAGAGGTCAACAGCATCGAGATGTGCGCGCGCAGCCTCGCCGATTTTCCCGACGCGCCGTGGGAGCTGCGGAAAGAATTGGCGCGGCAATGCTGGGACGAGGCGCGTCATGCGCTGGCGTTCCAGCGCTTGATGGAGAAGCGCGGCGGGACGCTCGGACAGTTCCGCGTGATGAACTTTCAATACCGCATCATCTGCAACCTCCCTGATCTGGCCAGCCGTCTTGCCGTGCAGAATCGCAGCTTCGAAGCGGCGGGACTGGAGGCGATTCAGGACGGCATCTCGTCCGCGAAGCGCGACGACGATCCGGAGTTCGTCGGGCTCTTCGAAGCGCAGCTCGCCGACGAGATGCATCACGTGCGCTACGCGAACGAGTGGGTGAAGAAGCTGTTGCAGCAGGGCGGGCCGCGCGCCGTCTTTGTGCTCGCACGCGATGTCGCGCAAGCGAACGAGGCGCTGCGCCGGATCGCCGGTGATGCGATTCAGTTCTATCCGGTCGCCGACGAGTTGCGCCGCGAGGCCGGCTTCAGCGACGAAGAGATCGAGTCGGCGCGCGTTCTCACGACGCAGGGATGAGCGACCCCGTCGAGCTCTCCGCCGCCGTGCTGCGCGGCGTCGCGGTGCTCTGGAAAAAAACGAATCGCGAAGTGACGGTCCGCTTCGGCGGCAACAGCATGCGGCCGACGATCGCGCCGGGAGAGGAAGTGCTCCTTCGCTGCACCGATGACGTCCGCGCCGGCGACGTCATCGTCTACATCTATCTCGATCAAGTCGTCGTGCATCGCCTGATCGCGCGCGGAAAACGCTGGCTCCTCACGCGCGGCGACGCGCACACGCTTCCCGATCCTCCCATCGAGGATCCGTCCGCCGTCGTCGGCAAGATCGTGAACGTTCCGCCACCGCCGCAATCGATGCTGCGTTCGATCGCGGCGATCGTCACGCGAGTCGCAGGCGTATTCGGCGCACGCGCGATCCGCGCCTCGATCGCCGCAATGAGAGCGCTGCGGTAGAATCGCGCCACGCATGTCCAACGCCATCGCTGGTGAAGCGCTGCTCAGCGGAGCGTCTGCCACGCCTGCGCGTCGTTGGATTGAGTCGGCGCGCTTCGACCTTTTTTTCTTCACGCTCTCGCCGCTGCTCGTGCTGCCGGTCGCCATCGGAATCGAGAACAACGTCAAACGACTCCTCATCATCGGCGTCATTCTGGCGTTTCCGCACTACTTCTCCTCGCTCGCGTTTTACTTCTGGGACGAGCGCCGCGACTACTATCGCCGCCGCTGGCTCGCCTTTTACGCCGGCCCCATCATCCTCGGCACTACCTTCGCCCTCCTCCTCTACACGAAGGTCCCGATCATCATTCAGTTCGTGCTCTTCTTCTGGAACGCGTATCACGTCGCGCGACAGAGCTGCGGCATCCTGTCGATCTATCGTCACGGAATGGGCGTGCATGACGCAAAGCATCGCGATGCCGCGAACTTCGCCATCATCAGCGTCTGCATCTGGCTCGCGCTCTGGAACATCGGCACGCATCCGCAGGTCTATCCGGCGCTCGTCAACATCCGCCCCGAGCTGCCGGTCGTCGTCTTCTTCGCCGCAGGCGCGGTCGCGGTGTTCGGATTGATTCGACTCGCGCTCTCGCTCGCCGAGCGCGTGCGCAACGGGATCGGTCCCGCGCTGCCGGAAGGGTTGTTTCTCCTCACCAGCATCCTTCTCTTCCATCCCTACATCTGGATGAGAGACTCGTCGCTCGCGACCGGCGCAATGCTGCTGCCGCACTACCTGCAGTACATGGGAATCGTGTGGCTTCTGCACCGCCGCAAATTCGCGAACGCGCCCGCGGCGGCAACGTCGCGGCCGCAGTCGGTGCTCGTCACGCTCAGCAAGAGCGCGCGGCTGCTCGTTCCCGTGCTGTTCGGAATCGGCGCCGCGTTCTTCGTTGCGGCGCGACTATCGGCGCGCGTCGGCCTGTTCCCGCACTTCGAAGCGCTCTATCTCTTCATCGCCTTCCAGCACTTCTACATGGACGGATTGTTCTGGGCATTCCGTCAGCCGGAGATCCGGAGCAGCCTTTCGCCATATCTCATGCGCCGCCCGCAGCAGCCGGCGCTCGCGACGACGTAGCGCATGTGCGGCATCTGCGGCATCGTTGCGCTCGACGGCTCACCGATTCGCAGCGATGATGTGACGTCGATGACGGCCGCGCTCCATCATCGCGGTCCCGACGATCGCGGCACCTGGTCCGCCCCCGGCGTCGCACTGGGCGCAACGCGCCTCAGCATCCTCGATCTCTCGCCCGCCGGACATCAGCCGATGACGAGCGGCGACTGGACCCTCGTCTACAACGGCGAGGTCTACAACCACCGCGCGATTCGCGAACGGCTCGATGTTCCGTTTCGCTCGCACAGCGATACCGAAGTCGTGCTCGAAGCGATTCGCGCGTGGGGCGCTGATGCGATCGCAGAATTCGACGGCATGTTCGCGCTCGCGGCGTGGAATTCACGAACGCGCACGCTGCTCCTCGCGCGCGACCGCTTCGGCATCAAGCCGTTGCTCTACGCGCGCGTCGGCAACGAGATCGCCTTCGCATCGGAAGCGCGCGCGCTCATCACGTGGCGCCCCGAGCTCGCCGAAGTTCGCGAAGATGCGATCGAAGAGTCGGTGACGTTTCGCCACGTCGCCGGCGAGCGGACGTTGTTTCGCCGCATTCAGCGCGTGCTCCCCGGCGAGATCCTGCAATTCACCACGGAGGGGCGGACGCCCTCGTCCGCCCACGCGGCGTCAGCCGCGCTCGCGCGCGGCAGGGCGGACGAGGGCGTCCGCCCTTCCTTGACTCGCTCCGTTCACGATCAACTCGTCGCCGACGTTCCCGTCGGCACGCTCTGCAGCGGCGGAATCGACTCGAGTCTCATCACCATGCTCGCCGCGCGCGATCGCGACACGCCGCTGCACACTTTCTCCGTCTCGTTCCCCGGATTCGAGCTCGACGAATCCGACTTTGCCGCGGCGGTCGCGCAACGCGCCGGCACGATCCATCACGTGCATGAATGCGATCCTCACTCGCTCGCCGACGACTTCGTCGCGCTCACCCGCCACATCGACGAGCCGATCATGCATCCCAACTCCATCCCCCTTCATCAGGTCTGCCGTCTCGCGCGCGCATGCGGCGTGATCGTGCTGCTCGCCGGCGAAGGCGCCGATGAGCTGTTCGGCGGCTATCCCCGCTTCATCGCCGCGCGCAAGCTCGGACGCGTGCGACGTTGGCAGCGTCTTCCACTCGCGAAGCACATTCGATGGAGCAGAGTCCCGATCCCCGATCGATGGAAGGCAGCCGCCTACAAGCTCGCCGCCGACGCCGACGATCTCATCCTCCTCGGCAACGCCATGACGTCGTCACAAGACGTCGCCGCACTCCTCGGCCGGCCTCCTCGCTTCGATTTCGAATTCCGCCTGGCGGCGCTTGCGCGCACGCGAAACCTCGACATCGCCGAGCGCGTTCGCCAATACGATCTCGATACGTATCTGCCGCCGTTGCTTCAGCGTCAGGACGCGATGAGCATGGCCGCGAGCGTCGAAGCGCGCGTGCCGATGCTCGGAAACGGCGTCGCGTCGCGCGCGCTTGCCACACCTTCGAAAGACCTCGCGCGCGGCGCCAACGGCAAACTGCCGCTGCGCGAGATGGCGTACGAGCTCCTTCCGCATCGCAATATCGACCGACGCAAGATCGGCTTCAACACGCCGACGGGACAGTGGCTCCGCGCGTGGGATCAGATGCTCGATCTCCTGACGCCGAATTGCCGCGCATCGGCGTACATCGATCCGCGCGTGATCACACGACTCGCCACGGAACATCGCTCCGGTCACGCCAATCGCGGCGAGTTGCTCTGGACGATCCTGGCGCTGGAAGTGTGGCTTCGTGAATGTGGCAGCGTCGCGCCGGCGGCGCGCGAGCGCGACATGGCGGTGTCGGCGCAGTGATCCATTTTCTCGCGCCGTGGAAAGACCTCATTCGCCCCGCGTTCTTTCTCTTCTTCCTCATCCTCGGATTTCGCGCGCGCCGCTCGCAGCGCGCGGCGCTGACGTTCATCGCGTACACGATCGCCGTCTCTCTGCTCATCGGCTTCACGCAGCTCGAAGCATGGCCGTTCTCCGATTGGGCTCTCGTGCATACGCTGCGCGAGCCGGACATGAATCGCTTGGACTTCGTCGGCATCGACGCTGACGGCCGCGCGTGGATGATCGATCCGCGCGTGATGCAGCCGATCGCAACCGAGGAATTCGATACGTGGATGCGGATGAAGTTCTTCCGCATGAGCGACAGCGGGCGACAGGCGGTGTCCGAAGAGATCATTCGCCGCGCGGAAGAAGGGCGGAAGCGATTCCTGGCCGGTGGAAGTCCGGGAAGCGACGCGTGGCTGTTCGGCCACTTCGCGGCGCCGCGCCATTTTCATAACGGCGCCGTCTGGCGTTCACCAAACGACGTTCCACGCGTTCCTTTTCGACGATTGCGCCTCGTCGTGACGCGATGGAACATCGAGCAATTCGAGCGCGATCACAATGCGCTTACGCGAACGGTGATCTATGAATCGCATTAAAGCGTGGTGGCTCGCGCCGGAGCCGGCGATCAACGTCACCATCGCGCGCGTGCTGCTGGCGCTCACCGCTCTGTGGGTCATCCTGTCGCGATTCGATCTGCCGTCGACGCTGCAACTTCCCGCCGACTTGTGGGCGACCGTGCCGTTCGAGCGTCGCCTCCGCTTCTTGCTGCTCTTCTCGGTCTCGATTGAACGAGTCTTGTGGATTGCACTGCACGTCGCGCTGGTGCTCGCCCTCTTCGGCGTCAAGGAGCGCTGGACCTGCATCGTGAGCGGACTTCTTCTCTATCATTTCGCGCCGCTCGAGACCGTCTTATGGACGCCGAACCCTTATCTCCGCGGCCTCACCATTCCCTGCCTCGGCCTGCTCTTCATCGGCTTCGCCAATCGCGCCGGCTGGAGTGTGCGTCTCCTGCAATTTCTCTTGTGCGTGATGTACTTCTTTGCCGGCTATTCGAAATTGTTCGCGAGCGGAACGGAGTGGGCATCGCCGCGCAATATCCGGTTGTATTTACTCGGACTGGATCAATTCCACTTCTTCCACACCGCGGCGGCACATGCGATTGCGGATAACGCCGTGCTTTGCCGCTTCATCGGCATTTTCGGCATCACGTACGAGCTTCTCTTTCCCGTTGTGCTCGTCCGGCCGAAATGGCGACGTATTTTCGTTCCCGTCGCGATCGTGTTTCACGTCCTGAACTCGTGGCTTTTCCACGTGTTCTTTCACGACGTCGCCATTCTGCTGGTGTTTTTTGACTTCAGTGGCGCACAAGGCGCACTCGCCCGCTGGCGTGCTGCAGGAAGCCGAGGTTCTCGTACGGCTTCGACAGGACAGGCAGCGGATCGCGCTGAAACCAGTCCTGGATGATCGTCCAATAGACGGAGCGGAAATCGATCTGCGTCGGTACGTCGCCGTCGTCCGGATGCGAGAGATCGGGCTGCCCGCCGTAATAAACGCCCCCTTTGACGTTGTCGCCGAGGAGAAAGACGCTTCCCGCTTTCCCATGCTCCGTGCCGCGGAAACCATTCTCGGCGATGCGACGGCCGAACTCGGACCATCCGAGAACGAGAAGGTTCCGCGACAAACCGCGCGTCGTGATGTCCTGTTGGAATGCAGCGAGAGATCCGGCGATGTCACCGAGCAGATTCGTCTGCGTTTGCGGCTGCAATCCGTGGGTATCGAAGCCTTCGAGGCTGATCCAGATGAGAGCCGTCCCGATTCCGGCAGCCGCAATGCGGGCGACGAGCTCGAGCGATTTTCCGAGCGACGTCGTGGGATAGGCATTCAATGACTGCGGACCGAGTCGCTTGAACAGATCGACGGCTTGAAATGCCGCGATGCCGCGCGTACGAACCAGTTCCAGCGTCGTCGAAGAGCGCTGTTGTCCGTAAATCTCGAGCAGCGCGCTCTTGTAGCGGTCACGATCGGGATCATCGGGATCTACC
>Ga0075435_100003655_pt1 | contig 10474 bp, 6 predicted proteins | sample RhiMethybrSRZTD4_FD_75302 | JGI IMG/M metagenome (GOLD analysis project Ga0075435, IMG submission 75302) | Populus rhizosphere microbial communities from Tennessee, USA - Rhizosphere MetaG P. TD hybrid SRZTD4 | ecosystem: Host-associated > Plants > Roots > Rhizosphere > Soil | place: USA... | reverse complement strand
ATTGCGGATTGCGGATTGGGGATTGGGGATTAGGGATTAGGGATTAGGGATTAGGGATTAGGGATTAGGGATTAGTAGGGATCAGGGACAAGGGATTAGGCGGTGCCCGAGCCTGATCCCGAGTGCCGAGTCCGTCAGGCCACCGCGGCGGCGGGCACGAATCGACCGTCACGCATCGCGTGCACGGTCGGGAACACTTCGACGGTCTTCGGATCGTGGCTCACCATGATCACGGTCTTGCCGTACTGGAGCGCGAGCGACTTCAGCAGGTTCGCGATCACAGCGGCGTTTGTCGAATCGAGATTTCCAGTGGGCTCGTCCGCGAGAATGAGCGCCGGATCGTTGGCGAGCGCGAGCGCAACGGCCACGCGCTGCTGCTCGCCGCCGCTCAACTCCTCGGGCCGCTTCTGCCCCTTGGCCTCCAGACCGACGAGGCCGAGCAGCGTCTTCGCACGCGCGTGACATTCGGATTCGGGGACGCCGGCCATCACCATCGGCAACTCGAGGTTCTCGATTGCCGTGATGCTCGGGATGAGGTTGAAGAATTGAAAGACGAAGCCGACGCGCAGCAGACGGTGCTTCTCGAGCGCGCGCTCGTTCATCTGCACCAGGTCCTGCCCGGCGATCAGGATCCTCCCGGTCGTCGGACGATCCACGCCGCCCAGCAGATTGAGGAGCGTCGTCTTCCCGCAGCCGCTCGGCCCCATGATCGCGACCGCTTCGCCTTTCTTCACTTCCCACGTGCTCTCGCGAAGCGCATGAACCTCTTCGGCGGCCATCCGATATGTCTTGCTCACGCCCTCGACTCTGACGTCGATACCTTTGTGTTCGAACATGTGGTTGGTAGCTAATCCCTGAATCCCTAATCCCTACTAATCGCTATTCCCTGATCCCTACTAATCCCTATTCCCTGATCCCTACTAATCCCTATTCCCTGATCCCTACTAATCCCTAATCCCCGATCCCCGATCCCTAATCCCCGATCTCTGACGCCAGCCGCCAGGCCCACTCGCCTACGCTGCCTGCACCCGCTCGTGCGCCGTATCTCGAAAGACCCACCAGCTGAACCCGGACGCAACGCCGACCAGGATGACGACGATCAGCAGAGCCACCCATGCGGTGAGCGGCGCGATGACGAGACGCGTGGGCAGCAGCTGGACGACGGTGCGAATCTCGCGCAGGCGCCAGACGTAGTTGGCCAGGCCGAAGCCGGCGAGCACCGAAGACGCCGCGCCGAGTGCGAGTCCCACGAGCGCCGGCGACAGCAGCATCGCGACCACGAAGCGCCACATGGAGACGGGCGATGCGCCGCGGATGCGCAGCAGCGCGAGCGTTCGCCGATCCTCACTGTAGTTGGCCATTGCGATCGCGAGAATGGCAATGAGCGCGAGCACGAGGCCGCCGAGCAGGTAGATGCGCATGTTGGCCAGCGCGAGCGCTATGTACATGTCGCTGCCGACCTTGCCGATCTCCTGCGAGAGGCTGTGAATCTCGAGCGGCGGGAACGGCGATGCCTTCGCGATGGCCCGCTGGAACGCCGCGGGATCCACGTCACGATCCGTGCGCAGCAGGACAATGATCCGCGGAATCAGGATCTGCAGCGACCCGAGCTGCGGATTGTCGGCGCTCGTCGCCAGGTACGCGTTGCTGCTGAACAGATAATTCAGATAGTCGACGCGCGCCTGAACGAAGCCTTGCCGATCGCTGACGCTCTTCGGCGGCAGGCCAGGCAGGTACGCCAGAATGCCTGCGGTCTTCGCTGCAACCGCGCGCCGTTCCGGATCGAGTCCGAGCAGCATCTGCGATCCGGTCTCGAGCCGCCAGAAGTCGGCAACCGGCGGTGACACGGCGACCTGATCGCCGGCGCGCGAGAGAATCGTCTGAAAGTCGCCGCTCAATCCGACGCTCGGCTCGGAGTACACGCGACTGCGGTACTCGTCCATGCTGCCGAACAGGTACAACGGAACGCCGCGAAGACCGTACCCTGGCAGATAGAAGTTCGGCAGCACCGCTTCCATCATGTAGGTCGCGTCCTTCACGCCCGGCACACCGCGGAGCGACGTCACCAGCTTCGTGATTTCAGGCTTCAGCGCCGCGAACTGCGACGAAGCCGTTCCGCTCAGGCGATCGATGTCGACGAGATCGGGTCCGTTGAACAGCACCTGCCAGTCGGTGCCGAGCTGCACTTGCGCACCGCGGATCGCCTTGTCCTCGAACGATCGGCTCGTGATCACCGGGTAGAGGCTCACGCTCGACATCAACGCCACGATCAGCAGGAACGCGACCATGCGATGCGGCTTTACCGACATATGCCGCAATGCGAATCTGCCGAGCACGCCGCCGATCGGCTTCAGCACCGGCGCCATCACGTGCTGGATGCGCTCGCGTTTCGACGCTATCAGCGTCGCGACGCCGTAGAGGAACAACGGCAGGCCGAGAAAATCGAGCAGGCGATCGCCGAGGCGGAACCACGGGAACGTGTCGGAGATCGCGAAATCGAAAACCCATCCGAACAGCACGTAGCTTCCGACGAGCAGCGCCAGCTGCTGAATCGGACCGAACGCCATCGTCGCCTCCACCGCCTCGGAACCCGAGACGCGACGCGAAGCTTCGAGCGGAGAGATCGTCATCGCGTACTTCACGAGACGTCGGCTGACGACGAGCGCGAGCACGACCGAGATCACCAGGAATGCTCCGAAGATGAGCAGCTGCCGTGCTTCGGTGAGCACGCCTGCCGGCAGCCGGCCGCGTTCGTACACGAGGAGCGGCACGACCGATCCCGTGACGAGACCGAGCAGTCCGCCGGCGACGCCGCCGCCGACGATGCTGACGACCAGCGCGCGGCCCATCAGATCGCCCGAGATACCGCGCAGCCGCAGCAGGCCCAGCGTACGGCGCTCGTTCAGCATCAACAGGCCTGCGAGATTCGCCGCGAGCACCCACGCCATCCACAGGAGCGGCAGCGCGACAAGCAGCGAGACAATGCCGATCAGCCGCGCGATCCCCTGCATGCGCTCGAGCAGCACTTCCGTCGTGCTGTCGACGATGAAGCTGACGCTCCCGCTGAACTTCGAATCGTCTTCAGGCGGCTCGCCGGCTTCGTGACTGTGGCCCGGAACGGGCTCTTCGAGCGCGCCCTTCGGAATCGGCGCGTTCTCTTCCGCGCGGCTGTGGAGCCGCGCGTTGAGCGCCTTGACGTTCGCGAGCGATCCCGGAATGTCCCATCCCGAAATGAGGCTCGCGCGATCGATGCGCGCCAGGTAGACGACTTCCGGCGCGTACTCCGCCATCTGAATATGGCCGGCGTCCTGATCGGCCACCCCGACGACATCCGATGGCACGAATCCGGTAGCCACCTGATCGAACTTCGTCAGGATGTCCCACTCGTACGGCATCAGGAGGATCGCGCCGATGTACGGGATGTAGCTGACCGATCCAGTCTGATCCAGCAGCCAGCGGTTCAGCTCGTCGCGATCGAGGCGGACCACCTTGTTGATCGGCGAGTTGAACAGGAACCGCGGCTGATCCTGGACGTGGACCTGCAGCGTGAAATCGCGCGACCCCTGCAGCGCCAGGAACGCTTTGCCCATCGCGTACTCGGGGCCGATGAGCGAGAGAACAGCGCCGCGTTTTTGTTTGCGTCCCGCCGCGCCGACCTCGCTGGTGTCGGTCGCATCGTGTTCGAGCGCGAAGCTCAGCTCCGGCGGGAGGATCGTCGGATCGGACGCGGCCAGGAGACACAGCCACGGCGTCGTGAACGGCTTGCGATCCACCTGCGCCTCGACCTCGCCGCCTTCCGGAAAGCGCGCGCGCAGGAACGCCATGCTCTCGACGCGCGTCACGCCGCGCGTGTTCGCAATGTGCTTCGGCAGGCTGCGATCGTTGCCGACGGCGCCCTGCTGGTAGATCGCGAGATCCCACGGGATGCGCCGGAGCTGATCGTCGACGTAGAGCTTGAGCGCGTAGCGCGAGGTGATGTTGACCGTCGCGAGCAAGGCGCCGACGAGAAAGGTGACGAGGCCGAACGTCAGAATGGCGCGCCGGCCGAGGATCCCCAGGAGGCGTCGAATCATTGATGTTCCGTGGCGCCGCGTTTGAAGAGCTCCGGCTTCAGGAACGTGAACAACCCGTTCCACACGGCGTCGGGCGCAATCACTTCGCCGTCCCTGGCATTGAACGTGACGCCGGCCGGATGCACGATGCCGGTCGATCTCCCCTTCACCAACCCTCGCGGCGGCACGTCGCCATCGTCAGCCGTGTCGTCCCACACGCCGATGAAGCCTTCGCTGCCGGTGTTCCACGGCGACGGCAGCTCGACGTCGGGGTCCAGTCCTCTGCGTGGATGATCGACGTCGTACGGCGGCAGGTACTCGTTGTTGATCGCGGCCACGTAGATCTTTCCGGTCTCGGGATCGAGCGCGATCTGCCGCAGGCGCGTGATGCCGGTCTTCGGTCCGGCGATGACGCGCTTCGGCGCGACGTCGCCCTGATCGGTCCGTCCGAACATCAGCAGTCCGGTGACGCCGCCCGGCAAACGCGAATACGTCGACACGACGAGCACGTCGCGGACCGGATCGACGGCGACGCCCACAATCTGCAGCAGCTTCGTTTTCGGGCCCTGAATCGTGCGTATCGGCGCCGCATCGCCGTCCGCCGTTCGCCGATAGACGAGTACGCGCCGGTCGCCGGGATCGCCGACGACGATCTCGTTGTTCTTCTCGTCGACCGCGACGGTTTCAGGCCGCGATAATCCTGTCCGCGCTCCCTGAATGGTGCGCACCGGCGCCTCTTCGCCGATCGCGCCGCCGCGGAAGATCACCACCGCGGCCGCGAGCGGATTCGGCGCGATGATTTCGTCGTTCGTGGAATCGTACGCGATGCCGTGCGTCGTGCGGCTCAACCGCGTCAGCTGTCCCTGAATCACCCTCGCCGGTGCCACGTTTCCGTTTGCCAGCCTGGCAAACGCCGCAATACGCGGCTGGCTGACTCAATTCGGAACCAGAATCTCCTGCCGCTTCGTGTCGTACGCGACCGAATACGGGTTGCCGAAGCCGCTGGTCTCTCTGCCGGCCGGCGCATTGCGGATGATGCGGCGCGGCCGCACGTTGCCCGTGGCCAGCCGTGGAAACACGAGCGCGGTGTGATCGCCAAAGTTCGCGACGTAGATTTCGTCCTTCGCCAGCGCGACGCCCATCGGGCCGTTCACGCCAGTCAGCGCTCCGCGAATGACGCGCTTCGGCGGGACGTCGCCGTTCGCCGTCCGGTTGAAGACGAGGATCGAGTTATCGCCGTTGTTCGCGACGATGATCTCGTTGTTCTCTTCGTCGACCGCCACGCCCATCGGCCAGTCGATTTGACTGAGCGGCCCCTGGATGACGCGCAGCGGCGCGACGTCACCTTTGGCGTCGCCATCGAAGATCGTGACAGACGAGGGCAGGAATTTACCGCGCGCGTTCTCGTCCAGCTTGCCGCCGCTCCGCTCCTGCCGCGATTCGCGTGCGTCGTACGCGGTGTAGGACGTGATGAGCTCGCCGGGCCGGAAGTTGCCGTGGTTTGCGACGACCACCTCGTTGTGGGTTTCGTCGAAGTAGATGCCGTGCGGATCGGCCATCTGCGTCTTCGGGCCGCGCACGGATCGCACGGGCGCATCGAACTTCTTCGCGTCGCGCTTGAACACGACGAACATGTTCGGCGTCTGCACCGACAGCGCGATGACGTCGCGCTTCGGCGCGAACGCAATGCCCCATGACTGATGCGGCACGTACAGCAGCCGCTTCGGCTTCACGTTGCCGCGCGCGTCGTAGTCGAACACGACGAGACGATCCTCTACGTCGTTGTTCACCGTGAAGAGCTCGCGGTGCTCCGGATCCATCGCGACGCCCGCGACGAATCCGACGCCGGTCTCCGGTCCCATGATCTGCTGACGCGGAACCGCCGCCTCCTTCGACGTCGCGCTGCCGGCCGTGCGGTCGTACACGACCAGGCTCTTGCGGTTGGTGTCGCTCATCATCACGAGATCGTTCGTCGTGTCGACGGTGACGCCGTTGAAGCTCGGATACGGATCGACGACCATTCGCACCGGCGGGAGGTCGCCCCCTTCGACGTTGCTGCTCTTCGGGATCGCGATCTGTCCGCCGTCGCTCGCACCGGTGGTTTCGCGAGCGGAGGCGGGCATCATGCACATCGCGCCTTCGGTCTCTTCGGCCGCCTGCGTCGTGGCGACCAACATGTCCTCGACCGACGGCGCTCGATATCCCCAACCGGGCGAGATAAGGCACAGGCCGACGACGAACGCGCATGACGTGACGATTCGACGCCGCACGATTAATGCTCCGTCGCCTTCGTGCCGGACGGATGCTGTCCGGTCGTCAGCGGAAAAAAGTGATCGTAGTTGCCGGCGAGCACGCGATCGATGACGCCTTTCACCGTGCGCCACGGATCGGGAGCGTAATCCGCCATGTAATCGCCCGGCGCATTGATTCCCGGAATTTCCGGCCGCCAGTCCTCGGCGAGCAGCTGATCGGGGTTGCCGTACCGCGACGCGAGCGCGCGCACCTCCGGATTGTCGAGACTCTTCAGCCGCCCCTTCTCGATCAGCGTCACCCAGCGATCGGCGTTTCTGAGGCGTACCTGGTAATCGGAGAAGTACGTGTGCGTATGGAAGCCGTGATCTTTCGGCAGATTGTACTGCTTCGTGAATTCAATCAGCTTCACGGACTGCGTGCGCACCCCCGGATCGTGATGCAGCGTGACGCCAAGGCCCCAATGGATGACCCCCGCACGCTGACGTTCGGGAATGACGGTGCCTTCGTCCATCGCGGACGGATTCCGGAACGCCTTGGGATGCGTGCCGACCGCGATCTCGTACATCCACCAGTAGCCGGGGTGATTCTCGGCGTGGAACGGATACGGCAGATCGTTGATGTGCGGGTATTGCAGGAACTCGCGCAGCGCGTCGCCGACGATGCCGCCGCCTTTCACGTCGTGGACGTAGCCGTTCTGCAGATGCACTTCCCAGCGCGGAAAAAATCCGGTGTGGTTCGTCGTGCCGGCGATGGTGCCGTTTAAAATCGCCATCGGCTCGCGCGGCAGCCACTCGTCCTGAAAGGCCGGGTAGTTCACCACCGAATATCCGAACCGGCCGGTCGCCTGGTTCGGAAACATATATAGATGTCCGCGCTGATAGACGCCGCGCGCCCAGTGCTGCGCCTGCACTTCGCTGATGTCGGACCAGACGTCCGTGCCTTCGGGATCCTTGATCGTCAGCTTGTCCACATGGACCAACGGCTCCATCGTCTGGTCTTCGGCAAGCTGCCACACGTCGCCGGGGTACGTGCCGATCAGGCTCATCACGTCCCACCGGTTGTCGATCATGAAGAGGCCGAGAAACTTGTCCTCCATCGGATGAAGGTTACGGCGCAGGAACGTGCCGCCGCCCTTGCCCCAGAAGACGCCGCGCACCTCCGGATGCGCGGTGAGATACGCCTGAATGCCTTTGCCGACGTTCTCCCACAAGAACTTTCGCCGGACCTCCTCGAGGTGCGGCGACAGCTCGCGGTTCTTTGGAAACAGCTTGTCGTACAAATCGGGACGCCGTCCCTTGAGCCAGTCCTTCACGCGGTCGGGATCGTGGAAGTTCGCCTCGACCCACCACGTCGCTTCCATGTAGCCCTGCTCCGACGTGAACGTCCGCCGCGCCTTCTCGAACGCCGCCGCATCGTCCCTGCTGACGCCCGCGACCTCGTATTCGGGCACGAGATTCACCTTGACGCCGCGCTCCTCCATCGCGCGCTTCACCGCCTGAACGATCATGTCCTCGGCGGTTGCCGGGAGGATGAAGACGACGGTGTCGCCGGCCTGCGCGATGCCGAGGCCGTTGCCCTGGAAGCCGATCTTGTTGCGCGCGAGCGGCCTCACATGAGGCATCACTTCGTCGACCGAGGCGGGCGGTTTCAGGTACGACGGAAACCGCGGCTCCGGATACCTCACGGCGGTCCGTCCGGCGGACTGCTGGCGGGTGCCGCAGGCCACCGCGGCAAGAATCAGCACGGAGAACACCGCCACGCAGGCCTGCGCGATTCTATTGGTCATACCAATCGCGGCGAGTGTCTCCCGTGAGCGGCATGGTGTCAAGCAGCCTTCGCGCTCACGCGCTTCGGCGCCCGGATCGTCATAGCGCGAAGTGTTTTGGCCAGCGACTATTTCGGCAGCTCATGGGGCCGCGGGCGCGCGGCGAGGAAGGCGTGGAGATCGGCAATCTCCGCGTCAGAGAGAAGCTTCGGACCGTAAGGAGGCATCTCGTTGCGCGGCGTACGCACCGCGCGAGTGAATTGAGCGAGCGGCAGCGGATTCGGACCGAGGCGCGGCCCGGTCGACGCGCCCTGCCCTTCGGTGCCGTGACACTGATAGCAGCCGACGCGAAGAAACGTTTCGCGGCCGCGGTCGACTTGCGGCGTCGAACTCTGACCCGACGCGGTTGCACTCTCGAGCATTAGAACAACCACGAAGCCACGAAGGACACGAAGAAACAGGAAGAAGAAACCATTTGTACAGAATGACTCTTCTTCGTGCGTCTTCGCGTTTTCGTGTCTTCGTGGTTGCTCTGATGTCGAAGTCATCTAGGCTGCGTCACGACATCCACGAGCGCGGGCTCGCCCTTTTTCACGATCGCGATCGCGCGCTTCAACGCCGGCGCGAGATCGGCGGGATTTTCGATCGGGCCTTCGGCGTGGACGCCGAGCCCCTGCGCCACCTTCGCATAATCGATGTTCGGATCGGTGATCGTCGTGCCGATGTGCGCGCGGTCGACGCCGCGGTTGTGGCGGTTGGCCATGCGCTGCAGGTGCATCAGTTCCTGGTGGTACGCGCGGTTGTTGTGCATCACCATCAGCAGCGGAATGTGATGATGCGCCGCGGTCCAGAGAATGCCGGGCGCGTACATCAGATCGCCATCCGGCTGAATCGTCACCGTCAGGCGCCCGTGCTTCTTGTTCGCGAGCGCCGCGCCGGCCGATGCCGGCGCCGTGTAGCCGATGCCTGACCCGCCCGACCCGCCGATGAACTGATAGTGCTTGTCGAACTGCCACAACCGCATCGGCCAGCCGCTGACCGGATTCAGATACGACGCGAGCGACCAGTCGTCCTGCCGAATCGCGTCCCACAATTCGACGGAGAGGCGCGCGGTCGTCACCGGCGAGGCGGCCCACCCGTAGCCCGCGTCCACACGCGCCTTCTCGTACGCGTTGCGGCTCGCATCGGCAAGCTTTCTGCCGCGCTCGTCGAAAACGCGCTTGCGATCACCTGTGATCAACCGCTTCACCGCGTCAACGAGCGACGGCAGCGTCGCTTCGGCGTCGCCGGCGATTGTCAGGTCGAGATCGGGAAAGCGCTGGAAGTCCTGGTAGTTCGCTTTCACGCCGAGCTCGCGCGTGGAGATCGCAATCGTCTTCGCGCCCGGCTTCAGGATCGATCGCGACGCGCGATGCAGCTGATCGCGATACGTGTTCACCGTGCCCCAGAAGTCGGTGAGCTCGAGGCCGAGGATCACGTCGGCGGCGGCGAGCGTCGCGCGGCTCTGCCCCGACTGGTTCAGCGGATGGCGCGACGGAAAATTCATCCGGCCGCCCTGATCGATGACCGCCGCCTGCAGCGCCTCCGCGAGCTCGATGAGCGACGCGAGGCCCGCCGGAGTACGCGCCGCGCGATCGGCAACGATGACAGGATTGTCGGCGGCGACGAGAAGTTTCGCCGCTTCATTGACCGCGGCGACGTCGCCCTGCGGCGCCGCAGATGTGGTCACCTTCGGGATGCGCAACGTGAAGTCGGCACCGAGCGGACGCTCCTGCAGCTCGCTGTCGGCCACGAGCAGCACCGGTCCCATCGGCGGCGTGACGGCGAGCTTGTACGCACGCACCGCCGACTCCGCGAAGTGCTCGAGCGAAATCGGCGTGTCGTCCCACTTCGAGAAGTCGCGCACGAGCGACGCGGCGTCCTGCACGCTGTGCGTCCACTCGACGCCGGGCCGCCGTTCGGTCGCGTCCAGCGTGTTGCCGATGAGGATGTAGACCGGCACGCGATCGCAGTATGCGTTGTAGACCGCCATCGCGGCGTGCTGCAGGCCCACCGTTCCGTGCGCCATCACGCCGATCGGCTTGCCGTCGATCTTCGCGAAGCCGTGCGCCATCGCGACAGACGACTCCTCGTGGCAGCACGTGATCAGCTCGGGCTTCGTGTTGCCGCCGTAGTTGACGATCGATTCGTGCAGCGCGCGAAAGCTCGATCCGGGATTGGCGCAGATGTACTCGAGACCGATCGCCTTGATGACGTCGACCATGCGATCGGCGCCGCAGCGATCGGTTGTGAGCGACTCTTCGTCGGACTGTTGATTCTGATTCTGGCCGGACGCGGATCCACCGAACGCCGCCGCGCCGGCGGCGCCTGCGCTGTGCTTCAGGAATTCTCGGCGGTCCATATG
>Ga0075435_100003650_pt1 | contig 10483 bp, 12 predicted proteins | sample RhiMethybrSRZTD4_FD_75302 | JGI IMG/M metagenome (GOLD analysis project Ga0075435, IMG submission 75302) | Populus rhizosphere microbial communities from Tennessee, USA - Rhizosphere MetaG P. TD hybrid SRZTD4 | ecosystem: Host-associated > Plants > Roots > Rhizosphere > Soil | place: USA... | reverse complement strand
TCCTTGAGTCATTGAAACTGTTAACTGTGTATTAACAGTCATTGATACTGCCATTTTCATTACATCAATTGTTCCGCCGGTAGCTTCAATATCAATAGTTTGAGCCGCGGCAACTAAACTCATGCAAGAAACATAAGTAACAAATAAAGTTTTACCAGAAATTCCTGCCTGTAAAGTTTTAGTAGTATCAGCCGCGCCTAGAGTAATACTATTACTCCACGGAGAATTCTTTACAATAGGATCTTGCGCACCTAATGTTATACTACTGAGCAGTACTAGGCTGAGGATTGCTAGTTTTTTCATTTTTCTTATCTCCTGGTTGATTATTTTCCTGAGGAGGATTAAGCATTGATTCATTCATCATGTGTTCCTGCAAATGCATCATGCAAGCATTACGACCTTCCTCAGATAATGCTTCTCCTTGTGGCCCCTCTAATATGCTACGCAGGATTTCTGCATGAATTGAATCATTATCAACCAATGGTTGTGTAGGAACTGGAATACCCTGAGATAGAATACTAAATTCTCTCCATTGTCTAGTTCTATCTTCCTCACCAGGAATATAAAGATCAGGTAATGCAACAGCTTCCTTCATAATTCCAGTATTACGTGGATGTAATAATGCCATCGTAATTTCTGGAATACCTGTTTGAATAAGCTGCATGAGAGTATCTTTCTTTTGTGCCCATGATTGCGGTAATTGTTCACTAGATTCAGGTTCTACTCTGCCAACATTACCTGTTAAATCAATAGAGCGAATCCATACATTAATAAAGCTATTATCTCCAACTTTTTTAGTAAAATTCTCATCCTGTTGCGAATCTTTAATCACCTGTGCATATTCAACTGCTGATCGTGATTGAAATGCACTCCAAAAATGACTAATTAATTTCCAAATAGTTCCTAATCTCTGCAAAGCTACGGCACGAGATTGAGAATATTCAGATGCGGTTTTACTACCACCTACAGCAGGACCGCCATATACTGATGGAAATGAACCTACAACAAATTGTGCATCTTGATCAATATGTTGTCTAATAGGATCAACCTCTTGTGATAGAATTGCCGTCTTAGTAGTAAAAAATCCATCTTGTAATGATTTACCAGGTTTAGCAGTAGCCTGAGTTACCATTCCCGGCTTTGCACGTTGCTGACCATACTTTTCAAAATTTAGTACTTTAGGATCAGCAAAAGTTTCTGGTATACCATGCTCAACTGTCTGTAATTCTAACTCTACTAACTCAGCACGAATATCCTGAACTGTTGAAAGATTCTCACCTAATGGTCTAGAGTATATAAAACGACCCATTGGATTCTTACTAATAGTCCAATGTTCATCCATATCCTCTGGATAGGCTTCCATGAAATCGTCATCAATGAAAATTGCATAACAACCAGCAGGATATTTCTCCTTTAGTTGTTTTACAATTTCAATTGATTCATCATCATTTCCAATTTCCCAAAATTGCCAAGGTCTAAGCCATAAACAGGAAACATTGCATACATTTTCAGGTACATCACCTAGATATGATGCAGGATATTTAGAAAAACTCTCCCAAGCGGTATCATAACGCTTAGCTTTGATACTTTTAGCCTTGTCTTGGAAAATATTCCGCAACATTGCTTGAGATTGAGCAAATTCTAGTAATAAATATCCACATTCCTCTTGTTTTGTAGCATATGCAGAAACTTTTACCTGTAAACCTGAAAATAAATCCTGACAAATTGAAGTTTTTGCGGATTCATCCCATCCAACTATTTGTGGTAGCTTTTCTACTGATAATGAAATATCAGGTGGCCCTTCAGCACCGCAATTAGGACAGGCATATGATTCCTCTAAATTAGCACCTGCATCTAATGGTTCACCACAATCAGGGCAACGAGCTTCTTTAATGTTTACATCAGTATTTTCAATACGTGGTTTTTTAGTAAAACCAAATTTAGGACTGGTATGAGCGTAATTATAGCCGAAAATTGTACCCTGATTGAATAAAATTACAATTGCCTTAATAAATAGCATAGGAGCTTCATTATGTAACTCTAGAAGCTCTGTAATATTCTTATAAGCCTTAGCTGCTTCTATATCATCAGGATTATCTGCATCTCTAGGATGATATAAAATAGTAGGAATAGTTACTGACAACGCTGCGACAATGGCTTCTCCATGTGGACGATAAATATTTATTAATCTAGGGTCAGTATCATCCATCATAGACCAATCAGGCACACGCCAATCATGTGTAATTGGGTCCATGAAAATATCTAAAATATTATTCCAGTAATATTCCAGACGAGTCCATACACGAAGATATTCCTCTCTTGCGGATTTATCTTCCTCACGAGCGAATTTAAGTAAGTCTTTGAAATGCTTACTTAGAATTTCGTCGTTTTGAGGCATTCTTTAATCCTTTTGCAAATTTGCTACCTTTACTTTCTTTAGCAAACTTGCTTTTAGTATCGTGAGATTCGTGAGATAACATTTTCTGTGCAGTAGATGGCATAATACCTTCAGCGCCACTGTGAGCTGCGGATTCTAGAAAACGAAATTGTTTAGCCGACTTTATTTTCCCCGGCATTTTTATTCCTTCTATAATCTAGCATTGACTGCATCTGAGCCTGTTTTCTCCAATTCATCTTACGTATACTTTTCTGCTCAGTATCATCTATTTCTAATGTATTACTACCAAAAAGATAAGTAAGCAGAAATTTATTCTGTTCTCTTTCATGTTCTAAACTATCTCGCAGAGCGACGCATTCTCGACATTCTGTAGCCGCGACGAGCAACACTGAAAGTTTTATCCATATTAATTTCAGCGTTTTCACAACGGCGATAAAAAGCTGTTTGATCGTTATCTTTAGCGAGTTGAGCAGCAGCCAAACCCACCTTTTGCTGTTTTTCATGTTCATCTTTAGCTTCATCTAGATAATCACGAATAGCATACAAGCCAATACGTAAGCAATCATAAGGATCATCACCATCAAACTCTTTAACATCTTCCTTTTGTTTCTCGTCGTAAACACAAGTGGGTAATGTTTCAACAAGTAACTGTAATGCCTTAGTTGATTCATCATTACCTTCAGAATCTTTATTAAATATCTGTAATCGTGGTAAATTACTTTCAGGTATTTCAGGTTCAAAATAGCTTAAATACTTTTTATATTCCTCATCACCATGCATTCTCCAGATTTTTCTAGCAAGTTCCTCATCGAAATCGCCTATAATCTGTTTAATGGGTGGTAATGGACGCCATCTAAGATATTCATGAACTAATTGCTTACCTGCTACTCGATTAGTTTCGCCTCTAGTTAAAGCGCACTTAAATCCAGACTCAGATAATGATTCTGCAACTTGTTCATAAATAGTCTGATCTTGACCCCTATCCTGTATTGCGGAATGGCATATACGAACATCGCGAACATTATCTATTTCTCCTGCACTTAATAGTGCTAACTCTCTAGTCCAATTACGAATTTTCGTTTTCTTTGCAGCATAGGCACGGTATACGAATACCCTACCTTCTGGCGAAATTGCAAACCATATAATATAACACCACGCTGCGAATCCCCAGTCAATGCCAATAATTTTAGGCCACCACGTTGGCACTCTAAATGGCTCAATGACATGACGCGCATTTGCTGGCTCATCTGGTAAAGGCTCTAATCTAAATTCTTCAAATACCATCCCTTCAAACGTGTACCAATCTCCTAATATCATGGCACGACGTTCAGCTTCAGATGATATTCCTTTTAACTTTTCATAATACTTAGGATTAGCAATTAAGAGATGCGGATTATCTTCTGCTGTTGCAGGAATAAATAGTTTTAATGTTCCTGTTTTGGAATCTCTTAATATCTTTCCACCAGTTTTACATGGATCAATAAATCTTTTACGAAAATATAAATGACCTACGTTACCGGGGTTACTACCCCATCTACTCATTGCAGGATAAGGATAACCCGGTGGAACACGTCCTCGTCTAATAGTTAAGTATTCATATTGAAAAGGAGTAAATGATGTTGCTTCATCCCAGCGTATTAATGTAGCCTGTAAAGTATCGTATTTCTTTACATCTTTCTCGTGTTCCAAGTGTCCAAAGATATCAAGCCCGCCGTTTGGGAATTGCCATCTTCGTTTACCTTCATTATATACAGCACCCGTTGATGGGAAATATTCCCTGCTTCTAGGAATAATCTCTCCCTCAAGCTCAGGGAAAGTTCTACGTAGGAATAATCCTTTGTATTTAGGTTGCTCATATAACCCCCATACTAGGGGTAAAATCATTAATACGTCAGACTTACCAGAACCAAGTGAACCACCGTAACCAGCTTCGTCAACCTCAAAAGGTACGCTTAGAAACTTTTCCTGTTTTTTAGTAGGCTTCCACTCTTTTTTAAGAGCATCATCTACTGCAGTTTCAAACTGCGATGTAACACTGATAGACATTACTTAATGTGAATGTTTACTGGTGTCCCAGGAGTTACGACGAATACGAAAGCGAAAGGGCTAGATAAAGTTCCTTCACCAGCAATATTCGATGCACTTAACTTTAATGTATGATTACCCGGAGTAAATGCAGGAAATGGAGCTTCACATTGAAAAGGTGATGCAGTTCCTGAACAAGTAACTCCATTTAATACTGCTCCGGTAACAGCGTTATCAGGATAATATTTATAGGTATATCCCTGCGCACTAACTAAATCAGGAGCTGCCATATCAAATGCTAATTTACTACTAGGAATAGCTTGCGCATCTAATAAAATAGGAAATGCTAATAATGCTAAAGCTCCAATTACTTTTTTCATTTGTCTTCCATCCTTTTTCTTATAAATGTTTCAACATCAGCAATTCTTAACATGTTACGTTCCTGATTTTCTATTAGGGTAATTAACTTTGCATTAGATGCGGTATTTTCCTTAACTACACTCATGAGTGAATCAGTTGCAGCCTTCCATAATTCAGTATATTGTCTTACATCTTTACGATAATACATGAACATGAAACCAGCTAATACCCCACCAACACCTAAAGTAGCTAACCATTTAACAAACTCTGTTGTTGATGTGGTATCCATTATGTAGGCTCCACCCATTTGGTTAAGTCAAATTCCTCAGGACTCATAGTCCAAGTTGGATTAGCCACATCTTTTTCTGGACCATCCTGAGAATTAGGACATGAAATCAAACAATCACAACCTTTTCCTAATTTTCTACTAACTATCCAATCTACTGAACATTTAGTACCATTAGATAACGTTCCATGATTTCCTGATTTCTTTTCTAGCAAACCAAATTCATATTGAGCAGGTGCATGTTTTGCTACTTCATTAACTACCTTGACACACTCATCACAAGTAATTTTTTCAGGATATTTAGCCCTAACTTCTTTAACTAATGGTAATAAGTCAGGCCATTCTAAAGACTCACTACCATTATCAAAATTTAGTATATAATCTCTTAAATAAGGTTCTAGTACTACAGCTGCTCTAGATTGATGTAACTTGTTGTCCAAAACTTGTTTTTCAGACATTCCAGCAGGACGCCAATAATCAAAACGATTAGGACGGCCAGCAGGAATAGCATACTGAAAGCGTCTAGCCCATAACCAAAGATTTTCATTAGATGAGATCGCATTGCCTCTCCTATCAGAGAATGGCATGTGGCCTACGAAATTAAAGTTTCGAATCCACTTCTCATAAAGTGGCATACATGCGATAATATTATCAATACTTTGTGAACCATTGAAGTCATCAAATCGTGAGGTTAACACTATTGGAAGTTTATAACCTTGAACACGATTTATAATATCAGTGATGCGAACTTCAAAATGACTTAATGATTCATTTGGAAAGCAATATGCTTGAATAGCAGGCCAAACTCTATCACTACTGAAAGGATTAGTTGTAGGCCAGCCATCTCCATCAAGATAAGCAATAATAGGCTTTTCAGGATAAGCTGATGCGATTCTAATACGTTCAAGTAATTCTTGAATAGTTCCAGAACCTTCCCAGTACGCTACCGTTAAATTCTGATCAACATCGTTGACATTAGTATTAACAGCGGTTATTAATGGTAGCGTACCAGGATTATGAGACTTATCACTGGTTCTTAACCAGATTGCATTACCTACATGTTTATCTAATGGGGTATCTCCATATTGATCTGAATGAGAGAAAAATGGTGCTTGCCAAATTGGTTTTTCAAATGCGGGAATCATAATATCATTTACTATAGGTGATACAGTAGGAGTTAATTTTACTCGTGAACTTTCAATATCAACAATACGAGTTAATTGTAACTCTGGTAATTCATCTTCTCTAGTAGCCCATGCTACCATAACACTATGAGTACTAAATTGTGCTGCGTGTGGCCTGAATACTTCTGAATTTTCAGGCGCGAGTAAATAACCGTATTCATCACCTATTGGATGAAATAGTAATCTACCACCTTCAGCTTGATATAAATACCAATATTCATTATTAACCTTAATAACTCGTAATGAATAATAATTTCGTGTTAATGGCTGTTTCAAATCAAATGTTAAATTGATTCCGGTCATCAACCCATTATTGCCACGAAATACAACTTGTCGCTTATCTAATAGATTAACCTCAGTTATTTCATTAGCTGAGAGTAATTGTCGCGAATCATCAGGAAATTGTACGTACCAGGGTCCAGTACTTTGATAATCTTCCTTAAAAGCAAATGAGCCATCAAGAGTAATTAATGATGGCATCCATGCTTTACGTAAATGCAATCCTTTAGATGTTGTTATTCCTAGAGCTTCTTCAGGACCAGGACCACTAAACCACCTTGCCCAAAAATTATTGCCAGCAGTTAATTCAGTGAGACCATAGTCAGCAACTTTAGTACGAATACCTGTGCGTACATTATGTGATCCGAGTTTGGCTACCCCATCATGATAATCTTGAAACAGTAATTCATCATCATTCAGAAACTTTACTGCACCTGCACTACTTTGCAGAATATTTTTTATGAATGATACAATTGGGCCTTTTTCTCCGCCGGCCCATTCACCTTTACTGTTTACTATCATTTTCCTGTTTTTCCTTCAATATCTTATCTACAACTTTTTCAGTAGCTTTAACTATTCCTAATCGTCTTTCATATTCTGCTATTCGTTCGTCTCTTTCCTCAATTTGTCTTTGTAGTTCACAAATTTGAAGAGCTTGATTACCTATAGTATCTCGAACTATGTTATCAAGAGTTCTTGACATTCATTTTCTCCGCATTCACTCTACGTAGTTCTTTGAAATCATCTATTACTTTTTGGGTCCATACTTTACTAGTTATATCTTTAATTAACTGTGTTTCAGTGCTTGTATCATCAGCAGGTTCTAATACACGTCGATGCGGAATTCGTGCTATTACATTACCATCTTCTTTAATGATTTTATCTTCAGTAATGAATACCATTCCATTAGATTCTATTTCTACCCTAGCTAATACTGATTCTTTGGTAATCATACGAAATAAACCATCGAAAATGTGAATGAAGCAGTATCGCTAACATTTGTTTCATTCAAAGTCTGTCTACCAGTAGTTGTTTGACCAAAAAGATAAAGTACTCCGGCATTATCACAAACTACATAACCACCAGCAACTAATGTAGAAAATCCACCAATACAATCTACAATACCACTCGCACCGCTTGCGCCAGCATTAAAAGGCATACCAGTAATAGTTGGTGCGCCTGTACCAGTTCCATTATTAGTTAATGTAATTGAACATTCAATACAGACTAACCTACCAACCTTAGTATACCTACCAGTTTGTAAACTATAAGTTACGTTAGTATTGGACCCACCAAATCGCATTACTGGAGTCCATGTACCCTCTTCATAATCATCTAATGTATTGGCACCTGCTGACGCGTTTTGTGTTGCGGGAAATATAATCTGTCCAGCAGTACTAGAACTAATATCAAGTGGAAATGAGAATTGATTAGCCTGCATCGTGCTGGAAAATATACTTCCAGCCGCGGTTGTAGGTGATACAAGAAATGTATTAGTTTGTGCTACTACGCGACACAGGTTAGGAGTAGCTTCTGATTCAATTTGTAATAATGAAATATCAGAGAATGTATGAGTCGCTCCACCAATCCAACCTTGACAATTTAATGTGACGCGGCTCTGTTGATTTGTATTATAAGCAGATGCGGTTGTATCAGGCTTGATACTATTTTCTAATACAATAAAATGTCGAGTGGAAATTGGACTCTGAGAATAGACACCATAAATATCGCCACTTTGTGAAGGTATTAATGATGCATGTCTCTTATATTTTAATGCACCTGATGCGGTAAATACAGATTCAGTACCATCACCCAGTGTAATATCTGGTCCAGTAACTACAATACCTACAGCAGTTAAGATACCTGAACTATCTAATGATAACTTTGTAGTAGTATTATGACCAATCCTTACGCCATTTGTTGCATCAATTTTAACCCACGCTCCTGCAGGATCTCCAAAAGCAGCACCAATAATATCAGTAGCGTAGCTATAATAAGTGTTAAGATTACCGATGACGCCACGATAATTCTCAGTATTGAAAGCAGAGCCTTGTAAAGTAAATACAATGCGTGGTTTACCATTACTTGCCAACAAATCTATACGGCCATCACCTGTAGTTCCTAATACCTGATATGGTGTACCACTAGGCCATGTAGGATCAGGAGCATGAGCCGCAGCTAAATCACGCGTAACATTATAAATTGTACCACTAACTAATGTAAGTACTTTAATGTATTCAGTTTTTACGGTTCCACTATTATCTTTAGCTCTTACAATAACCCAATCATTCACGGTCATTGCTTGGCCGAAATCAATAGTAGTATCTGCTGCATTAACTATAGTTGCGAATTCACCTGCTGCTTTACTAACAGTAGTGAATCCACCAAATATAGTTTGAGTATTTAAGCTGAATACTGTGGAGAATAGCTGCGAGATGTACGCATTACGCCATAATGCGCTTGTAGAACCTAAATCGTATGTATTGCTTGCAGAAGGTAGGAAATGTCCGGTGAGATTTAATCCGCCAACTATTGTAGGCGTTGCAGTCCAGTTACCTGCTCCAGATGGCAATTGTGCATATGTTAGGAGTCCCGATAAATCAGATAATGCTGCACCTGCTTTATTTACTTTTGCCCATGGAATAGCATTGTTATTGAATATAGGATCTACTGAAAAAGTCTTTACCCCTGAAAACGATTCGGCAGCATCTAGTACTGATAATCGTTTAGTGGATAATTGAGCCGATGTATTTAGTACTGTTACCGGCATTTACTTCTGGCGTTTAATACCTAACCATGTATCTGTTGATGCATTAGAATGATGATAGGGAACTCCATAAAATGGATAATAACGTTCCCCTGTATTACGCATGAATTCAAGTTGCTTAGGATGCGGTTTCCAATTAATAAATGATGGCCGTTTAATAAACGGAATAGAGATTAATGACACGAACAATTGCCTGCGTGTGATATCCATATTTACTCAGTTACATCAATAATTTCAAAGTCTGATACCGACTTAATTTTTGGTGAATAAACGTGAAGATGAACTTGTGGTTTATCCTTATCTGAATCATGCTTAGGAGATAACTTATCTACAATTCCTGCCATATCTTTAGCAATTCCAGATAACTCAGTAACCTTTTCAACTCCATCAAGTTTATCACTAGTAATACGATTTAATGCCGCGATTAATTTCCTCTCAGCTTTTTGTGCTACACGTTCTCGTGCATTAACTCTGTTATTCTTATCATAACTAGCTGTACTAGTTGCTCCATGTTTCCATGCACTTACTGATGACGGAGAGATACCAAACGTTCTAGCTGTACTATTATTATCACCAGAGATTATTGCTTCCTCAGCTACAACTTCACGTAATGGCTGCGGTACATTAGTATTGTCCTCACCTCTACCACGTTCTATAATTACTCTCGAAATTTGAGGCTGAACAATATCATCTTTCTCTAACCGTTCTAATTCTTTTGTCCACTCATCTTCATCTACAATCATCATTGGCATGATATGTTACTCTATAATTAGATTAATGCGAATACATACAAAAAAAGATACACCCCGAAAATTCCGAGTTCAGAGCCTCTCAGGTTTTAGTAGTGATTCAGCCTAACATAGCCCGTCCTGAAAGTCAACTCAAAACTTCAGGGTTTTATAAATAAGATGGGAATTATGAGACTCTATTTTATATACAGAGTTTAGATTACATAGTTGAGAGTGTTCAACGCCATGCAAATTCTACACTCTGTAGGAGTCCCATCAAACTGGTATATGGGGAGTAGGGAATTAAAGGGTATTGCTATTGACGTTAGAGCTGTGATATGCTCTAGCAGTGAGGTGAGATTATGAAAGCAAAGCTACTACGCTGCAACGTGTGTGATAGTTGGAACGGTGCTTATCGCAATCACTGTCAGTATTGTGGCGCGACTCGCACCGTTC
>Ga0075435_100003649_pt1 | contig 10483 bp, 8 predicted proteins | sample RhiMethybrSRZTD4_FD_75302 | JGI IMG/M metagenome (GOLD analysis project Ga0075435, IMG submission 75302) | Populus rhizosphere microbial communities from Tennessee, USA - Rhizosphere MetaG P. TD hybrid SRZTD4 | ecosystem: Host-associated > Plants > Roots > Rhizosphere > Soil | place: USA... | reverse complement strand
CCGCCGTCGATCAGGAATGGTGGATCAATCTCTGTCCGCGCGGCCGTCCATCACGTCGTACATCCGGACGACGCCGATTGGCGCGACACCGGGCGCGGTGATCGTCGGGTAGTGGTTCTTGTGCGCGGTCATGTCGATGCGCTTCGCCGCATCTGCCGCCGGCACTTTCTGATCGTGGAGCTTGCTCGCCTGCTGCCAGATGTCGCGCAAGTAGGCCTGCCAGTGATCGATCTTCTCCTTCCCTTTCCACGGATCGCCGTGGCCGGGGACGACGTCGGTGAAATCGAGCGCGCGCAGCTTCTCGATCGTGTCCGGCCATTCATTGACGTAGCCGTCGGAAAGGTTCGAGATACCGGCTACGAGCATGTCGCCGGTGCAGACGACGCGCTCGCGCGGCAGGAAGACGACGACGTCGCCGGCAGTGTGCGCGCGACCGAGATGGATCAGCCGGATCTCGCGATCGCCACGAAACAACGTGAGGTGGTCGCTCAGCGTGACGTTGGGCGGCGTCGGCTTCACTTCCTTGACCTGCTCGGCATACGCCTGCTGGACGCGAACCTGCTGTTCGAGCCGCGCCTTCGCGGCGGCGTCCTGTTCGGCCGCAGCGCGCTGCTTGAGTTGGTCGATCTGACCCGGCAATCCGGCGAGCGACTCCGCGAAGATCGTGCCTGTCGCCAGGACGTCGCCGAGGAGTTTGCGCCGCGTGAACTCGTGTCCGACGATGTCAACTGGCGCGGTGAAGACCTGATTGCCGTTGGCGTGATCGAAGTGAAAGTGCGTGTTGACGAGGAACCGCACCGGCTTGTCGGTGATCGTTTTGATCTCGCGGAGCAGCACACGCGCCGACTCCGGCGAGATGTGCGAGTCGACAATCAGGACCTCATCCTGATTCACGATCACGCATGAGTTCGATCCGACGTTCAATGTTCCAGTCGCCATCGCGCTGTAGACGCCGGGGGCGATCTGCTGGAAGCGGTGCGCGGCCTGCGGCGCCGGCGGCGTTTGCGCGTAGCCGAACATGACCGCGGACGCGGCGATGCCAACCAGCAACAACGTGAATCGAGTTCGCATGGCGCACAGTATGGACCAAAACGCGGCGACGGATCGCGCTATGACGCTGGTTGACGCAGGCGGCCGAAGATCTCAGCGGCTCTGCGCCCGGCGGCTTCGGTCGTCGCGACTCGTGCCGGCCACGATCGTGTGTAGCCCTCCGACGCCCACTTTCGCGTCGCGTCGATTCCCATCTTTCCGCCGAACGCCGGCAGGTCGGCGGCGTCGTCGAGATCGTCCACGGGACCCTTCGTCATCTGCACGTCGCGCAGCGGATCCATGTGCGTGCCGACGATCCATGCGACCTGACTGAGATCCTGCACGTCGACGTCCTTGTCGACGACGACGATCGTCTTCGAGAACATCAACTGGCCGAGCCCCCAGAACGCGTTCATGATCTTCCGCGCGTGGCCGGGATAGCGTTTGTCGATGGAGACGAGCACGAGGTTGTGGAAGATGCCTTCGGCCGGAAAATGCATGTCGACGATCTCGGGCAGCGTCTTCTTGATCATCGGCAGGAAGATGCGCTCGCTGGCGAGTCCGAGGTAGTAGTCCTCCATCGGCGGCACACCGACCACCGTCGTGAGGTAGGTCGGACGCGTGCGCCGCGTGATGCAGGTGAGGTGGAACACCGGAAAGTCGTCCGGCTGCGAATAGAGGCCGGTGTGGTCCCCGAACGGACCTTCGCGCCGGCGCTCGCCCGGTTCGACGTAGCCCTCGAGCACGATGTGCGAGCTGGCCGGCACCTCGAGATCGCAGGTCACGCACTTCACCATCTCGAGGCGGCGCCGGGAGAGAAAACCAGCGAGCAGCAGTTCGTCGAGCCCTTCGGGCATCGGCGCGGTCGCGCAGTACGGGAGAACCGGCTCGGCGCTCAATGCGACGGCGACTTCGAGCCGCTTGTTCATGCGCTCCGCGACGCGGTAGTGCTGCGCGCCGCCTTTGTGCCGCTGCCAGTGCATGCCGGTCGTGCGGCCGTCGAACACCTGCATGCGGTAGACGCCGATGTTGCGCGTCCCGGTCTCGGGATCTCTCGTGAAGACCAGCGGAAAGGTGATATAGCGGCCGCCGTCTTCGGGCCAGCACTTGAGAATCGGCAGCGCGTCGAGCGTCCCGTCGCGCTGGATGACCTCGTGGCATGCCGCGTCGCTCACCGTCTTCGGCATCAGGTCGCGCAGACGGCCGACCATCGGCAGCATCTTCAGCGCGTCCATGATCCCTTCGGGCATCTGCGGCGTCATCAGCTCGTCGATCTCTTTCGCGAGATCGTCGAGGCGCCTGACGCCGAGCGCGAGGCACATGCGCTCGTTCGATCCGTAGATGTTGGTGGCGACCGGCATGTCGTAGCCGGTCGGTTTGTCGAAGAGGAGCGCCGGTCCGCCTCCGGGAGCCTTGCACGCGCGATCGGTGACAGCCGCGATCTCGAGGTCCGGACTCACCGGCTCGGCGATGCGCGCGAGCAGCCGTTTGCGATCGAGATCGGCGAGAAAGTCGTTGAGGTCAGAGTACATAGCAACGCTGTCATCGGGGTGAGCAATGGATTACACGAAACCACGGACACGAAACCACGAAAGACGAAACCACGAAACCACGAAACCACGAAAACACAAAACCGCGAAACGACGAAACCGCGAAGTGTTTTCCTATCTCGTTTCGTGGCGTCGAGGTTTCGTGGTTTCGTGCCTGACGGCGTTCATAGTATCGGTTATCTGCTGGGCGAGCGCGAGTGCGCGGCGGCCGTCTTGCCCGGTCACCATCGGCGCGCGCTTCGAGACGACCGCGTCGACGAAGTCCGCCAGCTCGCGCGCCAGCGGTTCTTCGTTGACCACGGCGACTTCGCCGCCGTGAATCGACGGCATCTGGCTGTTCCCCTTCGTCAGCTGCCACAGCTCGACCTTCTGCGACGCGTAGTCGATCGACAAATACGTCGCCGGCTGAAAAAAGCGGATCTTGCGGATCTTGTCGCGGCTGATGCGGCTCGCCGTCAGGTTCGCGATGCAGCCGTTGGCGAACCGCAGCCGCGCGTTGGCGATGTCGACCCTTCCCGTCAGCACCGGCACGCCGACCGCTTCGATCGATTCGACCTCCGAGTCGACCAGCGACAGCAGGACGTCGAGATCGTGAATCATCAAATCGAAGACGACATCGATGTCGAGGCTGCGCTCGGGAAACGCACCCAGCCGGTGTACTTCGATGAAGCGCGGGTCGGTCAGCATCGGCCGGGCCGCCGCCACCGCGGGATTGAAGCGCTCGGTATGACCAACCGCGAGGACGGCGCCGGAGGTCGCCGCCGCGGCGATCAGCGCATCCGCTTCGGCGACGGTCCGCGCCAGCGGCTTCTCGACGAGCACCGGCACAGCGCCCTCGAGAAACGTCTGAGCGATGTCGCGATGGATCTCGGTCGGCACCGCGACGGTCACCGCATCGACCTTCCCGACGACGTCGCGAGCATCGTAGGCGGCGCGGGTGCTATGCGCAGCGGCAACCTCGTCGGCGCGCGCGCGATTGGTGTCGACGACGGCGACCAGCGAGACACCGGGCAGCGCCGACAGAATGCGGGCGTGATGCCTTCCGAGGTGGCCAACACCCACGACGGCCACTCGTAATTGCGGATTGCGGATTGCGGATTGCGGATTTATTGGCGATTGAATCATTAATTAATCCGCATTCCGCAATCCGCAATCCGCAATGGCACCGCGGCCGACGATGCAGATTCCTGCGTCGTCGGCCGCGCGAATGACGGCATCGCCATCGATCATCAACGTCTTCCCCGCGTCGATCGACAGCGTGTCCGCTCCCGCCGCCGTCATCGCCACGATCGTCGACACCCCGATGACCGGCACGTCGAACCGCATATCCTGATTCGGCTTCGCGACCTTGACGATGCGGACGCCGGCGCCGGCGAGCTGGCCGGCGCGCGCGATCACGGCGTCGGTTCCCTCCATCGCCTCGACCGCCACCACCGCCGCCGACTTGACCGCGATCGTCTGGCCGATGTCGAGCCCCGCGATCGTGTCCGCGACGCGGTATCCGAACTCGAGGTCGGCGCGCTGCCCCTCGTCGGGAGCGCGGCGCGTGAGCACGCCCTCTCGCGCGAGCAGCGGCGCCAGCAGCGCCGTCGAATCGATCAGAGGGATGCCGTTGTCGCGAAGGACATCGGCCACGCCCGAGATGATCGAGTCGGTGTTCCGGGTCGCGAGCCGCATCAGCACGCGCCCCAGCGTCCAGTCCGGCCGGACGTCGAACAGCTTGGTGTGCTTGACCTGCCCCGCCATCACCGCCCGCTCGACGCCAGCCTCTTTCAGCAGCGTGATGCACCGACCGAGCTGGCCGATCGAAATCCAGTGAAACGGCGACGCCGGGGCGCGCGCCGCCGCGTCGGCGAGCTCCGGAAAGGTCTCCTCTTTGAGCGCGATGACCGTGACGTCGTGACCGGCGCCGCGCGCCGCGTCCAACACCAGAAACGGGAAGCGACCGTTGCCGGCGATCAGACCGAGGCGCATCACTCGTCCGCGAAGACCTCTTCAGCCTTGCGGCTGGAGCGGCGCAGCGTGACGCCGCGCTGCGACGAGCGGATGAAGTCGAGCAGGTATTGCACCTCTCGGCAGGCGAGCGAGCGATCCTGCTGAATCTGGTGGAGTGCCGCCGTCGTGTTCAGCTTCGACTGCAGGAGATAGCGGAACGCGCGCTTCAGTTTGTCGATCACGTCCGGCGCCATGTGGCGGCGCTCGAGGCCGATGATGTTGAGGCCGAAGATGCGCGCCGGACGGCTGCCCACCGTCCGCGCGTAGGGCAGCGCATCCTTCGTCACCACCGAGTAGCCGCCGATGAAGCCGTGTTCGCCGACGCGGCAGAACTGGTGCACCGCCGATCCAGCGCTGATGTTCGCGAAGTTCTCCACCGTCACGTGGCCGCCGAGCGTCGCGTGCGGCCCGAAGATCGTGTCGTGGCCGACGTGGCAGTCGTGCGCGACGTGGACGTAGGCCATGAACACGTTGCGATCGCCGATCGTCGTGACGCCGCCGCCGCCGCGCGTGCCGCGGTTGATGGTGACGAACTCGCGGAAAATGTTCCGCGACCCGATCACCAGCCGCGTCGCTTCACCCTGGTACTTGAGATCCTGCGGCGCGAGACCGATCGAACCGAACGGATAGATCTCGGTGCCGTCGCCAATCTCGGTCCAGCCGTCGACGACGGCCGACGCGCCGACGCTGCAGTTCGCGCCGATGCGGACGTTCGGTCCGATGTTCGCGTGTGGGCCGACGACGGTACCCTCGCCAATCACGGCGCCCGGATGCACGATCGCGCTCGGATCGATCGTCGACCGGTCGGTACGAATGCCGAGCAGCAGCTCGGCTTCCGCGACGATCTGATCGCCGACGTGCGCAGTCGCCTTCGCGCGGGCAAGCGAGGCGCGGACCCTGCCGAGCGTGATCTCGAGCCGCAGCCGATCGCCGGGGACCACCTGCCGGCGGAACTTCGCGTCGTTTACGCCGCGCAGGTACACGCGGGCATTGGGCGGCGCCTCGGGCCCCTGCAGCAGCAGGATCGTCGCCACTTGGGTCAGCGATTCGAGCATGAGGACGGCCGGCAGGAGCGGCGCACCCGGAAAGTGTCCCTGGAAGAACTCTTCGTTGACCGTCACATTCTTGACGGCCACGATCCGCCGTCCGGGCTCGTGCTCGATGATCGCGTCGACCAGGAGTGAGGGATAGCGGTAACACAGGCGATCCAGCGCCTGCGGGATCTCAATTGACACGTTCAGACAGTCTATCAGTGGGCCGTCCGAACCGACCAGCGCGAAGTCCTAACCAACATGCGAGAGCCTTGTATCTGCGGCCCCGATTGGGCGAGGATCGATGTCATGCAATTCAGATTTCGAACCGTTCTCATACTCATACCGTTGCTGGCGATGGCGGCCGCGTGCGACAACGGCCCCGTCGTCACCCCGACTCCGATCGGCCCCAGCGTCACGGAAACGTTCAGCGGCACCCTGACGAAAAATGGCGGTGTCACGCACACGTTCGCAGCGACGTCGCGCGGCAGCGTCACTGCGACGTTGACGAAAGTCGACCCCGACAGCACGCTCGCCATCGGCGTCAGCCTCGGAACCTGGAACGGCACGAGCTGTCAGACGATCCTGTCGAACGATGCGACGACGGTCGGCACCGGCCTCCTGGCGACGGTATCGGGAGTCGGCAATCTGTGCTTGAGGGTGTACGATTCGGCGGGGAAGGTGCCCGCGTCAGAGGCGTATTCGGTGGATGTCGCGCATCCCTAGGGATTCGGGATTCGGTTCTCGAATCCCAAATCCCGAAACCCCAATCCCGACGCGTTATGGCTTCGGCGTAGCCGCCGGCTTCGAATCCAGCTTCTTGATCACTTCCGTCGACAAATCGAGTCCCGGCTCGAAGTAGGCCAGCCCCGCATTGTTCAGATCGAACACGAGCTGCACGCCCTTCTCTTTGGCGACGGCTTCGATGATCGGCGACACCTTCTTGATGAAGTCGCTCTGCACTTCCTGCTGCAGTTCGTTGATTTCCGCCTGCGCGTCCTGCTGGAAGCGCTGACCATCCAGCTGCTGCTTCTCGATGTCCTTTTCGAGCTGCGCGCGTGCGCCTTCGTTCATCACCGCGCCGCTCGTCTGCAGCTTCTGCTGATCGGCCTGCAGCTTCTTCTGGCGATCCTGCCCCTCGGTTTGCTTCTTGTTGATGAGCGTCTGCACGCGCGCGAGCGACGCCTTGCCTTCAGCCGATTCCTGGAAAATCCGCTGCGGGTTGATGAAGGCCATCTTCGCGCCGACCGGGAACGGCGCCGGCGGTTGCGCGGCGGCCGCGGCCGGCGGCGCCGGCGCCGGCTGCGCCGGACGGGCGGGGGCGGGCTGCGCGGGCGGCTGTTGGCCAGCCGGCGGCGTCTGGGCGAAGGCGGCGCCGGCGCTCATAATCACAGCGAGCGACGCGGCAAGAGCGAAACCTCTCATTCGATGAATCCTTTCGTAATCGACGGGAGCCGTTGATTTTACTAGAAAGTCGACCCGACAGCGAACCTGAACTGGAACGACTTCTGTGGCTGGAGCGTGTTGTCGAGCACCCCGCCGCGCGACGGGTTGTAGGCAAAAATGAGCCGAAATGGAACGTTGAGTACGGGCATGAAGAACCGGATCTCGACGCCGGTCGACGATTTGAACGCCGAGCGCTGGCCGATCGTCGCGACGTCGAACCGGCCGATCGTCGCGCCCGAACCGGCGAGCGTCACGCCGGCCAGCGGATCGATGAGCAGCGGCGGCACGACCTGCACGACGTCCTCTTTCCACGCAAACGGCTGACCTCGATCGCGCACCTGGCCGACGTCGTAGAACAGGATCGCCCGTACTGGACCGGCGATGGTGATCTGCTCTTCGACGTTGAACAACAGGAGCTTATTACCGCCGAGCACCAGCCCCGTTTGTGGATCCTGCGGACCGATGGTCCGGATATCGAAGCCACGGATCGTGTACTCGCCGCCGAGGAACAGCTTCTCGAAAATCGGAAGCGGCTGCGACCCCGTGAACTGATGGATGTATTCCCCCTGCGCCCGCATGCCGAGCGTCAGACGGCTCGCCTGCTTGATGAACCAGACGCCTTCGAGCATCGGCCGATAGAAGTTCGTGTTGCCGCCGAGACCGGCGAGATCGATCGACGCCGAAAGCCGCTTGCCGGTGGTCGGGAAGATCGGCTGGTCCACCGTGTTGTAGACGAGGCTCGGAACGACCTTGCTGATGGTGCGGACGCCGCCGGTCGCGCCGTCGGTGCCGATTTGCAGCGAATCGCGGAGGAACGGGTTGCGCGCGAGGACGAGCGGATCGGTGTACAGCTCGTTGACGTCGGTGACGCGCGTCTGCTGGTAGCTGTAGTTCACGAACATCCGCGTGAAGCCGCGGCCGATCGGGAAGCCGGTCGTCAAGACGGTGCCGACCGATTTCTGGGTGAACTGCCCGATGTAGCGGATGTCCTGTTTGAACAGGTTGAAGCCGCCGGTGATGTTGCGATCGAAGAGGAACGGTTCGGTGAACGCGAGCGAGTAGTTCTGCGCGCGCGAGCCTGCCTGCATCGACAAGGTGAGGCTTTCGCCGCGGCCGAGGAAGTTGGCCGTCTGGAACGACAGCTGTCCGAAGAAGCCTTCGAACTCCGAGACGCCGGCGCCGAAGGTGAGCTGATTGCGGTTCTGCTCCTCCAGCTTCAGCTTGAGATCGACCTTGTTCTTCTCGCCGGGCGTCTTCTCGACGTTGACGTCCTTGCCGCCTTCGAGCGGCTTGAAGTAGCCGAGCTGGTTGAGCCGCTTGATGCTGTACTTCAACGCCTCGGTGTTGAACGGCCCTTCCTCGACGAGGCGCATCTCGCGCCGGATGACGTTATCGTGCGTCGTGGTGTTGCCGACGAAGGTGATGCGGTTGACGAAGAACTGCTCGCCTTCCTGCATGCGCATCGTCACGTCGACGGTGGGCGCACCTTTTTCCGACTTGGCGTCCTTGTCTTTCTTGTTGCCGTCGGTCGCGTCGCCGTTCTTGCCATCGGTCGGCTCGGGCGCGGCAATCGATGCGGGCGCGGCCGGCTCGTTCGCGTTCGCCTCGTCGCGCGGCTTGAGATCCGGATAGCCGGTGAACTCGTAGTAGCCTCCGGTGCCGTACACTTCGCGCGCTTTTTCGAGTCCCTTGCGGATTTTCTTCTCGGAGTAGAACTCGCCGGGATTGGTCTTGAACAGCGGCTTGAGATAGTCGCTCTTGACGACCGTGTTCCCTGCCACGTCGAAATTACCGACCTTGTAGCGCGCGCCTTCGACCACCGGAATCTTCAGCTCGATCCATCGCGTCTTCTTGTCGTCGGAATCGGTGATGACCTTGATCTCGGGCACGCCGACGTTCGCCCTGATGTAGCCGTGGTCGCGGTAGTACTCGATGATCTTTTCCGCGTCCTCGTCGAACTTCGGCTCCTGGAACGTGCCGCGGTCGCCGATCACCGACATGAACCAGTTGGGAATGTGAAACGCGTCTTGCATTTCGGGGCGCTCGCGATTCTGCTTCATCTGCTTTTTCAGCGTCCCGTCGCTGACCGCCTTGTTGCCGATGAAATCGACGCTGCGGATCTTGACCTTCGGGCCTTCCTCCATGTGGAAGGTGAGGTGCACGAGCTTCGGTCCGCCGGGCATCTCCACGATCTCCGGCTTCACGTCGGCGAACTGGAAGCCCTTCTCGCGAAGCATGTCGCGCACGATCCCCGAGACCTTGCGGACGAGACTCGGATCGATGAACGTGTCGAGGCGAATCTGCGCGTTCGCGTCCTTCAACTTCTCGTCGATCTTCGAGACTTCGATCTTCTTCGAACCGACGTAGTCGACGATCTTGACGCGCTGCCGCTCCTCCATGTTGAAGGCGACCACCTTGCCGACGGTGCCGTTGGGGAACTTGTAGTCGGTGACGTCGATCCACAGGTTGTCGAGGAAGTTCGTGGCCCAGAGAGTCTTGAAATCCTGGAGCAGCGTCTTCTCGGTGGCGTCGTCGTAGGGGATCCACACGCCCTCCGACGGCCGGCTCTGCTTCAGCTGAATGTAATAAAGGTAGGTCTGCGGCTCGATGACCGAGGTGCCGCCCTGTGCTTCAAAGCAGGGGCCGAAGGCCAGCACCACCGGACCCGATCCGGCCGGCGGCTGGGCGCGAGGCGCAGCCGCTTCCTGCCCGCAGAACTGGATGGCCGGTAGCGCGAGTGTCGCCTGCTCCTGCGCGGCGGCCCGTCCCGCCAACGGCAAAGCGGCCACGAGGGCCGTCAGGAGTACATGCACACGAGGCACCATGTCTGGCGATCTTAGACTAGCGCAGGGACCGGCTGGTCTTATTTCACGCCCTCAGGCGAGCTTGCGGCCGGCCTCGAGCTCGCCGGCGGGTCGATACGACAGCTGGCCGGCGTCGAGATAGACCTCGATTTCGCCGCCTCGGAGATGTCCGCGGATGAGCTCCTCGGACAGCGGATCCTCGACATAGCGCTGGATGGCCCGGCGGAGGGGGCGCGCACCGTACGAGCGGTCCTTGCACGTGACCTCGATGATCCAATCGACGACCTCAGAGGTCAGCATGATGCGCAGCTTGCGGTCCACGAGGTTGTCGTTCAGCTGTTGGACCAGCAGCGCCATGATGCGCCGCAGATCGTCGTCGCTCAACGCCTCGAAGACGATGATTTCGTCGATGCGGTTGATGAACTCGGGGTTGAATGTCCGCTTCACCTCGCCGAGCACCATGTCGGAGACGCTCTTGTCGATGGCGAGCGTGTCGGCCGACTGGAAGCCCATCGAGCTCTTCTTCTGGATGAAGCGAGCGCCGATGTTCGACGTCATGATGATGATCGTGTTCTTGAAGTTCACCCGGTTGCCGAGGCCGTCGGTGAGATGGCCGTCCTCGAACACC
>Ga0075435_100003646_pt1 | contig 10486 bp, 8 predicted proteins | sample RhiMethybrSRZTD4_FD_75302 | JGI IMG/M metagenome (GOLD analysis project Ga0075435, IMG submission 75302) | Populus rhizosphere microbial communities from Tennessee, USA - Rhizosphere MetaG P. TD hybrid SRZTD4 | ecosystem: Host-associated > Plants > Roots > Rhizosphere > Soil | place: USA... | reverse complement strand
GAGGTGCAGCGGCCCGCCGTGTTCGGACTGCACTCGGCGAAAGATGTTGTAGATCCCCCTCAGTTCCTGTGGCCGGTGACTTCGGCCGTGGGCAATGCCGACGCGGGTGTCGCCGCCGGTGACGTGAGAATCGAGCGTTCCTATACCACCTCCGATCGCCATCACAACCAGATCGAGCCTCACGTAACGGCAGCGGTGTGGGATCCGACCGGCACGCTGACGTTGTACGAGCCGACGCAGTATCTCTTCGGCGCGCGTGAACTTGTTTCGATCGTCCTCGGCTTGCCGGTAGAGAAGATCACAATCGTTTCTCATTTCGTGGGCGGCGGGTACGGCGGTAAGGCCTATGTCTGGCCCCATACCTTGCTTGTTGCACTCGCCGCGAAGGTGTTGAACCGGCCGGTGCGTGTGCAGCTGACACGCGCGCAGATGTACTCGATGGTCGGCCATCAGCCCGCGACGATCCAGACGATTGCGCTCGGCGCCACGAAGGACGGCAAGCTGACCGGCCTTCGCCACGAGAGCACGACGCCCACGTCGGTGTTCGACAACTACATCGAATACGCGGCAAATTGCACGCGCAATCTCTGGGCGGCCAGCGGAGGCATCTCGACCAACCACAGGATCGTCCACGTGAACCGCGGCACGCCGACGGTCATGCGGCCGCCGCACGAAGCACTCGGGCACTTTGCGCTCGAGAGTGCGATGGACGAACTCGCGTATGCGACAGGAGTCGACCCTGTCGCGATCCGCCTTCTTAACGACACCCACGTCGACCCGTACAGCGGCAGGCCGTTCTCGACACGGGCCATGCGGAAATGCCTGATCGAGGGAGCGGCCCGCTTCAGGTGGGAGAAGCGCACACCCGAGCCGCGGTCAATGTACGACGGTCGTTACCTGATTGGCCAGGGCGTGGCGAGTGCGATTTATACACACTGGCGCTGGCCGGCAAAAGCGCGAGCGACGATCGCCCGCGATGGGACGGCTCTGGTCGAGGCAGGAACCCACGACATCGGTACGGGCACATATACGGTGATGCAACAGGTGGCCGCGGATACCCTCGGTCTGCCGTTCGAGAAGGTGAGCGTCCGAATCGGCGACACGCGGTTGCCTTACTCACATGGGTCCATCGGCTCGTCGACGATGTCCAATGCAGGAGCTTCGATCATGCTGGCGGCGAAAGCCGCTCGCGACAAGGCCGTTGCGCTCGCAATAAACGGCAAAGATGCACCCTTCGCCGGTGCGGCGACCCACGACGTGGTCATCGGCGGAGGTACCCTCACCTTAGCAGGCCGAAGTGGTCGCGTTACCTATTCGGATCTCCTGACGCGAAACGGACTGTCGACGCTCGTGGGAGAGGGAGACTACGACCCGATTGAAGAAGAAAAGGGACCGAAGGCCATCTTCAGCTTCTCAGCGGTCTTTGCCGAGGTGCGGGTCGACCCGGATCTCGGGTTGGTTCGTTTGAATCGATTTGTTGGCGCTTACGACGCCGGCCGGATCATCAATCCGAAAACGGCTCGAAGCCAGGCCATCGGAGGCGTGATCTGGGGCGTCGGACAAGCTCTGCTCGAGCAGTCGGACACCGACCCCGTGCTGGGACGGTTTCTGAACCGGAACCTCTCCGGGTACCTCGTCGCCACGAACGCGGATATCCCGCAGCTCGACATCCTGTTCGTCGGGGAATTCGACGACGAGGCGAGCCCGATTGGCACAAAAGGCATGGGCGAGCTCACAGCGGTGTCGGTGGCGCCCGCGATTGCGAACGCCATCTACCACGCGACCGGCAAGCGAATTCGGGAGTTACCGATCACGTTGGACAAACTCTTGTAAACGGCGGCCCGACGCCAGCGAGGGCAGGATGACGGAGACACGAAGCATTATCGAGGCATATCTGCGGGCCGCTTCGGAGGACGTTCGCGCCGCTCTGGCGACGGTCGTTCGCGTGGACGGCTCGGCGTATAGACGGCCCGGCGCCCGTATGCTCGTCACGGAAGACGGAAGGACGACCGGCGTCGTGAGTGGCGGGTGTCTGGAAGGCGACGTCCGCGAGCGGGCTGCTACGGTGATGCGAACCGGCAAGGCCACGCTTGTCACGTACGACACGACGACCGATAAGGACGTCGTCTGGGGGCTCGGATTGGGATGCAACGGCGTCGTCGACGTGCTGATTGAGCCGGCGAGCGGGCGCGCAGATCATCTCATGCGGTTTCTCGAGGCGTGCTCGAACAGTCAGCAGCGCGCCGCCTTTGCCACGGTGATTCGCTCTGAGGGGTTCCCTGCAGTTGCACTCGGAAGTCGAGTGTTCCTGTTTCCGGACGGCACAGTGACAGCCGACGCCGGCGTCTCACAGCACGCCACGCTGAAACGAATCGTCGTCGACCTACGCGCCGCAGTTCGCAACGCCGCGTCCTTCGTGACCCAGTACGAAGCGCACGGCGATCTCGAAGTCTTCATCGAAGCAGTCGAACCTGCGGCGCCGCTGGTCATTTTCGGTGCAGGCGCTGACGTCATTCCGCTCGTCAAGATCGCGCAGTTCCTTGGATGGGTCGCAACTGTGGTCGATACGCACGCCCGCGACAGAAGTCTCGAACGTTTCGCCGATGCCGATGACGTTATCCTTTGCCGTCCCGAGGCGGTAGCCTCTCGCGTGACGTTGACCGACTCCACGATGGCGGTGTTGATGACGCATAACTACTCTCACGATCTGGAAATCCTCAACGTGCTGCTGAACAAACCGCTGCGGTACGTGGGCTGCCTGGGCCCGAGGCACCGCACCGAACGGCTGCTGTCGCAGCTACGTGACGCGCGCGAGGCGCAGCAGACGCGGTGGCACGGCCGATTGCACGCGCCGGTTGGCATCGACATCGGCGCCGAGACGTCCTCCGAGATCGCCCTCTCGATCGCAGCTGAAATCCTGGCGGTGATGAGACGACGTACCGGTGGTCCGCTGCACACTCGTAAGAGTGCGATCCACGGTGACGCACCGGCGTTTGCTAATGACTATGCGTCACGTATGGCCGATGTCGCTCAGCCGACTAGCATCACCTGCCAGCCTACCGGTGCGTAATTACGTCGAAACGGATCGGCATCGTCATTCTCGATGCCGGCGAAGAGCAAAGAAAACGGGACCTGGTAATGCCAGAGCCGCCGTCGGCGGAACGCCGCCGACGGCGGTAGGAGATCGACGATGCCGACTGTGAGTCTGTTCGTCCGGTTGGACGCTAAACCCGGAAAAGAGGCGGACCTGGCCGCCTTTCTCATGCAGGGCCTTGAACTCGCGCGACAGGAGGCCACGACCCCTGTCTGGTTCGCGCTGCGTATCGGTCCCTCCACGTTCGCTATCTTTGACGCGTTCGCGGATGAAGCCGGACGGCAAGCCCATTTGGCTGGACCGATTGCCCAGGCGCTGATGGCTCAGGCGCCCAACCTGCTCGCGTCGCAGCCTGTCATCGAACGTGTCGATGTGCTCGGTGCCAAACTGCCGAAGTCGGTTTGAGCGGTCTCACGCCGTGCGCTGAACTCGTGGATCGCTTGCGCAAGTCCTTCGTGTCCCGTGCCGGTTTCGCGCGCACCTTCGGCCGCGGTGATCCGCATCCTTCTCGACAGAGTCGCAACGATCTCTGAGCTGTCGCGCTGGAACGTCCATTCGGATCCGCCGGCGCGTTTGGTCGTAAATGACGGCTTGATGAGTGCGTAGATCAGCCTTGGCGTTCTTGCGCGCGGTGAGGGCGCCTGAATCGTCGAGCGTACCCAGGCGCAGCGCCCTATCGATGCGTTCGACGAGCATGTCAATCCCGTGATCGGTCCGCACGAGGTCGAGGCGCATCTTGAGCTGTCGAGCAAGGAATGTGGTTAATGCAGGCACGACATGGAGCCGGGCGACAGTCACAGGTGGACTTCGGCGTCGTCGGCCGCGTCGATCGTGGCCTTCGCCCGTTCATAGAACCGCTGGCGGCTTCGGTCGGTGTCAGACCGCGTGTCGAGGGGACGAACAATCTCACGCCGAGCGTCGACTCGAGCTCCGCGATCGAGTTGGAAACCGCAGGCTGTCCGACGTTCATCCGGCCTGCGCCGGCGGAGAACGAGCCGGCCTTGATCACGCGGACGAACGTCTCCATAGCGGTGAATCGCTCCATTCCCTTATGTCGCCACCGTCGAGATCGTAATCCGGATCCCTCGGCCGGTAGACGCAGTAGACTGCGGTTTATAAATCATGATCGCCGACATGGAAACGGAACGTCTGGAGGCCCTGCGGCGATATGCCGTCCTCGATACCCCTCCCGAGCGCGAGTTCGATGAGCTGGCGGAACTGGCGGCGCAGATCTGCGGCACGCCGATGGCGGCGATCGGCTTGATGGATGCGGAGCGCGAGTGGTTCAAGGCGACCGTCGGGATGTCGCTGGCCGAGGTGCCTCGCGGAACGTTGCTGAGCGCCGAGAACATTCAGGAAAATGACGTGCTCGTCGTGACCAACACGCTCAGCGACGAACGCTTCCGAGACAAATTCCTCGTCGACGGCGATCCGCGCATTCGGTTCTATGCGGGCGCTTCGCTAACAACGCCCTCCGGTCACAAGCTCGGCACGATTTCCGTGATGGACCGCGAGCCGCGCACACTCACGGCCGAACAGGCGGCCGCTCTCAAAGCCCTCGGACAGCAGGTCATGTCCCAGTTGGAGTTGCGCCGGCTGCGCGTCGAAGGCCGGACGGCCGAGCAGGAGCTGAAGAGCCTTCTCGACGTCAACGTCGCAGTGGGCCGGCATCTCGAACGCGATGACCTGTTCGGCGCGATCGCCTCCTGTCTGCGCAACATCCTCGAGACCGATCGTTTTGGAATCGAGCTGCCGATCGCGGGCAAGCGGTTGCAGGGTCATATCCTCGCCTCGAGTGGCACCCAGTCCACCCAGCCCACTGTACTGCCTGCCGAAGGTACGGTCTGTCACTGGGTGATCGAGAGTAGGCGCTGGTTTGTCGTCGCCACGCGTGACGAGCTGCGTGAGCGCTTTCCGGTAACGTTCGACCAGATGCAGCGTCACGGGATGGAATCGCTCTGCTCGCTGCCGTTGAGCACGGGTGAGCGCTGCCTGGGTGCCTTGTTCTTCATGGCTGGTCGGCCGGGAGCCTACCAGGAGTTGCGTCGTAGATCGTTCGATCAGATCGCGAGCGCTGTTGCCGTAGCGTTGGATCATTGCCTTGCGCACGAAGAGCTGCGGCGACTGCGCGATCGGCTCCAGGCGGAGAACTTGTACCTCCAGGAGGAAATCCAGACCCAGCACAATTTCAGTGAGATCGTCGGCAACAGCCCCGCGCTTCTCAGCGCGCTGGAACGCGTCGAGCGCGTGGCGCCGACGGACAGCACCGTGCTGATCCTCGGCGAGACCGGATCGGGCAAAGAGCTCTTTGCTCGAGCGGTGCATAGCCGCAGCCGGCGCGCTGATCGGCCACTGGTCAAGGTGAATTGCGGCGCGATCGCCCAGGGCCTGATCGAGAGCGAGCTGTTCGGGCATGTGAAGGGCGCGTTTACTGGCGCCGTCGACAAGCGAGTTGGCCGATTCGAGGTGGCCAATGGCGGCACCATCCTGCTCGACGAGATCGGCGAGATGCCACTCGACGCACAGGTCAAGTTGCTGCGCGTACTACAGGAGCAGGAGTTCGAACCAGTCGGCAGCAGCAGGACCGTGCGCGTCGACGTCCGTGTCATCGCTTCCACCAACCGGAACCTCGAGGAAGCCGTCGATGCGGGAACATTCAGGGCCGATCTCCTGTATCGCCTGAACGTCTTCCCGATCGAAGTGCCACCGTTGCGAGCGAGAACGTCGGACATCCCGCTGCTCGTGGGTCTCTTCATCGGCGCGCTGACCCGCAGACTCGGCAAGCCGCTGCACGGGTTCACGGCACCTGGCATGGCGCGACTGATGGCGTACGACTGGCCCGGGAACGTGCGCGAGCTCAGTAATGTAGTCGAGCGGGCAGCCATTCTCGCGCGCGGTCCGGTGCTGGAGCTGGAAGAATATCGCCTGCGCGCGTCAGATGCGCGGGATAAGGGCAACGGTAGGTTGGCGCAGCGCACACAACCTGTCGAAACAGGAGGCGGTTCGCGCAGCGAGCGCGACATCATCGAAGCAGCTTTGGCCGAAAGCCGCGGGCGCGTATCAGGTCCGTCAGGGGCAGCAGCCAAGCTTCGCATCCACCCATCGACGCTCGAACACAAGATTAGAGCCTTCAAAATCAACAAGGGTCGATTCAAGTTCGGTTAAAGCCCACACCAGAGTCTCGAGATTCGCAGATTCGTCAGATTCGTCAAATTCGTCGGATTTGCATCCTTCCGAGCCGCGGCACTCGCCAATCTTCGCCAATCTTTGAGCGTTGTGCGTGGCGCGACGCTTGCCCGGAGAGCGTCGGCCGCGCATTTCTCGCCATTCAGTCGCTGCCAGAAGAGAGTGCTCATGACCTGCAGGATCGATCGACTCGTGAGCGATGGAAACGTCGCGATTCTGAGAATCAGCGGTCGGCTAGCAGCGCACCACGTCGAGATGCTGCGGACAATCCTCGAGCAGGAAGCAGGCGGCGTCGCGCTCGATTTGAGCGACGTGCTGTTCGTCGACCGCAACGCGGTCAGGCTGCTTGCGGTTGCTGAGGCAAGGGGCGCTCAACTCAGAAACTGTCCCGGTCACATTCGCGAGTGGATTTCGAAAGAGCCGTGCGAGGAGAAACGCGATGTCGACAGATGAACTCATTGGATCGAGTCCAAAATTCAAGGCGGTTTTGGAAGACGTCAGCAGCGTCGCGGCGGTCGATTGTGCGGTCCTCATTCGCGGGGAGACCGGCACCGGCAAAGAGATGATCGCGCGAGCCATTCACGACGCCAGCCCGCGTCGGTCGCACCGATTCGTCGCTGTCAACTGCGCAGCGATTCCGGCGACGTTGCTCGAGAGCGAGCTGTTCGGCTATGAACGAGGGGCCTTTACCGGCGCCGTCGCGAGTCGGATCGGCCGGTTTCAGGCGGCGCATCACGGGACAATGTTTCTCGACGAGATCGGCGAGCTCCCGCTCGAACTGCAGCCCAAATTCCTGCGGGCGATTCAAGAACAAGAATTCGAGCGGCTCGGGAGCTCGCAGCCGACGCGCGTCGATGTGCGAGTCGTCGCGGCGACGAACCAGGATCTCGACCAGATGCTTGCGGACCGAACGTTCCGCCTTGATCTGTTCTATCGCCTGAATGTTTTTCCGATCACGGTTCCGCCGCTGCGCGAGCGCGCCGAGGACATTCCAGTGCTCGTCGACCACTTTTTGGCGGAGTATGCGCGCCGTCACGGGCGATCGCTGCCTTACGTTCCCGACGATGTGATGGCGGCGATGGTCAGCTACGCGTGGCCGGGCAACGTGCGCGAGCTGCAGAACTTCATCGAGCGCTCGGTAATCTTGAGCAAGGGTTCGGAGCTGCGTGCCCCAATCGGGGAGCTCATGACTGGGATAGGACCGATGCCCAATGGGCGCACGCTGGCCGACGCCGATCGTGCGCACATCGTCTCGGCTCTCCGCGAGACGAATTGGGTCGTTGGCGGCCGGCGCGGCGCCGCCGCGCGACTTGGACTCAACAGGACGACCTTGATCGCCAAGATGCGGAGGCTCGGCATCTCGAAAGGGAGAACCTTCGCCTTTGATGAAGCATGACACTGTCTTTGCCTACTGCCATGCCAGGGTGCTGCGTTGGGCCCAGTAGACCGTCGGTCGCTCCGCAATGTCGGGCCAATCGATCGCTTTTAGTTCGAGGGCCACCGCGTTGAGATTGCTTTCGAGTTGCGCGACCGTGACAGCGCCCGACAGCACAACATCCACCCATGGTTGGGACAGAGCCGCCGCTAGCGCGAGTGCATCAATCGTGAGCCCTCGAGCTGCAGCTGCTGTCCTGAGCACGCTCACGTGCGAGCCTTCGGCTTGGTCGGTAAGGCGACCGTTAGCGAGCGCTTCCTTGATGATCACGCCCCATCCGTGAGCCTTTGCCTCGGCCAGAGCGGCCCCTGCCGATGGCTCGAGCAGATTCCAGGTGGCCTGCACGACCTGAAATGGATTGACGCCGTCGATACTGACCCGAACGGCACGCCTGATCACGTCAGTCTGGTTTGGTCCGGTGACCGTTAACCCGATCGCGAGTCCGCTCGAGTGCAGGCGCAGCAGCTCACTTAAGACGTCGACGTTTTCGAGCACCTTGCTTTCGAGCGTGGCCGAATGAATCTGGTACAGCTGAAGGCAATCGCCGACGAGAGCGCGGCTCTCGACGATCTGCCGCCGGAGTGTGGCGAGCGAGAGATCCTTCACCTCGTGAACGGGGGCATCGACCCGCCAGGATCCCACGTAGGTATAGCCCCACTTCGAACCGAGAGTGATCGCGTCTCTGGACAGATTGCGCGCTTTCAACCACGAGCCGATGAAGTTCTCGGCCATGCCGTACGATCGCGCGGCATCGACGTAGCGAACGCCCGCCGCGTAAGCCGCGTCCAGCATCTGGTGACAGCGTCGCTCCAAATTGGCGACGCTGCGGTCGACGCCGAAGTCGCGCCCACGCCCGAGCGTGATGTACGCCGGTCGACCGAGGGCCGCAAGGCCTAGTCCCACGCGGCTGACGACCAGTGGGGTAGAGCCGAGCCGCTGTATTGGGATTCGCAGGTCGCTCATGGATTACAGAGTGTACGCGCTGGCGACCTTCGCTTTCAGTTGGATGCACCGAGTACGCGGGGTCGAAGGATTGACTCGATGTCGATCAATTGACATCGCACCTGTTGCGTCGCGGTTGTGTCGGCATTCTCTGCCACGCTGACGTTGGCTCGGACATTGCGGGGAAGCGTTGGGGAGTGTCGGATGGCCAGACTCGCAGGGAAGAGGGCGATTGTGACTGGTGCCTCGAAGGGCATCGGCAGCGGGATTGCGACGGCGCTCGCAGCGGAAGGAGCGCGTGTCGTCGTTAACTATTCCTCCGACAGGAGCGGCGCCGAACGCGTTGCCCAAGAGATCAAGCGCGCCGGCGGGGACGCGGTAGTCGTTGGTGCCGATATATCTAAAGCAGCCGACGTGCGACGTCTGTTCATGGAAGTCGAAACGGCTTTCGGCGGCGTAGACGTAATGGTCAACAACGCCGGCGTCTTCCGCTTCGGTCCCTTTGAGGCGGTCACGGAAGACGCCTTTCACGCGCACTACAACATCAACGTGCTCGGGCCGATTCTGACGATGCAGGAAGCTGTCAAGCGATTCGGAGCCGATGGCGGCAGTATCATCAACATAAGCTCCATCGTCGCGTCGCATCCGGTCGCCGGAAGCGTGCTCTACGCGTCCACGAAAGGTGCGATCGAAACGCTGACCAAAGGATTGGCCCTCGAATTGGCGCCTCGCAACATTCGAGTCAACGCCATTTCGCCTGGCCACACCGAGACCGAAGGCACTGCGACCGCCGGGATTTTCGAGGGCGCAGCCGGCGCCACTCTGGCCCAGAAGACACCACTCCGACGGCTCGGACGCGTCACCGATATCGCGCCGCTTGCCGTGTTTCTGGCCTCCGACGAATCTGGCTGGATCACCGGCGAGATCATACGCGCAGCCGGTGGAGTCGTCGTTGCGGGCTGATCGGCAGTGGACAACAGACTCCTTCAGGCAGACAGGAGCGATGAATGACGAAGATTCAACCGGATTACTTCACGGCGTACAGCAGTTTGAAGATGACTCGGGACGCGCGTGGCGTACTCGTCGTGGAGTTCCACACGAAAGGCGGACCGCTGACGTTCACCGCGCCAGACCACACGGACTTCGTCGATGCGTTTTACCGCATCGGTCGGGACCGTGCGAACACGGTGGTCATCTTCACCGGAACCGGAGGCCACTTCATTGCGGGCATCGACTTCTCGTCATTCGGCAACGTTGCCGACCCGGGGGTCTGGAGTCAGGTCCACGATGAAGGTGTCCAGATTCTGGAGAATCTGCTGAACATCCGCGTGCCTGTGATCGCGGCGGTAGAGGGGCGACTTGACGTCCATTCCGAGTACGCACTGCTCGCGAACGTGATCGTCGCCGGCGAAAGCGCAACATTCAATGACTTGCCGCATTTCGCCGGTGGCATCGTGCCGGGTGACGGAATATTCACTGCCTGGAGCTATCGAGCCGGAGCGGGACGCGCGGAGGCATTCCTGCTTCATCCCAAGCCGCTGAGCGCGCACACCGCGTACGAATGGGGCGTAGTAACGGAAGTTGTGCGAGACGGCGAAACGCTCGCTCGAGCGGTTGAGCTCGCGTACTCGTATCTCAAGGTTCCTGAGATCACGCGCCGCAATACACGCGTGCATTTCACGCAGCCGCTGAAGGAACGCATTGTTCGGGAGGTCGGCTACGGACTGTCCCTGGAGGGCGCGTCGGCGGCCGATCTCGTCAAGTCGATGCAAGCGATGACGAAGGCGTGATGATCAGCAGTCTTCGAACAAGACGGCACTCGTTACCGG
>Ga0075435_100003644_pt1 | contig 10488 bp, 7 predicted proteins | sample RhiMethybrSRZTD4_FD_75302 | JGI IMG/M metagenome (GOLD analysis project Ga0075435, IMG submission 75302) | Populus rhizosphere microbial communities from Tennessee, USA - Rhizosphere MetaG P. TD hybrid SRZTD4 | ecosystem: Host-associated > Plants > Roots > Rhizosphere > Soil | place: USA... | reverse complement strand
CTTCTGATTGAGCTCGGCCCGCTTGGCGTGGAAGGCATCGATGGCCGAGTCGATCAGGAATCGCAGCCGCGTGGGCGGCCGCCGCGTCGATCGCTCCGCCGTCTTCTCACGCAGTTCGGCGAGCGGCGGGGGCTCGAGCGCATGACGCTCGACGAACTCGCGAAGAGTGGCATCGGGATCGAGGCCGATGGCCTGCGCATACGCACGGATGTACGAGCGCCCGAAAATCCCGTTCGGCCAGTGGGACAGATCGTCCCGCTCGAGCGCCTCCAGCAGGGAGAGCTTGATCTTCGTGCGCTCTGAAATCGTGGTCAGAGAAATCTGCGTCTGCTCGCGCTGTGACCTGAGGCGTGCACCGAAAGTCGAGTTCATGGGAGAGCTAAGAGGGATGTCATGAAGACTAGCAACACTCGAGTGACGCCGCAAGCCTCAACCGTGCTCAATGATGAGCCGCGATCTGCTGAATGTGGCGCCAATGCGAGAGGCATCGCGCTTGCACCTTGATTCGATGACGCAGTCGAGTCTCCCCGGTCGAAGAAGTGACTGTCAAAGGGAGGTTGTCATGTTGCGTGCAGCTGTTTGCATCGGCGCGCTCATCGTCGTTCCAGCGGTTGCCTCCGCTCAGCAGCCGTGTACGACCGACGCACGCCGCACCATCGATGAGATCTACCGTCATATGCTCGAGCGGGCGCCCGATCGCGGCAGCGAGTCGTGGGTCGAGCGTCTGAACAACGGATCGACCGTACGCGAGCTGGTTCGCGAGATCGGTAAGTCTCCGGAGCACATCCAGCGATGGGGCAATGAGTCGCGCGAGCAGGTCTCGCGGACCCTGTATCGCCACATCCTGAACAACGTGCCGGACGCGAACACCCTGAGATCGACCGGCGATCTCATTTCGCGCAACGGCATCCCGGCGGCGGTCGACCGGATTGTCGATTCGCCTCAATACCAGCAGATGTACGGCGACTGGGGCGTGCCTGGCGCGAGCGGCGTCCGGTTCTGTGCTCCAAACGAGCGCAACAACCAGAACCAGGTCTCGCAGATCAGCAGCATGCGATTCCGGCGCATGGACGCCAACAACGACGGCAAGATCGAGCGTGATGAATGGCGCGGCAACGCCCGGTCCTTCCAGAATTACGACTGGAACAACGACGGCGTGCTGTCGGGCGAAGAGGTCAGCGTCAACGGCGTCCGCCGCGGCAACGCCCGGAACGACGAGGTGCAAAACGAAGATCGCTTCGATTACCTCGATGTGAACGGCAACGGCTTCATCGATCGCAACGAGTGGGACGGCGGACGGTATGTGTTCGACCGGCTCGACTCGAACCGCGATAACAAGCTGAACCGGGACGAATGGGATACCGTCGGCCGCTCATCGAATAACTTCGCGACGCTCGACGCGAACCGCGACGGTCGCATCACGTTGAACGAGTGGCCGTGGACGCATCGTGCCTTCGACGATCAAGACACGAACCGCGACGGCGTCCTCTCGCGCCAGGAGTTCCAGGGCAGTCCGGCGACGCGGCGCAACTAAGAGGAATCAGGTATCAGGAATCAGGAATCAGGAATACGGAATCAGCACGCCCGCTTCCTGATTCCTGCTACTTGAGCGACCGATACGCCAATCTGTCCGCGAAGAACGATCCCAGCCACAACTCGTTGCCGGTTCGCATCGCGATCGCCGTGCCGGTGAACGCCGGCGTCGCCGGGCCGCGGGCGATCTCGGTCACCGCCATCGTCTTCGGATCGATTGTCGCTACCACGTAGCCTCGCGGGCAGCGAATGCCCGCTTCAGTCTTCGGCGGTCCGCCGCACGACGGCTCGTTGTCGATCATGCCGGCAGTGATCAACTTGTTGTCGGCCGTCCAGCGTACATTGTCGGGTCCGAATTCCTTGAGTTGCGCGGTTCGCAGCTGCACGCCCGGCTTCTCCCGCGAGAACGCGATGATGCGTTTGGTCGTCGTCGAGGCGACGAAGAACTCGCGATCGTCCGGTGACGTCTCGATGCCGTTGTTGGCCGACAGTTCGGTGCCGGGAATCATGGTGAAGGTCTTCTCACCAGGCCTCCACTGAAACACGGCGCCGGTGTTCTTCTGCGCGAAGGCGTCCTCGAACGTCTTGCCGGGAAGAATGAGCACCGTGGCGAGGAGCGTTCCGTCACGGAATGACGCGACGCTGCTGGCTGCCATGCCCATTGGCATCAGCACGCATCCCACCCACGCCGCGGTCGGCGTGGCGCTGTTGGTGTCGAGCTCGAAGACCTCGATCGCTTCGCGCCCGCCGTGATTCGTCGCGTAGATGGTGTGGCGGCCTTTCTCGGACGGCCTGAGACTCAGTCCGTGCAGCACGGCCTGCTTCGGATCGAGCAGACCGGGGCAGTTTGCGTACTTGCTCTTGTCGGGGCGGGCTCCCGCTGTGCTTGCTGCGTAGACGCTCGATACCGTCTTCGCATTCGTGTCGACAAGGTGCAGCCCACTGCCAGGCGCCATGCCGCTGGCGACCATCCACCGCGAGTTCGGAACGAGGACCAGGTCCTCGGGGTTCTCGACGCCGCAGATGAACGTCAGCCCGCCAGCCGGTGCGCACGAGGCGCGCTGCGCCGCGGCGAAGGAACGCGAGGCGGCAATGGTCACGCCAACGAGTGCGGCAGCGACTATGATGTGCTTCATTTCACTCTCCCTCTCGGCGCGTGATCATACCGTCGAGACGCCCACCGCAGGAGCACAAGATGACGCGCCGACTCGCACTCGCCATGACATCACTCGTGGTGCTTACCGCCTGCACGCGCGACGAGACCGCCGATGTGCAGGACCGGCTGAATCGATACTTCTCCGCCGACGTCACACCGAAGCTGCAGACCTGCTGGGGGGGACTCACGGGAGAAGGCCGCGTCGAAGTCAAGCTTCACTACGCGCGATCTGGCGCGCGCTGGGCCTGGGACAAGGCGGAGATCAGCCGCTCCTCGCTGCCGCGAGAACAGGATTCGACCGCGTTGCAGTGCATGGAGAGCGCGGTGCGCGGCACATCGTTCGTCGCTGCCGACGAAGCCGCGGACGAGACCGGCTATTTCGTGTACTGGGGCTGGCCGGTTCCGTTGCCGGGCACTGGGCCGACGCTGGCGACGCGCATGATCAGCCAGGGCGGCGGCAGCAACAACTGCGAGAACCCGTCGTGCTTCGCGGCTACGTGCACGAACAACCAATGTCCGACCGCCAATAAGTGCTCGGGCTACTCGGAGTGCACCGTGACCGACAGCGGCGACGGCAGCCTGCAGTGCAACTTCAAGAACAAGTGCGTGTCATCTGGCTATCATCGCGGCGGTGGCGGGATCATCATGTACTGAGGCGGCCGCCTCGAGGCGGCCACTACGTACGAATGCTCTTGAGTGATCGCGCCATCTGCGTGACGCGTTGACCGAACGCGCGCGCGTCCGCCAGCGCATCCACGCCAGGTTTCGTCGGCGGCGCGACGATCAACCCCGCACCGGCCGCCGCGGCGTAGATCGGCCGAAGCACTGAGTCCTCACCGCCGGTGGCCAGCGGCGCTGCAATCTTGCCGGCGACCGAATCGTTCGCCGCCAGCAGCGAGCAGTAGCCCTCAATCTCCGCGCACGACTCGCGTGGCGTGCTCAGGATGATGACGTCGGCCCACACCGGATCGGCGGGGCGGGGGGCAACGTAGTCGCGGCTCATGCGATCCAGGTTCTCGCGCCACGACGCGTTGGCGTCGATGGTCTGGCGGTCGGCGAGATCGGCGACGCGGCGCAAGCGGATGTTGGCTCGCGCCTGGATTGCGCCGAGGCCCGCGGCGAGCGCGAGCTTCTCCGTCGTGCCATGCTTCGAATAGAAGACGACCAGAACGTTGACGTCAGACATGGGGATCCTTGGGCCGCCTGAAGGCGGCCCCCACGACTATCTCTGTACGTAGGGGCCGTCTTCAGGCGGCCCGTCTCTTACGCGAGATCGAACAGCAGCAACTCCGCGCCTTGTGCTCCGGTGCCGCGCAGATCGAGCGTCGATTCGTCGCTCACCGCCACGCCATCGCCTTCTTCGAGCGCGATGCCGTTGAGGTCCATGTGGCCTGACACGCAGTGCAGCCACACGTGGCGCCCGCGAGGAATCGCATACGTGAGGGCATTGTCGCGATCGAGCACGGCCGCGTACATGCGCGCGTCCTGATGAATGCGCGCGGCGGCGCCGTTCTTCGTGTCGGGCGCGGCCATCAGCCTCAGCGTGTTGTGCTTTTCCGAGGGCGCATACGCGAACTGCTGATACGACGGCGCAATGTCCTCGCGCTCGGGCACGATCCAGATCTGCAGGAAGTGCGTCGGCTCGGTGGCCGAGGCGTTGAACTCGCTGTGGATGACGCCGGATCCGGCGCTCATCGCCTGCACTTCGTTCGGTCCGATCTCGCGCGGCTCGCCGAGGCTGTCCTGATGCGCGAGCTTGCCCTCCATCACGTAGGAGATGATCTCCATGTCCCGATGCCCGTGCGCGCCGAAGCCTTTGCCCGGCGCGACGCGGTCGTCGTTGAGGACGCGCAGCGCGCGAAAGCCCATGTGCTGCGGGTCGTGATACCCGCCGAACGAGAACGTGTGATAGCTGTTCAGCCACCCGAGATCGGTGTGGCCGCGGTCTGTGGATTTGCGAAGCGTGATCATCGTGGGTCCCAAAAAGAAGGGCCGCCTGAAGGCGGCCCCTACGATATCCGATGTGGGGGCCGCCTGCAGGCGGCCCACTTCTAGAGCTCCATGCGCCCCGTACTCGCGCCGAACTTCTCGACCTCGACGCCGCCAATGTGCGCGAGCGCCAGCAGCAGGTTGGCCGTCGGCTGCTCCTTGGCTTCGATGTGCCGGTTGCCCTTGAGCCGGCCGTGCGCGCCGCCGATGACCACTGCCGGCGGGTTGCTGCGATCGTGCGCGTTGCCGTTGCTCATGCCGCTGCCCCAATAGAACATCGAGTGGTCGAGCAGATTGCCGTCGCCGTCCTTGGTGTTGCGCACCTTCTCGAGGAACTCGGCGAACTTCACGATCTGATAGGTGCCGATCTTCGCGTACTTGGCGAGCTTCTCGGCATCGTTGCCGTGGTGCGAGATGCTGTGATGCGTCTCGGGCACGCCGATGTGCGCGTAGCTGCGATCGGTCGGCTCGTGGCCAATCATGAACGTGAACACGCGGCTGATGTCGCCTTGCAGCGCCAGGTGCATCAGGTCGTAGGTCACCGTCATGTGATCGTCGAACGCTTCGGGCAGCCCAATCGGCGACTCGGGATTGTCGGTCAGCGTGCCGAGCCGCTTCTCCATGCGATCGAGCTGCTGCTCGACCTGACGGATGTTGCTCAGATACTCGTCGAGGATCGCGCGATCCTGCGTGCCCAGCGTGCCGCGCAGCTTCGACGTTTCGTCCGTCACCGAGTCGAGCAGGCTCTGCTTCTCCTTGAGTCGCGCCTTGCGATGCTCGGGCGTGCCGGTCTCGCCGAACATGCGCTCGAACGTCACCCGCGGGTTGATCGACACCGGCAGCGGGCGCGTATCTTCGCGCCATGCCAGCGTGTCGAAGATCGTGCACGGGAAGCCGTCGCACGCGCCAGCGGCGGTGCCCATGTCTTCAGTGCCGACCTCGATCGAATGCAGCGGGGTGTCGCCGGCGACCTTGTCGGCAATGAACTGATCGACGGTCTTCTTCGACGCGATCTGGCCGAAGGCGTCACCCGTGCCGCCGCGCGCCACCACCGGACCGGTGCCGTTGAGGAACGCCGAGCTCGCGCCGACGTGCACCGACTCGCCCCACGGCGCCTTCATCTTGCTGATCGTGACCAGCTGATTCCGGAACGGCTCGAGCGGCTGCATCACCGGCTTGAACTCGAAGTCGGCGCCGGTCTGCGCCGGGTGCCAGGTGTCGGGATACACGCCGCACGGCATGTAGATCACGCCAAACCGGAACGGCGCAGCGGCGGCAGTGCGGCCCTGAGCCGTGAGCGCCGGCACCATCGCGTCGAGGAAGGGCAGGGCCATCGTGGCGCCGAACGTACCCTGCAGGAATGTCCGACGTGACAGGTGCTTCTTCGTGATGATCATGGTCGCTCCATAATGTGGGCCGCCTGAAGGCGGCCCCTACGTACGGCCCTTACGGATTCCTCGCGTCTGCAACTCTGTTCGGTCTTTCGGCTGTTTCCAGCCTGGTCCGCATCTGGAACGGCGCGCTCTCGACGATACCCATGATAATCGCCTGGAACGCGTAATTATTGGGCGCCGCCTTCTTGACGATGGCGCGGATGACCGGCATGTCGGACGGCTCCGTGCCGCGTCCGAGCGCGTAGGTCATCACCCGTTCGGTGAGCGTCGTCGCGAACGCATCGGGGCGGCTCAGGATGACGTTGCGCAAGGCAATCGGGCCGTTCACCTTTGAGCCGTCCGCCAGCACACCGGCCGTATCGAGCGGCTTGCCGTCGACGTCGCTTTCACGCCACTGTCCCACGGGACTGAAATTCTCGAGCGCGAACCCCACCGGATCGATCACGCGATGGCACGACGCGCACACCGCGTTGGCGCGATGCAGATCGAGCTGCTCGCGCACGGTCTTGGGCGCGTTGGCCGTCCCCTTGCCGGCATCCTCGAGCGCAGGCACGTTCGGGAGCGGCGGCGGAGGCGGCGTATTGAGGAACGTCGTGAGCACGTACTTGCCGCGAAACACCGGCGACGTACGCGTCGCGACTGAGGTGAGGGCGAGGATGCTGCCGTGCCCGAGCAGGCCGCGGCGATTCGGATCGGTCACCTTCACCTGGCGGAAGCGGGTGCCGTACACACCGGGAATGCCATAGTGCCTGGCGAGCCGTTCGTTGACGAACGTGTAGTCGGCGTTCATCAACTCGAGAGCGCTGCGGTTCTCGCGCAGGATGTACGCGAACAGCATCTCGGTTTCGCGGCGGAACGCCTCGCGGATGTTGTCGTCGAAATCGGGGAACTGCAGGATGTCGGGCCGCACCTTCGACTCGAGGTTGCGCAGCTGCAGCCACTGGCCAACGAAATTGCTGACCAGTGCGTCGGAGCGGCTGTCGCTCAGCATGCGCTTCACTTGCGCTGCCAGCACGGCAGGCTCACGCAGCCGTCCGGTCTTCGCGGCGGTGAGGAGCGGCTCGTCTGGAATGCTGCTCCACAGGAAGAACGACAATCGCGACGCCAGCTCGATGTCGCTGACCGGATGCGAGGCGCCCGGGCTCAAGCCGGCGGGGTCGCGCTCCATGCGATAGAGGAACGACGGGCTCACGAGGATGCGGGCGACGCCGGCGCGGATGCCTTCGTCGAACGAGCCGCCTTCGCTGCGCGCACGGCTGTAGAACGCGACCGCTGGCTCGAGGTCGGGCGCGGACACCGGACGTCGAAATGCGCGCTGCGCCAGACTGGTGAGGATCCTCGTCGCGCATACCGGTTCTTCGCTTGCGGTCTTCGGACGACACACGAGAATGCGGTCGCGGCTCGGAGTGGCGCCGACGCCGGTGGCGTTGTACGGACCTTCCACGCCGACGGTCTTCAGCTTCGGGAGGCCACCGATAAAGTGAATCTCTTGACTGTCGCGCTGCGAGGGCTGCCACACGTCCTGCAGGCGCGACGGGCGATCGCGGAACGTGTAGCCGATCTCGTGCGGGCCCGCGCTCACCTTGATCTTCGCGGTCATGCGCGCATCGACGATCGCGCGCGCCTCGTTCATGTCCTTGACCTGCACCTCGTGATCTTTGAGGCCGCCGATCTCGGCCGAATACACCTCGTCGCCGTCGAGCGTGATCACGAACGTGTAGGGGAACTCGTTGCCCTCGACGCCGGCGTAGCCTTCTTCGATGCCGCGCACGAGCCGGCCGAAGAGTTTGTATTCGCCGTCGGCGGGGAAGACGTGGCGCACGAGTCTGCCGCCGCGGGTGCCGAGCGGCAGTCCTTCGATGTAGCCGTTCTGGCTGAAGTCGCGATTGATCGAGTACTCGGTGGTCGTGGCGCTGGCTTTCGCGTCGCCGACGGCCAGCGTGCTGATGCGCTGCGCCGCGGTGACGTATCCATCGAGCAGCAGCGGCGAGGTGGTCAGCGCCGTCGCGATGTTGTCGAATCCGAAATCGCCGCCGTCGTTGGGCAGCAACGATGAGACGTCGACGTCGAGGGCAAACAGATCGCGGACCGCGTTGCGATACTCGGCGCGATTCAGTCGGTGCACGACGTAGCGTCCCGGTGTCGCCTTGCCCTGCCACGCGCGATCGAGCGTACCGGCGAGCCACGTGGTGAAAGCGGCGTACTCGGGTTCGGCCGGGTGCTTCGCACCCTGAGGTGGCATCGCCCGCACCGCCAGCTTGCGAAGCACGCGCTCCCAGGTGGCGGCATGCGGCAGTGGATCGGTGAGGCTTGCGGTCTCGAGATTGACCGGATTGTTGGCAGGAGATGCCGAGCGGCTGTTGTGACAGCCAACACAGTACTGCTTCACCCACGCTTGATACTTCGGCGCGTCATCGGGCGATGGTGCCGCCGTCGTCGTGGCTACCGTCGTGGGGGCCGCCGGTGTCGTGGGGGCCGCCGGTGTCGTAGGGGCCGCCGGTGTCGTAGGGGCCGCCTTTAGGCGGCCCGGCGTCGCCGTCTGCGCGACGAGCACCGCCGCGCTCAACCACACGAGGCCCGCACCAGCAACCAACGCGTGCTTCATTTCGTTGTCCCCGCCGTACCTTCTCCGACTTTCTTGTCGCCCTTCGACTCGCTTGGCTCGCTCAGGGCAGGTCCTTTCTTCTCGTCTTTCTTCTCGTCGGCTTTCGGCGCGTCGGACTCGTCGCCCTCGCCCTTCTTGTCATCGCTCTTCGCCGACGCGGGAAGCGGCGGAGGCTGCGGAGCGGGATCGTTGGGACCGAGCCCCATCATCGTGCGCAGCGTCGCGATCACGTCGTCGCGCGAATCGCGACGCGGACGGTAGGTGCGCGAATCGGTGTTGTTGCCGGGCGGCGGCGGCGGCTCGGGCTTTTCAGCGAGCAGCAGCGGCGTGAGGTTGTCCTTGTTCACCACATCGAGCTTGGCGCCGGCGTCGACGAGCGCCTTGATGATCGGGATCTGCCGCGCCTGCACCGCCTGATGCAGCAGGTACGACCCATCGGGCGCCTTCGCGTTCGGGTTTGCGCCTGCGGCGAGCAGCGCCTTGATGGCGTTGATCGGCTCGCGATCCGAGGCTTCACGGAACGGCGGCGGACCCAGTCGATCGAATCCCGGGCCGGCATTGAACGCCGCACCGCGTCCACCGGTCATCGCCGCCATCATCGGCGTCTTGCCGATGTTGCCGTTGCCGCGACCACCACCGCCGCCGCGCGCGCCTTTGCCTTCCTTCTTGACTTCAGTTGGGGTCCATTCGAGCTGCGCGCCGTGCGCGAGCATCAACTTGATCGCGTCGACATCGGCCGCGATGGCCGCCCGATAGAACGGCGAGGCATTGATCTCGTCGGGGCAGCACAGCGTCGTGCTGTGCAATGTGCCGATGAACGACCGGTTCGGATCGGCGCCGCGATCGAGCAGCACCTTGACCAGATCGATCGCGCTCATCGTGTTTGTATGATCCGCGCGCAGGCGCGAGCCATCTTTCGCGCGCATGTCGGTCGTCGCGTCGTGCATGTCGACGGCAAAGTAGAGCGATCCGTCGTTCGCATCGGCGCCGAGATCGATCAGCGTCTTCGCGAGATCGAACCGATCGTTGACGATCGCGATCATCGTCGCCGTGACGCCATCGCCGTTGGTGATCTTGGGATCGGCGCCGCCTTTGACCAGCGCCTTGACCGCGTCCTCGTGACCGTTGCGGGCGGCAAACATCAGCGCCGTGAAGCCACCCGTGGCGTGATCGGCGTGCTTGCGTTCTTCGAGTCCGGTGACGTGCGCCTTCTTGTTCGGATCCGCCTTGGCGTCGAGCAGCGCCTGCACTACGGCCGTGTGGCCTTCGTCGGCCGCCCACATCAACGCGGTCTGCTGCTGATACGTGTCGGCGGCGTTCACGTTGGCGCCCGCTTCGATCAGCAGTCGCACTGTCGCCAGGCTGCCGGCGTGCGACGCGGCCATCAGCGGTGTTTCACCATCGGGATGCGCGAGCGAGGGATCCGCGCCGGCGCGCAGAAGCGCCTGCACCACTTGATCGGCGCCGCTGCGGCTTGCCTGCAGCAGCGGTGTCACGCCGTACTTGTTCGGCGTGTTGACCTTCGCTCCCGCAGTGATGAGTGCGCGCGTCATCGCCACGTCGGAGTGGTAGGCGGCCCACAGGAGCGCCGTCGATCCGTCGCGCGAGACCTCGTTCACATTCTCGCGTTTGGCGATCAGCGCGCGGACGCCCGCAACATCGGCGTGCCTCGCAGCTTCGACAACGGCGTTGTCGCCTGCAGCGCGTCCGACACTACTCGGGAAAAAGGCGACGATCGCCAGCAATGAGAGGAAGAGCGCGAGATTCCGTGCGGTGTGCATCTTGGCCCCGCCCTTTCGCATCAAGTCACA
>Ga0075435_100003642_pt1 | contig 10490 bp, 10 predicted proteins | sample RhiMethybrSRZTD4_FD_75302 | JGI IMG/M metagenome (GOLD analysis project Ga0075435, IMG submission 75302) | Populus rhizosphere microbial communities from Tennessee, USA - Rhizosphere MetaG P. TD hybrid SRZTD4 | ecosystem: Host-associated > Plants > Roots > Rhizosphere > Soil | place: USA... | reverse complement strand
GCTCGGCTGCGCGGCCAGCGAGCGCACCACCTCGAGCAGGGCCGGGCTCTTCAGGAACGACAGCTGCCGCGTGCCGAAGTGGTAGAGCAGCGCGCCGAAGGCTTCGGGGCGGACCCGGACGTGGGCGTCCAGCCGCCAGGGGGCATCCAGGTCGAACAGCCCCGCGGGCTCAGTAGACGCCGCACATGCCATCGATGGAGACCTCCTCGACAAGGACGTCCTCGACAAGGACGTCCTCGACAAGGACGTCATCGGCGAGGGCATCGTCGGCAAGGTCGCCGGCGGGGGCGGTGACGACCGTCTCGTCGGCCCGATCGGCGGTGAGGTTGTCGGCCATGGAGGCTCCTTCGCGGCGTGGATACGGCTTATATTCGTCACAGTGTGCCGAATATAGGGCAGGCTAACAGGCGGCAGGCTGGGACGACGGCGAGAAAGGGAACCGGCCGATGAACGTGGCTGTACCTCCCGCCAGAAGCGGGCGCCGCGGGCGCCCGCCCGGTACCAGCCGGCGTGAACTGGAACTCATCGCCATGCGCTTGTTCGCGGCACAGGGGTTCGAGGAAACCACCGTCGACCAGATCGCGGCCGAGGCCGGGGTCAGCCGGCGCGCGTTCTTCCGCTACTTCGGTTCGAAACCGGATGTGCTCTGGGGCGAGTTCGACACCGAGGTCGCCGCCATCCGCGCCTTGCTGGCAGAGGTCCCGGCCGGCCTGCCGGTGATGGAGGCGGTGCGGCGGGCGGTGCTCGCGGCCAATCACTACCGGGCCGCCGACGTGCCCGAACTGCGCGCGCGGATGTCGCTGATCGGGTCCGTGCCCGCGCTGATGGCCAATGCCGCGGTGCACTACGACGCGTGGGAGCGCGCCATCAGCGACTTCGTGGCGCGCCGCACCGGGCAGCCGCCGGATTCGCTGTATGCGCTGGCCGTGGGGCGTGCCACCCTCGCCGCATGCCGCGCCGCGTATGACCGGTGGGTGGTGCATGCGGACGCCGACCTCACGGTGTACCTGGATGCCGCCCTCCGCGCGCTCGCCGCCGGCTTCGCGGACGACGCGCTCCCCAGGGAGCCCTAACTAGGAGACCACCGATGGCAAGTACCAGAGACTGGTTCGAGACGGTCGCCGAGGCACGGCGGCGGGCCAGGCGGCGGCTGCCCCGGTCGGTGTACCTGGCGGTGCTGGCCGGCGCCGAGGCGGGCGTCACGATGAACGACAACGTCAAGGCGTTCTCGGAACTCTGGTTCCGCCCGCACGTGGCCGGGCTGCCCGCGGCGCGCGAGCTTGCCACCACGGTCATGGGCCAGGAGGTCAGCCTTCCGGTGCTGATCTCCCCTACCGGGGTGCAGGCCGTGCACCCCGATGGCGAGGTCGCCGTGGCGCGCGCCGCGGCCGGCGCCGGCACGGCCATGGGCCTGTCCTCGTTCGCGTCCAAACGGGTCGAGGAGGTCGGCAAGGCCACGGACAAGTTGCTCTTCCAGTGCTACTGGCTGGGCAGCCGCGACGACATCCTGGCCCGGGCGCAGCGGGCCAGGGCGGCCGGTGCTACGGGCCTCATCGTCACCCTCGACTGGGTGTTCGGCACCCGTCGTGACTGGGGCTGCCCCTGGATCCCGGAGCACCTGGACCTGCAGGCCATGGTGCGGCATATCCCGCAGGTCGCGGTCAGGCCTACCTACCTGGCTCGCTGGATCCGCAGCGGTTCGCTGCCCGACCTGAGCGTGCCCAACTGCGCCGGCGGTGACGGGCAGGTCCCCAGTTTCTTCGGCGCCTACGGCCAGTGGATGAGCTCGGCCCCCGTCACCTGGGAGGACCTCGCCTGGCTGCGGGAGCAGTGGGACGGCCCGTTCATGATCAAGGGCATCACCCGGCCGGACGACGCGCGCCGCGCCGCCGACATCGGCGCCACGGCGATCTCGGTGTCCAACCACGGCGGCAACAACCTCGACTCCACCCCGGCGACCATCCGCTGCCTGCCGGCCGTGGCCGACGCCGTCGGGGACCAGGTCGAAGTCCTCCTCGACGGGGGCATCCGCCGCGGCAGCGACGTGGTCAAGGCACTCGCCCTCGGCGCCCGCGCGGTGATGATCGGCCGCCCCTACCTGTGGGGCCTGGCCGCGAACGGGGAACGCGGCGTGGCCAACGTGCTAGAGATCCTGCGCCAGGGCATCAGCGAGGCCCTGTACGGGCTGGGCAAGGCGTCCGTGCACGACCTGACCCGCGACGACGTCACCGTGCCCGACGGGTTCACGCTCGGCCAGAAACCCTGACCGCGGCCCACCTGGCGGCGAGCCGCCAGCCCAGCAGGAACACCCCGAGGAACAGCAGCGAGACGACAATGAATGCCGGCTCGGTGCCCTGCCCGGCCAGCACGCGGAGCCCTTGGCCGACCACGACGGCGCCGAGCCACGCCCCGACTCCGGCGGGAACCAGGGCCAGCGGCTGCCGCCAGGCCCGGGCCGCCACCTCGCCGCAGGCCAGCCCGGCCAGGAACGGCCACGCGGTCGAGGCGATGCCCCCCAGTGTCTCGCCATCGCCATGGCTCGCCCGGCCGATCACGACGAACGCCAGCACACAGCAGACGTCCGCGAGAAGGCTCAGCGCGGCACGCATGCGCTCAGCGTAGGCGCCGGCGCCGCCGGGCCAGGCCCGCGCCGCTACCTGCCACAACGATCACAAGCGGAACGATCGTGGCGCCCAGGCCGGGTTTCGCCGCGTGGGCCACGGTCAGCAGCGAGCCCAGGAACACCAGGTAGGCGCCGATGATGAAAGCTCCGGACGCGCGGCTCATTCCGCTGTCGCGGTAGGTGAACGCCAGCGCGATGAGCGTCAGTGCCAGGTACCACACGGCGATAAGGTCCGACTGCCCCGAGGCCGGCCCGAGCCCGACAATCGTGGCGGGCAGCAGGAGTCCGGCGGTGACGTTCAGCGCGTTGCTGTTCAGCGTGGTGCTCAGCATGGCGGCACCGCGGCCCCGGGCGGCGAGGTAGACCGCGGCGACCGAGTTCGGCAGGCTCGTCACCGCGGCGAGGACGACCCCGCCGATGATGATGTCGGGGATCCCGAAGCGCGCGCCGAGCATGGTCGCGGCGCGTTCCATGGCCACGCTGGCCACCACGACGACCACCAGCGCGGCCACCGCCAGGGTCACGTCCTTGCGCCGGCCGTGCGGCGGGTGGATCACCTCGCTGAGTTCGGCCTCCTCCTCGGATACCGCGGCCGCCAGCCACTCCCGCCAGCGCGGGGGCAGCGGCAGGCGGGCCAGCCGGGCCCGGCTGGCCCCGAGCACGATCAGGTAGGGGATCAGGACGGCAAGGACCGCGGCGAGCCCGGCGGCGGCCGGGATCACGCCGAGCACGGTCACCAGGCAGGCCACGGCCACCCAGACCCCGACCGCCCCGCCGAGGAGGATCACCTTGCGGTGCAGCGCGATCGTCCCGGCGACCACCGCACCCAGACCGAGCAGCGCGGCCAGGTTGAACACGTTGGAGCCGATGACGACCCCGGCGCCGACCTGGTTCTGGTGCGTGGCCAGCGCGGTCACCGCGGCGGTGATCTCCGGGCCGTCCCCGGCCAGGGCGGCAAGAACCCCGAGCAGCCCCTCGGACAGGCCGAGCCACTCGCCGATCCGTTCCAGCCGGGTCACCAGGAGGTAGCTGGCGCCCAAGCTGACTGCCGCCCCGGCCACGAAGACGAGCAGTTCGGCTGCGGCTACCACGGGTTGCCGGACGGGCCGAAGATCTGCGCCTGCAGGCCCGCCGCGGTGACGGAGGTCCCGCAGACCAGCGGCGGCAGCCGGTCCTGCGCCGCCGCCCACACCGACCACGCGTACAGCGAGGTGTGCTGCGCCACGGGGTCGTTGCGCGCGGTGTGCGTCGGCACCCACAGGCCGCCCTTGGGCACCCAGGTCGCGCCGAACGCGAGGTAATGCGTCCGGTGCCCGTCGATCATGAACGTCTGAGAGTAAGGGCCGGGGGCGTCGTGGACAGCGAACCAGTTCCGGAAATCGACCGCGTTCGTGGTCGTAATGCGCACGCTGCTGCCGTGCAGCCAGGACTGGCTCCCCGGCCGGAGCCCGGCGGTGCGGATGGCGCACTGGACCAGCAGGGCGGGCGCGTCCGCGAGCCGGACCGCGGCCGGGTTGGCCGCGTGCGCCGGGTGCGGCTTGGTTTTCGGCGGCAGGTTGAACCCGCAACCGGCCAGCGTCACGGCGACGGCAGCGGCGGCTGCCGCCAAGGGGCCCAGCCTGCCCCTGGAGTGCCTGCCGCGCATCTCGCCCTCTCGATCCCGCTGCCTTCCAGCCGCGGATACCGCAGCGTAGCCTGAACCTGCGGGCGGCGAGACACGCCCTGATGGAAAGGGCCGGCCATGGCATCGCAGGTCTTCTGGCGCCGCGCGCTCGCCGAGCCGGGCCAGATCGTGGCCATCGAACCGGACGGGACCGCCCACACCGCCGGCGACCTGCTGGCCCGGGTCAATCAGCTGACCCACGGGCTGCGCGCCCGCGGCCTGCGCCCCGGCGACGGACTGGCGGTGCTGGCGCCCAACGGGATCGCCGCGCTGGAGGTCTACCTGGCTACGCTCCAGTCCGGGTGGTACCTCACCCCGGTCAACTGGCACTTCACCGTCCCGGAGATCGCCTACATCCTGCGGGACTGCGAGGCGAAGGCCCTCTTCGTGCACGAGCGGTTCGCCGGGGCCGGGGCCGGGGCCGCGGACGAGGCAGGCCTGCCCGCCAGCGGGCGGATCTGTTACGGGGCGGTGCCCGGGTTCACCCCGGTGGAGAGCGTCCGCGCGGGCCAGTCGCCCGGCAGGCCCGCCGACCGGGTGGCGGGCACCACGATGCATTACACCTCGGGCACCACCGGGCGGCCCAAGGGCGTGCGCCGCGAACTGTCCGGCCTGGACCCCGACGACGCCGCGGAACTCGCGTCGCTGCTGCCGCAGCTTTTCGGAATCACACCGGGCCCGCCGAACGTGCATTTGGTCACCTCGCCGCACTATCACACCGCGGTATCGGTGTTCGGCGGGGCGTCCGTCTTGATGGGCCATTGTCTTGTGTATATGGACGGGTGGGACGCGGAGCGCGCGCTGGCGCTGGTGGAGCGCTACCGGGTGACGAACACGCACATGGTACCCACCCACTTCGGCCGGCTGCTGGCCCTGCCGGCGGAGACGAGGCAGCGCTACGACCTGTCCTCGATGCGCTGGATCCTGCACGCGGCGGCACCGTGTCCGGTCGGCGTTAAGCGGGCGATGCTGGAGTGGTGGGGCCCGCGGATCTACGAGTACTACGCGGCGACCGAGGGCGGCGGCACGCTGGCCACTCCGGAGGACTGGCTGGCCAAGCCCGGCACGGTGGGCAAGCCGTGGCCGGTCAGCGAGATCATGGTCATCGGTGCGGACGGCGAGAAGTGCCCGCCCGGGGTACCGGGCACCGTATACCTGCGATCGGACCTGACCGACTTCGTGTACAAGGGCGACCCGGCCAAGACCGCGGCCGCCAGGCGGGACGGCTTCTTCACCGTCGGCGACATCGGCTATCTCGACGCGGATGGGTACCTGTTCCTGTGCGATCGTAAGGCGGACATGATCATCTCCGGCGGGGCGAACATCTACCCGGCGGAGATCGAGGGCGAGATCATCATGCATCCGCAGGTCGCCGACGTGGCCGTGTTCGGCATCCCCGACGACGACTGGGGGGAGTCGGTCGTCGCCGTGGTGCAGCCCGAGGACGGGGTGGCGCCCAGTCCGCAGCTGTCGGGGAGCATTCTCGCCTCGCTCGAGGGGCGCCTGGCCCGGATGAAATGGCCCAAGCGGATCGAGTTCATCGCCGAGGTGCCCCGCGACCCGAGCGGCAAGCTGCTCAAGCGCCGCCTTCGCGACCCCTACTGGCAGGGCCGCGACAAGGCCATCTAACCGCCCGCCTAGCAGGGGGTCACGGCGCCTGTTTCCTGGCCGTGGCGGCGGCCTCGACCAGGGCGTCGAGCAGGCGCTCGACCACGGGCGGGCCGGGTGGCTCGCCGTAGGTCAGCGCGAGCACCTGGCGCCGGGCGCCGGGCAGCGGCTCGGTGCGCACCCCGGGGTGCCTGGCCGCGCGCAGGGCCAGGTCGGGCAGCAGGGCAACGCCCAGACCGGCCGCGGCCAGCGCCTGGGCGACCAGCACGTCGTCGGTGGTGAACGCGATCTGCGGGGCGAAACCCGCCAGCTCGCACTGCCACAGCAGGTGGGCGCGGCAGCGCTCGCAGCCGGCGATCCAGCGGTGCTCGGCGTAGCCGGCCAGCGGGTTTCCGGCCGTCCGTGGCGGGGGCGCCGCCCCGGCCTGGGTGACCAGGTGCACCGGCTCGTCCAACAGCGGCCTGGCCCGTACTCCCTCCTCCTCGTCCCCGCCCGGGCGCCAGCCGCCTTCCGGGTCGGCGGCCGGGCCCGTGCCCTGCTGGAGATAGGAGAAGACCAGCGCCACGTCCACCCGGCCGGCCCGCAACATCCGTACCGCGCCCTGCGGCTCGGCCTCGGCCAGCAGCAGCTCGGCGCCGGGGTGGTCGGCCCGCAGCCGGGCGGCCGCTGCGGGCACGACGGTCGCCAGCGCCGAGGGGAAGCCGGCCACCCGGATGCGCTCCTCGCGCTGACCGACATGGGCGGCCAGCTCGTGCTCGGCCGCGTCCAGCCTGCCCAGGATCTCCTCGGCCCGGCCGGCCAGCAGCCGCCCGGCGTCGGTGAGCCGGACGCCCCGGCCGGACCGCTCGACGAGCCGGGTCCCGGTCTCCGCCTCCAGCCTGGCGAGGTGGTGGCTCACCGATGGCTGCGCGTAGTTGAGCGCCTTGGCGGCCGCGGTCACCGACCCATGCCGGGCAACCGCGGCGAGCACCCGCAGCCTGGTCACGTCCAGCATGCAGCAATGATAGACCGGTTTGATCTATTCGGTCACTAGTTGTAATCGTACCTATCTGGCCTGGTGAGGATGCCTGTTGGCGAGCAGCGGATCGGTCGGTTGGCGGACCGGGCCGCCCGCCTCGCGCCGGCGCCGCCAGGCGATACCGGACAGCGTTTCGAGGACGACGCGGCCAGCCAGGTAGGCGGTGATCTCGGCGTGGTCGTAGGGCGGCGACACCTCGACCACGTCCATGCCCGCCAGCGGCATTTCCATGGCGATCCGGCGCACCGCGTCGAGCAACTGCCGCGCGGTGAGGCCGCCGGGCTCCGGGGTACCGGTTCCCGGGGCCATTCCCGGGTCCACCACGTCGATGTCCACGGACAGGAACACCCCGTCGCAGTCGTCGGTGGCGATCGTGAACGCCTCGGACAGGCATTCGTCCAGCCCCCGCGTCACCACCTCGGTCATCTCGAAGCTGCGCATCGACTGGCCGGCCATCCAGTCCAGGGTCTCCGGTTCCGGCCAGTACCCGCGCAGGCCGATCTGCAGGAACCGGTCGCCGCGCACCGCGCCGGACTCGATGAGCCGGCGCATCGGCGTGCCGTGCGCGTACAGCGAGCCGAACTGGGTGTCCCCAGTGTCGGCGTGCGCGTCGAAGTGGATCAGCGAGACCCGGCCCCAGCCGACGTGCCGCGCGGTGCCGGTCGCATCCGGGAACGTGATGGTGTGGTCGCCGCCGAGGACCACAGGGAAGGCGCCGGCCTCGCAGGCGGCCTGGACCGCCTGCTCCAGCCGGGCCAGCGACACCTCCGTGTCGCCCGAGGGCATCTCCACGTCCCCCGCGTCGGCGACCCGCAGTTCGGCCAGTGGGTCCACGCCGAGGGCGAGGTGCGGGCGGGCGCCGTCGTGCGGCAGGTAGTCGGTGGACCGGATCGCCTGCGGGCCGAACCGCGTCCCCGGGCGGTGTGACGTGCCGCCGTCGAACGGCGCGCCGATGATCAGCACCTCGGCCCCCGCCCAGGAGCCGGGGTCCGCCAGGTCGGCCCGGGGAACGCCGAGGAACGTGATGTCCGGGCCGTACATCCCGCCTAGCCTGGGCATCGGAAGCCTCCCAAGATCAGTTGCCGAGGCCCCCAGTATGCCGGGCCGCTGGCGGGTTTTCAGGCAGGCGCGAGCCGGTACACCAGCGCGCCGTCGGCGGCGTAGGCGAAGTGGAAGCCGGTCTTGGCCAGGTAGCGCAGCACTTGCGGGGATGTCTGCCAAACGATGACCCAGCCGACGTCCATCCGGCGCGCAGCGGCGCGCGCGGCGGCGAGCAGGGGCGGGTAGCTGTGGTAGCCGGTGACCGACTCGACGAGGCCGCGCGGCTGCCCCTGGGCGCTCAGCAGCCCGGCGTAGAACGGGTTCCGCCGCACCGCCATCAGCGTGCGCTCGGGCAGCCGGGACAGGTAGCCGACCGCGCGCGGGTGGCCGTCGGCGGTCGCCAGCACCTGCGCCTCGGGATCGAACGCGCCGCCCTCCCGGGCCAGCGGCACCCCGCCCCGGACGCCGAACGGCACGTCCACCACGATCGACCCGGAGTGGTCGGCGGCGATCGGCCGGTCCAGGGCCGGCCGGGCGGTGGGCATGGTGCCGACCGCGAGGTTGCCCGCCCAGCCGGCCTCCAGCGCCGCGAGGACGAGCACCGGGATCAGCAGCAGCGCCGCGCGCCGGCGGAGCCGGTCCACCGCGGCACCGGCCAGCAGCGCGGCGGGCAGCACCCCGAGCATGGTGAGCCGGGCGGCTTCGCGGAATCCGGCCATCCCCGGGAGTTGCACGAACCAGGTGAACGGCATGGCACCGGACAGCCGGACGCCGTGCCAGGTCTGCGCGAGGGGCACGTAGGTATGGGTGCCGATCTTCAGCACCGAGCCCAGCGCCAGGGCCGCGCTCGCGAACCACAGCAGAGCGAGCTTCCAGGCGCTGCGCCGCCGCCAGGAGACCACCAGGCCGGCCACCGCCAGCACGGACAGCACCAGGCCGAAGGTGAGCACCCCGTCGCGCACGGGCCCGCGGTAGCTGATCGGCGTCAGCCAGGTCAGGCCGAGGCGGACCGCGCGGGGGGACACGCCGAACAAGGCGGGGAACTCGGTGCCGGAATCCGCGTAGTCGGTGGCCACCGTGCCGGCCGGGATCGCGCCGCCGCCGGCGCGGGTCTGCGCCACCATGGCCACGATCTGCGGGCTGGCCACCAGCAGTGACACCACCGCGGCGGTGCCGGCCGCCCCCAGCCGCTGCGGCCACGCCGGGCTGACCAGCCACGGCACCAGCGCGGCCAGCACCACGATCAGCACCAGGACGAACGACTCCTGGTCGGTGAGCAGGCTGGCGCCGACGACCACGCCGAGGACCGCCGCCTGCTTGCCCCACCCGCCTCCCCTTCCCCCTTCACTGCGGCGCAGCCGTACCGCGGCCTCCAGCGCCAGCGGCAGGAACACCGCCCCGGCGGCCAGGTTCAGCTGGTACCAGGCGTGCCAGGCCATGATCGAGGACAGCCCGAAGAACGCGCCGGCGAAGACCGCCCCGGCCCCCGTGGGCAGCCACAGCCGGGCCACCCGGTACGCGGCGTAGCACATCAGCCCCGGCATGAGGATCGACAGCAGGTTGTAGGAGGCGGACGGGCCGAACAGCAGCGTGACCGGAAGCATCAGCACGCCCTCGAGGGGCATCAGGGCGTGGTAGCCGAGCTGGACCCCGGCCGGGGCGACGATCGAGCGGGTGAACCACGGGTTGCTCAGGTGCTCCACCGCGTGGGCCATCCACCAGAAGTCCCAGACGTAGACGCCACCGTCCCGGGTCGCCGGGAGCTTCCCCTCGGCCAGCCAGGCGGCCCGTGGCCAGGTCACCGCGATGCCCGCCGCCGTGTAGCAGGCCAGCAGCGCCAGGTGCCGGCCGAGCGGGCCGCGGGCCAGCGCGCGGCCCGCCGGCCGTACCCCCGGTTCCGGTTCGCCCGCCTCCCCGATGTCATGTGCCGCTACGCCCGTGTCGTCGCTCCGCGGTTCCGCGGCAGCATGGCCCAGCCTCTGCACAGCAATTGAGCCTGCCACGGGAAGTGACATATTCCGATCACGAGACTGGAATTATCCCGCATAGTTACGCCAATGACTTAGCAATGCTGCACCGCCATTGACGTGCTAGCTTGCCCACATGGGCAGTGATGAGGTACGCGATGGGGTGTCTTTGACCAATCTCGGTGAACCACTTTTCGAAGGCGCCGGGGTGACAAAACTTGATCTGGTCGACTATCTGGACGCGGTCCACGGGCTGCTTATCGGAGAACTGGCCGACCGCCCGTTGTCGGTGATCCGCGTGCTGCGCGGCCAGGCCCCGTTTATGCAGAAGAACGTCCCGAAGTACACCCCGGACTGGGTGCGTACGGTGCCGCTGTGGGCGGAGGCCTCCAAGCGCGAGGTGTCGTACGCCCTGTGCAACGACCGGCGCACTCTGCTCTGGTTCGCCAACCAGCGTGCCGTGGAGTACCACCCCATGCTGGTCCGGGTCGGCCACTGGGAGCACCCCACGTACCTCATCCTCGACCTGGACCCGCCGGAGGCGGGCGCGTTCGGCCTGGCCGTCCGCGC
>Ga0075435_100003641_pt1 | contig 10491 bp, 9 predicted proteins | sample RhiMethybrSRZTD4_FD_75302 | JGI IMG/M metagenome (GOLD analysis project Ga0075435, IMG submission 75302) | Populus rhizosphere microbial communities from Tennessee, USA - Rhizosphere MetaG P. TD hybrid SRZTD4 | ecosystem: Host-associated > Plants > Roots > Rhizosphere > Soil | place: USA... | reverse complement strand
AAGGCTCCGGCGATCAGGATGAGCGCGGCGAGCAGTGCGTAGTTGAGTAGCTGCAGCAGGTGCGGTCGCAGGTCTGGACGCAGCGGCTGGCGTACTACTACACCAAGTTCGACTCGCCCCGCGCGGCCTGGATCAGGCGCGTCGCTGTGGCCGCGACCGCGGCGATCAAGACGAGGATTGCGACACCCGCGTCCAGCGCGCTGATCCGGCCGGAGAATACGATGAGGGCGGCTCCCAGCGCAGCCAGCGCGATGTCAGTCGCCACCGCGGCGGTGCTGGAGAGGCGACGCGACCGCGGTTCCGCCGGCCCGGTGTTCGACGACGGTGGTCATGGCCTTTTTGTCCGTGGACTTCGTGCCGCTGATCGGGAGTTGTCGTTGTGAGGGCTTGAGCCCTCGGGTGGTGCGCACGACCGATGATTTTGGGGGTGTGCGGCGGTCTGATCTGCCGTACCCGAACGAAGGAGGAACCATGGGCAAGGTCATCGCAGCCATCACAACCTCGGTCGACGGCTACATCGTGGGGCCGAAGGACGGGCCGGAGCACGGCCTCGGCATCGGGGGCGAGCGCCTCCACTACTGGGTGATGGGTGGCCCCTGGACGTACGCCGACGACGGCCGCGACACCGACGGCATGCACGGCGCGGACCGGGAGTACTACGAGTCAATCACCGACGGGCTTGGCTGCGGCATCGTCGGCCGCAACATGTACGACGCCGCCGGCGCCTGGGGCGGCAGCAACCCATTCCCCGGCACGTTGATTGTGCTCACCCACCGCACCGAGGACCAGCCCGATCCGAGTGCGGGGTTCCTCTTCGTTGACGGCTTCGACGCCGCGCTGATGCAGGCGCGCGAGCTCGCCGGCGACAGCGGGATCTCCCTCGGTGGTGGCGCCGACCTGATCCGGCAGGGTCTCGCGGCGGGAGTAGTAGACGAGCTCGCGATCTCCACCGCGCCGCTCGTGCTGGGTGGCGGGAAGCGGCTGTTCGAGGGATTCGAGGAGGATATCGACCTCGAGGTGCTCGGCACTTGGAGTTCGCCGTACGCCACCCACGTGCGGTACGCCGTCAAGCGGGCCGGGCAGGAGCATGCCGCGCACTGACGACCGCCCGGTTACGCCCATCTGGCGCAAATCTATCGCCAGGTCGATCTAACACCAGCGCAAAAGGTTTCGGGATAAATTGGCTAAAGTATGTATTGTTCCGCAAGGATGTCGACCGGATCGTCGCGACCGGCCATGGACCTTAGCCCAATTTGCCAAAGACGACTCCGTCCCAGTAGCCGACATTGTCCGCTTGCTTAAGATCCAGCAGAGCCATCAATCGAGCGCGATCATTAAGCATGCTCACAAACTACTCACTGAACTGTCGGCACGATAGCGTGTTACATTGGCAAATGGAAAACAAGCAATCGGTTGAAGAATATCTCGCAACTTTGAATGATGAGCAGACAGCCGAAGATAGCCAGGTCCTGATCGACATGATGCAGCGCATCAGCGGGCACGAGCCAAAGTTATACAACGCCGGCACCATCGGATTGGCAGCTACCACTACAAGTACGACAGCGGACGCGAAGGCGACGCAGCCACCATATGTTTATATGCTCGAAAAAATAAGATCACCATCTACCTAATGGACGGCACGGCACGTTACCCTGATTTGCTGGCGAAGTTAGGAAAACACACTATCACCGGTTACTGTCTGTACATTAAGCAACTCAGTGATATCGAGCTGCCAGTCCTTGAGCAAATCCTCCGGCAGTCTAATGAGTTTATTACGGCAAAGGCCCAATATGGGGCGGTAGACAAAATATTATGGAAGACGGAAACAGCCTAAGGCGAAGGAGGCGGTATGAGAAAGATCAGCGTTCAAGAATTCGTAACCCTAGACGGCGTCATGCAGGCACCGGGCGGGCCCGAGGAAGACAAATCCAGCAACTTTAAATACGGCGGCTGGACTGCGCCGTACTTCCACGAAGCCGACGAAGAGGCCGGCGAGTTCATGGCCAAAATCATGCAGCCGACCGACCTGCTGCTCGGCAAGAAAACCTTCGATATTTTTGAAGCCTACTGGCCGAAACACGCGGACGCTTGGCCCGGCATCAATGAGGTCACCAAGTACGTCGTGTCCAGCACTCCAGGCAAGTCCGACTGGCAAAACTCGATCTTCCTTACCAGCGTCGACGACATCAAAAAGCTCAAGGATTCAGACGGCTCCGACCTCCACGTGATCGGCAGCAGCGTGCTAGTCCAGACCCTGCTCAAAAATGATCTGGTCGATGAGCTTGTCCTGATGATGTTCCCCATCACGCTCGGCTCCGGCAGACGCCTCTTTCGCGAGGGCACTATGCCGGCGGCCTTCAAGATGACGGACAGTTTGGTGACCAAGAATGGCGTGATCTTCGCCATTTACGAGCGCGCCGGCGGCGTTGAGACCGGGACCGTCGGAGCGTAAGTGCACCCGCTCTCCATCAGAAATCCGCTGGCGGGTGGATGATGCACGCGCGGCTGTTATCGTCTTTCGTCACCTGGAAGATCACCGGCTAGCCGAAGCATGTCTAGTCTTTGCCGTTTGACTACGAGAAGTTGATCTTGGCTCAAAGTGGATCGAACAACGCTCTCGATGAGGTCGTGGATGAGGTGGGCGAGGCGGGAGTCGTGAGGGTGTTCGGCTCGTTCGGTGCGTAACAGGGCGACGATCCCGTCGACCAATATGGTCCCAGTCAACCCACATCCAGCAGGGCGCCTGTTCGGTCGCAGGCCGCCGGCATGGTCCGGATGACTGATCGGAAGGGCCCGGCGGCAGTGCGCTGCTTGTCGCTCTCAGGCACGAGTTGGGCACGGATCTGGCTTGATCAACTTCAGCAGAGCCAGATTCGCGGCCCATAGAGTCTTCGCCATACCGGGCTGGCATGCTGGGATGCGGTCTTCCCTGACTGGGCGAAGAGGAGCGCAGTGTTCGTAATCCACGCCTGTTGGCTGCCCGGCTGGATGAATGGTGGCACTGCCGAGCCCGGCCAGCTCGGGATCTGGGGCGAAGACTCCTCCGCACCGGCGGTGCTTCCACGCAAGCCAGGCAGAAAACCGCGAGTCCAGGCGCACCCGTTCGCCGCAGCGCATGAAGACCTCTTCGCCGTACTCGCTTCGCCTGCCCTTAAGGCAACCGCGTCGACCGTCACGGTCACCTTGCCGACCCGGGCGCTGGGCCGATCGCCTCGCCAGAGTTGGTGCGGGATCAACTCGACGCTGCCGCCGGAGCAGTGTCGTCCGGCCAGTGGCAGGTGCCCGTGCTGAAGTTCGACGCTGACCTCTTGCTCGGCGTGCTGAGCGAGCCGGACACCGAGCGCGCGGTATGGGGCTCGTCGCTCACGCACGTCTCCGAGCTCGGGCGCTCTGCGGCGGATCTCGTCGCACGGGGGCGGCTGCTGCCCGGCGTCATCGTCGACACGCCCCGAGCGGTGTGGCGCCCGGTCCTCACCGTATCGGATGGGGCCTGGGCGCGTACGCTGGCGGCCTCGGCGCCGCCGGCACTGTTTGCGGCGGGCTCCGACACCGGCCTCGACCTCTGGCCGACTTATGTTGGGTCGTGCAGGTGATCCGATCACCCGCGCCTGGCTGAGCGCACTGACCGGCATCAAGCGAGTATTCGCCGCCGACCCGGCGACGGTCAACGTGCTTTCCGATGTGCTAGCAGAGTGACAGCGCGACGCGGTGGCCGGCCCGGTTCGGGCCTGCTTCCGGCTGGTCGAGCCGGTCGACGACGAGGAGTGGCAGGTGCGGGATGATCCAAGTTCGCAACCGATCGCTGTGGGTCTGTCGCGGCTTCTCTTCGTTGTTTTCTTGTTCTTGGCCTGGGGCAACGCCACATTCTTGTTGGCAATCATCACGCTCTTTGCGTGGATGCGGCAGTTCCGGTACGCCTAGCCAGAAGATCCGGGGCAGCGGCTGATCAGAATTCCAATGCACTCCGAATGATGTAATGCAGCAGCCGGGTCCTCAGTGTGTTTAACTACCGCCGTATCTTGGAACTGCGGCCACTGGGCGCTGAGCTGCCGCGTGTGATCGCCATGTTCTCGTTGAGAAATAGTCCAACATATTGATTCTGTCCGTGGCGTCATCCGCCGGTGGAGACTGCAAAGACCACAATTCTGGCTTCGGCCGTCTTGCCCGGAGCTGGGTACGTGCCGACGATAGTGTCCTTCGCCCGAGGTGAGGTTATGTCCACCTTCTTCACCGCCACGCCGCTCCCCTTCAGCAGCCGCTCCGCATCGCTAGCTTGGCTACCGAGGATTCCGTTCGGCACGGCATAGTTGCTGAGCTCCTTGGGCGCATCCCCGTTGCTGGTCACCACAACAACGGCCTGGCCAGCAGTCAGTGGCACTCGGGGGCTTGGGATTGTCGCAACCACCGAATCCTTCGGCTTGGCAGATGGCACGTCGACCTTCTTCACCTCGTAGCCACGGCTCTTAAGAAGCTCCTGGAGTGCTTGGACGTCGCTACCTATGGCGTTGGCTGGTATGACAGGCCCGCGCGCCGCGCGCCGGGGAGAGGTCGTCGGTGAAGGGACCGGCGGGTTAGTCCGTCTAGGGGAGATAGTCTCTGAGATGGTCTGCCACGGGGCGTTGGTTGAGCTGGTCGCCGCACGTGGTGGCCGCACCGTCACGGTGACCTGTGGCTGTCGCGGCTGGGCGAGGGCCGGCCCCGTTTCAGCCTGATCAGGCGAAGGTCCGCCGCTGATCGCCAGCCAGCCAATAGCCAAGGCGCCGATCAGCAACAACCCGGCGGCGGCGATGAGCAGGGCGTGCGGAGCGGCTGCTGGCCGGCGTCGAAGGCCCCGTGCCTGGGCCGCAAACAGATCGGGTACGGCGGGCAGCTCGAACGGCTCGGGCACGGCGGGCAGATCCTGCATGGCGGGCAGATCCTGGACGGCGGGCAGATTGAGCGGCTCGGCCGCGGCGGGCAGATCGGGTACGGCAGGCAGATCGGGGGCTTCGGTCGCAGCTGGGGTATCGGGCGCCGCTGCGGCGGTCGCTGCATGTGGTGCGGCAAGGGCTTTGCGCAACGCGGCCCCCATCTGTGCGGCGTCGGCGTAGCGGCTTTGTGGGTCCTTCGCGGTCGCCGTCGCCACCACCTCGGCCAGCGGCGGCGGCACCTCCGGAGCGAAGTCGTGCACAGACGGGAGTTCCTCCCTGACATGACTAAGTGCCACCGCCACGGGGGAGTCACCGGTGAAGGGCACGTTCCCGGTGAGCATTTGGAACAACAGCACTCCAGCGGAGTACTGGTCCGAGGCCGGCGTCACTTCTTGACCGCTGGCCTGCTCCGGCGAAAGATAGCGCGCCGTTCCCAGGCCCAGCCCGGCGCCGGTCAAGCTGGCCTGTCCCTTCACTTGGGCGATCCCGAAGTCAGTGACTTTGACCCGGCCATCGGACCGCACCAGCACATTGCCCGGCTTGATGTCGCGATGCACGATTCCAGCCATGTGCGCGGCGGCCAACGCCGAGCACACCTGGGACGTCACACTGACGGCAACATCCGCGGGCAGCCGCTGGTCTTCGCGCAGCACATGGCCGAGATCTTTCCCCTCCAGGAATTCCATTACGATGAAGTGCTGACCACCGTCCTGCCCGGAGTCAAAGATCTGCGCAATGTTGGGATGGTCAAGCGACGCAGCCGCTCGAGCCTCCCGGCCGAACCGCTCCACGAACAGCGGGTCCTCGGCGTATTCCTCCTTGAGGAACTTGATTGCGACGCGACGTGCTAACCGCTCATCGACACCCTCATACACGGTGCCCATGCCACCGGATGCGATACGCCGCACCTGCCGATAGCGGTCCGCAAGCATCACCGGAGCCTCCCCCACACCCTGGTGCATAGTCGACAAGGATAAACGCGGCACCCCCGAGCGCCTGCGCCTCTTGACAAATCCCAGTCGAGCGACCGGTGAACGAACCCAGAGACGACTAAGTCCGACTGCACTCAACCGGATATGCAGGACACATGGTCACATGAGTTACGCGGGACCTCGATCAGACTAAGTACGCCGAAGCAGATCGTGGAGAAGTCGATCCTCCACTCGAGGGCGAGTCAGCCACGTGGTCGCCAGTGGGCAGGCTCAGTCGTCGCTGAAAGAACGGCCATAGTGGTTGGGGGCCCGAGGCCCCGATGGGCGTCAGCGCTGGGTCAACGCTGCTGATCTTCGTCCTGCTAGCCGCCAGCCCAGACTTTGCCGTCGATTCGAATCAAGCCCGAACCCTTGTTCCATATTGGCTCGCTTCGACCAGCAGCCACGCAGGACGACCAGCGATACCGCCGAGGACCTCGACCCCGCCGATCGTGATCGCGAACCTCGGCACAGTTGGCCATTTCACCGTGATCAAGGAGCCCGTCTTTGGCTTGCTGTGCATCGCCCAGGTCGAACGCGATAAGTGGTGTTGGGGCGATTCGCTGCTGCGCGACATTGGAAAAATGCTCGACAACACTGGCTTAGGGCCCGCGAAGGGCCCGGCGTGCGGCTTGCTGTTCGATTTGGTGTCTTCTTGTTCCGGTCTCCTGAAGCACGCCGCTGCCACCCGCTGGCTTTGGGCACCACCTCCCTGATGAAAGCCGCGCTAGCTTTCGCGGACCTTTGTGAGTCTGCTGTAGGAAGAGGTGGCCACCGGAGGGGATTGTGACCAGTCGGGCCCCGGAAATGCGGGGCCCGTTGCGGTTGCCCTCCTGGTGTGATGCTCACGGTGGCCATCACCGGTCGCCCGCGGCCACAACCGTCCCAGCCTGGCAACGCAAGCAACAGCACAGGAATGCCAGAGCCGCTGCCCCGAGGAACACCACAGCGGCCGCGATCGACTCGAGATCGGTCCAGGTTTGGCTATGCTTTCGCGGTTGGCGCTTCGGCCACCTCAGCGTCATCGGGTCGGGAGGCGATCTTCTCTGCGAGTGCTGTAACAACGCTCGGGTCGCGCAAGCTCGTCACGTCGCCGAGCTCGCGGCCCTCTGCGATGTCGCCGAGCAGCCGCCGCATGATCTTGCCGCTGCGGGTCTTAGGGAGGTCGCCGGCCCAGATGATCCGCTTGGGCCGGGCAAGTTTGCCGATGCGCCTCGCCACGTGGTCGCGGATCTCAGCCTCGGTTGCGGCGTCCCCCGCCACGCCGCCAGCCAGGGTGACGAACGCGACGATGGCCTGACCGGTGAGCTCGTCGGGCTCTGGTACCACGGCCGCCTCGGCGACCTTCTCGTGCGTCTCGATCGCCGATTCGACTTCCGCGGTCGAGAGCCGGTGGCCGGAGACGTTGATCACGTCATCTGTTCGCCCAACGATCCAGAAATACCCATCACTGTCGAGCCGGGCGGCATCGCCGACGAGGTAAACCTGTGGACCGAACTGGGAGAAATAGGTCTGCACGTAGCGCTCGGGGTCGCCGTACAGCGTGCGAAGCATCGACGGCCAGGGCTCGGTTAGCACGAGCAGCCCCGAACCGTGCTGTAGTTCGTGGCCGTTCGAGTCGAATAGAGCCGCAGAGATGCCGGGCAGCGGGCGGGTCGCCGACCCTGGCTTGGTCGCGACAACGCCCGGCACCGGGGCGATCATGATCGACCCCGTTTCCGTCTGCCACCACGTGTCGACGATCGGGCAGCGCTCACCACCGATGACCGTGTGGTACCACAGCCATGCCTTCGGGTTGATCGGCTCACCGACGGTGCCGAGCAGGCGCAGCGATGACAGGTTGTATTTCACCGGCCATTCCTCGCCCCATGCCATGCAGGCCCTGATCGCCGTCGGCGCCGTGTAGAAGATGGTCACGCCATACCGCTCGATGAGCTCCCACCAAATGCCCTTGTGGGGGTAGTCCGGCGCCCCTTCGTACATCACGCTCGTCGTGGCGTTGGCCAGCGGCCCATACACGATGTAGCTGTGCCCGGTGATCCACCCGACGTCGGCGGTGCAGAAATAGACATCCCGTTCAGGGTCAAGGTCGAACACCAGACGGTGCGTGTAGGAGACGCCGGTGAGATAACCCCCAGTCGTGTGCAAGACGCCCTTGGGCTTCGCGGTGGAGCCGGACGAGTACAGGATAAACAGCGGATTCTCCGCCTCCATGGGCTCCGGGACGCACACCGGATCCGCGCTCTCGATGACATCGTCGTAGAACACGTCGCGGCCGTCCATCATCGGCACCTGAGCACCGGTGACTCGGACAACCACGATGTGCCGCAACGACTCGAGGTTACCTATCGCGGCATCGACGGAGGCCTTCACCGCCGCCGTGCGACCCTTGCGGCGCGCCCCGTCCGCAGTGACCAGTGCCTTGGCGGTGGAGACCTCCATCCGCTCCCGCACCGAGGCCGGGGAAAACCCGCCGAAGACCACGTTGTGCACCGCGCCGATCCGGGCGCAGGCGAGCATGGCCACGACAACCTCGGGCACCATCGGCAGGAAGATGCCGACGACGTCGCCCTTGCCCACGCCGAGGGCCTTCAGGCCGTTGGCGAACCGCTGCACCTCGGCGAGCAGTTGCGCGTATGTGATATCCCGAGTCTCACCCTCCTCTCCGACCCAGTGGTAGGCGACCTTCTCACCGCGACCAGCCTCCACATGGCGGTCGAGACAGTTGTACGACACGTTGAGCCGCCCGTCCGTGAACCACTTGTAGAACGGCGGGTCCGAATCATCGAGCACAGTCGTGAACGGCGTATCCCAGTGCAGCTCCCGGGCCTGCTGTGCCCAAAATCCCAGCTCGTCGGTCGACGCCTCGTCGTAGATCCACTCGCCAGTAACCTGGGCGGTCTCACGGAACTCCTGAGGCTCGAATCGCTCCACCGTCAACAGCTCTTCCATACGTTCCTGGAGCGAGCGTTCACCAGCCATCCCAGTCAACTCCTTCCGCCACGATGCACGTACAGCGACGACGCGCCGATGCTGAATCGAACAGCGAAGCGCTCCGCCTCCGCCGCCCTTGAATCCGCGAGCGGGAAAGAGAGTCGCCAGGGCGCACCGCAAGCCCGGCCAGCCTTCTCCACCTAAGCTGCATATGCGGCCAACTCCCACTTTGTGGTTCGCGTGCGGAAATCGACGCCCGGACTCGAGGTCACTCATCAGCGAAACCCTGTTCGAGGGCGCCAAAACTCAGAGCCTTGCCGGAAAGCACTGCCGTGCTCTTGCCTCTTGCATACTAGCCACCTGGGTCGGGAGTGCCCAGCCAGCACATCGGCCCCGGTCTACCTCACCTGGGCGAACTCTTCGACGAGCTCGCGCGCTTGCTCGTCGCGGTACTGAATGGGTGGGCTCTTCATAAAGTACGCGGATGGGCCGAGCAGCGGACCGCCGATGCCGCGGTCCGTGGCGATCTTGCAGCAGCGGAGGGCATCGATGATCACGCCGGCCGAGTTGGGGGAGTCCCACACTTCAAGCTTGAGTTCGACGTTGAGTGGCACGTCGCCGAAGTTGCGGCCCTCGACGCGGATGTAAGCCCATTTGCGGTCGTCGAGCCACGGCACATGGTCGCTTGGGCCGATGTGGACGTCGTGGTCGGAGATGCCCTGATCGATCTGGCTGGTGACTGATTGTGTTTTCGAGATCTTCTTGGACTTCAGGCGGCTTCGCTCGAGCATGTTCTTGAAGTCCATGTTGCCGCCGAAGTTCAGCTGGTATGTGCGATCGATCGCGACGCCGCGATCCTCGAACAGGCGGGCGAGCATGCGGTGCATGATTGTCGCGCCGACCTGGCTCTTGATGTCGTCGCCGACGATCGGCACGCCAGCCTCCTCAAATTTCGCAGCCCATTCGGCATCGCTCGCGATGAACACCGGGATGGCGTTGACGAACGCGGTCTTCGAGTCGAGGCAGGCTTGTGCGTAGTGGCGCTGGGCGTCCTCGGAGCCGACCGGGAGGTAGGACACGAGGACGTCGGTGCGGGTGTCGCGGAGGATCTGCGCGACGTCGACCGGCGCCGCCGGCGACTCTTCACAGGCGTCGCGGTAGAACTCGCCGAATCCGTCGAGCGTCGGTCCGCGCATGACAGTTACGCCGAGGTTGCCGACCTCGGCGAACTTGACCGTGTTGTTTTCGCTGGCCCAGATGGCCTTGCCGGCGTCGAGGCCAACCTTGTCGGCGTCGACGTCGAACGCGGCCACTAGCTCGATGTCGCGGATGTGGTAGCCGCCGAGCACCACGTGCATCAGGCCGGGCACCTCGTCAGGAGGGTTGGCGTCTTTGTAGTACTCGAGCCCTTGGATGAGTGAGTTGGCGCAATTGCCGATGCCGGCGATCGCCAAGCGGATTTGGCTCATGGTGGGGTGCTCCTGTCGTGGTGAGGATCAGTTGCGGGACGGCGGGGACGGGTTGGTCTTTGCGTGACGCTGGTGAGCTCGTCGGACCAGCCGGGTTGAGCGGTCAGGGTTGTGCGCAAGAGTATCGGCCTGCCGGCGCACTGACATTGCGGCTCTATGAAGGCCGAGCTGCGAATCACTGAGAACAACTCTTCGGGGACTGCGGTG
>Ga0075435_100003640_pt1 | contig 10494 bp, 10 predicted proteins | sample RhiMethybrSRZTD4_FD_75302 | JGI IMG/M metagenome (GOLD analysis project Ga0075435, IMG submission 75302) | Populus rhizosphere microbial communities from Tennessee, USA - Rhizosphere MetaG P. TD hybrid SRZTD4 | ecosystem: Host-associated > Plants > Roots > Rhizosphere > Soil | place: USA... | reverse complement strand
CCGCGAAGATCGCGACCAGCACCGCAACCACGAGCATGCCGAGCCCGATCGCGCCCATCGGGCGGCGGATCAGACGGACCATGAAGCCGCGCTGAACGACAAGGCCGGTCACGGCCGGGGCGCTGGCCTGCACGACGGCGGTCATCGGCTCATGCCTCGCGCACGCGCGGATCCAGCCAGCCGTAGAGCAGCTCGGCCGCCAGGTTGGCGAGGACGACGGCGACGGCCAGCAGCAGGAAGGCGCCCTGGAGGACCGGGTAGTCTCGCTCGCGAACCGCATTCACCGTGAGCTGTCCCAGGCCCGGCCATGAGAAGACCGACTCGATCTGGATCGCGCCGGAGACGATGAAGCCCAGGTTCAGGGCGATCACCGTCACCATCGGCAGCATCGCGTTGCGCAGCGCGTGATCCCGGATGACGCGGAAGGTCGAGAGGCCCTTTGCCTTGGCCGTGAGGATGTAATCCTCGCTGAAGACCTCGACGACACTGCTGCGCATGATCAGCAGGTACTCGCCCAGGAGGACCAGGGTGAAGGTCAGAGTCGGCATCAGGAGGTGGCGTCCGAGGTCATAGGCCGCATCCCAGAACCCCGCGTATTGCGCGCCGATCGTCTGGCGCCCCCCGGTCGGCAGGTCGAACCAGGCCGCGCCCAGGAACAGCAGGATGATGCCCATGAAGAAGGTGGGGACCGCCCACAGGATGAGGCCGATGGCGAGCGCGCCGGCATCGATCGCCGTGCCGCGCCGCCAAGCGGCGACGAGCCCCGCCAGGGTCCCGATGATGATCGCGAGGACGTTGGCGGGGAGGATCAGCCACAGGGTGTTGACCATCCCGTCACCGAGCATGTTGACGACGGGCCGATCACGGAAGTTGTAGCTGACCCCCAGGTCACCCTGGGCCAGCTGGCCCACGTAGGCGAAGAACTGCGAGTCGAAGGGGTTCCCGCCGGAGAAGTTGAAGAAGAGCGGCTTGTCGAGCCCGAAGCGGGCCGTGAGGGCCGCCACCGTCTCGGGCGAGATGCGCGGGTCGTGCGCGACGGATCGCGCGGGGTCTCCAGGCAGGATCCTGAACAGGACGAAGTTGAAGATGATCACCAGGGCCAGCGTGAGCAGCGCCCAGCCGATCTTGGCGGCGAGGTACGCTCCGCGGCCCCTCATTCAGGCTCCTGGATAGGCTGGGTCGCTATTTGACCGGGCGAATCACCGTCAGCGAGGCGGGATCCTCCAGTCCCAGGGTGATCGGGCCGGTCAGCCATCCGCTGAACTGGTCGGTCCGGTACGCCTCCACGTTCCGTGGGTAGTACGGGATCGTGTAGACGACATCGTCGATCAGGATCTTCTGCATCTGGTGCACTTCGTCGACCCGCTTGGCGTGGTCGAGCTCGATCCCCTGCTGCTTGTAGAGGGCGTCGTAGGCAGGGTTGCAGTAACCGGTCTCGCTGAAGCCGGAGACGACCTCGTCGCACGTCGCGACGCCGAGCAGGAACTGCGGGTCGGGATCGGAATCCCAGCCCCACAGCATCACGTCGTAGTCGAAGGCCGGGCAGCAGACGCTGGTCAGCGTGTCGGGATCCAGGCCCTGGATCTTGATGTTGACCCCGATCTGCTTCCACATCCCCTTCAGGAGCTCCGCCTCGCGAGGCGCGGAGTCGATGTCATCGGCGTAGTTGAAGCGGAAGGTGAGGTCGCCGGTGGGGCCGCAGTCCTTCATCGTCGGCGGGCACTCGCGGATGCCATCGCCATCGGTGTCCTTGTAGCCTGCGTCGTCGAGCAGCTTGTTGGCAGCGTCGATGCTGAACTTGTAGTCAGGGATCTCGGACGCGTAGTAGTCGCCAAGACCCGGCGTGGTGAGCGTCAGCCCCGGCGTCGCCAGGCCGAGCTTGGCCACGTCGATGATCTGCTGCTTGTCCTCGGCCGTCGCGAGAGCGCGCCGCACGGCGACGTCGCGCAGCGCCGGGTGCCCGGTGCACTTCCCATCCTTGGGGGGGCAGTTGGCGGGCAGCACCTGGTTGAACATGACGTCGCGTACGCTGCCGGGGAACTCGTCAGCGATGTAGACCTTCACGTTCTTCGTGTTCTTGAGCGTGGTGACGGCGGTGGCCGGGAACTCGGTGATCATCCCGACGTCCCCATTGGTCAGCGCAGCGACCCGCGCATCGGGGTTGTCGATCGTCTGGAAGGTCACCCCGTCGATGTTCGGCGGCGTCCTCCAGTAGTCCTTGTTGGTCGCCAGCGTGACGTGGTCGTTCTGCACGTTCTCGACGAGCTTGAACGGGCCGGAGCCGATCATCTGCTTGTTCTCGAAGGCGACCGGGTCCTTCACGTCCTTCCAGATGTGCTTGGGAAGGATGTACATGAACGCCATCCGCGACTCGAAGTTGCCGACCGGCGACGAGAGGTGGATGAGGATGGTCGTCGGGTCAGGTGCCTCGATCGAAGTGCAGACGTCGCAGTAGCTGGGGAGATACGGGAAGTCCGCCGTGTCGCGGTACAGCTCGAGCGTGAACTTCACGTCGTCGCTCGTCAGCGGGGTCCCGTCGTGGAACTTGGCGTTGCTGACGAAGTGCATCGTCCAGGTCTTTCCGTCGGCGCTCGGTGACCAGTCGGTCGCCAGCTCGGGGACGAACTTGCCGCTGCCGTCCAGCCCGATCGGCGTGTCATAGACGAGCTCGTACAGGATGTACGACTCCTCGAGGAGCCCATCGCCAGGGTTGAGTGAGTCAGGGGACCCGCCCCATCCGACATGCAGGATGCCTCCGGTCGCGGTCGAGGCGCTGGCCGACGGACCGCTGCTCCCGCCGCCCGCGGACGGGCTCGGCGAGCCTTGCGTACAGGCGGCGATCAGCAGCCCGAGTGCGACAACGAGGGCGAGGGCCGGCATTGGGCGGAAAGCGGGCATCGGGTCTCCTTCAAGAGGTGCGACACGGACCGCTGCAGGCAGCGCGGCGAGGATGGCACACCGACGTGCCGCGGGTCAACGGTTCGGCGAGCCGGTCGACTATGCTCGGGCGGCATGACGGCCGTCACCGCCCGGAACCTGGTCAACGCGCAGGTCGCCATCGAATCCTTCGACCTCTCCCCCGATGGCACGTTCGTCGTCTACGCAGCGCGCACCGTGGTGCAGGGCGCCTACCGGTCGCATCTCTGGGCGGTGCCGTGGGAGGGCGGGCGTCCTCGTCGCCTCACCAGCGGGGCGGTCCGCGACTCGGTCCCATCCATCGGCCCGGACGGCTCGGTCGCGTTCGTCCGCTCCCCTGCCGACGTGCCCAAGCCCGCCGCGCGCGCACCTGCTCCCGCGCAGGAGGCCCAGATCTGGACGGTCCCCCTCGCCGGAGGCGACTCGCGCCAGGTGACGCGGCTGCCACACGGCGGCGGCTCGCCACGCTGGAGCCCCGATGGGGGCAGCCTCGCATTCCTCGCCGAGGCCGGGCCACACCGTTTCGCCGTCGGACCGGAACGCCCCGGCAGGGAGATCACGGCGCGACGGATCACGCGCGCCGACTTCCGGGACGACGACGTCGGCAACCTCTCGCGGCGGACGCACCTCTGGGTCGTAGGGCGGCGGCGCGGGGCGCGGCCCGTCCAGCTGACCCGCGGCGACTTCGACGTCGAGGATCCCACCTGGGCGCCCGATGGGACCTGGCTCGCCTTCAGCGCCGACATGGGTCCCGATGTGAACCTCGCCCCGCACGCCACCCTTCATCGCGTCTCCGCCAACGGCGGCAAGGTGAGCCTCCTGGCGAGCCTGCAGGGTGACGCGACGGACCCCGCGGTCTCGCCCGATGGCCGCTGGGTTGCCTTCCTGGGGACGGACGTCGTCGATTCGCCCGAGTACGAGCCGACCCGCCTCTGGCTGGTGCCGGCGGACGGCGGGGCGCCACGTTCCGTGGCGCGCTCGCTCGACGACGCCATTGGGTGCTGGTCGTGGGCCGACCTCGTGCAGGCAGAGGACGGCCAGGGTCCCGTCTGGCTCTCCTCCCAGGAGTTGGCGGTGATCGTCGCCGCCAACGGGCGGAACGTCCCGCACCGAATCTCGGTGAGCGGGGCGATGCGCCCGCTGCTTGCCCCTGGGCGGGTGGTAGGCGCCGCGCTTCGTGTCGGAGGAGGGCGGATCGCCATGAGCGGCGGCATCGACCGTCATGCGGGCGAGGTCTACGCCCTGGAGGGCGCCGGCCTGCGGGTTCCAGCGCGTGCGCGGGCGATCTCAACGCAGGGATCGGCATGGCAGCGGCGGTTCCCGCTCCCCCGCTGGGACGAGCTGTCGGTCCCGACTGCGGCCGGCTTGATGCAGGTCTGGCTGGCCTCCCCGCCCGGCGCGCCGAGTCGGCCGATGCCCACGATCGTCCATCTCCATGGGGGGCCCTATGGCGCCTGGGGCCCCGGCGGGACGATGGACGCGATGCACCTGACGGCCCGCGGGTATCGGGTGCTGATGGCCAACCACCGCGGGTCAGCCGGGTTTGGCGCGCGATGGGCGAAGGCGCTCGCCGGCCGTTGGGGCGACGTCGACGCGCAGGACGTGCTGGCGGCCGTCGACGAACTCGTGAAGCGCGAGCTGGTCGACCCGCAGCGGCTTGGCCTCATGGGGCTCTCGTACGGCGGTTTCCTGGCGGAATGGCTCGTAGGCGTCACGGATCGATTTCGGGCGGCGGTCGCCGAGAATGGTGTGAGCAACCACGTGACCGCCTGGGGCAACTCGTTCTTCGGCGTCGAGTACGACCGCCGCTGGAAGCTGGGCGACCCGCTCACGCGGAGCGGGATGCTCCGCCTGTGGCGGTCATCGCCTCTGGCGAATGTGGCACGCGTTCATACGCCGCTCCTGCTCCTGCAGGCGGAGGAGGATCGTGTCTGTCCGTCGTCGGACGCCGAGCAGATGTTCATCGCGCTGCTCGCGCTCGGCCGCGACACCGAGCTGATCCTCTACCCGGAGGAGCACCACGTCATGAAGAGCCACGGCCGGCCGGACCGCCGCATCGACCGCATGCAGCGCTCGCTCGACTGGTTCGACCGGTGGATCGGGGAGTTGCCCGCCTAGCCGGTCGACTTGCGGCTCAACCGCTCGGCCAGGCCGCCCGCCACGAGGGCGAGACCCAGCACGATGATCGCGATCGAGCCGATGAGCCGGAACGTCTCCCCACCGAAGGCTGTGGCGAACGCCAGGTAGGCGATCGCCGCCCCGACCGCCATGCCGGAGCCGATCCACTTGAAGGCCGGTAGATCGGCGATCCAGCCAGCCGCATACAGGCCGATGCCGATCGAGAACGGGACCACCGTCCAGAGGTAGGACCATGCGTCCCATCGGTCGTTGAGGCTGGTGTAGAGGAGCGCGCCGCCAACGCCGGCGAGGAAGGTGCCGGGGATCACCATGCCGGCCCGCAGCCGGCGATTCCGCCCACCGATCGCGGCCGGGACGAGGAAGAAGGCGGAGAGGAGCAGCACGATCGCCGGCCACCAGGCAAGCAGCTCGTCGCTGATGCCGAGCCCGGCGAACCATGACCCGAGCGGCTCGCTGGCGAGCACGAGCACGCCGATGACGAGCAGGCTCAGGCCCAGGACCAGCTCCACGGCCCGCGTCATGGCCGCGAGTATAGTGCCGCCCATGGCCGACTCCGAGCGGTCGCACCTGGTCGTCTGGGCGCAGCGCGGCGCCTTCCTTGGCCTCGTCCTGATGCTCCTCGGGCCTTCGATCCTGCTGGTCTACGCATGGATCGAGGTGCTCAACAATCCAGGCCTCTCGCTCGTTGATGGCTACTGGATCGGCCGATTACCGTGGATTCCGTTGGGGATCGTGCCCGCCCTGACGGGAGGCGTCATCGGCCTCGTCAGTGGCGCCGTCACGATTGCCATCGTCGGAGGCTGGTGGCGCCGCGTGTTGATCGTGCCGGCCTTCGCGGCCGCCGCGTTCTGGTGGTCGATGGCCCTCTATCTGTATCCCATGCCATACATGCAGGGTCCGGACCCGGTCACCTTCGCCTACTCGCTGCCATCCAGCGCGGCCGTCTTCGTGCTGCTGCCGGCGGTCCTGCTGGCGGGCCTCTCGCTCACTCCACGGATGCCGAGCCCGCCGCGAACTCGGCTGCGACCAATCCCCCATCGCGAGCCCTGGTCAGAACCGACGCCCGAGGGCGAGCCGGAGGTCTGAGCCGCTACATCTCGCCTTCGAAGGCGGGCTGGGCCATCCGCAAGGGGTGGTCCTTGCGGTAGCCGAGCAGGTAATCGGCCTGGATGAGGGTGTGGATCTGCGAGGTCCCCTCGTAGATGACCGATCCCTTGCTGTTTCGCAGGTAGCGCTCGACCGGGTATTCGTCGCTGTAGCCGTAGGCGCCGTGGATCTGGATCGCATCCATCGCGCTCTGGACGGCGTGGTCGGTGCAGAACCACTTGGCAAGGCTCGTCTCGCGGGTATTGCGCTCGCCCGCGTTCTTCTTCGCCCCAGCCTTGAAGACGAGCAGCCGTCCCGCCTCGATCCCCGCGTACATGTTCGCCAGCATCTGCTTGACGAGCTGGTGCCGCCCGATCTCCTCGCCGAACGTCTTGCGCTCGTGCGCGTACTTCAACGACGCGTCGAGGCAGGCCTGGGCCAGGCCGACGGATCCTGCCGCGACCGTGTAGCGCCCCTGGTCGATGGCGCTCATCGCGATCGTGAACCCCTCCCCCTCCTCGCCGACCCGGTTCGCCGCCGGCACCTCGCAGTCGGAGAAGGTCAGGATCCCGGTGTTGCCGGCGCGAACGCCGAGCTTGCCGTGCAGCGACTCGCTGCTGAACCCCGGGAAGCCGCGCTCGACGATGAAGGCGGTGATCCCCTTGTGGCCGAGGCTGCGATCGACGGTGGCGAAGACGAGCGCTGAGTCGGCCGTATCGGCCAGGCTGATCCAGATCTTGCTGCCGTTGAGGATGTATCGGTCGCCATCCCGGCGAGCGGTCGTGGCGAGGTTGGCGGCGTCGCTGCCGACCCCCGGCTCAGTGAGGCCGAAGGTGGCGAGCTTCTCCCCGCGAGCCTGCGGGCCGAGGTAGCGCTCCTTCTGGTCGTCGTTGCCCCATTGGAGGAGCGTCAGCGAGTTGAGGCCGGTGTGGACCGAGAGGATCACCCGGAACGCGGTGTCGGCCCGCTCCATCTCCTCGCAGAGCAGTGCGAAGGCGATGTAGTCCATCCCCGTCCCGCCGTAGCGCTCGGGGATCGGCAGGCCCAGGAAGCCGGCCGCGCCCATCTTCTCGTAGAGCGAGCGGTCATAGGTCGCTGTGGCGTCCATGTCGTGGATGCGCGGCAGGATCTCGCGCTCGGCGAAGGCGCGGGCAGTGCGCTGCACGTCGCGCTGGGCATCGGTGAGCGAGAAGTCGACCATCAGGCTCGGATTCTACGGGGCCGCGCTACGCGTTCGCGTCGATCCCCATGAAGGTGAGCACGCGGCGCCACGCGTCGGCTGCGGCGTCGGCGTGGTCGCTGGCGCGTCGGTCGAAGAACGAGTGCGGCGCACCGTCGTAGACGACCGTCGTGTGGGTCACCCCGGCGCCGTCCAGCGCCCGGTCGAAGGCGGCGATCGCGTCAGGACCGATCCCCTTGTCAGCCCCACCGAACAGCGCGAGCACCGGGCAGGTGAAGCGCGGCGCCTCGTCGACAGGAGCCGGCAGGCCGACCAGGTTCGGCCCGACGGGCGGGCCATAGAAGCCGATGACCCCCGCCGCACCGATCCCCGAAGCCGCCTGCAGGAGGCTGAGGCGCCCGCCGAAGCAGAAGCCGACCGTGTAGAGCCGGCCCGGCGCCCCGCCCTCGGGAGAGCGGAGATAGGCTGCCGCCGCAGCGACATCCGCGTTCAACGTCGCCGGCTTGGTCTGCCCGATATGGCTTTCGTAGTCAAAGTCAGCGCCCCGGCGGCTAGTTCCCGCCGTCCGGCTGAAGTAGTCGAAGGCGACGGCATCCACGCCCGCCTCGGCGAAGCGCAGAACCAGCTCCTCGTAGAAGGGGTGCAGTCCGCGGACGTCGGGGATGATCACGATCCCCGCCCCCGATGGCTGTTCGGAGCGGGCTGCAAAGGCGGCGACCCTGGTCCCGTCTTCGGAAGTGAGGATCACCTCACGCGCATCGAGCGCGGCGCCACGGATCGGCGGGAGCGGCGGGCGGGATTCGAGGTCGTGGCACATGCCTGATCAGCCCAGCTGCTGGACCGCGACGTAGGTGCCCAGCAGGAGTGCCGCCGCCACAACGAGGTAGGCGCTCGCGCGCAGGGCAACGGAGCTGCGACGAGCCAGCGGCGAGCCGTCGCCGGTGCGCCACATGCCACCCATGGTCGGCACGTTGACCGGGGCCAGCAGGAGCCCGATCACCGCGCCGACGAGCAGGCCCCCGACGTGGCCGGTCCAGCTGATGAACGGCACCGTGAAGGTGATGAACAGGTTCAGCACGAGGAGCGTTCCGATCTGCGAGAGCATCGCCCGCGCCTGCGGCCCGAGGAGCAGGTGGCGGCGCCGCGAGACGATGAAGCCGAGGCCGAAGAGGCCGAAGATCGCGCCGGATGCGCCCAGCGCTGGGGTATTCGGGGCGACAAGGATCGTCAGCACGCTGCCGCCCAGGGCGCACAGCAGGTAGATGAATGCGTATTCGATGTGCCCATAGAGCTGCTCCATGATCGGGCCGAACAGCCAGAGCGCGTACATGTTCAGCCCGATGTGCAGGATCCCCAGGTGCAGGAACGCGGCGGTGATGAGGCGCCACCACTCCCCGTGCGCGACGCTGGGGCCGTAGACAGCGCCCGCCTGCGAGAGCGGCCCGTTGCCGCCGCCGAAGAGCGAGAGGCCCGATCCCCCGGAGAGCAGCCCGTCCGCGAGGAAGACGACCACGTTGATGGCGATCAGCGCCCAGGTGACGTACGCAGGGTAGGTCGCGTAGGCGCCCCGAGCCCGGTTGAACTGCCGCCGGGCCGAGAAGTCGTGCCCCGTCTCCTTGAGGAGCCACGCGATCCGGTTGGCGATCGCGCCGCGCTCTGCCGCTGGAGCCCGGCGATCGGCCTCACGGTAGGCCTCGATTGCCTCGTCGAGCTCTCCATTGCGAACCCGCTGCTCGGCAACGGCGCGCCAGCCGAGCCACGCCTGGGAGCCGCCACGATCGGCCGCCGACTGCCACGCCGAAAGGGCGGCCGCCTCGTCGTCGAGGCGATAGCGGGCGGTCCCGATCGCGAGCCAGGCCGCGGTGCCGAGCTCAGCGTCGGCCTGCCCGGTGAGCGGGGTGAGGGTCTCGACCGCCGCCTCGAGGTCGCCCCTATCGAGGAGGCGTTGCCCCTCTGCGAGGCGCTGGCGGGGATCGTCGGTCATAGGCGGCGCATTATCGTCCGAGAACGAAACGACCGCCGAGAGATTGGCACCTCGGCGGTCGCTACGCGCCCCCTGGCGGGAACGGAGCCGTCCCGGCGTCAGCCGGGACCGGCATCAATGGCGCGGGCTATTTCGCGCGGCGCAGGAAGTCCAGCACGTCGTCGTAGCGGAACCGGCGATCGCCGCGACTGGTGACCCGGAAGAATGGGATCTCGCCGCGATCACCGAGCCGCTTGACCGTGTTGACATGCAGGTGGAGCATCTCGGCGACCTCGCTCGCCGTGAGCAGCTTCCCGATCTCTTGACTGATCATCGGTGGCGTTGTTTCCCAGTGCTGTTGGAGCGCGCGCGGACCGATTGGGTGCAGAGGGCGCGGCTTCTGGCCGGATAGTAAGGTTGAGGTGGGCTGGGGAGGCCCGGTACTTTCGGTCCGTCTGACGGGGTACTTCCGCGATGCCGGTCTACGAGCGACATGTCTTCGTCTGCACCCGCGGCGAGTGGTGCCCGTCGGTCGATGGCGACGGCCTGGGCGTCCACGCGGCGCTCAAATCCGCGGTCCGTGCGGCAGACCTCGCCGGGCGCGTGCGTGTGAATCACTCCGGCTGCTTCAGCCAGTGCGGCAATGGACCGATGGCCGTCGTCTACCCCGAAGGTATCTGGTATGCGGCCCTCACCCCGGCCGATGCCGGCGAGATCGTGGAGAGCCACCTGCTCCGCGGTCAGCCGGTCGAGCGCCTGCGCTACGACCCGCCGACGCCGGGCTCGCACCAGCTCGAGCGCGAGGCCGATGGCCGCCCCATCGGCCGCAGCGCTCCCTGGCCAGCGGGCAGCACGGACTGAGCTAGCGAGTTCCCTCCAGGCAGGTACAGCGATGAGGGCCGACGACCGCTGCGTGCGGCGTCGCCGGCGGCATGATGAATCCGTCGCCGGGACAAAGCTCGACGGGCGTTGCATCGGTCCCGATCAGGAACGTGATCGAGCCCGCGGCGCAGACCAACAGCTTGGTGTAGTCGTGGCTGTGCACGGCGTACCGGTCGCCTGGCCCGTTCGACCACGCGCGTGGCTCCACTCCGGCTGCGCGCAGTCGGGTCGCCGCATTTGACGTGTTCGGGGCCTCCGGTCGATCCCAGGCGAGCGGGGTCAGCGGCGGCGGGAGCGCCCCGTCCAGCCCGGCGCTCAACGCGTAACG
>Ga0075435_100003637_pt1 | contig 10495 bp, 12 predicted proteins | sample RhiMethybrSRZTD4_FD_75302 | JGI IMG/M metagenome (GOLD analysis project Ga0075435, IMG submission 75302) | Populus rhizosphere microbial communities from Tennessee, USA - Rhizosphere MetaG P. TD hybrid SRZTD4 | ecosystem: Host-associated > Plants > Roots > Rhizosphere > Soil | place: USA... | reverse complement strand
CATGGTGCGACCTCCTTGGTCGATGCCTCCCCAGGCGAACCTCATAATGTAGTCCGCCTCGCGTCGCGCCGCCGAGACTCATGGGGTGGTCTCCAGGCGCGCACCCTCACGCAGTGGCGTAATCGGGTGCGTCGCGATTACGACTCGCGACGGACTCAGTAGACTGGCACGAGGACGTCGATAACGTCGCGGCGGCGGTAGTACTCGAGCGTCGGTCGTGCGCGGTCGGCGTCCGGACGCTCCGCGAGGCGCTCGGCCGTCGGGCCGATCTGCTCGTAGATGGCGGGAGGCTCACCGTGCAGGCGGACGCAGGCGTACCGGCCACCCGCGAGCGTGCCGCGCTCGGCTCCGATCGCCGCCGGGTCGTCACCGGGACGCAGCACGGCGCAGACGCTGTACGTCGACGTCGCAGCGTCGAACACCCCGTAGAACTTTCGCCCGCGCAACCCGACCGCTGCCTCGAACGCCCCCCAGGCCCGCTGGATCTCAGGCAGGTCGTCTGCGACGCGGACGAGCATCACCTCGACCGGCTCACGCACCGCGACATGTTCGTCGCTCACGCTCGCAAGCTACAACCATTGAGAGAAGCGCGGCGGAAGGCCACGGCTCAGGTGCCGTGATCCAGCAGGTTGCGCAGCCGGCAAAGACCGGCCCGCTTGGCGTTCACTGCTCCTTCCCGTGCGACCACCAGCGCCCTGCAGTCCCTTAGCGTTCCCCGCCGGCCCGCGTTACGGCTCCATCCGGCTACTGACCGTTTGTCTGCTCTGATTTAGCGGAACTCGTCGATGCCGCGGTGGTCTTCCGGCTCCCACCCGTCGGTGGCGTAATAGCCCCAGCAGTCCGGGCGGCTTCCGTCGGTGTCTGTGACGCCGTAGGCGTCGGCGAGCTGGCGAGCGCTGACGCGCGTGAAGCACGGGGTACGCCCTCTCTGCCGCGGCGGCGCGCCTCGACGCACTTGCGGCGCTGAAGGAGCGATCGCTGGTCGAGCGCGACGGCTCGCCACTTTTTGCGGCCGCACCTATCTCGAGCCGTTCGCGCTGCGAGCGCTCGGCGCCGTCCGTGAGGGCGAGCTGCTCATTGCGCAAGCCGCCGACCATTTCGATGCGATGGGACTCGATTGGCACGCCGCGCAGAGCACGAAGCTGCTCGCGCCAACGTAAGCCGCGAACGAGTACGGCAGCAGGGAGAAATCCGCAGCCCCTTCCAGGCCATGCCGCGACGTGCCGCCGCCCGACTCGTTCCGTCGGGGCCAACAAGGACGTAAGCGACCATGTGCGAGTGTCAGCCTTTGGCGTACTCCTCGGCGGCCCGCGAGTCGAACTCGAATCCGACCACGGCCTCGTCGCCGACGACCCAGGCGTCGTGCCCGGGCTCGATCACGTAGGCGTGGCCGGCCTGGATTTCCTGCTCGCTTCCATCGTCGTGGACGACGTGCATCGTGCCCGCCTGCAGCAGCCCGACGTGGTGGACTTGGCAGCGATCGCCTCCCACGACCGGCTTGACGCACTCCGACCATCTCCAGCCCGGCTCCAACCGCATTCGCGACGCGGTCGCACCGCCCATCCGAACGATCTCGATCGTCGTCTTGTCGGGCGTCCGAGTCTCGCTGGGTGACCCGAAGTCGCCTATCTCGACACCAGCCATTTCGACCTCCTTTTCTTGTAGAAACCGGACGACCGTGATCCTAGGCCGGGCGTCCTTCGAGCGCCGGCGTCTCGGGTAGCGGGCCGTGGCCGAGTTTCACGTCGGGCAGGATCCGGTTGAGCCAGCCGGGGATCCACCAGGCCCTGGCGCCGAGCAGTCGGAGCGCGACGGGGAGCAGGACGAGCCGGATCAGCGTTGCGTCGAGTAGGACGGCGACGGCGAGCACGACGCCCATCTCTTTCGGCGGGATCGGACCGGAGAGCGCGAACGTGAGGAACACGACGACCATCACGCCGCCGGCCGCGTTGATCAGGCGGCCCGTGTGGGCAAGCCCTGCGATCGCGGCCTCGCGCGCGTCGCCGGTTTCGTCGAAGTGCTCCTTCACGGTTGCGAGCAGGAAGACGGTGTAGTCCATCGCGAGCGCGAAGACCATCGCGAAGAAGAACACCGGTGCCCACGCGTCGACGAAGCCCTGCGAGTGGAACCGCAGCAGCGACTCCAGGTGGCCGTCCTGGAAGAGGAGCTTGCCGACGCCGAGCGCGGCTGCGGTCGCGAGCACGTTCGTCGCGACCGCCGCAGCCGAGATCAACGGAGCGCGCAGCAGCCCGAGCAGGAGCAGGAAGCCGACAATGAGCACGACGCCGTACACGAGCGGTGTCCGCGATCTGAGCGCGCCTTCGAGGTCGTGGTTCTCCGCGGCAGCGCCGCCGACGACGGCGCCGTCCGGCAGTTCGCTGCGTACGCGATCGATCGTCTTCGACAGCCCGCCGGTCGCGGGCGCGGCCCGCGGGATCGCGGAGACGAGCGCGCGCGCGCCGGATGGCTGCGCCGGGCCAATCGACGCGATGCCCGGATCTGCTCGCAGCGCGGCCTCGACCGCCGGTAGCTCCGACCGTGGAGTGACGACCTGCAGTGGTGCGAGGAACCCTGGCCCGAACGCTTGCCGGACGAGCTCGTAGCCCTGCCGCGAACTTGCGTCCCCTGGGACGACGAGGATCGACGGCATGCCGGTGCGGAGCGCGAGCGCCGGCGCCGCGAGCAGGGCGAGAACGGATGCCGCGCCCGCCCCGTACACGAGCGGCCGGCGCCAGACGCGTTCGCCCCACCGCGCGTAGGCGTCGCTGCGGCTCCGGAGGCTGCCGCGCGCGATGCGTGGGACCGGCAGCCGGTTGACGCGCGGCCCGAGCTTCGAGAGCACGGCCGGAAGCAGCGTCAGGGAGGCAGCGAGCACGAAGCACACCGACAGCGCGATTCCGAGCGGAACCGTCTGGAAGGTCGGGCTCGGAACGAGCGCGACCGCCATTAGCGCGGCGAAGACGGCGAGGCCGCTCGTGAACACGGCCTTGCCGGCGGTCTCCATCGCGACGCCGGTCGCCTCACGCGCGTTGGCGCCACCGGCGAGCGCCTCGCGGAAGCGGACGACCACGAACAGGGCGTAGTCGATCCCAACCGCGATCGCGAACATCATCGCGAAGTTCATCGCCCAGATCGAGATGTCCATGACCTGGGCACCGAGGAAGAGGGCGCCCGCCGCCGAGGCGAGCCCGGTCATCGTCAGCGGCAGCGGCAACCCGGCCGCCACCAGCGTGCCGAACGCGACCACGAGGAGGATCATCGTCAGCGGCCAGGAGAGGATCTCCGACTGCATCATCGCCTGTTTGTTGTTCGTGTTGAAGTCGGCCCACATCGCCGCGGGACCGGTGAGCCGGACGGTTGTGCCCGGCGCGGCCGCGGCCGCAAGCTTGTCCTCGAGGCGCTCCGCCGCATGCACCATCCCGGTCGGGCTTTGCGCGGCGAGTCCCTCGACGATTGCCGTGCGTCCGTCCGGCGCCGGTTGGGCCGGAAGAACGCGACGTACCGCGGAGGATTCTTGGAGCACGTGCCGGACGCGCGCGAGCGTCTGCCGTCCCGCCGGCGTGCGCAGTCCTGCGTCAGCGCGGACGACTGCGACGAGCGCGACGACGAGCGTCAGCCACGCGACGACGACGGCGCGACGATGGTCGGCGGTCCAAAGGCCGAGCCGTCCGAAGCGTCCGAGTGCGTGCGCCGTCTCCATTGCGGGTCTCCTCTCGTGGGGTCGGGTTAGCGCTTGATCGCGAGCAGCGAGACGCTCTTGACGCCGTACTTCTTGGTCGCGTTCTCGGCGCGCTCGGACACGAAGCGGTACCGGTCGTTCTCCTGCAGATCGTCGAGCTTGAAGCCGGCGGCTTCGATCGCCTCGCGATAGTCGTCGCGCTGCAAGGCGCCGCCGATGCACGCCGCCCAGAGCGAGGCGTCGCAGGTCACACCGACGGGGAGTTGTGTGTTCGTGACGATGTCGGCGAGCGCGAGCCGGCCGCCGGGGCGCAGCACGCGCGCGGCGTCGGCGAACACGGCCGCCTTGTCGGGGGCGAGGTTGATCACGCCGTTGGAGATCACGAGGTCGGCGGAGGCGTTCGGGAGCGGGAGCTGCTCGATGTGCGCTTCGATGAATTCGACGTTTGCGATGCCGTGCTCGGAGGCGAGCCGCCGGGCCTTTGCCAGCTGTGCACTGGTCATGTCGATGCCGACGACCCGTCCGCTCTCGCCCGTCTGGCGCGCGGCGAGGAAGCTGTCCGTGCCGGAGCCGCTGCCAAGGTCGACGACCGTCTCGCCGGGCGTGATGCGTGCGAGCTCGAAGTAGTAGCCGACGCCGGCGAATGAGTCGATCGCCTCGGCCGGGATCGCGTCGAGCTCCTCGCTGGGGTAGCCGAGACGTTCGGCGAGAGTGCGGCCGGTCTCGAAGTGGAACTCCTTGAACGGCTCCTCGGCTACCTCCCGGTACATCTCCTTGACGCGCCGCTCGAGGTCCAAGGTGTCGAGGGTCTGGGTGTCGGTGCTCATGATCCTCCTGCCTCATTGATGTGGTCGAATGCGGCTCCGACGGTACAACTTGCTTCTCAAGAATTCAAGTGATAATTTGAATACGGTCGATGGCTTCTCGTGCTGCCAAATCCGCGCTCTTCCAGGCGTTCGCCTCGGTCGCGCAGGCGATCGGAAACGGCCGTCGCGCCGAGATCGTCGATGTGCTCGCCCAGGGCGAGCGTTCGGTCGACGAGCTGGCGGGCGAGATCGAGCAGAGCATCGCCAACACCTCGCATCACCTGCAGCAGCTCGCCAAGGCGGGCCTCGTCCGCTCTCGCCGCGAGGGTACGCGCATCTACTACCGGCTGGCGAGCGACCGCGTCGTCGATCTCTGGGCCGCGGTTCGCGACGTCGCCGAGCACCACCTTGCCGACGTGCACGTCCTCGCGCGGGACTACCTCGGAGAGCGCGACGAGATCGAGCAGCTCTCACCTGCCGAGCTCGAGCGGCGGCTCGCGCGCGGCCAGGTCGTCGTCCTCGATGTCCGCCCCGAACGCGAGTACGAGGCGGGCCACATTCCAGGCGCCGTGTCGGCACCGCTCGCGAAGCTCGAGTCCGTGGCCGCGTCGCTGCCGAAGCGCAAGGAGATCGTCGCCTACTGCCGCGGCCCGTACTGCATCTACGCCGACGACGCCGTGCGCTTGCTCCACAGTCGCGGGTTGAAGGCGCGACGCCTCGACGTCGGTTTCCCGGAGTGGCAGCGCGCGGGGCTCCCGGTCGAGATCGCGAGTTGAGAGGAGACACATGCTGCTGCGTCCGTTCCTGAACGACCAGGGTTCCTGTGCCAGCTACCTGTTCGGCTGCACGACACACGGCAAGCTCGCCGTCGTCGATGCGCACGCGGAGCTCGTCGACGAATACGTTGCGGCCGCCGCCGCGATCGGGGCTCCGATCGTCGCCGTGTTCGAGACGCACGTCCAGGCGGATCACATCTCCGGCCTGCCGGCGCTCGTCGAGGCGACCGGCGCGACGGCGCATCTGCCCGCAGGCGCCGGAGTCGACTTCGATCACCTCGCGCTCGCGGACGGCGAACGGATCGAGCTCGGCAACACCGTCGTCACGGCGATCGCCACACCGGGGCACGCGCCGGCACATCACGCCTACGTGGTCGCGGACCGGCGCCGCGGTAACGAGGAGCCGTGGCTCGTCTTCAGCGGCGACTCGCTGCTGATCGGCGACGTCGGGCGGCCGGACCTGCACGTCGCCGGGGACGCGCGCGGACAGGCGCGGCTGCTCCACGCGAGCCTGCGGCGGCTGCTCGCCCTGCCCGACCACACCGTGCTCTACCCGAGCCACTACGGCGGCTCGGTCTGCGGGCGCGGCCTCTCTGGCAACCCGTTCTCGTCGATCGGCTTCGAGCGCACGCACAACCCGCTGCTCTCACTCGACGCGGACGCGTTCGCCAACGCGCTGCTCACGGAGACGCCGCCCGCGCCCGCCGATCAGAAGCGGATCGTCGCAGCCAACCGGTCCGGGAGGGTGGAAGTAGCCGCGTGACGCCGGTCCGGCTCGGACTCCGCGCGAACGCCGGCCAGTTCGCGCTCCTCGTCGTCCTGAACGCGCTCGTCGGCGCGATGGTCGGGCTCGAGCGCAGCGTCCTGCCGCTGCTCGGCAAGAAGGAATTCGGCCTCACCTCCGCGGCGACGATCCTCGCCTTCGTCGTCGCCTTCGGCGCGGCGAAAGCGCTGACGAACCTCGCCGCCGGCGATCTCGCCGAGCGGTTCGGGCGCAAGCGACTGCTTGTCGCTGGCTGGCTGGTCGCGCTGCCCGTGCCGATGCTGATCGGGCTCGCGCCCTCCTGGTGGTGGATCGTCGCGGCGAACCTGCTGCTCGGCGTCAACCAGGGGCTCGCTTGGTCGATGACCGTTGTGATGAAGATCGACCTCGCAGGCCCGCGCCGGCGAGGGCTCGCGCTCGGCCTCAACGAGGCCGCCGGCTACCTCGGCGTCGCCGCGGCAGCGTTCGCGAGCGGCGCTCTCGCGGCGAGCTTCGCGCCACGCACCGTCATCTGGGTCGGCGCCGCGCTGATCGCGCTCACCGGGCTGCTCGTGAGTGTGCTCGCCGTCCGCGACACCGGTCGGCACGTCGAGCTCGAGCAACGCGACCACGACGCGGAGCCTGCGCATTCGAGCCTGCGCAGCGCGTTCGTGTTCGCGAGCGTGCACGACCCGGTGCTGCGCGCCTGCAGCCAGGCCGGACTCGTCAACAACCTCAACGACGCGCTCGCCTGGGGCCTCGCACCGCTGTACCTCGCCGCACACGGGGCGAGCGTCCGGCAGATCGCCGTCGTCGCCGCCGCTTACCCCGTCGTCTGGGGCGCAGGACAGCTCGCGACCGGCTGGCTCTCCGACCACACCGGACGCAAACCGCTGATCACCGCGGGGATGCTCGTCCAGGCCGGCGCGCTCGGCCTGCTCGTCGCCGGCGACGGTGCATTCGCACCCTCACTCGTCGCCGCGCTGCTGCTCGGCGCCGGCACCGCGCTCGTCTACCCGACCCTGCTCGCCGCCGTCTCGGACGCGTCGCAGCCGCGCGACCGCGCCCGCGTCGTCGGCGTCTACCGCTTCTGGCGCGACTTCGGCTTCGTCCTCGGCGCCCTGATCGCCGGCCTCGGCGCCGACGCCACCTCCGCGCGCACCGCGATCCTCGTCGTCGCCGTGCTCACCGGCGCCAGCGGCCTAGTCGTCGCCGGAACCTCGTGGCGCCGCCGGTCCGCGCTCAAACCCGCACCCGCGGCATAGAGAGAGGAAGGCGATGCAGCGGCGTGACGAAGCCGGGGTCGAGGCGGCGGCGATTGCCGCCATCGTCTCCCTTGACGGGAAGCGCGTCCTCGACGTCGGTTGCGGCGAAGGCCGCCTCACGACGTTCGCCGCCGCGCACGCCGCGTCCGTCTACGCGTTCGACCCGGACCCGGAGAACGTGGCCGCCGCGCGCGCCGCGCTCAGCGACGAGCAGCGCCGCCGTGTCCGCTTCGCCGTCCACGACGCGGAAGCGCTCGACGTCCCGCGCGCGCGGTTCGACATCGCGCTCTGCGGCTGGTCGTTGTGATGCGTCCCGCTCGAGGGCGTCGTGCACGCCCTGCGCACCATCCATAAAGCACTCTCCCGCGACGGACTCCTCGTCGACACAGAGCCCGTCTCGACGCACCCACGCGTCGCCGCCGCCGTCGCACTCGGAACGCTCGACATGCGCGACTGGCTCGACACGATCCACGCCGTCGACGAGCTTCTCAGCGAGACGACCACCGCCGGACTCTACGAGCTCGAACACGAGCAACACTTCACTGTCACGGACAGCTTCGACGACGGCCCCGAATGCCTCGAAACCGTCAGCAGGTGGCGCGGCACCGAGGTGCCGCCGTCGCTCGCGTGCCGGCTCGAAGCGACTCAGGCGACAGTGACGGTCGAACAAGACGTCCGCCTTCGCCTCCTGCGCCGTCTCACACCGACGAATAGCTGACGCGACACCGGTTGCCGGAACGGGATCGGCGCTCAATGCGCCCAGGCTTGAGTACGAGCGCGATCGCGAGCGCGGCGCGGGTCCGCTGTCACCGCCGCAGCCATGAACGCGACTGCCGTCCCGTCGTCGTGGTCGTCCGCGTAGCTCACGCGAGGACGGCTCAATAACGCCTCAACGTCCGTTAGGATGTTCCCGTGGCCGATGATCGGTGCGAGTTGCTCTGTCTCGACCTGCCGAAGGCTGAGGCGATCCGTGCGAAGCGTCCCTCCGAGCAGCAGGCGCGTGCGCTCGCCGAGGGCTTCCGGGCGCTCGCGGACCCTACCCGGCTGACACTTGCGCTCGCTTTGCGCGAGGGCGGTGAGCTCTGCGTTTGCGATCTCGCCTGGATCGTCGAGCGGGCGGAGAACCTCGTCTCGCACCACCTGCGCGCGCTGCGCGTGGCGGGCCTCGCCGACTACCGGCGTGAGGGAAAGATGGCGCTCTACTCGCTCACCGACGGCGGTCACGCGCTGCTCGAGGCCGTGATCTCGGAGCAGATGCCGGCGTGAGCACGACCGTCGAGCTGCAACGGCGGCTGCCTACTCGCTCGCAGCAGGAGCGGGACGCGCTCGAGCGGCGCGCGAAGCTGCTCGCCTGGGGCGGGAACGCCTGGCACCTGGTCGAGTTCGCGATCGCGGTCGGCGCCGGCATCGCCGCCGGCTCCGTCGCGCTGATCGGCTTCGGCATCGACAGCGTGATCGAGGCGCTCGCCGGCGGCGTGATCGTCTGGCTGTTCAGCGGCGGCCGCGGCTCCTCCCACACCGCGGAGCGGCGCGCACAGCAGCTGATCGCTCTCAGCTACGCGATCCTCGTCCTCTATATCGGCATAGAGGCAACTCGCGACCTGCTCGGGTCACACCATCCGGAGGTGAGCTGGGTCGGGATCGGCCTCGCCGCCTTCACGGCGCCGACCATGCCGCTCCTCGCGCGCGCGAAGCGCAACGTCGGCCGGAAGCTGAACTCATCCGCGACGGTCTCCGAGGCGAGCCAGAACATGGTCTGCGCGTATCTTTCGATCGCGCTGCTCGTCGGCCTGCTCGCGAACGCGCTCTTCGGCTGGTGGTGGGCAGACCCGATCGCCGCCCTGGCCATCGGCGCGGTCGCCGCACGCGAGGGTCTCGAAAGCTGGCGCGGCAACAGCTGCGACTGCTGCTAGTCCGAAGCCGCAGCCCGTTGCGCAGAGCGCTGCGTTTCGAATGGTTGGTCCGCGCTCGAGCACGATCACCCCATTTCTTCTGGGTGAAAGGGGTGAGCGGGATGTCGCAGCAAGGTCAAGTGATCCGGCTGAAACGACGAGGTCGAAGTGGAGAATCGCTTTGGGCCTACAGGTACCGTGCCGGCGGCCGAGACTCAAAGCGGGTGCAGCGTGGCGGCTTCGCCTCGGAGCGAGACGCGGCAGAGGCGTTGGAACGGGAGCTCGAGCGGCTGCGTCGGGAGCGGCGGATCTCGTGCTCGGTCACAGTCGCGGAACTGATCGATGTCTACCTGGCGCAGCACGATGTCGAGCAGGTGACGATCGAGAAGCTGCGCTGGCTACTCGGGAAGGCGGCCGCTGTGTTCGGCGACCGGCCAGTCGGGCAGCTGCGGTCGGAGGAGATCGGCGCTTGGCGGATCGGCTCTCACCGGGCTATCGGTTCGAGGCGACTCAGGCACTGCGCAAAGTGCTGGCGCGCGCGGTGGCCTGGGGAATGATCGACGTCAACCCGGCCAAGGTCGGCGTGGACAATCCCTCGCCGCGGCGCAGGGAGCAACGCCCATTCGAATCATGGGACGAACTCGATGCCGTCGCCGCGAATCTGTCGCTCCGCTATCGACCGATGGTGATCTTCGCCGCTGCGACTGGGCTTCGTCCGGCCGAATGGCTCGCGCTCGAATGGCGCGACCTCGACCTGGAAGCGCGGGTTGTCTACGTTCACCGTTCGTTCACCAAAGGTCGCTTGAAGTGCCCGAAGACTGATGGGAGCCGTCGAGCGGTGCCGCTGCAGACGATCGCGCTCGAGGCGCTCGAACGCCAGCAGGCGAGTCGACAAAGCCCACTCGTGTTCCCCGCGGAAAGAGGTAGGTACCTCGACGTGCACAACTTCCGCAACCGCGAGTGGAAGCCCGCTCAGCTCGCGGCCGGCATCCGGCCGCTGCGGAGGATCTACGATCTCCGACACACCTTCGCCACCTTCGCGTTGCGTGCCGGCATCTCCACCTTCGACCTCTCCCGTTACATGGGCGCCAGCCTGACGATGATCGACCGCCACTACGGCCACCTCGCCCGCGACGGACGTGAGCACGCGATCCGCCTGCTCGACGAACTCAGCGCCGAACAACGTCCACGGTGGACGCTGGTGGACGCTCCGTGGACACCGAATCCCGCAACTGACACGGGCACTTACAACAGGAGTAGGTGCTGAGCAGGCGAAAACTGGAAGCCCTCTGACGGACTCGAACCGTCGACCCCCTCCTTACCATGGAGGATTCG
>Ga0075435_100003633_pt1 | contig 10499 bp, 9 predicted proteins | sample RhiMethybrSRZTD4_FD_75302 | JGI IMG/M metagenome (GOLD analysis project Ga0075435, IMG submission 75302) | Populus rhizosphere microbial communities from Tennessee, USA - Rhizosphere MetaG P. TD hybrid SRZTD4 | ecosystem: Host-associated > Plants > Roots > Rhizosphere > Soil | place: USA... | reverse complement strand
GTACGGGCTGCAATCCGGGAGCGCTGTGCATTGCCTAAGGTCCTTGTTCTGACCAATGACTTCCCGCCGAGGCCGGGCGGGATCCAGTTCTTCGTGCATGCGCTGGCGCTGCGGCTGCCGCCGGAGAGCGTGACCGTCTACGCGCCCGCGTGGGCAGGTGCGGCGGAGTTCGACGCCGGACTGCCCTTCCCGGTGGTCCGCCATCCCACCTCGCTGATGCTTCCGGTGCCCTCGGTGGCGCGCCGGGCGGAGCGCATCATCGAACGCGAGGGCTGTGACACCGTGCTGTTCGGCGCGGCAGCGCCGCTCGGCTTGCTCGCGCCGAGGCTGCGCAGGGCCGGTGCCCGGCGCTTGATCGCGCTGACCCACGGTCATGAGGTCGGCTGGGCCGCGCTCCCCGTTGCCCGCGGCACCCTGCGCCGGATCGGTGATTCCGTGGACACGGTCACCTACCTCGGCGACTACACCCGGGTGCGGCTGGCGCGCGCCCTGTCCCCGGCGGCGGCGGCCCGGATGACCCGGCTCACCCCCGGCGTGGACACCAGCGAGTTCTACCCCGGCGCGGGCGGGGAGGCGATCAGGGAGCGGTTTGGCCTCGCCGACCGGCCGGTGGTCGTTTGCGTGTCGCGCATGGTGCCCCGCAAGGGCCAGGACACCCTCATCCACGCCTGGCCGCTGGTGCTGGCGAACGTGCCCGGCGCGACCCTGCTCCTGGTGGGGGACGGCCCGTACCGCGACCGCCTGGAACGTATGGCGTGTCACCTTGGCGTGGCCGGCTCGGTCATCTTCGCCGGCGCGCCGTCCCGCGCCGAGTTGCCTGCCTACTACGACGCCGGAAACGTGTTCGCGATGCCCTGCCGTACCCGGCGCCGCGGGCTCGACGTGGAGGGCCTCGGCATGGTCTTCCTCGAGGCCGCCGCGACCGGGCTCCCGGTGGTGGGGGGTGACTCGGGCAACTCGGCCGACGCCATCCGCGACGGGGAGACCGGGTACGTCGTGTCCGGCCGCAGCGTGGCGGATCTGGCGGAACGGCTGAACCGGTTGCTCACCGACCCCTGGGCGGCCAAGGCAATGGGCGAAAAGGGCATGGCGTGGGTGCACCAGGAATGGCGCTGGGAGACCATCGCGCACCGCTTCACCGAGATTCTTGCCGGGGAGTGAACCCGGGCCAGTTCCCCGCGGCCGCCGTCCGGGGGCAGGACGGTCCGCGACGATCAGGAGTAGAGCGCCTCGACCTCGCCCGCGTAATCCTTCATGATCACATTCCGGCGGACCTTGAGCGAGGGGGTCAGGTGGCCGCTCTGCTCGGTGAAGTCACCTGGCAGCACGCGGAAGCGGCGCACCGCCTCGGCCCGTGACACGGCCTTGTTCGCGTCGTCCACGGCGCCCTGGATTTCGGCCAGCAGTTCGGGAGCCTTGGCCAGCTCGGCCATGGTCGCGTCCTGCAACTGAGGGAACTTGGCCTTCCAGATCTCCACCGACTCCTCGTCCAGTGTGATCAGGCAGGCCACGTAGGGCCGAGCGTCGCCCACCACCAGGACCTGGCTCACCAGCGGGTGGGCGCGGATCCGGTCCTCCAGCACCGCAGGCGCGACGTTCTTGCCGCCGGCCGTCACGATCAGTTCCTTCTTGCGCCCGGTCACCCGCAGGAATCCTTCGGCGTCGAGTTCCCCGATATCCCCGGTGAGCAGCCAGCCGTCCGCCATCACCTCAGCGGTGGCCGCCTCGTTGCGCCAGTACCCGGCGAAGATGTTCGGCCCGGCAAGGAGGATCTCGCCATCATCGGCGATCTTCACGCTGACCCCCGGCAAGGGCTGGCCGACCGTGCCGATCTTGATGTGGTCCGGCCGGTTGACCGTCGCCGCCGCACTGCTCTCGGTCAGCCCGTATCCCTCCAGGACGGTGATCCCTGCGCCGCGGAAGAAGTGGCCGAGCCGTTCCCCGAGCGGCCCGCCCCCGGACACCGCGTACGTGACCCTGCCGCCGACGGCGCCGCGCAGCCTGGCGTAGACCAGGCGGTCGAAGAGCGCATGCTGGAGCCGGAGCGCCGCACCCGGCCCGCCGGATGACGCCGCCGTTCCGGTCCCGGCGGCCTGGCTCCACGCGATGGCGGTCCGCGCCGCGGCACGGAAGATGCGGCCCTTCACCGGGCTCGCCGAAGCCTGCTGCTCCGCGCCGTTGTAGACCTTCTCGAACACCCGCGGCACGGCCAGGATGAACGTGGGCTGGAACGACGCCAGGTCCGGGAGCAGGCTGGCCACGCTGGGCGTATGCCCGAGTACCACCCCGAACTCCAGGCAGCCCACCTGGATGACCCGCGCGAACGAGTGCGCCAGCGGCAGGAACAGCAGCGTCGACGCGCCGGGCGCCTCGAAAACGGCAGACAGCCAGCCCCGCACGACGTTCCGCACGTCGGCCAGCAGGTTCCCGTGGGTGAGCTCGCACCCCTTTGGCCGCCCCGTGGTGCCGGAGGTGTAGATGATGGTCGCGAGGTCGGCGGTGTGCCGGGACTGGCGGCGCTGGTGCACCTCGTCGGCACTGACGCTGCTGCCCGCCCCGGCCAGAGCTGTCATTGGCTCGACCAGCACGGGATGGCCGGGCACGGCCAGGCCGGCGCCGTCCTCGTCCTGGCCGTCCGGGGCCGCCGGGTTTTCGATCTGCCACACGTGCGTCACGTCCGGTGCCGCGGTCAGCACCCCGGCGGCGGTTTGCAGGTGGTCTTGTGTTTCCACGATCAGCGCCCGGGCGCCGGAGTCAGTCAGGATCCATTCCACCTGCTCGGCCGACGACGTCTCGTAGATGGGCACGGTCACCGCGCCCGCGGACCAGATGGCGTAGTCGGCGACCGTCCACTCGTAGCGGGTGCGCGACATCAGCGCGACCCGGTCGCCCACAGCGATGCCCGCGGCCATGAGCCCCTTGGCCAGCGTCGTCACGTCATCGGCGAACTGCCGGGCGGTGACGTCCTGCCAGCCGGCGCCCCTCGCGGCGCCCCTGCGCCGCATGACCACGGCGCCCGGGTCGCGCGCGGCGCGCTCGAAAATGGCATCGGTCAGCCCGGCGGACTCCGGTATGTCCACGGCTGCCGGGGTGCTGTACTCTCGCATCCCGCCAGACTAATCCCGTTGGGGCTGCCCGGCCCGTGCGGCATCGCGGGAACCGCGCCATCGCGGGCCGCGATCGGTGTGCCTCCGGCTCTGGCGGTCCCGTTCGAGGGTGCCCGGGGAGTCCCTGGCGATGCGTGCGCAGGCTGCTCTTAGCCTGTGGTCATGCGGGTTCACGTGATCAGCGATGTGCACGGCCGGGCCGGTGCCCTGCGCGCTGCCGGCGCCGGTGCGGACGCCCTGTTCTGCCTTGGCGACCTGCTCCTGTTCGTGGACTACGCGGATGAAGCTCAGGGGATATTCGCCGAGTTGTTCGGCGCGGACGCGGCGCGGCAGTTCGTTGCGTTGCGCACCGCGAAGCGATTCGGCGAGGCGCGCGCCTTGTCGGCCGGTCTGTGGCAGCGCCTCGGCGGCGACGCCTCGGCCCACGTACGCGCCGCCGCCACCCGCCAGTACGCGGATATGTTCGCGGCGCTGCCCGAACCGGCCTACCTGACCTACGGGAACGTGGACCTGCCGCAGATGTGGGCCGAGCATCTGCGCCCTGGTCACCATGTCCTCGACGGGGAAAGGATCGAGCTGGACGGGTGGTCGTTCGGCTTCGTCGGCGGCGGCCTGCGCTCGCAGTACCGGACCCCCAACGAGCTCGACGACGACGTCTACGCGGCGAAGGTGGCGGCGGTCAGCGGCGCCGACGTGCTGTGCACGCACATCCCGCCCGCCATTCCGGACCTGCTCTACGACAGGGTCGCGCGGCGGCTGGAACGCGGCAGTGCCGCGCTGCTTGCCGAGATCAAGCGGTCCCAGCCCCGGTATGTGCTGTTTGGGCACGTCCATCAGCCGCTCGTGCGCCGGGCGCGGGTGGGCCGTACCGAATGCATCAACGTGGGGCACTTCCGGGCGACCGGCCAGCCGTACGTGCTGGCGCTGTAGCGCGGCGGAGCAGCCGTCAGATGGCGGTACGCTCCGAGCATGGCCGCGAGCACGAGTTCCCGCATCATGATCGCCGCGCCACGGGAGGCGGTCATGGCAGTGATCGGTGACTTCGCCGCGTACCCGCAGTGGGCGTCGGCTGTGCGGGCGACGGAGGTGCTGGGTGAGCAGGCGCCCCGCCGGGCCAGCAAGGTGCGGTTCACGCTCGACGCGGGCGTGGTGAAGGACACCTACGTGCTCGGCTACGACTGGGACGGCGACGCCGGTGTGCACTGGCACCTGGCCGAGCCCGGCTCGGTGATCTCGGCGATGGACGGCGGCTACCTTCTTGCCGACCGTGGCGGGGCTACCGAGGTGACTTATGAGCTTACGGTGGACGTTCGGATCCCCATGCCGGGGCTCCTGAAGCGGCGCGCCGAGAAGACAATCATCGACACCGCCCTCAAGGGCCTGAAGAACCGGGTGGAAAGCCGTCCCGGCGATGGAGAGGACAGCACGTGACACAGCCAGGCGGGTCCGGCGACCTGATCGGTGACTTCCAGCGGTGGTTGCTTCGTTCCGGCGCGCGCGGGATGAGCCGGGAACTGGCCGACCAGGTCCGCGCGGCCCTCGGCAAGAACCAGTCGACCGGCGACGTCTGGGAGACCGCCACCACCCAGCCGGTGCCGGCTGACGCCCCGGAATGCGCCTGGTGCCCGCTGTGCCGGGCGGCCCGGATCGTGCGGGAGGCCAAGCCCGGGCGGGACAAGCGGGTCGCTGCCGTCGGCGACGCGCTCACCACCGTGGTCCAGGACGCCGTGTCGGTCCTCGAAGCGGCCCTGGCGGCGACCGGCCGGAGCGCGGGCGGGAACGGCCGGACGGAGGCGGGCCCCGGCACCCGCGGCTACCCCGCGGCCGGCGCGGCCGGGAAAGCGGCGCGGGCCCAGGGCGACCAGGCGACAACGCCGGCGCCCGGTGGGGGGGCGACAGCGCCGCCCGCCGGTGGGCAACCGACAACGCCGTCCCCCCGTGGGCAGGCGGCGGCACCGGCCGGTGGCGCGCCGACGGCGGCACCGGGCTCCGGCGGTCAGGCGGCGGGTCCCAGCGGGCAGGCACCGGCCAGCGCGGACGGACCGGCGGCACCGGCCAGCGCGGATGGGCCCGCGGCACCGGGCACGGATGGGTCGGCGGCACCGGGCACGAATGGGCCCGCGGCGCCGGAACCTCCGGAAGAATCCCCGCATGAGCCTGACGATCGGGGTTGATGTCGGGGGCACCAAGGTAGCTGCCGGGGTCGTCGACGAGCGCGGTCGCATCATCGAGAAACTGCGCCGCGCCACCCCGGCGGCCAGCCCGAAGCGGACGGCAGCGGCGATCGCCGCGGTGGTCACCGAGTTGCGGGGCCGTCACGAGGTCACCGCGGTCGGGGTGGGCGCGGCCGGCTTCGTGGACGAGGCGGGCGGCATCGTGGTGTTCGCGCCTAACCTGGCCTGGCGCGGCGAACCGCTGCGCGCCAAGCTGACCGCGCTGGTGGGCATGCCGGTCACGGTGGACAACGACGGCAACGCCAGTGCCTGGGCCGAGGTCAGGTTCGGCGCGGCGCGCGGGCATGCCCACGTGGTCTTCGTTTCCGTGGGCACCGGCATCGGGGCCGGCTTCATCCTGGACGGCAGGCTCTACCGGGGCCGGTGGGGGATGGCGGGGGAGCCGGGACACACCCGGGTGGTGCCCGACGGGCGGCTGTGCGGCTGCGGGAACCGGGGCTGCTGGGAACAGTACGCCAGCGGCAGCGCCCTGATGACGGAGGCGCGAGACTTCGCCATGCGCTCGCCGGGCGGGGCGATGCGCCTGCTCCAGCTGGCCGGCGGCAACGCCGCCGCGATCACCGGCACCCACATCACCGAGGCCGCCAGGGAAGGGGACCCGGCGGCACTGCGCTGCTTTTCGATCGTTGGCACCTGGCTCGGGCAGGGGCTGGCCAACCTGGCCGCGATCCTCGACCCTGAGTGCATCGTGGTCGGTGGCGGGGTCAGCGAGGCGGGGGAACTGCTGCTCGGCCCGGCGCGGGCTGCCTTCGACAAGGCGCTCCCCGGCACGGGATACCGCCCGCGGGTGGAGATTCTGCGGGCGGCGCTGGGCGCGGATGCTGGCATCGTCGGTGCCGCTGACCTGGTCCAGAACGGCTGACGCCGTGGCCGGCTTGCCCGGCACCGGGCCGGCCGTGCGGGGCCCTAGACTACGGCCCCGTCGTCCGGGCCGGAATCGCGCGGCGGCCGGTCACCCATGCGCACGACCAGAGTTGCGAAGCCGCCGACAAAGGCAGCCACGGCGACGAACGCCGCCCAACTTGCCACCTGCCAGTTCAGCAGCACGGCGATGAGCAGGTACGCAGGCCCGCCGAACAGGGCGACCCAGGCGCCCTTGGTGACCGGGTCCAGCCGGGGCATGGGCGGCGGCTCCGGGGGCACGAAATGATCGTCGTCGTCGCCAGGCAGCGGCGTGGGGCTGGCCGGGCGGACGATGCGGATCTGGGGCGGGCCGGGGTTCATGCCGCCGAACGGCCCGGGAACCGCTGGCCAGCGCGGGCTGGGTGGCTGCGCGGCGTCGGCGCCGGGATCGTCCTGGCCGGCCATGTCCAGGCCGGTGATGTCCAGGTCGGCGGTGTCCTGGCCACTGCTGTCCGGGCCGACGGCCTCCTCCTGGCCCGGCGTGCCGGGACCAGGCAAGTCCTCCCTGGTCGGCCACGGCGTGGGCGTACCGTCGGTCGCGGCGGGTGTGGCGTACTGGGCGACCAGGTCCTGCCAGGCCGCCTCCTCGCTGGGATCTCCGGTCATCTCGCGATCACCCCCGTTCATTCCTTTCCGGCACGACTGTGGGCGCGGACGAAGTCCAGGCTGCCGGCGAAGATCTCCGCCGCATCGTTGTCCAGCGTGGCCACGTGGTAGCTGTTCGCGCACTCGCGCACGGTGAGCTGTGCGGCCGGCAGCGCGGACCGCAGCACCTTCATGCTGCCCGGTCCTACCACATGGTCGGTCGTGCTGAGGTAGACCAGCACCGGCTGGGTAACCTCGCCAAGCTGCTGCTGTGTGACCTTCCACAGCTGCGGCAGGGTCGCCGCGGCCCGCACCGGCACCCGGTCATAGCTCAGCTCGTGGGCGCCCTCCTTCTTGATATCGCTGCCGATCCCCTTCAACGAGGGCACGACGAGCTTCAGCACCGGGGCCAGCAGGAACAGCTTCGTGTCGGCCGTGACCGAGGGATTCACCAGCACCAGCCCCGCCACGCCGTCGCCGCGCAGTTCGGCCATCCGCAGCGCGAGGCAGGCGCCCATCGACAGCCCCATCAGGAAGATCTCGTCCGCGTGCTCGCGAAGTTCCTCGTAGGCGCGATCCACCTCCGCGAACCAGTCCTCCCACCGGGTATGCGCCATGTCCTGCCAGGTCGTGCCGTGGCCGGGCAGCCGGGGCAGGGAGACGCTCAGGCCAGCGGCGGCGAGATGATCGGCCCACGGCCGCAGCGACCCAGGGCTTCCGGTGAACCCGTGGCAGAGCAGAACCCCGGTACTGCCCCCGGAGTGAAAGAAGGGCTCCGCCCCCGGCATTACTGGCATCACAGCCGTCCTCTCGCACCTGCGCTCTCCCGCATCGTCGCATGCCACCATGACAGAGCGCACGCCGAAAGAGGGAGCCGGGCATGGCCCGGAAAAGTCGCCCCGGGGTTAGGGTATGCGCAGGCCAAGTCCACCGGTGCAGGGACTGCCAGCGATCCCCCGGACGTGGGAGCATGTGAGCATGGGTTACTGGGTGGCCAAGGCAATCCTCGGCCCCATCCTCGCGATCTTGTTCCGCCCGTGGTCGGAGGGGGAGGACAACGTACCGCGCGAAGGGCCGGCCATCCTCGCCTGGAACCACCTGTCGTTCTCCGACCACTTCTTCGGCCCGCTGCCGCTCCCGCGCAAGGTGACGTTCCTCGCCAAGTCCGAGTACTTCACCGGGCGCGGGTTGAAGGGCCTGATCAGCAAGGCCTTCTTCCGTGGTGTCGGGCAGATTCCGGTGGACCGGACCGGAGGCAAGGCGAGCGAACGGGCGCTGCGGACCGGCCTGCGGGTACTGGCCGAGGGGAAGCTGCTCGGCATCTATCCCGAGGGCACCAGGACGCCGGACGGCCGCCTCTACCGCGGCAAGACCGGGGTCGCGCGGCTCGCCCTGGAGTCCGGAGCGCCGGTGATCCCGTGCGCCATGATCGGGACCTTTGAACTCCAGCCGCCGGGGCGGCTGCTGCCGCGGCTGTCGATCCGGCCCGGGGTCAGGTTCGGCAAGCCGCTGGACTTCTCCCGGTACGCGGGCCTGAAGTCGGACCGGCTGGTGCTGCGCGCGGTCACCGACGAGATCATGTACGCGGTCATGAACCTGTCCGGCCAGGTGTACGTGGACGAGGACGCGCAGCGCGCGAAGAAGCGCGCCAAGCCCGGTAGCGCGGCGGCCCCGGCCGTCCCGAACGGCCCGGCCGTCCCGGACGGCGCCGCGGAGCAGGAAGCGGTCCCCAGCCCCGCCCCGGGGCCGTCCTAGCCGCTGCCGGCCTGCGACGCTGGCCAGGACATCCCGCGCGGCTGGCGGCGGCGTCAGCCGCGGGCCCAGCCTTTCGCCCGGTTCACCGCGCGGCGCCAGCGGTCATGCCCCTCATCGTCGCGTGACTGCGGCTCGAACCGCTGGCCCAGCCGCCAGGTGTCCGCCAGTTCGGTCGGCGAGTCCCACACGCCCGCGGCGAGCCCGGCGAGGAACGCGGCGCCCAGCGCCGTGGTCTCCATAATCTCCGGCCGCTCCACCGGGACCTGGAGCTGGTCGGCCTGCAGTTGCATGAGCAGGTCGTTGGCGCTTGCCCCGCCGTCGGCGCGCAGGACGCGGCCGGCGCGGGAGTTACCGGTGACCATCACGTCGAACACGTCGCGGACCTCGTACGCGATCGCCTCCAAGGTGGCGCGGACCAGGTGCGCCCGGGTGGTGCCGCGGGTGATGCCGAACATCGCGCCCCTGGCGTCGGGATCCCAGTCGGGCGCCCCGAGCCCGGTTAGCGCCGGCACGAACACCACCCCGCCGCTGTCCGGGACGGACCCAGCGATCGCCTCGCTTTGCGCGGCATCATCCAGCAGCCCGAGCCCGTCCCGCAGCCACTGGATCGCCGCGCCGGTCACGAAAACCGACCCCTCCAGCGCGTAGGTCAGCGCGCCGGTGGCGTCCATCCAGGCCACCGTGGACAGCAGCCCGTTGCCCGGCCGGGCCACGGCGCCACCGGTGTTGGCCAGCACGAACGAGCCGGTCCCGTAGGTGCACTTCGCGTCGCCCGGTGCGAAGCACGCCTGGCCGAACAGAGCCGCCTGCTGATCGCCGGCGATACCGGCGATGGGCAGGTCCAGGCCGAAGAACACACCCGGGTCGGTGCGCCCGGCGACGCCGGTGGAGGGAACCACCTCGGGCAGCGCCACGGCCGGCACCCGCAGCAGCTCGCACAGCTCGGCGGACCACCGGCCCACGGTGATGTCGAACAGCAGCGTGCGCGAGGCGTTGGACGCGTCGGTGACATGGCGTGCCCCGCCGGTGAGCCGGGCGATCAGGTAGGAGTCCACGGTGCCGGCGGCCAGCGAGCCGTCGGCCAGGCCTGCCCAGGTGCCCGGTTCCTCCATGGCCAGCCAGGTCAGCTTGGTGCCGGTGAAGTAAGGGTCGAGCCGCAGGCCGGTCAGCTCGCTGACCCGGTCCTCGTGCCCGGCCTCCCTCAGTTCGTCACACAGCCGGGCGGTCCGCCGGTCCTGCCAGACGATGGCCCGCCGGGGCGCGGCCAGCGTCGCCCGGTCCCACAGCACCGCCGTCTCCCGCTGGTTGGTGATGCCCAGCGCGGTGACCGGCCCCGGGGCCCCGTCCAGGGCCTGGCCGCAGGCGGCGAGGGCGGCCTGCCAGATGTCCTCCGGCAGGTGCTCCACCCAGCCGGGCTGCGGGTAGTACTGCCGGAATTCCTGGTAGCCGCGCGAGGACACGGTGCCCTCCGGGGCCACCATCAGCGCGGTTACTCCTGTTGTTCCGGCGTCAATCGCAAGGACGCTCATGACGGCTAATGTTTCTCCTATGCGAATCGGCGTGCTGACCGGCGGGGGCGACTGCCCCGGGCTGAATGCTGTGATCCGGGCCCTGGTCCGGACGGGAGTCCCAGAGTACGGCTATGAGTTCCTGGGTTTCCGCGACGGGTGGCGCGGGCCGCTGGAGGGCGACACGATCCAACTGGACATCCAGGCGGTCCGGGGGATCCTGCCGCGCGGCGGGACGATCCTGGGCTCCTCCCGCACCAACCCCTTGGCCGACAGCGCGGCGGCGGACGGCAAGTCCGGCCTCGAGCGGGTCAAGGGCAACCTGGCCGGGCTCGGCGTGGACGCGCTGGTGGCGATCGGCGGTGAGGACACCCTCGGGGTGGCGGCGTCACTGCACGCCGAGGGAG
>Ga0075435_100003631_pt1 | contig 10504 bp, 8 predicted proteins | sample RhiMethybrSRZTD4_FD_75302 | JGI IMG/M metagenome (GOLD analysis project Ga0075435, IMG submission 75302) | Populus rhizosphere microbial communities from Tennessee, USA - Rhizosphere MetaG P. TD hybrid SRZTD4 | ecosystem: Host-associated > Plants > Roots > Rhizosphere > Soil | place: USA... | reverse complement strand
ACGGGCATAGCCGCACTGGGCTGGTTGTCCGGGCTGGTCGGCATCTTCGGTCTTGGCTTCATGGGGCTTGGACTCTGGGCCCCGCACGCGATCCATTTAGCCGGACACTAGCGCTGCGTTCAGGCCGGGCGATTACGATATGAGCGGCGCAGGCGCATGAGTCGCCGGAAGGTTCGGCGGGCGCGTTCCGGCCTGAGCATCCAGAGTAGTTTGCGGATGCGCGCGCGAATTGGCTCGGTCTGCGCGTAGGCCCAGTCACGCGCCCACATGACCCAGTCGTACATCCGCCGGAACCACGAAATCTGCAGAAGCTTGTCGCGTGTCGCGTCGAACACGAAAGCGGTCACCCCGAGACCAAGCAATTTGGCAAGCGAAAGCGTCGCTACGGTGCCGAACCAGTTGCCAGTGGCGATGAAATACAGCCCGAGGAATTTCATCGGCAACACGACGATAAACGGGACCACGAACACAACGAGAGCCGCGTAGGGCGGCAAATCGTCAACCCGCCGGGCAACTGCGACCTTCAGCTTGCGCCAGGGAACAAAATTGACGACACGCGCGACTATGGGCTCGAGGTGATCCCACAGCCAGGCTTCCACCAGAAGCAGCAGCGCGAGAATGACCCACAGCGGGCGCAGCATGTTTCGACGCATGAATCAAATATAGGCGCGCAGAATGTCCCGGATAAGGCGAACGCCTACGGCTGCGGCGGCGACGCACGATCCAACACATTGATAAGGTGCGGAGTTTCGCTTTCGACCTCGCCTACGACCTCACCCGTCCGCCGTCGACGTTGAGGGTCTGCCCGGTCATGAAGGCCGCATCTTCGCTGGTGAGAAACGAGACTGCGCCGACCAGATCTTCCGGTACTTCGACGCGCTTGATCGCCTGCATTTGCGCGACCGCGGCAAATTCATCATCCATAGTTTTGAAGCCCGGACGCGGCTGACGCACAATCGTGCCAGGGGAGCGGGTTAAACCGGGCGCAATTGCATTGACCGTGATGCCGTCGGGAGCCAGATCGGTTGCAAGCGCGCGCGTGAAGCCGACGATCCCGCCCTTGCTCGCAACGTAATGGGCAAAGCCGCTAACGACCGAACCAAGCGTGCTCGACGCCATGTTGACGATCCGGCCCCATTTGCGCGCGCGCATCCCGGGCACAAAAACGGCCGTCACCAGAAAGGTGCCGTCGAGATTGATTGAAAGAACCTGGCGCCAATCTGCAAAGGTCATATCGGGAAAGTTTTTCTGCGGAAAGATGCCGGCGCAGTTCACCACGATGTCAACGTGACCGAATTTGTCCTGGACCTGCTTCGCCATGGCAGCGACCGAACTTTCCGACGCGACATCGCACTTGACCGCGATCGCTTGCCTGCCGGCGGCCTCAACCATTTTGACGGTCGAGGTCCCGTCGCCAATATCGGCGATGGCAATATGTGCGCCGTCTTCAGCCAAACGCTTGGCGAATGCCTGTCCTATTCCGCCCGCCGCGCCGGTGATGACTGCGACTTTATCCTTATGGCCCTTTGCCATGTACGATCTCCCCCGAAACTTGTTCTGTTTATTCGGGCGCGTCAGGATCACATGTGGATCGCGCGTTTCGCGACTGCCATGGCCGCTTCCTTCACCGCTTCAGGCAGAGTCGGATGCGCGTGACATGTGCGCGCGATGTCCTCGGCTGACGCGCCGAACTCCATGGCTATGACGGCTTCGGCGATCATGTTGCCGGCATCCGCGCAGATCAGATGAACGCCCAGCACGCGGTCGGTTTTCGCGTCGGCCAGAATCTTGACAAAGCCGTCCGTGGTCAGATTGACCTTGGCGCGGCCATTAGCCGTAAACGGAAACTTGCCAACGTTGTACGCGATGCCGTCGGCCTTCAATTCCTCTTCGCTTTTTCCGACAGTTGCGATTTCCGGATAGGTATAGACCACGTTGGGAATGGCATCGTAGTTCACGTGCCCCGCCTGACCGACAAGAATTTCAGCCACGGCAACGCCCTCGTCCTCGGCCTTGTGGGCCAGCATCGGGCCCGAAATGACGTCGCCAATTGCCCATATGCCCGCGACATTGGTTGCATAATAGCGATCGACGATGACACGCCCACGTTCGTCCAGTTTGACGCCGAGCTCCTTAAGACCAAGCCCTTCGGTGAACGGTACCCGGCCGACCGCGACCAGGACCACGTCGGCCTCGATCGTTTCAATCGCTCCACCTTTCGCAGGCTCGATGGTTGCCTTGAGCCGTTTTCCCGATGTGTCGACCGCCGTAACCTTTGACGACAGCCTAAACGTCATGCCTTGTTTTTCCAGCAGACGTTGCGCCTGACGGCGCACTTCGCCATCGGTGCCTGGTAAAACGCCATCGAGAAATTCCATGAACGTCACCTGCGAGCCCAGCCGCCTCCAGACCGAGCCAAGCTCAAGGCCAATCACTCCGGCGCCGACTACGAGCAGATGCTTGGGCACCTCCGGCAGCGTCAGCGCTCCGGTCGATGAGACAATGCGTTTCTCGTCGATTGCGATGCCCTTCAGACGCGCAGCGTCCGACCCCGTCGCAATAACGATCGATTTGGCCTCGAGTGTCTGCGGTCTGCCGTTTTCGCTTCTGACCTCGACCTTGCCGGGCGAGGTGATGCGGCCGCTGCCGTGGTAGGCATCGACCTTGTTTTTCCTGAACAGGAAGTCGACGCCTTTGACGTTGCCTTCGACGCCCCTGTCCTTGAACGCCATCATTGCCTTGAGGTCGAGCTTAGGCGCGGAAACATCGATTCCCATCATGGGGAAGGTATGCCCTGCCTCCTCGAACAATTCAGACGCGTGCAAGAGCGCCTTCGAGGGAATGCAGCCGATGTTGAGGCAGGTGCCCCCATACGTGGCGCGTTTCTCGACAACGGCAGTTTTCAAGCCGAGTTGCGCGGCACGGATGGCGCATACATAGCCGCCTGGGCCGGTGCCGATGACGATGAGGTCGTAGGGCATCAAACTACTCCACACTCTCGATCGTCATGGCCGGGCTTGTCCCGGCCATCCACGTCTTAAGGAGCAAGGCGTGGATGCCCGGCACAAAGCCGGGCATGACGGAGAAAAACGCTATAGATCCAACACTACTCGCGCGGGGTCTTCGAGGCATTCTTTCACGCGCACCAGGAAGGTGACCGCCTCGCGGCCATCGACGATACGGTGATCGTAGGAAAGCGCGAGATACATCATCGGGCGGGGCTCGATCTTGCCGCCCACGACCACCGGCCGCTCCTGGATCTTGTGCATGCCGAGGATGCCGGACTGCGGCGCATTCAGTATCGGGGTGGACATCAGCGAGCCATAGACGCCGCCATTGCTGATGGTGAAGGTTCCGCCCTGCATGTCTTCGATCTTGAGCGTGCCCTCGCGCGCACGCCGGCCGAAATCGGCAATGGTCTTTTCGATTTGCGCGAGCGACATCTGGTCGGCATCACGGATGACAGGCACAACCAGACCGCGGTCGGTGCCGACCGCAACGCCGATGTGATAGTAATTCTTGTACACAATGTCGGTGCCGTCGATCTCGGCATTGACTGCGGGAATCTCCTTCAACGCCTGAATGCAGGCACGCACAAAGAAGCCCATGAAGCCCAGCTTCACCCCGTGCTTCTTCTCGAACAGATCCTTGTACTCATTGCGCAGGTGCATCACGGCACTCATGTCGACCTCGTTGAAGGTCGTGAGCATGGCGGCCGTGTTCTGGGCGTCTTTCAGGCGGCGGGCAATGGTCTGGCGCAGCCGGGTCATGTGCACGCGCTCTTCCCGCGCGGCATCGTCTGCTGGGGACGGTGCCCGCATCTGCACGGGCGCGGATACCGGAGTGGGAGCCGCCGCGGCGCGCTCGATTGCGCCCAACATGTCGGCCTTGGTGACCTGGCCATGCATTCCGGTGCCGGCAATCCTCGACGGGTCGACGCCGCTTTCGGCCGCCATCTTTCGCACCGATGGGGGCAACGGCATCTCGCGCGGCTGCGGCTGCTCAGGACCCGCACCGATCGGTTTCGTTTTTGCAGTCTTTTCATCCGGCGCACCGGTTGGGCTCGCCGCCGGCTTCGTCGCGATCGGCGCGGCAGCCTTGGGTGCAGCGCCGACGCCTTCCTTGATTTGTCCAAGCAACGCGCCAACCGCAACTGTATCGCCATTCTTCACAGCGACTTCGGACAGCACGCCCGCGGCCGGCGCCGGCACTTCGAGCGTCACCTTGTCGGTCTCAAGTTCGACCAGCGGCTCATCCACTGCCACCGCATCGCCCTGCTGCTTGAACCACTTGCCGACCGTGGCCTCGGTCACCGATTCCCCAAGTGTCGGCACGCGGATGTCAGCCATGACTCCTATCCTTTTTTGGTCATGGCCGGGCTTGCCCCGGCCATCCACGACTTCCTTGCTGACACTTCGTCAAGGCGTGGATGCCCGGCGCAAGGACGGGCACGACGAAGTGCAACCGATTATCCCAGCGCCTCTTCGAGGAACTGTTTGAGCTGCGCCAGATGTTTTGACATTTGACCCACCGCGGGCGAAGCCGAGGCCGGACGCCCCGCATAGCGCATCGTGCGATGCTTAGCGCCGATCTGATTGAGCACCCACTGCAGGAAGGTGTCGACGAAGAACCAGGCGCCCATGTTGCGCGGCTCCTCCTGGCACCACACCATCTCCGCCTGCTTGAAACGGGAAAGCTCGGTAATCAGCGCCTTGGTCGGAAACGGGTAGAGTTGCTCGAGACGAAGGATGTAGATGTCGTCGATGCCGCGCTTCTCGCGTTCATCGTAAAGATCGTAATACACCTTCCCTGAGCACATGATGACACGGCGAATCTTGTCGTCGGGTACGAGCCTGATCTTCTCATCCGGCAACAACTGCGCGTCGTCCCAGAGCAACCGATGGAACGAGGTGCCGGTGGTCATTTCGTCGAGCCGGGAAACAGCGCGCTTGTGGCGAAGCAGCGATTTCGGCGTCATCAGAATCAGTGGTTTGCGAATCTCGCGCTTCAGCTGCCGGCGCAAAATGTGGAAATAGTTCGCAGGCGTTGTGCAGTTGGCGACCTGCATATTGTCTTCGGCGCACATCTGCAGATAGCGCTCGAGGCGCGCCGACGAATGCTCCGGCCCCTGCCCCTCGTAGCCGTGCGGGAGCAGGCACACGAGGCCCGACATGCGCAGCCATTTGCGTTCGCCCGAAGAGATGAATTGATCGAACACGACCTGAGCGCCGTTGGCGAAATCGCCAAACTGTGCCTCCCACAGCGTCAAGGCCCTCGGTTCAGCAGTGGAATAGCCATATTCGAAACCAAGCACGGCCTCTTCCGAGAGCATCGAATTGAGCACCTCGTACCGACCCTGCGGATTGCCAAGATGATTGAACGGCGTGTAGCGCTCCTCGGTGTTCTGATCGAACAGCACCGAGTGACGCTGCGAAAATGTCCCGCGCTCGCTGTCCTGACCAGAGAGGCGGACGCGGTGTCCTTCCTTCAACAGCGAGCAAAATGCGAGCGCCTCGCCCGTTGCCCAATCAATGCCCTCGCCGCTCTCGATTGCTTTTGCCCGAGCGTCGAGAAATCGCTGGATCGTCCGGTGTACGGTGAAATCCTGCGGAACCGTCGTTATTTTCTTGCCGATGTCACGCAGCAACGTTGCATCGACGCCGGTATTGCCGCGGCGTGGATCGTCGGCGTCATGCGCCGCTTTCATGCCTGACCACCGGCCATCGAGCCAATCGGCCTTGTTCGGCTTGTAGCCCTGACCGGCTTCGAACTCGGCGTCGAGGCGCCTGCGCCACTCCGCCTTCATCCTGTCGATTTCGCCTTCTGTTACGATGCCCTCGCCGATCAGTTTCTTGCCGTAGATTTCCAGCGTACTCGGATGCGCCCGGATCTTCTTGTACATCAGGGGCTGGGTGAACGCAGGTTCGTCGCCCTCGTTATGCCCGAACCGCCGGTAACAGAACATGTCAATAACCACCGGCCGCTGGAACGTCTGCCGGTACTCGGTCGCCACCTTGGCGGCAAATACAACAGCTTCCGGATCGTCACCGTTCACGTGCAGGATCAAGGCCTCGATCATCTTGGCGACATCAGACGGATAGGGCGATGACCGCGAATAGCGGGGATAGGTCGTGAACCCGATCTGGTTGTTGACGATGAAATGCAGCGACCCACCGGTGCGGTAGCCCTTCAGACCGGACAGGCCGAAGCATTCCGCGACCACGCCCTGCCCCGCAAATGCCGCGTCGCCGTGGATCAACAGCGGCATCACCATGGTGCGCTCGTCGGGCTTCGCATGGTGCTGGTCCTGCTTGGCGCGCACCTTGCCCAAGGTGACCGGGTCGACGATTTCCAGATGCGACGGGTTGGCGGTGAGCGACAAGTGGACCTGGTTGTTGTCGAACTCGCGATCGGATGACGCACCGAGGTGATATTTCACGTCGCCGGAGCCTTCGATCTCGTCCGGAGTGGCGGAGCCGCCCTTGAATTCGTGAAACAACGCGCGGTGTGGCTTGCCCATCACCTGAGTAAGGACATTGAGCCGACCGCGATGCGGCATGCCGATGCAGACCTCCTTCACGCCGAGATTGCCCCCACGCTTGATGATCTGCTCGAGGGCGGGAATCAGCGACTCTGCGCCATCCAGACCGAACCGCTTCGTGCCTGTATATTTGACGTCGAGAAACTTCTCGAAGCCTTCCGCTTCCACCAGTTTGTTCAGAATCGCGCGTTTGCCTTCGCGCGTGAATGTAATCTCCTTGTCGCGGCCCTCGATGCGCTCCTGGATCCAGCTTTTCTGCGCCGCGTTTGAGATGTGCATGAATTCCACGCCAAGCGTCTGGCAGTACGTGCGGCGCAGAATGGCGACAATCTCCCGCATGGTCGCGAATTCGAGGCCAAGCACGTTGTCCAGGAAAATTTTGCGGTCGAGGTCGGCCTCGGTGAATCCGTACGAGCGCGGATCGAGTTCTTCCTCGTTCTTCTCCGGCTCGAGCCCGAGGGGATCGAGCTTGGCATGGAAGTGGCCGCGGATGCGGTAGGCGCGGATGAGCATCAACGCGTGGATCGAATCGCGCGTCGCCTGCATTACGTCGGCGGAGAAAAGCTCGACGCCCTTTGCCTGCGCGGCGGCTACGATTTTATCGCCCAGCTTCTTTTCGGTTTCGGCCCATTGGCCGTCGAACGCAGCGACCAAGTCGCCATTTGGACGCTGCGGCCAGTCCGGTTTCTTCCAGGACGGCCCTCCAGCACTTTTCAAGACATCCGGTTTCTCGTCCTTCAGGCTCTGAAAAAAGGCACGCCACTCGGCATCGACCGCCGCCGGATCTTTCTCGTATTTGGCGTGGAGGTCTTCGATATAGGACGCATTGCCCCCGTAAAGGAATGATGTATTGGCGAAAATGGCGTTGGCGTCCTGGCGCGTCATGGCGGTTTCTCAAAATCCTTGCGCTGAGGGAGATGCATTCACCCGAAAAGAGGGGCAGGCGGCGCAATCCCTTTCTTTTACCTCTATTTATGACGTGTGTAAGTCGGCAAAAGGGGTATGCCTGAACCGAGATTCAATGCTTGCGGCGGTATTGGCAGGCCACTTTTCGATGCCGCGAACCGGAAAAAGAAAGGGCCTCGGCGGTGCCGAGGCCCTTTAATTACGAGAGAGCAGATCGCAGTGTCAGATCAGCGCCACCAGTTGAAGCGCCAGACCAGCGAAGAGGTGACCGTCTGGATGAATTTTTCCGAGTGCACAAATTCGCCAGTAACTGGTGTCTTCCAGTAGAGTCCTGGCAGCCAATCAAACCTGTATTCGTAACCGCTGCCCAGGAACCAGCCGGTATATCTATTTTCGTCGATAGAAAGCGGCGGCGCTATGGGTGCGCCCGCGGCCGTGATGAAATTAACGCCTTTGAAATTAGCTTGAGTGTAGCCACCGGTACTTCTGACGCTCAAGTTCAAACGAAATAGCGCGGACTGATGGCCGCGCACTCAGCGCTAGTGCCGAACTAGCGACGACCGAAGATAAGATCCCAGAACGTCCAGTCGAATTTGTAACTGAGCGCTCCCCGGACAATATCACCGGAAACCTTGTTGGTTCCCGTAACCAGTGTGACCCCCCGCTGGTCGATTACGTCATAATTGAGATCGCCGAGATCGTAGTGCAGATATTCGGCTCGCACCAACCAGTGGCCGATTGCGTATTCAAGCCCGCCGCCCGCCGCCCAACCCCACCGGGTCTTCCACTCGTTACCAAAGAGACAGCCCCCGATGGGACATCCGGCCTGCGTGATAAAGGTGTTGGCGCTCGCGCGCCCGGAGGCCAGCCCGCCAGTACCATACAGGAGAAGATTGTCAAAAATCAGATAGCCTACACGCCCGCGCGTTGTGCTGAGCCAGTCAAGCTTCTGTTCGGCAGACGTCGTTGTCGCGATGCCGCCCGGAGCCGTGACAACCGTTTGCGAGGCTTTGATATTGCTGAAGGAGAAATCTGAATCCCAGCCCAGTACGAAGCGGTTGAATTGCCAATTGGTGCCATATTGCACACCACCTACGACGCCGCGCGGATTATCCGCGAGCGAGAGCGGCGCGGTCCCCGCCGGAAAGACTGCAAAAGAATTGAGATCGACCGGCTCACTGCCCCAACCATAACCAATATTGCCGCCGACATAAGAACCGGTCCAATTGTAGGGTGCCGCAACCGGAGGCGCATAGGCCGGTGCTTTGGCCGGCAGATCGGCGGACAGGGCAATTCCAGTGGCGCTAATTGTGGCAGCAGCAATCAATCCGATAGCAGCAATCAATCCGATAGAAGTGAGGCGCATCAGCAATCCCCCATGGATCAAGTTGCAATATCGCATCAAGTAACCAGGTGCATAAGCGGTTGTTCGGCAATCCAACGAAAATTGCCAAGCTGTGGTAATTTGGATACATCACTTCTGTAACTGGTGCCCATTTACTGGAGCAAAACGCGGTCCCGCGTGCGCCCTCTCACGGCGAAAACAGGGGTTCGAGTCCCCTAGGGAGCGTCAATAGAATCAGGCATATTTTGAATTCCTCTGTAGACCGGAAACGGCGTGAACTAGAAATCGAGCACAAATCGAGCAATCAGGCCACCTGTGGGTCGACGCAACCGAAATGCTCGCGTGCAACGGCCAGCCCGGCGCGGGACATGCCCATTCCGGATGGCTAAGAGATTGGCGCGGCCGACTTCCGCAGTTCTTCGTAGCGAGCGATTGCGCGTGCCGTGAAACCCGGCGGCATGGCTGACACTCCAAAGGCCGGTCATTGCCGTGCTGGCGTACCCAACGTTCGACGGCAGTCTTAAGTCGATCTATGTACATTTTAGTGGTCAGGAGACGCACAGGAACGTTAAAGGGAGCCAACTGCACGAAATGCTCGACGACCTTCTCGTCAGCGTAACAGTCAACTAGCAATGCGCCTGACTTTGCTGCGCGCAAAACATTTCCGACTGCCGCGAAAGCATCATATGGACGTCCTGCCTCAATCAGCGCGCCCTGAAACGCAGGCACTTCCCGCCGCGCCTTCGCGAGAGCCCGATTGACAACTGCGATGATACTGTGCGCGTTACCTTCCCGAGTAGCTCCATGCAGGTATTCGGAGGCCACATGCAGTCTCACGGTCTCTGTCGTGTCGCCCATCAATTTGACCAGCGCCGCAGCATCTCCCAACCATAAATTTCTTTCTGGTGTGATTGACCCATGTACCAGGTCAGGCATCTCCGCGACTAAACGTTCCAGCTAAAGATAAATGACCTCAGGAGATAAGGTCTTCAGTTCTGGCGGGATATCCAAACAAACTCAGGAGCTTAGAAGCTCAACCAACGTCTTGCCGATCCTCGCGGGAGAAGGCGACACCTTGATCCCCGCCGACTCCATCGCGGCAATCTTGGACTCGGCATCCCCCTTGCCTCCCGAGATGATCGCGCCCGCATGACCCATGCGCCGGCCTGGCGGCGCGGTGCGTCCGGCGATGAACCCGACCATCGGCTTCTTGCGGCCTCGATTCGCCTCGTCCTTCAAGAATTGCGCGGCATCTTCTTCAGCCGCGCCGCCAATCTCGCCGATCATCACGATCGATTCAGTTTTGGGATCGGCCAGAAACATCTCCAGCACCGCAATGAACTCGGTGCCCTTGACCGGATCGCCGCCGATTCCAACCGCGGTGGTCTGACCCAGATTCTCACGACTGGTCTGGAAAACCGCCTCATAGGTGAGTGTGCCGGAGCGCGAGACGATTCCCACCTTGCCCGGCTTAAAGATGTTGCCGGGCATGATGCCGATCTTGCATTCGCCCGCAGTCATGACGCCGGGGCAATTAGGGCCAATGAGGCGCGACTTCGAGCCGGAGAGCGCGCGCTTCACCTTCACCATGTCCATCACGGGAATGCCTTCGGTGATACAGACGATCAGCGGAACCTCCGCCTGGATCGCTTCGCAAATTGCATCGGCCGCTCCGGCCGGCGGAACGTAGATCACGCTCGCATCGCATCCGG
>Ga0075435_100003622_pt1 | contig 10515 bp, 8 predicted proteins | sample RhiMethybrSRZTD4_FD_75302 | JGI IMG/M metagenome (GOLD analysis project Ga0075435, IMG submission 75302) | Populus rhizosphere microbial communities from Tennessee, USA - Rhizosphere MetaG P. TD hybrid SRZTD4 | ecosystem: Host-associated > Plants > Roots > Rhizosphere > Soil | place: USA... | reverse complement strand
GTGCACCACCTTGCGGATGTCGCGCCCGCCGTAGCCGCGCGAGCCGCGCATGATGTGGATCGCGTCCTCGTGGCCGCGGGTGGTGATCAGGCCGACCTTCGCGCCGCGCTTCTGGATGATGGTATTGGTGCCGACGGTGGTGCCGTGCGACAGGAAATCGATGTCGCGGCAGAAGTCGTCCAGCGTTACGCCGAGCGCCCTGGCGCCCGCGCCGAGCGCATCCAGCATGCCCTGGGCGAAATCCGGCGGCGTCGACGGCACCTTGGTGGTCAGCAGGCGTCCGCCGCGGTCGACAATCGCGCAGTCCGTGAACGTGCCGCCGATGTCGATGCCGACCAGGTAACTCATGGGTGCGGCGGAATACTAATGCAACGTGAAACGCCTGCGGGTTATATTAGGTCTGCCACAAGAACCGGGGGAAATCCGCCGTGACGGCAGCCGCACGCGGCGGCGACTGAATGCAGTTGGAGAAACCTGTCCTGCCGCTTGCGCGGCGGCCGCTGGCCGAATTCGGCCCGGTCTACGCCGCCAACGCCGTGGTGGCGTTCCTGTTTGCGACCACCGGGCCGGTGGCGATCATCCTCTCCGTGGGGCTGCAAGGCGGGCTGCCGGAATCGGCCATCGCGTCCTGGATCTTCGCCGCCTTCTGCATCAACAGCGTCGTCAGTATCGGCTTCTCCCTGGCCTACAAGCAGCCGCTGGTTTTCCTGTGGAGCATCCCGGGGGCGGTGCTGCTTGGCCCGGCGCTCGGGCACCTGAGCTTTCCCCAGGTGATCGGCGCATTCCTCGGCACCGGCGTGCTGATGCTCGCGCTCGGCCTTTCGGGCTGGGTGAAGCGGGCGCAGCAGGCGGTGCCGATGCCAATCGTCATGGCGATGGTGGCCGGGGTGTTCCTGCGCTTCGGCATCGGGCTGGTGCATGCCGTGCGCGACGGGTTCTGGATCGCGGCGCCGATGGTGCTGGTGTTCTTCGCGCTCAGCGCCGTTCCGCGGCTGGCGCGGGCGCTGCCGCCGCTGATTGGCGCGCTTGCGGCCGGCGCCGTGGCGGTGGCCTGGCTTGGCGAATTCCGGCCGCCGGAGGGCCGCCTGTTCGCCTGGTCGCAGCCGAACTTCTACGTTCCGGAGTTCTCGTGGGCTGCGATGCTGGAGCTCGTCGTGCCGCTCGCGGTCACCGTGCTCGCGGCGCAGAACGCGCAGGGCATCGCGGTGCTCGCCGCGAGCGGCCATGCCGCGCCGGTCAACGCCATTACCGCGGCCTGCGGCGCGAGCTCGATCGTCACCGGCGTGTTCGGCGCGGTATCGACCTGCCTGACCGGCCCGGTGAACGCGGTGCTTGCCGCGGCCGGGGAAAAGGAGCGCCACTACACCGGTGCGCTTTTCTTCTGCCTGCTGGCGTTCGCCTTCGGCCTGATGGCGCCCTTTTTCACCCGCGTGCTGCTCGCGACACCGCCGGCGTTCATCGCGGCGCTCGCTGGACTCGCAATGCTGCGCGTGCTGCAGGGGGCCTTCACCATCTCGTTTTCGGGCCAGGCGAGCATTGGCGCCCTGGTGTGCTTCCTCGTCACCGTGGCCGACGTGAGCATCGCGCACATCGGCGCGCCGTTCTGGGGCCTGGTGCTCGGCTACGCGGCCTCCTGGCTCCTGGAGCGCGAAAAATGAGCGGCTTCCGCTATTACTGGGAGGATTTCCCGGCGGGGTGTTCGACCGCGGCGTCGCGCCTCAGGCTAGCCGGATGATCTCGATCGGCGCGTCGCGGCCCTTGACGCGCACCGGGCCGAGCGGCTCCGCGCCGGCCTCCTGGTTGCCGGCGCGCTCCAGCACTTCGCGCGAGACCAGGATCTGCGAGCCGAATTCCTTGTTGAGCTGCTCAATGCGCGAGGCGAGGATCACGACGTTTCCCGTGATCGAATATTGCTTGCGGTCCTCGGAACCGATGTTGCCGCTGACCACGTCGCCCGCGTGCAGGCCGATGCCGACGCGGATGTCGAGGCGCGAGACCAGCTCGCGCGCGGCGGCCACCGCGTTGCGGCAGTCGTCGCCGGTAGCAAGCGGCGCGCCAAAGGTGGCCATGAAGCCGTCGCCGAGGAACTGGTTGACCATGCCGTGGTGGCGGTTGATGACCTCGGCGGCGACGCCGAGCACGCGGTTCTGGAAGGCGACGATTTCCTCCGGCGAGCGATGCTCGACCTGGCGGGTGAAGTCGCGGATGTCCATGAACATCACGCAGACGAAGCTCTTGCGGCTGGCGAGCCCGGGTCCCTGGCGCAGCAGCTCCTCGACCACGGCGGGCGAGACCTGCTGGCCAAAGGCGCTGACGATGCGGCTGCGTTCCTGCAGCGCGCGGAACACGCGCGAGATGCGCCGGCGCAGCTGCAGCGCCACCAGGCCGGCTACCACGCCGCACAGCAGCAGCACGATCGACTTGGCGAGCACGAAGTTCGGCGACAGCAGCCGGGCGTAGGCGCTGCCCTCGGTCTGCGCGGCGAAGTGGAAGGACAGGGCGCAGTAGCCGCCGGCGGCGACCAAGCCGGTGAACGTCGACAGCCAGAAGTCGAGACGCAGGGTGGACAGGATGATGAATACGGCATACAGGTACACCACCGGCCCCTGCAGCACGCCCGCCGGGTCGAACTCGCGCGACAGCACGAAGACCAGCATGCTCGGCATGCTGGTCTCGATCAGCGCATTGACGTAACGGATCGCCGGCGGCGGCGAGCTGTCACGCCGCAGCAGGTAGCCGAGCACCGCGCGCACCCACAGCTCGTAGGCGATCAGGCCGCCCATCACCATCAGGATCCGGTGCAGCGTCTCTGGCAAGCGCAGGAACGGCATCGCGCTGTCGCGGTAGGCCCAGGTGAACAGCACCACCAGGGCGGCGATCAGCGCGAACAGCGCGGCGAGGATCCCGGTGCGCAGGCGCTCGCTCAGCACCACCTCGCGCGCCAGGTGCTTCTCGAAGTTCTCGCCCGTGCCGTTCTTGTTCAGTTGGCGGTAATTCCCTTGGCCTTGATGAGCTTGGTGTAGCGCTGCAGCTCGCCGGCGATGAATTTCCCGGCGTCATCCGGGGTGGTGATGAAGGACTCGAAGGCCTGGGCCTGGAATTTTTCCCTGACGTCGGGCGTGGCGAGGGTGGCGTTGAGCGCGCTATTCAGGCGCGCGATGATGGCGGGCGGCGTTCCCGCCGGGGCGAGCAGCACCAGCCACTGCGAGAACTGGAAGTCCTTGACGCCGGCCTCGCGCAGCGTCGGCACCTCCGGCAGGAGCGAGGAGCGCCGCAGGTCGGTGACCGCCAGCGCCCGCAGCGTGCCGGCCTTGACGTGCGGCAGCGCGGCCGAGAGCGTCGGGAAGCTCATGTCCACCTGTCCGGAGAGCGTGTCCACCACGGCCGGGCCGCCGCCGCGATAGGGGATGTGGACGATGAAGGTGCCGGTCGAGTCCTTGAACATCTCGCCGCAGAAGTGGAAGGTGGTGCCGACGCCCGCCGAGGCGTAGCTGAGCTTGCCCGGATTGGCCTTGGCGAGCTGGATCAGCTCGGCGACGCTCTTCACCGCCACCTTGGCCGGCACCACCAGCACGTGCGGCGAGGTGGCCACCATGCCGATCGGGGCGAAGTCGCGGATCGGGTCCCAGGAGAGCTTCTCGAACAGGCTCTGGTTGGTGACCAGCGGAATGGTGTTGAGGACGATGGTGTAGCCGTCGGGCGCGGCGCGCGCCGCCGCCTCCATGCCGATATTGCCGGAGGCGCCCGAGCGGTTCTCGATGACGATGCGCGCGCCGAGCTGCGCGCCGAGCGGCTCGCCGATCAGCCGCGCGGTGATGTCGACGCTGCCCCCCGGCGGGAAGGGCGCGATCAGCTTGATCGGCTGGCCGGGGTAGGGCTGCGCCAGCGCCAGCGCGGGGAATGCGGCGAGCCACCGCAGGATCTTCAGCATGGGTTCCTCCTCAATTGAGCCGCGCGGCGAGCGCTTCGCCGAATTCGCGCGTGCCGAGCGGGCCGCCGAGGTCGCGCGTGCGGCCGGCCGGCTCGCGCAGCTGCGCGGCGACGGCGCCGTCGAGCGCCGCCTGGGCGTCGTGGTAGTTCGCCTTGCCATGGCGCGCGCCGAGCCAGCCGAGCAGCATGCCGGACGACAGGAGCAGCGAGGCGGGGTTCGCAATGTTCTTGCCGGCGATGTCGGGCGCCGAGCCGTGCTGCGCCTGCGCCATGCAGTGGGCTTCGCCGGCGTTGATCGATGCCGCCAGCCCCAGGCTGCCGGAGAGCTCCGCCGCCTCGTCGGACAGGATGTCGCCGTACATGTTGGTGGTGACGACGACGTCGAAGCGCGCCGCGTCGCGCACCAGCAGCGCCGCCATCGAATCGACCAATTGTTCTTCAAACGCAATTTCAGGAAATTCTTTGGCGATCTGCCGAACCTCCCTTAAAAACAATCCCTCGGTGACCTTCAGAACATTGGCCTTGTGCACTGCCGTGACCTTCTTGCGCCGCGTGCGCGCGAGGCGAAAAGCGGACTCGGCGATGCGACGCGACGCGCCCGCGCTGATCTTGCGCACCGACAGCGCGAGGTCCGGCGTCGGCATGAATTCGCCCGGCCCCAGGTGCATGTTGCGGTCGGCGTAGAAGCCTTCGGTGTTCTCGCGCACGATCACCAGGTCCATCGGCGTGCGGCCCCAATGCGGGATGCCGGGGAAGCTGCGCGCCGGGCGGATATTGGCGTAGAGATCGAGCCCGATGCGCAGGTCGCCGGACGGATTGCGGCCGCCCTGCGCGCGCGGCGGGTAGTCGAGGTGCGACACCGGTCCCAGCACGAAGCCGTCCGCCGCGCGGCAGGCGTCGATCACGGCGTCGGGCAACGTGCTGCCGGCGCGCTTCAGGCTGGCGTGTCCTACGTCCTGCGACTCCAGGCGCAGTCCGAGCGCGTGTCGCCGGTCGAGGCGCTCGAGGGCCCGGCGCGCGACTGCGGTAATCTCGGGTCCGATGCCGTCGCCCGGAAGCAGGAGGATCTTCATCCGAAGGCCATGATTCTGCCGCCGCACTCGACCGATTGCCACTTGCACGTGCTGGGCCCGTATTCGCGCTTCCCGCTCGCGGCCGAGCGCGCCTACAACGTGCCCGAGGCGGCGATCGCCGACCACGAGGCCCTGAAGCGCCGCGTCGGGCTCGAGCGCACGGTGCTGGTTCAGGCGAGCGGGCACGGCTTTGACAACCGGGCCATGCTGGCGGCCCTCGGCGAGCTCGGCGAGCGGGCGAGGGGCGTTGCCGTCATTCGCCCGGGCACGGAAATAGCCATTCTCAATGAAATGCATAACCAGGGCGTTCGCGGCGTGCGCCTTAACCTGCTCACGCTCGCTTCGCGCCACGGCGGCGAGCCGAAGCAGCTGATCGGCGACTATGGCCGTTTGCTTGCGCCGCTGGGTTGGCACCTTCAGCTCTTCGCTTCTTCTGAAAAATACCTTGAATTGGAAGAGCCAATCCTGGGATGCGCAGTGCAGGTAGTGATCGACCACATGGGCCTGCCGGATGCGTCCGCGGGCCCCGGCCAGCCCGGCTTCCAGGCCGTCCTGCGCCTGGTTCGCAGCGGCCGCGTCTGGGTGAAGCTGGCCGGCGCCGATCGCATTACCCGGGCAAGCGGCAAGCTGCGGGACGCCGTTCCATATATGCAGGCGCTCGCCGCCGCGGCGCCGCAGCGCCTGGTGTGGGGCTCGGACTGGCCGCACATCGGCTTTCACTCCGGCAAGCAGGTGAGCGGCGAGGCGCTGATGCCCCACCGCAAGCTCGACGCCGAGGCGCTCCTCGCCGTGCTGCTCGAGGCGGTGCCCGATGTCGAAACAAGGCAGGCGATCCTGGCCGGGAATCCCGCGACGCTCTACGGTTTCGGGCGATAATCGTCCGGCCGTGGAGGAGGTCCAGGGTTGAAAGCGCCGCCGTTTGCCTATGCCAAGCCGAAGTCGCTCGCCGAGGCGTTCGCGCTGCTCGAGCGGCCCGGCGCCAAGGTCCTTGCCGGCGGCCAGAGCCTGATTCCTTCGCTCAACATGCGGCTCTCCTCGCCCGAACTGCTGGTCGACATCACCGGCCTGCAGGAATTGAAGGGAATTTCGACCAAGGACGGCAAGCTGCTGATCGGTGCGTTGACCACCCACGCGCAACTGGAAAAAGATTCCTCTGTAAAAAAACTGGTACCGCTGCTCGCCGAAGCAGTGCCGCATATCGCGCATGCGGCTATCCGCAACCGCGGCACGCTGGGCGGCAGCCTCGCGCTGGCTGATCCTGCCGCTGAATATCCTGCCTGTGCGGTCGCACTGGACGCCGTTTTTGTCCTGAAGGGAAAGTCTGGCGAAAGGCGGGTAAAGGCCGCTGAGTTCTTCAAGGGGCTGTTTGAAACCGCCTTGAAGCCTGGCGAACTGCTGGTGGCGGCCGAGTTCCCGAGCGGCGGCAAATCGGCGTTCCTCGAGCTGACCCGCCGCCATGGCGACTACGCCATCATCGGCCTGGCGGTGCACGAGTCGCGCTTCGTCTTTTTCGGGGCGGGCGCGACGCCCGTCGTGGTCACGGGGAAATCGCTGGCGGAAGCAAAGGCGGCGCTGGCGCGAATCAAGCCGCCCGCCGATCTCTACCATTCCTCCGCCACCAAGCTGCACCTGGCCGGCGTCCTGCTCGAGCGCGCATGGAACACGCTGTCGAAACCACACTGACCGTCAACGGCGCGAAGGTGACGCGGCGCATCGAGCCGCGCCAGCACCTGGTGGATTTCCTGCGCGAGGAGCTGGGCCTCACCGGCTCGCATATCGGCTGCGAGCACGGCGTGTGCGGCGCCTGCACCGTGCGCGTGAACGGCGAGATCGTGCGCGGCTGCCTGATGCTCGCGGTGCAGGCCGACGGCTGCGAGGTCGAGACGATCGAAGGCCTTTCGGATTCGAGGGAATTGGCGAAGTTGCAGAAATCCTTCCACGAGAAAAATGCGCTGCAGTGCGGCTTCTGCACGCCGGGCATGCTGATGGCCGCCCAGGACCTGGTGCGGTCGAAGAAGAAGGTTTCCCGCGAGGAAATACGCGCGCACATCTCGGGCAACTACTGCCGCTGCACCGGCTACCAGGCGATCGTCGATGCCATCGACGAGGTCATCCAGGGAAAATGAGTGGGTAAGGCAGAACTTCCGCTCCACGCGCCGGGCACCAAGGTCGACCGCGGCTACATCGGCCAGAGCGTGCCGCGGCCGAACGCCGCGCGCCTGCTGCAGGGCAGGGGAACCTTTACCGACGACCTGCGTTTTCCGCGCCTGGCTCATGTCGCGTTTTTTCGCAGTCCATATGCTCACGCCAAAATAAAAAAGATTCACTTTGAAAAGGCGAGCAAATCTCCCGGCGTCATTGCCGTATTCGACGGCCCCACCGTGGCGGAATACTGCACGCCATGGGTAGCGGTGCTGGCGCACCTCAAGGGCATCAAGTCGCCGCCGCAGCACGCCATCGCCATCGACCGCGCCTGCTGGCAGGGCGAGGCGGTCGCGGCGGTGGTGGCGGAATCGCGCACCCAGGCCGAGGATGCGGTGCAACTGATCGAGGCGGAGTGGGAGGAGTTGCCCGTCGTGGTGGACATGGAAGAGGCGCTGCAGGGCAAGAAAATCATCCACCCGGAGTACACCGATAACATCTGCTTCAAGCGCGAGCATGACACCGGCGGCGTGGACGAGGCCTTCGCGCAATCCGACGTCGTGGTGGAGGAAACTTTCCACTTTGGCCGGCACACCGGCGTCTGCCTCGAGGGCCGCGCCATCCTCGCCGACTACAACGCGGCGGAGCATTCGCTCACCGTGTATCACGCGACGCAGGCGCCGCACATGATGCAGGACATCTTCTCGCGGCACCTGAAGATTCCCGAGGCCAACGTGCGCGTGATCAGCAAGGACGTCGGCGGCTCCTTCGGCATCAAGGTGCACGTCTACCCCGACGAGATGGCGACCGCGGCGATCTCCGTGATCCTGCGCCGCCCGGTGAAATTCATCGCCGACCGGCTGGAATCCTTCCTGTCGGACATCCATGCGCGCGAGCACCGGGTCAAAGTCAGGCTGGCGGTGAAGAAGACGGGAGAGATCCTGGCCTTCGACCTCGACGACCTCACCGCTATCGGCCCGTACTCGGTCTACCCGCGTACCAGCGGCATCGAGGGCAACCAGGTGGTCAACCTCACCGGCGGGCCGTACAAGCATCAGAAGTACCGTGCCAGGATGAACGTGGTATTCACCAACAAGAACGTCACCTGCCAGTACCGCGCCGTCGGCCACCCGATCGCGGTGGCGCTGACCGAAGGGATCGTGGACCTGGCGGCGCAGAAGATCGGCATGGATCCGGCGGAGTTCCGGCGGAAAAACCTGATCCCGGATGACGCCTACCCCTACACTTTCCCGTCCGGCATCAAGTTCGAGAAGCTCTCGCACCATCAGACGCTGGATAAATTGCTGCAGGTGATGAATTACGATGCCTTGCAGAAAGAAAAGAACGACCTTCGCAAAAAGCACGTTTATCGAGGCATTGGCCTGGCCGCGATGATCGAGGTGACCAATCCTTCGCCCGCGTTCTACGGCGTGGGCGGCGCGCGGATCTCGGCGCAGGACGGCGCCACGCTGCGCCTCGAGCCGACCGGCATGGTCACGGTCATGTGCAGCGTGACCGAGCAGGGGCAGGGGACGGAGGCGATCTTCGCGCAGATCGCAGCGAGCGCCGTCGGGGTGTCCATGGACAAAGTCCGTGTCATCACCGGCGACACCGGCGTCACGCCGTATGGCGGCGGAACCTGGGCCTCGCGCGGCGCCGGGATTGGCGGCGAAGCCGTTTTGCTGTCCGGGAGGGCCCTGAGGGGAAATATTCTCGATATCGCCGCAGCCATCCTGAAGATGGAGAAGGCGGAACTGGATGTTCGTGAAAACAATGTCGTAAGTGTTTTGACGGGTGAAGCGAAAATGCCGCTCGCCGAGCTCGGCCGGGTCGCCTACTTTCGCCCCGACACGCTGCCGATGGACTTCCAGTCCGAGCTCACGGTGACGCGCCACTACACGCCGCGCCAGTACGGCTTTACCTTCACCAACGGCATCCAGGCCTCCTACGTCGAAGTCGACCCGGACACCGGCTTTGTCCGGCTCCTCAAGCACTGGTGCGTCGAGGATTCCGGCACCGTGATCAACCCGATGCTGGTCGACGAGCAGATCCGCGGCGGCGTGGTGCAGGGCATCGGCGCGGCGCTGTTCGAGGAATGCCTCTACGGCCCGGACGGGCAGCTGCTCAACGGCAACATGGCGGACTACCTTGTGCCCATGTCGGGCGAGATGCCGGATATTTCCTGTTTTCACATCGATACCCCTACCAGGCAATCGCAGCTTGGAGCGAAGGGTGTCGGCGAAGCGGGCACCGCGGGGGCTCCCGGCGCGGTGATGAACGCCGTCAACGACGCGCTGCTGCCGCTCGGCGCGCGCGTCACCGCGATGCCGTTCACGCCGGAGCGCATCCTCAAGGCGCTGAAGAAGGTCTGATGGCGAAGGATCCGCGCGTCGCTTCGGCCATCTCGCACTGGGCGCCGCGCTTCGTCTCCAACGGCGTGCTGCTCGCCGACTTCGAGGACGTCACCGGCAAGCTCGAGCGCTGGGAGGACTGGTGCGCCGCGTGGAGCGCCAGGGCGAAGGTCCACGAGGATTTGGGAAGAAAAACCCTCGCGGAGGAGTTCAAATTGACGGCGGGAGAACATCTGATCCGCGCCGGGATCTACTACCACTTCGCCAAGTTCGTCTTCGTCCAGGACCTGAAGCAGATGAAGGCGGCGCACATCAAGGCGGTGGATTGCTATGGCGAAGGCGTGAAATACGCGCGGCCCCCGGGAGAACGGGTTGAGATTTCCTTTGGCAATTCAAAAATAATTGGAGTTCTTCGAAAACCAGGACCAACACCAACACCGGTGCTGGTCATGGCGCCTGGACTGGATTCGACCAAGGAGGAGATCCACGCCTACGAGGAGCCGTTTCTTGCCCGCGGCATCGCCACCCTGGCGATCGACGGCCCGGGGCAGGGCGAGGCGGAGTACGACATCCCGATCTGCGGCGACTACGAGCGCGCCGCGCACGCGGTCGTCGACTGGATTGAAAAACGAGGCGATCTGGACAAAAACAGGATTGCGATCTGGGGCGTGAGCCTTGGCGGCTACTACGCGCCGCGCGCCGCCGCCTACGAGAAGCGCTTCAAGGCCTGCATCGCGCTCTCCGGTCCGTTCGAGTGGGACAAGATCTGGGATGGCCTGCCGGAGTTGACCAGAGAAACATTCAAGGTCCGAAGCCACGCCAAAGATGAAACTTCAGCAAGAAACATTGCAAAAACACTCAGCATGATCGAGGCTGCGCCGCGCATCACCTGCCCGATCTTCATCGTCACGGGAAGGCAGGACCGGCTGGTGCCGGCCGCGCACGCCGAGCAGCTTGCAAAGAGCGTGTCGGGGCCGGTAGAACTGATGATCGTGGAGGATGGCGGGCACAATGCCAAC
>Ga0075435_100003620_pt1 | contig 10517 bp, 11 predicted proteins | sample RhiMethybrSRZTD4_FD_75302 | JGI IMG/M metagenome (GOLD analysis project Ga0075435, IMG submission 75302) | Populus rhizosphere microbial communities from Tennessee, USA - Rhizosphere MetaG P. TD hybrid SRZTD4 | ecosystem: Host-associated > Plants > Roots > Rhizosphere > Soil | place: USA... | reverse complement strand
GCCGCCTCCGCCGCCTTCCCGCTCCTGGCGAGCGTCTCGGCCTGCGCGGCCAGCACCCGTGCGGCTGGCGTGCCGTTGCTCTCGCTCGCCACCGCCAAGCCGGTCGCCATCAAGAAAGCGACAATCGCAGCTCCCGGGCGCGCAAAACGCGAGGACTGCTTCATACTCTCAGTAAAGACGCCGCAAGCGCTGCCTGCGTTGGATTGTAAAGGAGTTCGTCATGAGATCCATGCTCGCGATCGCGGCCGTGCTGGCCGCCTCGGCCGCGATCGCGCAGGAAACCAAGCCGGTGCCAAAAGACTCGATGCGCGTGTCGATTCCCGGCTGCACGAAGGGTCAGATCTTCACCGCCATGCAGCGCACACAGGACGAGCCGGGCAGCGCCGATGTGCCCGAAGGCATGCATTTCCGCATGAACGGCCCGAAAAAGATGATGTCCGAGATCAAGGCGCACGAGGGCTCGCGGATCATGCTGACCGGCCTCACCAAGAAGGGGCAGATGGGGCCGGACGGCGTGCATATCGGCGGCAACGTGCGCATCATGCCGGGCGGCGCGCCGGCCGCGGGAGGCATGGGCCCGGCCGCGGTGGGCAACCAGCTCTTCATCGACGTCGAAGGCTGGCGGCAGATCGATGGCGGCTGCCCGTCGCGATAGCTGGCGTATACTCCCCGCCATGCATGACGATCCTTCGTCCTTATTCGCTGCCTTCGATCGCGGACTGATTTCACGTCGCCAGCTGCTGCAGGTGCTCGGCCTCGCCGTCGCGGTTCGTCCCGCGGCTGCGCTGGCCCAGGGCCAGTGCGGCGGCGCGCGCGCCAACCTGCCGGAGTGCGACGCGACGCCGGCCAAGCTGCCGTTCGAGGCGACCGGATGGAAAACCGTCCTGCTCGATCATCTGTCGTGTCAGGTTGCGGACTACGCGAAGGAAGCCGCGTTCTACTCTGCGCTCATGAACTGGAAGATCCGGAGCGATGACGGAAAGCAGGCGGTCCTGGACATCGGCGACTGGGGCGGACTGATCATCCGCGGCGGCTACGTCGCGCCTCCGCCGACGCCGCCGGCCGACGCGGCGCCCGCTCGCGGCGCGGATGCGGGTGGTCGCGGCGCCGCACCGGGAGCGGGTGGCCAGGGCGGTCGCGGGGGCGGTGGCGGCCGTGGTCCGACCGTGCCGCGCAACGCGATCTTCGACAACTTCTGCTTCGGCATCGAGCCGTGGGATGCGAAAAAGGTCGAAGCGGAGCTGAAGAAGCGCGGACTCAATCCGGTGGCCGACAATCACGGCGACTTTCAGAGCTTCCACGTCAAGGATCCGGGCGGCTTCGATCTGCAGATCAGCAACGGCAACCGCCGCAACCGCCGCCAGGGCGCGGCGAACGGCAAGGTGTCCGCACCTGCGCCGTTCGAGGCGACCAACTGGCGGACGATCTGGCTGGATCACCTGTCATTCGAGTGTCCGAACTACAAGGAGAGCGTCGCGTTCTACTCGGCGCTGATCGGCTGGAAGCCCATGACGGACGAGGGCAGCCAGAACCAGGTCGAGATCGGCGACATCGGCGACGCGATCGTGCGTCGCGGCGGAGGCCGCGGCGGTCAGGGCCCCGGCAAGGCGGGCATCGGCCACATCGCGTTCGGGATCACGCCGTTCGATGCGGATGCCGTCAAGACGGAGCTCGAGAAGCGCGGCCTCAACGCGAGCGTCGACACCGGTGGCCGCGGCGACATCCACACGGCGTCGTACAAGAGCTATCACACGACGACGCCGAACGGATACAACCTGCAGATCAGCGCGACGAACAAGGCGACGCGAACGCCGACAGCCTAGAGATGTTGCGATCGCTCGCGGCATCGTTCGTGGCCGTCGTTGCGATGCAAACGGCGCCGGTGCGCCTTCCCTACACCGCCGTTCACGATCCGGAATTCGTCAGCGCATCGGCCGCCGCCTTCATGGGCGACGACGATCGCGTGATCGGGTTGATGAGCGGTAAGACGGCGAAGGCGTACTCGGCGGGAATCCTTTCACAGCACGGCCTCGTCGAAGATCAGGCTCCGAAGGGTCCCATCGCGATCACCTGGTGAAGCTACTGCAACACGGCCCTCGTGTTCAGGGCCGACGCGAAAGGCCGGGCGCTCACGCTCGACAACGCGGGTGTGGTCGCGGGCAACGAAGTCTTCAAGGATCGCGAAACCGGCAGCCGCTGGCAGCAGTCGAGCCTCGAGGCGATTTCCGGTCCGCTGCAGGGCACGCATCTGCAGCTCTATCCGTTCCTGCTTACGAGCTGGCGCGAGTGGCGGCGCCTGCATCCCGACACGCTCGTGCTGAAACCGAAGCCGGGCTACGCGGATCGCGTCGCCGAGAAGAATAAGCAGATTCGCGAGGGATTGTCAGGCGAAGGCGCGGCGCCGGATGACGTCACGTATCGCGACGATCGGCTGAAGCCGAAAACGATGATCCTCGGCGTCGACGTAGACGGAACGAGCAAAGCCTTTCCGCTCGAGACGCTGCGCAAGGCGCGCGTCGTCAACGACACGATCAGCGGCACGCCGGTGCTCGTCGTGCATCAGCCGTCGTCCGACACGACGACGGCGTTCGTGGCTCGTGCGACGGGACGCGCCGTCACATTCGCCGCGGTCAATGCCGAGGCGTCGGAGCTCACCGACAAGGAAACGGGTTCGCGATGGAACGCGTACGGCGAGTGTGTGTCCGGCGCGCTGAAAGGCGCGACGCTCGACGCGCTCATTCTCGAGCCCGAGTACTGGTTTGCGTGGTCGGAATTCCATCGCGACACCGCGATCTACACGCCCCAGCCATAACGTCCACTTCAGGCTCGTCGGCACGGATGGTGCTAGAAATTCGCGTCACGCACTTTCCGGAGGTATTCCAGATGAGCACAGATTACGTCGCATACGGCATGTACCCTGATCGCGTATCGTTCGAGCGCGCGCTCGAGGCGCTCAAAGCCGCTGGTTTCCGCAACAGCGATATCTCGGCGATTCTCCCCGAGCGCGACCGCACCACGAAGGATCTCGCGCATGAGATCAACAGCAAGGCGCCCGAAGGGGCTGCGACGGGCGCGGGAGCGGGCGCGGCGCTCGGCGGCATTCTCGGCTGGCTCGTCGGCATCGGCGCGATTGCGGTTCCCGGCGTCGGACCGCTGCTGGCGGCGGGACCCGTCGTGGCCGCGCTCGCCGGCGCGGGAGCAGCCGGCGCCACTGGCGGACTGGTCGGCGGATTGATTGGCGCCGGCATCCCGGAAATCGAGGCGAAGCGGTACGCCGGCCGCATCCGCGAGGGCGCGTACCTGATCTCCGTCCACTGCGACGATCGGAAGTGGATGAAGCGCGCGGAAGAACTCCTCGAAAAAACCGGCGGCCGCGACGTCGTGCATACGACCGAGGCGACGTCGGACTATCGTCCGTAGCTACTGCGCGGCGAGCCCCTCTTTCAGGAACGCGACGAGGGGCGGATAGGTTTTCTCCGGCGCCTCCATGTGCGGCACGTGGCCGAGGCCCGGAATCAGGTGCAGCCGCGCCTTGCCGTTGGGAATCGTGTCGGCGACGTACTTCATGCGCTCCTTGAACAGCGCCGCCGAGCCGGGAAGGCTGTCCTCCGCGCCGCCGAACACGAGCGTCGGCGCCTTGATGTGCGGCCAGTCCTGCACGACGGGATCGGCGTACTGCACCTGACCGAGCAGCGTCTGCACCATCGCCAGCCGAGGCCACTCAGCGCCGAGCGTCCACGAATAGCGGATGCGCGCGTACGCCTCGAACTGCGGCGTCCAGGCCGCGGGATTGTGCGCCACGTAGCGCATCAGCGCGTTCTTCGTCGATTGATAGGTGGCCGCGAGCGTACGTTTGTACGCCTCGTCAGCGCTGTCCGACGGGCGGTCGAATCGCGAGTCGACGAGGCCAATCGGGTTGTATAGAACGAGACGTTCGACGATGTCGGGATACTGGGTCGCAAATCGGGCGGCCAGCATACCGCCCATCGAATGCCCGACGACCATCACGCGATCGAGCTTCAAACTCTGAAGCAGCAGCCGTGTGTTCCGCGCCATGTCGAGAAAATTGTACGGAATGATCGGCTTCGACGATCGGCCGTATCCGATCTGATCGGGCACGACGACGCGGAAGCCTTCGTTGCGCAACGCGTCGATCGGGCCGTCAAAATAGAACCCGGCGAAATTGTTGCCGTGCAGCAGGACGACGGTGTGGCCGTTCGGACGAGCGTTCGGCGCCACGTCCATGTACGCCATGCGGACGTCCTGCCCGTACAGCGTCAGCGGCAAATAGGACGTCGGATACGGATACGGAACGTCTTCGCAGGTGATGCTGCCCGGCTTGACGTCTGCCGGTGCGGGTGCCTGCGCCTGACCAAAGAATGAAAACAGCGCAATCGCAGCTATCAGGACATTCATGGTGTTCATTCTATGACCCCGGCACCGAGACCGCTTCGCCCGGCAGCGCCGGCGTGTGGACCGGACGCCGCCGCGCCTTCGTCGTCTGCTCGAAGCTGTAGCCGAGCGACAGCAGCTTCTCTTCGCTGAACGCGCGCCCGACGAACGAGATGCCCACCGGCAGGCTGTCGCCGGTGAAACCCGCCGGCACGATCAGATCCGGAAAGCCCGTCAGGTTCGCGATGTCGGTGGCCGAGAGTCCGCCGGCCGCCAGCGCCGACGCGACGGTCGCGCCCGCGCCCGCCGTCGCGGCGATGAGGCCCGGGCGCCGCGACGACGTCGGGTACACGATCGCGTCGAGCTGCTGCGCGTCGAGCATGCCGTCGACCGTCGCGCGCACGAGCGGCAGCGCGTAATCGTGCACCGCCTTGTATCGGTAATCGGACGTCGGCGGCGCTTCGAGCTCGCGCTTGAAGAGCGTCCACCGGCTCGGGTTCGGCCGCGCGCCGTCGTCGCGCGTGCTGGTGAACTGATTCGCGCGCTCGACCATTTCCGCGAGCGACTTCGGATACTTCGGCCCCGTGCCCTTCAGGTACTCGGCAATCTGGACGGCGAACTCGGGATAGCGAACCGCCGTGTAGAACTCCCCTTTCGCGTCCAGCAGCCACTTCGGATAGCGGACGTCGACGAGCGTCGCGCCGGCCTTGCGCATCGCGGCCAGCGCCGCCTCGATCACCCAGTCGACGTCCGGGTCCGCGCCCATGAAATCGCGCGCCACGCCGATGCGGGCGCCTTTGAGCGCGTTGGCGTTCAGGCCCTTCACGTAGTCGGCGACGGATTTGCCGTCGCTCTTTGAAGTCGCGGAATCGGCGGGATCGATGCCCGTCATGATGCCGAGCGCGGCGGCGACGTCATAGACGCTGCGCGCCATTGGTCCGCCGGTGTCGAAGCTGAGCGCGAGCGGGATGATGCCGGAACGGCTGAGCAGTCCGTGCGTCGGCTTCAGCGCTGCAATCCCGTTCGTCGTCGCCGGTCCGCGAATCGATCCGCCGGTGTCGGTGCCCATGCCGATCGGCGCATACGCCGCCGCAATGGCGACGCCGGTGCCACCCGAGGATCCCGACGGTCCGCGCGCGAGGTCGTGCGGGTTGAGCGACTGGCCGCCGAGCGAGCTGAACGTCCCGCCCGACGCGAACTCGGACATGTTCACCTTCGCGAGGATGATCGCGCCGGCGTCGCGCAGCTTCTTGACCACGAACGCATCCTTCGACGGGATCGAGCCTTCGAGCAGAATCGATCCGCCGGTCGTCGGCATGTCGAACGTGTCGTAGTTGTCCTTGAGGACGACCGGAATCCCGTGCAGCGGTGACCGCTTCCCTTTCGCCTTCCGCTCGACGTCGAGCGTGCGCGCCTGCTCCACCGCTTTCGGGTTGAGGAAGATCACCGCGTGCAGCTTCGGCCCCTTGCGGTCGAAGGCCTCGATGCGCGCCAGACACATCTTCGTGAGCGCCTCCGACGTCAGCGTGCCGGCGTCGAACGCGGCGTTGATGTCGGCGATCGTCGCCGCGTCGAACTCGATCGTCTTTGCGTGCGCGGATCCAATCGTCACGGCAGTCGCGATGACGATCGCGACGAACACGCTGTGGGCGCGGTGCATCGAAGCCTCCTGGATTACTATTCTCGGAACCGGAATGCCTGACGCGGTCAATCATGCACGAAATGCGGCCATCGCGCTGCTCCTGGCGCTCGTGGCGGCTTGCGGCGGATCCAGTCGTGTGCAGACGCCAACCGCGCCCACACCGCCGCAGTCGTCGCAGCTGCCGCTGGCGATGCGGGGCGTCACCACGAGCGCGGCGACCGACGCGGCAGCTCCCTCGATCGCCATCACCGCCGACGGACTCTCTGGCGTCTCGTCCAATTCGTCCGGAGCGTTTACCATCGGCGCAGCGACGCGCCGATTTACTGAGTCGGCTGCGGTTCCCAGTCTTCCAACCGAAGGCCCGGAATCGTGACGTGCCGGATGAAGTGGTTCGCCGGGCGGAAGTCGGTGACCACGACGCGCGATTCGGAGAGTTGCGCACCGCCCACGGGATAGCGCACCAGCCCGGACGGATCGAAGAACGGCAGCGACCCTCCGAAGCGGCTGAGCGCATCGCCAAACACGTGGCCCGGATACGGCGAGTAATCCGGCGCGCAGAGCGACACTTCCGGATTGCGCTGCCCGGTCCGCGGAGCCTCGAGCGTAAGCGCGAGGCACGGCGGACGCTCACCCGGCCGCATGCACGCGAACGTCACGCGGCTGCCCTGCTCGTTCACGCGTGTCGCGCACCAGCCGACGCCGGGCATCCGCTGATCGCCGTCGCTCGCAGGCAACGCGTACGTGGCGCGTGCCTGGAACACGGTGAACGAGTAATCGAGCTGCAGATCGACGGGTTCGTTCTTGAGGCGGCTGAAGATCGCGCCCGGGACGCGCACGCCTTGATGGATTGCGGCGGGCGCAACACCGCCGTGGACCTCGAAGTCGTTCCCCGTTCCGCGATAGACGACGCGGCGATCCCGACCGATGAGGGCAACGTCGGTTCGATCCGCGAGCAGACGCGACTCGGCGCGCAGGCCCGACACGCGCACCGGCACGAACACCGTGCGCGCGCCCTCCGCGCGCCGGCGCTGGTTTTCGTCGGCGACATCGGCCGCGCCCATCCCCGGCTTCTCCGCCACATCGTCGATGCCCTGCCCTGGCGCCGCATGGAAACGGCCCGCGTCCGCCGCGAATGCGACGACAACCTCGGCGGCGTCACTCGACGTGGCGTTGAGGAGTTGATCGAGCTGCCACGTCGCCCGCCACGGCAGGAAAGACGAGGACAGGCCAGCAATCAACGCCGCGGCGAACAACGCGCGCGCAGCCGCCGTTCGACGCGATCGGTATTGCAGCAGGAGGACTGCGGCCGCCGCCGCAAGCAGTACGGCTTCGCGCACGAGCGCCGGAATCCAGGCGAATCCTGTGAGCGCCGCCGGGCGTGTCAGGCCGGCGAATCCCGGGACGACCAGGAAACCGACCACAACCGCAAAAATGCAGACGCCGCCGACCAGCATTTCCGTCGTCGTCGACGTCAGCGCGGCGAACGCGACGACGGGGAGCGTAACCGTCAGCAGGATCCAGACGCCGCACGCGGCGGCGGCGCCGGCGGACTCTGTGAACGGAAACGCGTTGGCCACGCCCTGAACCGTGTCGATCGCGAACCACGGACCCTGAACGAAGACGATCGCGAAGACGAGTTTCGCGAGGAACACGTCGCGCCGCCGAATCGGGCGGACGAGCCAGTCCTGGCGCACGCCCGGAATCGGATCCTGATGGACGGCGAGCGTCATGACCGTCGCCGCGGCGAGGAGTACCAGAAACGAGAGCGGGGTCCCGGGAAAGCCCTGCAGGAATCGTCCGGCGGCAAACCGCGAGAGCCCGACGAGGCCGCAGAGCGCCGAGAACCCGGCGACGATCGGCCAGAGCAACGTGAGATCTTTTCGGAGAATGTGCCTGACCATCACGGCAACGCTCCATCACGCGCCGCCGGCGCGAGCGTCGTGAAAATCGAGCGCAGGTTCATCGGCTTCGCGTCGATGTTCCGCACGCCGTCGAACAACAGGCGCACGAGCTCGCGCAGGCTGTCGTCGGAGAACTGCGTATCGACGAATGTCAGCACGTTGCCCACCGCGCGCGGCTGCAGCCAGTGCGGCGGCAGCGGATCGGGAATGCGCGCCATCGAGTCGAGCGTCACGTACACCTCGCGACACCGATCCGCGAGCCGGCCCATGGGCTCCTGGAACAACAGCTGCCCGTCGTGGAGAAACCCGACGTCCGTCGCGACGCCCTCGATTTCCGTCAGCTCGTGCGAGGAGATGAGGATCGTCAACTCGCCCGCCTGGCGCAGCAGGCCCGCGATGACCTCGTCGCGCACGAGCGGATCCAGTCCCGCGAACGGCTCGTCGAGCACGAGCAGCCGCGGGCGACCTGCCAGCGCGCAGACGAGCGCCATCTTGATCCGCATGCCGTGCGACAGATCGCCGATCCGGCGCGCCGGCGGCAGCTGCATCTCCTGGAGCATCGAGCCTTCGAGCGCACGATCCCACCGCGGATAGAACGGGCGGAGGTACGCCAGATACTGCGAGACGGTCAACCGGCCAGGCAGCTCCTGGTTCTCGGACACGTAGCCGACGTCGGCCAACTCGCGCGGCGACAGCGTGCGCGAATCGACACCGAGCACGCGCGCGCTCCCGCGCGACGCCGTCAGCAGATTGAGCAGTACCTTGATGGTGGTCGTCTTGCCGGCGCCGTTCGGCCCGACGAGTGCAAACGCGCTCCCCTCGGGAATGCCGAACGCGAGGCCTCGCAGCGCCTCGAACCGGCCGTACCGCTTCCAGAGGTTGCCGGCTTCGACGATCACCGGCGGCTCTCCCGCGCGCTCACGCGCGCACTGCCCGCGAGCCGCGCCCATCGCGCCTCGATCGCGTCGATCACCTCGTTGAGGTCGACCCCGACGCGCATCGCCTCGACGACGAGCTGTTCGACTTCGTGCTGCAGCAGCCGCTGCCGATCGCCGGCGCGCGCCGGCGGCCGCGCCGCGACGACGGTGCCGATACCGGGCTGGACCTCGAGCCAGCGCTCCTGAATCAGGTGCTGCACCACTTTGTGCGCGGTGTTGGGGTGAATCTTCAGCTCCGCCGCCAGCGTGCGCACCGACGGGAACGCCTGGCCCGCCGCGAACTCGCCGCTGACGAACGCCTTCGTCGCCGCGAAGACGACCTGGTCGAAGATGGAGAGTCCGGGTTTCAGCGCAAACCGGAACAGTGTCACATTAGTAATGTGACACATGTGATGGCCCGGGATCAAGTGCCACGGGTGAAGTAGAATCGCCGCGCATGCATGCACGGGCGCGACTCGCGCTGGCCGCCACGCTCGCGTCGGCGCTCGTCGCCGGCTGCGGCCACCCCGGAGCCGCGCCCTCCGCCGGATCGTTCACCGCCTTCGTAGACGATTACCTCGACGGGTTCGCACGGCGGCACCCGTCCATCGCGGCGGGCAACGGCCTGCACGCGCACGACGATCAGCTCGAAGACTTTTCGGCCGCCGCGATGGCGCGCGAGATCGAGTGGCTGCACGGCGAGCGGCGCAGCCTCGACGCGATCGAGACGGCGCGGCTGACGCCGGACGAGCGCGTCGATCACCGGATTCTGCAGGGCATCATCGACGCGTGGCTGCTGGACCTCGACCGCGTGCAGACGTGGACGCGCAACCCGATGATCTACGCGTCGGCGATTACCGACGGCGTCCACAATCTCATGACGATGGAGTCGTCGCCGGCCGAGTCGAGAATGCGCCAGGCGGCGGCCAAGCTGCAGCAGGTGCCGCGTCTGCTCGCGGCCGGCCGCGAGAACCTCCGTCGGCCGCCGAAGGTCTTCGTCGAGCGCGCGATTGTCATGTTCCGCGGCGCCTCCGCCCTGCTCGGGCACGATCTGCCGGTGGCGTTCTCGGCCGTCGGCGACGCGTCGCAGCAGGCGTCGCTGAAGGCTGCCGCCGACGCCGCTCGGCGCGCGATCGACGACTACGCGACCGAACTGGAATCGCGCGTGCTGCCGCAGGCGGATGGCAGTTATGCGCTCGGTACGGCGGCCGTCGAAGCGCGGTATCGGGCCGAGGAGCTGATCGACACGCCCGCCGCGGAGTTGCTGAAGATCGGCGAGCGCGAGCTGAAGAAGGGGCAGGACGATTTCACGGCGACCGCGGCGCGCGTGAACGCGGGCAAGCCGCCGCGCGACGCCGTCGACGTCTGGCGCGACGTGCTGACGGATCACCCGAAGCGCGGCGAGCTCGTCGCCGCCGCGCAGAAAACGGTCGACGAGCTGTTCGCGTTCATCCGGACGAAGCGGCTCGTCGATCTGCCCGAAGGCGAGCGCGTTATCGTCGCGGCCGCTCCGGTGTTCGACCTCGGCCTCGCGTCGATGCACTCGTCGCCGCCGCTCGAGCCGCATCCGGTCAAGAGCTACTACTTCATCACCGACGCGCAGGCCGACTGGCCGGCGGATCGGCAGGACGCGTGGCTGCAGAAGTTCAACTACGCGACGCTCGC
>Ga0075435_100003619_pt1 | contig 10517 bp, 7 predicted proteins | sample RhiMethybrSRZTD4_FD_75302 | JGI IMG/M metagenome (GOLD analysis project Ga0075435, IMG submission 75302) | Populus rhizosphere microbial communities from Tennessee, USA - Rhizosphere MetaG P. TD hybrid SRZTD4 | ecosystem: Host-associated > Plants > Roots > Rhizosphere > Soil | place: USA... | reverse complement strand
GGATCACCGAGCTTGCGGCGCAACCGGCTGATCGTGACCTTTACCGAGGTGGTGAACGGATCGGCCATCTCGTCCCACACCCGCTCCAGCAATTCCTCGGCTGGCACCACCCGGCCCTCGGCCGCGAGCAGCAGTTCCAGCGCGCCAAACTCCTTCGGCCCGAGGTCCAGGGCGCGGCCGCCCCGGCTGGCGCTGCGCTGCGCCGGATCCAGCCGCAGGCCCGCTCGCTCCAGCACAGGGGGCAGGGCTGGTTGGGCACGCCGGTAGAGTGCCCGGATTCTGGCGGTCAGCTCGGTGAACGCGAAGGGCTTGGGGAGGTAGTCGTCGGCGCCCATGCCCAGGCCGTCGACCCGGTCCTCGATCGTGGCCGCCGCGGTCAGCATCAGCACCCGGCTGCGGCTGCGCTGCTGGACCAGGTAAGTACAGATCTCGTCGCCGCCGATCCTGGGCAGGTCCCGGTCCAGCACAATCACGTCATAGTCGTGCACCAGCGCCCGCTCGAGCCCGGCGTCGCCGTCGAAGGCGAGATCGACCGCCATCTGCTCGCGGCGCAAACCCACGCCGAGAGCCTCGGCAAGCTCACGGTCGTCCTCGATCACGAGCACTCGCACGCGACCGCCTCCTCGGTCCCGGGACGCGCTCCTGATCGCGGGACGCGCCAGTCCTGATCGTGAACCTGCTGGCTGCGGGTGAGCTGAGAGACCGCGGAGGGCTTGCTGAAAGTGCCTGGCGTCGCGGCAGGCCTGCACCGCGGTTACACCCGCAGGCGGGCGGCTCAGCGCCCCGCAGCGTGAGTCCCAGGTGTAACCCCCGCGCAACCGGTGGCCGCATAGACCTGGTTGCACCTGCCGGTGGCCATGGCGGTCACGGGCACCGCAGAGTCAACGGGAGCGCAGAACATGTTTTTCCTCACCTACCTGCGGCGCGAGCTGCGCCGCAGGATGCGGCAAGCCATCTTCATCGCGCTGGGCCTCGCGCTGGGGATCGGCCTGGTCGTCACCGTGACCGCCGCCTCCGCGGGCGTGCGGCAAGCGCAGGCGGACGTGCTGAGATCGCTGTACGGAGTCGGCACCGACGTCACGGTCACCGGTGCGCCGCCCAAACCGGTCCGGCCCGGCAGCGCCCCGCCGAAGGGAGCGCAGACCTTCCAGATCGGCCCCGGCGGCGCTCAGGTCTGCCAGAACGGGAAGTGCCACAACCCGGCCGGCCAGACGATCGACCGCTTGGACAGCGCGGGCTACCGCCCGATCAGCCAGTCAAAGGTCGCGGAGGTCGCGAAGCTGAGCGGCGTCAAGGCCGCGGCCGGCGGGCTCGTACTGACCGACACCTCGATCACCATCCCCAAGAAGTTCGGCCAGCCGGGCGGTCCGCTGCCGACACCGAACTCGTTCACCGTGGACGGAGCGGACACCGGGGATCTGGGACTCGGCCCGCTCAGCGCCGGCACCATCACCTCGGGCCGCTCGCTGCGCAGTTCCGACGGCACGTCGAACGTGGCCGTGGTGGACTCCAGCTACGCGCACTCGCACAAGCTGAAGATCGGCTCGACGGTGCACATCGTCAAGCACAGCTTCAAGGTCATCGGGATCGTGGCCCAGCCGCAGGGCGGCAACCCGCCCGACATGTACATCCCGCTGGCCCGGGCCCAGGCGATCGGCACGGCAGCCGGTAAGTCGCTGAAGAACGACGTCAACACGATCTACGTCACCGCCGCCAGCGCTGCCGTCATTCCCGCCGTGCAAGCCGAGATCAGGAAACTGCTCCCCGGAGACACGGTCACCACCGCCGCCAGCCTGGCCAGCCAGGTGACCGGCTCCCTGTCCAGCACCGCCAAGCTGGCCAACGACCTCGGCCGGTGGCTCTCGGTCCTGGTGCTGATCGCGGCGTTCGCCGTGGCCAGCCTGCTCACGATGGCAGCGGTGGCCCGGAGAGTAAGGGAGTTTGGCACGCTCAAGGCGCTTGGCTGGCGCTCCCGGCGGATTACCGCGCAGGTCATGGGCGAGTCACTGGTGATAGGCATCGTCGGCGGCGCGGCCGGCATTGCGCTCGGCTTCGCTGGCGCGGCGATCATCACCGCGGTCGCGCCGGAGCTGTCGGCCAGCATCCCGGGTTCCAACGGCCCTCGCATCGTGTCCGTGGGCGGCGGCGCCACTGCCGGGCGGGCCTTCCCGCAGGCCGCCGCCCCGACGGTGGCGGTTCCGATGTCCGCATCGGTGACCGTGGCCGCGATCGTGGCAGCCGTGCTGCTCGCCGTCGCCGGCGGGCTCCTAGCGGGATCTTTCGGCAGCTGGCGGATCGCCCGGCTGCGGCCAGCGGATGCGCTGGCCCGGGTGGCATGACATCGGACAGGAGAGGACACCCATGTATCAGCTCACCGACGTGACCAAGCTCTACGCCACGGGGAAGCGCACCGTTCCCGCGGTCCGCGATCTCAGCCTCGCGATCGGCGACGGCGAATGGCTGGCGATCCAGGGCCGCACCGGGCACGGCAAGTCCACGCTGCTCAACCTGCTCGGGATGCTGGACCGGCCCACCTCTGGGACGATCGAGTTCGACGGCAGGAACCTGACCCGGATGCGCGAGGCACGGGCGAGCCGGTTGCGGGCGGAGTCGATCGGGTTCGTGTTCCAGACGTTCAACCTGGTGCCCACGCTGTCTGCGGCGGAGAACGTGGAAGCCGCCCTGATCCCGCTCCGGGCGGGGGCCGCGGAACGACGCCGACGGGTGGAGGCCGCGCTGGAGTCGGTGGCGCTCGCCGACCGGGCCCGGCACCTGCCCGGCGAGATGTCGGGCGGGCAGCAGCAGCGCGTGGCGATCGCCCGGGCCCTGGTGAAGGAACCCAAGGTGCTGCTCGCCGACGAGCCCACCGGCAACCTCGACGAGGACACCAGGGACGAGATCATCAACCTGCTGGAGAAGCTCTGGCGGGAACGAGGGCTGACCCTGGTCCTGGTCACCCACGACACCGCGATCGCCCGCCGGGCGGGACGGGTCGGTGTCATGAGCAAGGGCCTGCTCACGATCCAGGCGGGTACCCGGCCGACCCACGCCGGTGATCCGGTGACCGGCTAGCTCGCGGGTTTCGTGACGCCGGCCGACTCGCTACCGGCCACTTCCGCCCCGGCCGGCCCGTCCGCGGCCGTCCCAGCACCGGCCGTCCCAGCCCCGGCACCGGCCGTCCCAGCGGCGGCACCGGCCGTCCCAGCCCCGGCGCCGGCCGTCCCAGCGGCGGGACTACCGGGCGCGGCCCCCGCACCAGCGGGCGCTACCGTTTTAGCGCCGGGTCCCGGCGTGCCGGCCGGTCCCGGCGGGCTCTCTGGCCCCGTGTCGCGCCAGAGTTCGCTGACGATCACCTGGCCTGCGCCCGCGGCCGGGATGGCGAGCAGCGCCGCGACGAACCCGCCGAACAGACCGCCGATCCAGCTGCCGATGGAGGCCGCGACCAGGATCGAGATGAGCACGAGCAGCGGGTTGATCTGCACCGTCTTGCTCATAACCACCGGGTTCAGCACGTGGTTCTCGATCTGGGTGTAGGCGAGGAAGACGATCAGGGTGACAATGCCCGCGGTGAGCGAGTGGGCGGTCGCGAACAGCACGGTGGGTATCCCCGCGAGGGCCCCGCCGATCATCGGGAGGAAGTCGACGAGCGCGACCCACAGCGCCCACAGGAACGGGAACGGAACGCCCAGAACCAGCAGCGTGACGAATACCACGGCCCCTGCGATCAACGAGGTGAGAAGATTCCCGGCCATGTACCCGGTGACCGCCCGGTTCACCTGGGCCGACACCCGCGTCACCCGCGCCGCCCGCTCCGAGGTCATGTTGGCCAGGATCCAGGAGCGCATCTTCGGGCCCTCCAGGAGCAGGAGGACCACCAGGAAGAAGATCGTGCCCAGCGCGACGAGCAGCGAGACGGCGCCCTTGCCGAGGGCCAGGGCGGGCTTGCCGAGGCTCTGCGCGAAGCTGGCTATCTTCGCCGAGTTGTGCTGGACCCACGGAAGCACGTGGTACCTGCGGATCAACTGCCCGATCCAGCCCCGCCCGTGCTCGGCTTGGTCCACGTAGGTGGGCAACTGGTCGGCGAGGTGGGTGGCGCTGTTGATCAGCGGGTAGCCGAACGCGATGGCGAGGCCGACGAAGACCAGCACGGCCCAGAACGTCACGACGGCGACGGCGAAGCCACGGCGGGGCACCTTCCACCGTTGCAGGTACACCACCAGCGGGTTGAGCAGCAGGGCGACAAAACCCGACACCGCCAGCAGCAGGACGACGTCCCGCAGCCGGTACAGGAGCTTGCCCCCCACGTAGGTCACCACCACCACGGCGACCGTGACGAGGATCGCCCGCAGCGGGATGCCCTGAGACTCCGCGGACCGCCACAGGCGGGCCCGCCGGGTCTGCGGCGGCGTTTTATCAGGCATCAACCAAGCATGGCAGGTTCATGACGGATGTGGTCAACGCCAGGACAGCACAGGCGCACCGAGCGGTGACCATCTGGCTGGGTCCCGGGCGGTGCCGGGGCTTCACCGCCCGGGACAGCCAGCTGCCCGGCTGCCGGCCTTATGGTCGGCCGGGATTGGCTGACCACGGTCAACCTACGATCCGCGGTGGTCTGTGTCTGTTGCCGTGCCGACACGGCTTCTGTCGCCTGCTGACACTGAGGTCCGGCGGGCGTCGCCGGCGGAGCGGTGACGGAATAGCGGGGTTCGCGGTGGTTACTTGAGGATCTGTCTTGCCATGACAACGCGCTGAATCTGGTTGGTGCCCTCGTATATCTGGGTGATCTTCGCGTCCCGCATCATTCGCTCCACCGGGTAGTCCTTGACGTACCCGTAGCCACCCAGCAACTGGACCGCGTCGGTGGTGACCTCCATCGCCACGTCCGACGCGAAGCACTTGCAGGCGGAGGAGAAAAACGTCAGGTCGGCGACCTTCTCGCCGGCTATCGCGCGCTCGGACTTTGCCGCGGCCGCGTAGGTGAGCTGCCGCGCGGCCTCCAGCTTCATCGCCGCGTCCGCGAGCATGAACTGCACGCCCTGGAAGTCGGCGACCGGCCGGCCGAACTGGCGCCGTTCCTTCACGTACCCGGTGGCGTAGTCCAGCGCCCCCTGCGCGATGCCGAGCGCCTGCGCGGCGATCGTGATCCGGGTGTGGTCGAGCGTCGCCAGCGCGATGCGCAGGCCGTCGCCCTCCTCCCCGACCAGCCGGTCCGCCGGGATCACGCAGTTGTCGAAGTACAGTTCCCGGGTGGGCGAGCCCTTGATGCCGAGCTTCCGCTCCGGGGCGCCAAACGAGAACCCCTCATCGCCCTTCTCCACCACGAAGGCGGAGATCCCGGACGGCCCCGCGGCGGAGCCGGTGACCGCCATCACCGTGTAGTACGCCGATACCCCGGCGTTGGTGATCCATCGCTTGGTGCCGTTCAGCACGTAGCTGCCGCCGTCGCGGACCGCTCGTGCCTTCATGCCGGCGGCGTCCGAGCCCGCCTCGGGCTCGGACAGTGCGTAGGAGAACATGGCCTCGCCGCGGGCGACCGGCGGCAGGTAGCGCTGTTTGACCGCCTCGCCCCCGGCGAGCAGCAGCGGCACGGTGCCGAGCTTGTTCACCGCGGGGATCAGGGAGGATGACGCGCACGCGCGGGCCACCTCCTCGATCACGATGGAGGTCGCGATCGCGTCGGCGCCGGGCCCGCCGTAGGCCTCGGGGATGTGCACCCCGGTCAGTTCCGCCTTGGCCAGGGCGTCGTGCACGTCCCAGGGAAACTCGCCCGACTCGTCCACCTCCGCCGCCCGGGGCGCGATCTTGTCGTCGGCGAGGGCACGCACCGCCGCTCGCAGTTGCTGATGCTCCTCGGTCAGCGCGAACGCGGGAAAGTCAAGGCTCATAGCACTAGATGGTAAGCGCGTCCGCGTCCGCTCCCGGCGGCCCGAACGGTCCCGCTGAGCTGCCGCTAATTTCGCTGAACAACGAAGGGCACATGGCCGGCGTCGCCCAGGAAAGTCAAGGCAAGCCAGGGCCCGCCCGCTCCCGCAACGCGGCCCCCTTGGCCAGCGCCTGGTTGCGCAACTCGGCCTGGAAGCTGACCATGCGCTCGCGCAGCGCCTCGTCGCTGGCGGCGAGGATCCGGACCGCCAGCAGGCCCGCGTTACGCGCGCCGCCCACCGCCACCGTGGCAACCGGGACGCCCGCGGGCATCGACACGATCGAGAACAACGAGTCCAGGCCGTCCAGGTGCGCCAGCGGCACCGGCACCCCGATCACCGGCAACGGGGTCACCGCGGCGAGCATGCCGGGCAGGTGCGCCGCGCCGCCCGCGCCGGCGATGAGCACCCGCAGGCCGCGGCTCGCGGCGTGCGAGCCGTAGCTGATCATCTCCTGCGGCATCCGGTGCGCCGACACCACGTCGGCCTCGTAACGGACGCCGAACTCCGCGAGCGCGTCCGCCGCGGCCGTCATCACCGGCCAGTCGGAGTCGCTGCCCATCACCACTCCGACCACGGGCAGCCTGCCATCAGTCGCGTTCATTGCCTTCCTCTCCGGTCGCGAGATAGGACGCCGCGCGGCGCGCCCGCGCCCGCAGGCCGGCCATATCGCTGCCGAGGACGGTGACATGCCCGATCTTGCGGCCGGGGCGCACCTGCTTGCCGTACAGGTGCACCTTCACCCCCGGGTCGGCCGCCATCACGTGCTCATACCGGGCGAAGATGTCCGGGCTGGCGGCACCGAACACGTTGGCCATCGCCACCTGCGGGGCGGCCATCCGCGGGTCGCCGAGCGGCAGGTCCAGCACCGCCCGCAGGTGCTGCTCGAACTGGGATGTCCTGGCGCCCTCGATCGTCCAGTGGCCGCTGTTATGCGGCCGCATCGCGAGCTCATTGACCAGCAACGCCCCCCTGCCCGCGAACAGTTCCACCGCGAGCAGGCCGGTGACGCCGAGTTCGGCGGCGAGTTCCAGCGCCATCCGCTGCGCCTCGCGTGCCCGGCTGGCCGCCAGCCCGGGTGCGGGTGCCAGGACCTCGTGGCACACCCCGCCGCGCTGCACGGTCTGCACCACCGGGTACGCGGCGGCCTGGCCGTGCGGGGAGCGGGCCACGAGCGCGGCAAGCTCGGCCTCGAAGGCGATGTGCTCCTCGGCGAACACCGCGACCGGATGGGCCAGGACGGCAGCCGCCTCCTCCGGTGTGCCGCACACCCACACGCCCCGCCCGTCGTAGCCGCCGCTGACGGCCTTGAGGACGACCGGCCAGCCCCAGTCTGCCGCGCAGGCATTGACCCCGGCCAGGTCGGCCACCGGCGCGTAGCGCGGGCAGGGCACGCCGAGGGCGCACAGCCGCTCGCGCATGGCCAGCTTGTCCTGGGTGTAGCGGAGTGCCGCGCGGCCTGGCCGTATCGCCGGGCCACGCTGACCCGGGCCGGCCTCTTCCGCGGCGCGCTCCAGCGCGGCCAGGTGCTCGCCCGGCACATGCTCATGGTCGAAGGTCAGCACGTCGCAATCGCGGGCGAACGCGAGCAGGTCGGGCAGCGCGGTGTAGTCCCCGATCACGGTGCCGGCGCAGACCAGCGCCGCGCTGTCGGCCGGCGTCTCAGCCAGCACCCGGAACCCGATGTCGAGGCTGATCGCCGCCTGGCAGGCCATCCGCGCGAGTTGGCCCGCCCCCACCATGCCGACCACCGGCGGGCGCGGGCCGCGCTGATCATCGCTCACCCGCTTGACCTCCTCTCCCGCATAACACGGGAGATCCCGTCCACGCCGCCTGCGCGGTGTCCCGGTGGGTTCCTGCTTCACCGTCCACCGCCAGCATTCTCGCTGGTCTTACATAGACTCCACAGGCTTTCGTGCCCCTGCGGGGCACCGTTCCCGCCAGCCCGGCGGTACCTGACGCCAGCCACGCTACCGCCTGGCCGCCCGCCTTCGGCCCCGCCATGCCGGAGACACGCGTACAGGCCTTGCGCAGTCCTGGTTTCCGCTGAAAACTCAGGTAACTGGCCAGCCATGGAGGAGCCAGCCTTAAAGGAGCGCAGGCGATGGCAGGATCGGACCAGGAAATCACCACACTCGCGTCTGCGGACGCGCCGGCCGGCGTGCTGGTACGCGAAGGCGACTACGGCGACCGGGTCATCACGGTCGAGCCCGGCGGGGCAGAGTTCATTCCCCTGCACGAACGACATGGGAAGCCACTCCAGCTCTTCTGGACCTGGACCTCGCCCAACCTGGAGTTCGCCACGGTCTTCGTCGGCGTGCTCGCGGTCGCCTTGTTCGGCCTGAGCTTCTGGCAGGCGGTGCTGGCCATCGTGATCGGCACGGCCGGCGGCGCGCTCTCCCAGGGCATCCTGTCGGCTCGCGGTCCGGAACACGGCGTGCCGCAGATGGTGCTGTCCCGGCTCGGCTTCGGCTACTGGGGGAACATCCTGCCGGCCGGGCTGAACTCGATCACGGCGGGCATCGGCTGGTTCGCGGTGAACAGCGTCAGCGGCACGTTCGCGCTCAACACGCTGCTGGGCTGGCCCAAGATCCTCTGCCTGATCATCATCGTCGCCCTGCAGATCGTCATCGCGTTCTTCGGCCACAACCTGGTCCATGCCTTCGAGCGGTACGCCTTCCCGATCCTCGCCGTGATCTTCCTGATCACAACGGTGTGGATCCTGTCCAAGTCCCACCCTGGCGTGACGCACCACACGCTGCCCGGCGGGTTCCTGCTCACGATCGGTGCGGTGTTCGGCTACGCCGCGGGCTGGAACCCGTACGCGGCCGACTACACCCGCTACTTCCCGCCGAACACGTCGAAGAAAGCGATCGGCTGGTGGGCGGCCGCCGGACTGTTCCTGTCCTGCGTGGTCCTGGAGATCGCCGGCGCGGGATCGGCCACGGCCGCTAACGCGGGCGCCTCGCTCGGCGACCCCACCGGCACCTTCACCGGGCACTTGCCGACCGCTCTCGCCGACCTCACCCTGCTGGCCATCGCGCTCGGCGCGGTCTGTGCCAACGTGCTCAACATTTACTCGGGCGCGATGTCGTTCGTCGCGATGGGCGTGCGGCTGCCGCTGGCGCTGCGCCGCGCGATCGTCGCGCTGGTGTTCGGCGTGATCGGCTTCATCGTGGCGATCACCGGCCTGCACGACGCGGGCGCCAAGTACACCGACTTCCTGCTGATCATCTCTTACTGGATCGCGCCCTGGCTGGCCGTCATGTTCTGCGACCAGTTCCTGTACCGCCGGCGCAGCCTGACCGAGGAGGAGGGCCTGCTCTTCAACCGGCACTACAGCAACTGGGCCGGCCCGGTGGCGATGGCGCTGGGCGTGGGCCTGTCGGTGTGGCTGTTCTCCAACCAGACCAAGTACGTCGGCCCGATCCCTACGCACGTGCCGGCCGTCGGCGACCTGACCTTCGAGGCCGGGTTCGTCATCACCGCGATGGTCTACCTGACCTGGCACGCGATCACCCGGAGCGGCGCGGGCAGCCGCGGGCCGGCCGCGGTCACGCCGGGCCGCTGACCACCGGGGTTTCCTCCCCGCTCACCGGCAGGGTCCGCGGCAGGAAGATCGCGAACACCGCGGGGCGGGGGCGGACCAGCACCACCTGGCCGCCCTCCGCCCCGGCGATGCTGCGGGCCAGGGCCAGGCCCAGCCCCGTACCGCCCGGCTTGCCGCTGACGTTGCGCTCGAAGATCCGCGGCACCAGGTCCGCGCGCACCCCCCGACCGGAGTCCCGGACCTCGATCACCACGGACTTCGGGGTGAGCGAGGTGCGGATTCCCACGGTCCCCGCACCGTGCACCAGCGCGTTGTCCAGCAGCGTGGCGATGAGCTGGGACAGCGTGCCGGGGGTGACGTGGGCGGTCAGGTTCTTCTCGCCGGAGACCTCGAGCTTGCGGTTCCGGCGCCGGAACGCCGGATCCCACTCGACCACCTGCTGGGCCACCACGTCGTCGACGGATACCTCCGCAGGCCGCCGCCCCGCCGACCGGTGGGTACGCCCGAGCAGTTGGCTGACCACGTCGGTGAGCCGCTCCGCCTGCAAGAGCGCCGCCGTCCCCTCCTCGTGCACCACCTCGGGCTGGTCGGCGGCCGCCAGGATCTCCTCCAGCCGCATAGACAAGGCGGTCAGCGGGGTGCGGAGCTGATGGGAGGCGTCCGCGGCGAACTCGCGCTCGGCCGCGAGCAGCTCGCTGATCCGCTCCGCCGACCCGTCCAGGCCCTCGGCCACCTGGTCCAGCTCAGGTATGCCGTATCTTCGCCCCAGCGGGCCCGCCTCCCCCGAACCGAGCCGGCCGGCCGCTTCAGCCAGTTCCTGCAGCGGGCGGGTCAGCCGCCTGGCCTGAATGATGGCCAGTGCCACGGCGACCGCCACCGCCAGCCCGGCGAGCGAGATGACCAGGGCCAGCTTCCCCCCCTCGTTCGAGACCGCCCTGTCCGCTTCCACGATGACCCGGAAGTCTTTGGTCGCCGCCCGCCCGATGATCGCCGATCCGCGCGGCGGCAGGGTACCGGTGTGGTAGCTCTGGCCGCCGTTCTGGGTG
>Ga0075435_100003618_pt1 | contig 10518 bp, 9 predicted proteins | sample RhiMethybrSRZTD4_FD_75302 | JGI IMG/M metagenome (GOLD analysis project Ga0075435, IMG submission 75302) | Populus rhizosphere microbial communities from Tennessee, USA - Rhizosphere MetaG P. TD hybrid SRZTD4 | ecosystem: Host-associated > Plants > Roots > Rhizosphere > Soil | place: USA... | reverse complement strand
GCGTTCGGGTTTGGTTGGCGATCGCCTCGCCATTCACAATCTGGATGGTGGTGGTCTGGTATCTTGCGGTTTCTGGCATATTTCACGTCTGCCGAGGTTGCCGATCGCCATCTTTCTTCCACTGATCCTCGCCTTGCTGCCGCTGTTATGGTCGCGCTCGATCGGGGTGATGTTCGATGCGACGCCGTGGGGTTCTTGACGTCTCCTGGTCCATTCCAGCGGTTCGGCTTCGACATTCCTGTATCGCAGGCCGGGACCTATCCACCGGTCATGATCCCTGCCTTTGCCGTGCCAAGCTTCATCCTGCTCCATGTGCTGTCGATCCGACAGCTCCGCCGAGGGACCGATCGCAGCGCGCCGCGGTCGGTTGAGCGCGCTAGGAAGCGGGAGCCCACGCGCCTAGCCGCGTTGGCCAATCGCTGCATCGCAGCCGCACGGATACTGAGTCAGGACGCGTGCTCACTACCGCGTCGCCACGGCTGAATTCCCTCAAATTCTCGATGGACTCGCCGCAGAGCAGAGAATGATCCGCCGAAAAAGCTTGGTGCCGATCGCAGGCTTGAGGCGCAGATAGTTGCCCTGGAATCTGTAGACAGTCATCAGTTCGGGGCCGCGTATCAGCACGGAGCACGGCCCGGACGCTGGACGCTTGCGGGCAGCCAGGAAGGCGTCTGCCTCCCCTTCTGCGCCTCGTCAACCTTCGCTGGCGGTGTCGGGGCACCCTGTCTTGTGCGGTGGGGCGATGCGGTGGGCTCAACGCATGTGGGAGGGATCCCTGTCGACAGCGCGCGCATTTGCGTCCATCATCCGCCTTCCTGCCACTTGGTGATCCACTCCACTGGGTGGACCAGATTGAGAATGTTCAGCGTGAGGTTGTCGCGAATCAGCACGAGATCGGCCAGTTCCGTTCCGAAGAGCAGAAGCACGCTCACCCACGGCGGCACCCGTGCGGCAATCAAGAAGCCCACCATCATGGACATGATGTCGCCGACCGAGTTGATGATGCTGTCACCGTTGTAGGCCACATCGGCGGATTGATAGCGATTGATAATGTAGCTGCTGTTTTCAAAGAGCTCCCAACCCGACTCCAGCAAAACGGCAATCACCAGCCGCGCCCAGACGGACAGATGGCCTCGGCAGATGAGCCAGAGAAGAAAATAGAAGATCACGCCGTGCAGCACATGGCTGGTGGAATAGATGTCGAGAAAGTGCTGGGATTCCTCGGCCGTGCCCTTCGGTCCCCACCAAAACAGCTTGACGTATCCACACTTGCAGATGGGTGAGCGTCCCGCCGCATAGTGGATCACGGCCGTGGCGAGGATGATCCCGAGCGAGATCAGCGACGCGGAAGCAAAAGTGAGCCGGCGAAACACCATGCGCAACAATTGCACGCAAAATGCGCTATGGGAACCAATACCGTGCGCTGGGCATTGCTCGGTCCACGGGGAAGGCCGTTGGGTGCGCATCACCTCGCGAGCAAAGCCCCTGTCGACCGGCAGCCCGTCGATGCATCGGATGGCATGCAAAGACCCAACCCACGGGATACTCGGCAAACTTGGCGACACGAAATATTGCGGAGCGCGACATATCCTATGCCCACGACCACGGCGTGCAAGCGCGCCTTGCAGGATCGACAAGTCTTCAGTCAACCTGACTATCGCAACCAAAGTCGCGGCGGCCCAATAAGACCGCCGCATCCCGTTGCCAAGTCAGGGCTTGTCGCAACCGACGATCAGGGGTCAAGCTTGATGTTAAGGCCCGCCCGGATTACGCCGACCGTGTCAGAATGCGAATGCGCATTGTCCGTGTCGTACGCCAGATACTCAAGTCGAGCCGACATCGTGCGGGTTAGCTTGCCCTCGACGCCCAGCCCATAGACGAAGCCAGCGTCGGTGCCGCCGCCGTTGACTAGGCCGAGTCCCGCGGTGCCATAGACCAGTATCCTCGGTTGGATAAGATAGCCGACTCGGCCGCGCAGTGAGGCTAACCAGTCGATCGAGTGGGCGCCCGACAACGAAAAGTCGCCCTCAACGCCGTACACGATCCGTTGCGCCTGCCAGTTGTAACCGAGCTGGACACCGCCGACGAAACCGTTGTCGCCATTCGCATCTGCATTCCCCAAGTGCAGGCCGCCATAGAGGCCGCGCCAGATGGAGGGCAGTTCATAGGTGGGTGACCCTGACGTGTACCCGTCGGCCAACGTTCCTGTCGCCGAGAGACTGAACCCAGCAAGCACACTCAGACCGATAACGCCTTTACGCGATACTCCCATCTCTTGAGCTTCCTCGTCTTGAGCCTTTTCCCCCAGCCCTGGACGAGCGCCCCGTCGCCGACCTCATGCGGATTGGTGATAGGCAAGACATGTGACGCGGGAGTGGCCAAGAGCCGAGGCCCCGCGAGCAGGCCGCTGGCCCTCCCGCAGCGAATAAAATCGCTCAATATCAGGGCCTTGATTGCATTTCGTCCGTGCAAGCGTGTCAGCAATTATGTGGTGAGAATAGCACACTGCAAAGGAAATTCGGTGCAGAGTTGGAGATTGGGAGCTGTTTTTGATGCAGCGGACGATGAACCAAAGCTGGCAGGACGGACGCCCGCGAGCGCGACAAGAAACTTCCCGTCCAAGCCGGTGTTCAAGGCCGCCACGTGCGCGCAGGGCAAAGCAGATCATATGTTGGTCCTGAGGACGTATCCCATGGGTTGCGCGTCAGCGAGGAAATCGGTCATAGCCCATCAACCTGGACACGTCCCGCCTACGGGCACGGCGCCTCAACGGATGACATGGCGCCGAGCAGCCCCAGTCCCCGTGCGGCGACAATCAAGGTGAGAACGCGTTCATGCCAGATTGTCGCCGCCCACGGCTCCGTGTCCTGCTGCAGCTGTCAATCGGGCACGTCGCACAGTGTCGGAAGAGGATCGAGACGTCAGTGCGCCGATCAATGCGCGATCGCAACCGTCGTCAAGACCACGATGTGGTCGATCTTCGTTCTAATTGACAGGAGCGGGGAAGATTTGAACTTTCGACCTCAGCTCACTTGTGGCGACTAACAACCCGAACACCTGGTGCGCAACGTCTTGGTAAGCAGAAGGTGAAACTTCTTGCCGTGTCCCGCGGAATAGTGCGCGGTCAGCGGTTGCCCCGCCTCATCGGTCCTTGCGCGATAACGGCCAAGACGTGATCTCGCGGCGATAGTCGGCTGGTGACGACTGCAAGAAGCGTCGCCTAGTCATTCAACCGTCATTTTTTGGTAGCATTGTCTGTACCGGATGTGCGGCGCGCGTTTGCCGACACTCGACACGTCACACGGATGGCGTGTTGGGACCAGTGTAAGTCATTCGACCATCATGTGATTTCAACTCATTGCCATGGGAGAATTCAATGTTTCAAAAAGGCCAGCCGGCCGGATCAATCCAACCCTACTTCCTCTCGCAGATTGACCAGAAATTGGATGAGAAGACGCCCCTCGACAAGCAGCAAGCACGCGCCGCAATCGACAAGCAGGCAGCTGGCACCGCCAATCTGATTGCCGAATTCATCAGCGGCGCGAAGCACCGCCTCGACATCGCGATTTACGACTTTCGGCTCCCGGACGGGACTGTCCATGACACGGTCGTGAACGCAATAAACGCGGCTGCTGAGAGAGGAATCGCCGTCAGGATCGCGTACGACAAAGACCAGGAAGAAAAGACGCCCGGCACAATCGACTACTTCTTGGGCGCGGGCTCGGACCCTGCGCCGGACGGCACGAATGAATTCGTCGAGTCCAGGAAGCGCTTCGACAAGAGGATCCAACGCAAGGGGATAACGACCGAAGCCATCGATCCGCAGCATCACATCATGCATCACAAGTATATCCTGTGCGATGCCCTCACTCCCCAAGCCTCTGTGCTGATGGGCTCGGCAAATTTTACACTCGATGCCTGGGCTACGCAGGAGAACAATATCCTTGTGATCGATAGCGCGCCCGACCTCGTCCTCATGTACGCTAATGATTTCGGGGAGATGTGGACTTCAGGGAAGATCGGCTCCACAGGTGTTGATGACTCGGGTCAGTTCACGCTGGATCGCCATACACAGGTCCAGGTCTCCTTTGCGCCCGGCCGTGGAATGGAGGTGGAGGGACGCATAGCCGACACCATCGCCGGTGCTACCGAGCGCGTCCTCATCGCGTCGATGGTGATTTCATCTGGCAAGATCTTGCGCGCGATTTCGCATGCCATGACGGATGTCCACCACTTCGGTGGGCTCTACGACGCGGGCTCCATGGCGGGTGTTGAGCATGCTTGGAATAGGGCAAAAACCGCGGCGACCTCCGGCAGCGCGAAGAAGACCAAACGTGATGCGTTTTCAAGCGCTCAGAAGCTGGCGATGTGGACCGAAATGAAACCGGTCCTCCACGCTAAGCATTCGATTAAGTACGACGACAAGCTGCCACACAACTTTATGCATAACAAGGTCGCCGTCGCCGACGACGCCGTCATTACTGGTAGCTTCAACTTCTCCAACAATGCGATGAAGAATGCGGAGAACATTCTCGTCATCAAGAATCCGGCACTAGCCGACCAATACGCCGCCTATATTGAAACCCTGCTAAAACGCTACGGACCATCGGCTCACTGATCGGTTAATCAGGCCTCCGCGCCCACGCAGTGGCAACAGTTGGATTGCCAATCCCAAGGAACCAGCTTCGTTTCGATCTTCTCAGCCATATGCCGGGGGCTCCCATGAATGCCCGAGTGATTGCCGTTGCGCTAACCGTCTCGTTGCTTTCCCTCGGTAGCAGCCACGCTTGGGATGGCGATGGGCACCGTGTCGTCGGCTCAATCGCTGACCAACTGCTCAAACCTGTCGCAAAGGCCAAGGTCGCGGCGCTCCTGGGGTTTTCATTGCGCATCGCTGGTCCCTGGGCCGATTGTGTCAAAAGCGTACAACGCGTCAGCGACACCACGTTCAAATACACACATAGCGCCCAATTCGGCGCACCATGCGTGCCCTTCGAGGCACCTGCTGCGGCCGAGGAACAGGCGCGGATGGAGAACTTCGTGCAGCGAAACTGGATGCTCTGCAGATACCGCGACTACACGTCGTCGTGCGACAACACCTACCATTTCACGGACGTGCCCATCCAAAGGAGCGAGTACAGCCGCATTCATGCAGGCACCAACGACCGCGACATCGTCCAGACCATCAATGCCGCCATCGCCAAACTCAGGGGCCAGCCGCTCCAGGCTCCCGTCTCCATCGGCGACCAGAAGGAGGCGCTGGTTTTGCTCGCGCACTTGGTCGGCGACCTGCACCAGCCGCTCCATGTGGGCGCCATCTATCTCGACGCTGCCGGAGGCCGCATTGATTTCCCCGACGGATCAACACCGAGCGATCGGAACGACACGCACGGCGGCAATCTGCTCTTCGACCAGGACAAGGTGTTCCATACCGAATGGGACAGCATCCCCAGCGACCTCGGGGACGACGCCTCGGCCAACGCCGACATGTTGGCTCGTGCCAGGCAAGTGCCCGCCACACAGGGGCTGGTCGAGGAATTGGCGGCCAAGTGGGCAACCGACACGGTGCAGCTCGCCGAAGTCGTTTTTCAGGGCGTAAGCTTCCGCCCCAAATCCGCGGCTTCAGACCGTTCGCCCTGTTGGGACATTGACTTGCCAGCCAACTACTGGACAACCCACGACGAAACGAAGAGGCGGCAGTTGGCAACGGCCGGGGCACATTTGGCGGAGCTTCTCAACGCGATCTGGCCGTAGAGCAAACATGTTCCAGGATTGCGGGTGCATTTCGCCATGACTGCACAACCCCCTCGCCACCTCTACACGGCTGACGACCTCCTGGCCGGGTTCAACCCGTGGGACGAGATGGGGTTCGCCCTCACCAGGGATTTCTCAGTGTACCGGCAATTCGTCACCGATGGCGGGCCGCTGCCGCGCACCGTGGCCATTCGCATCGCGCAGGCCAAGCACGACGCAGCTCACGCACTTCGTTTGTTTCTCACCACCCTACAACGGCCCTTGGTGGGCGTGCTGGGTGGTCACAGCGTTTCCCGCAATTCCACCATCTACCAGGATGTGGCTCGCCTCACACGCCATCTGGCGCGCAGTGGCTTTCTTCTTGTCACCGGTGGAGGTCCGGGGTCATGGAAGCGGCCCATCTTGGCGTCGCCTTTTCACGGTCGCCTGATCGCGATCTCGATGACGCCTTGGCCGTCCTTGGCGGTATTCCCAAGAGCCGACACCTCGATGAGCTCTTTGAGGACGGCGGCACTGTCAAAGAGGCCAAGCTGGCCGATCTGGCAATGGCTCGTGACTGGCTCAAGGTGGCCTTAGAGGTCCGCGCCAAAGCTCCGCGTGTGCTGCCCGTCAGCCTGGCCATCCCAACCTGGCTCTACGGCGCCGAGCCGACGATGCCGTTCGCCACGCACTATGCGAAGTATTACCAGAACAGCCTTCGCGAAGAGGCGCTCATCAATAACTCGCGGGCTGGCATCATCTACGCCCGCGGTGGGGGCGGTACGATGCGGGAAGTGTTTCAGGATGTTGAGTTGAACTACTATGCAAAGTCGCCGGATGATGTCACGCCGATGATCTTCTTCGATCGGGACGACTATTGGAGGAAAGATCCCGAGCTCGATGAAGGCCATCCGTTGCTGCCCAGTCTTAAGCTGGACGTCGTTGTAGCAAATGCGATCGCGCTTGGACTTCGCTCCGCAGGATTCCATAAGGAGGACGTCGAGCGTTGTCTTTCAACAAAGATCAAGTTCACGATAGATTTGATGGCCATCACGAATGCTCTCGAGGCCCACCCTCAGGCGTCACAGCGCAACCTTCGCTTCGCCCTCGCGTCGGAACCGCTCCATATCGGTACGTTGCGACTCAATCGCCGTTGATTGGTCTTGGTCTCCTCAGGTTAGAAGGGAGATGTGAGGGAGGTGCGGGCTCAGAACGCCAAAGCCGGTGGAATTTAGACCGGTTCGGGCGGCGGACGTGCGTTAAGTTCCTCGGCGACCCGCTGATACTGGCGCAACCGCTGCGTAATCCACTCGCTCAGATGCAACACGCATTTTGGCCGCCTGCGTTAGACCCAGCGCCATTCGACCTGCTCCAAACAAGTACGCTGACGTTGTGCTTTCCCTGCCGTCGAGGTTGCGGTTTCTGCCGCAGCAGATTTAGACGCCTACGCACGCCGCAAGATTGATCACGTCAGTTGATCGCACTTGTGAGTCGCTGGCACACAGCTCCTGATGCGGCGTGCGCATTCTCGCTGTTAGTCCGGCCACGCTGGTTTGATAGCTACTTACCTAGCTGCTGCCACTCTTGCTCGCGACCAAATGATCAGCGAGATGAATCGCCTGGGCGCCACTATTGGCCAAGCGGGTCATGATCCCGACAAGACGCTCGAATTCGTGGCGATCAAGCGTTGCAAAGAGGGCGTCGTTCACCGGTCTCTGAACTGTCGCAAGACACTCAAGTTTTTCGAAACCAAGCGGCGTCACGACCAAGCGCACGCGGCGGCGGTCCGAAGAATGTGGCACTTTCCTGACAAGGCCGTCACCGACCAGTTTGTTCACCTCAATCGTGACAAAGGCGCTGCTGAGGTGCAACTGGGACGCCACTTGGCTCACGCCGATCTCAAGTTCGGGATCGGCGCGGCTGATCACGATCAGTGCCATGTACTGGGTAGGCGACAAACCAATGAACGCAGCAAATCGGCTGCGCGCCTCATCCAGCCGGCTCCCAAACGCGAAGAAATTGTAGAGCAATCGGCGAAACTCTCCGTCGCCGTTGCGGTCAAGAAGCTCGGGTCTTGCCACTGTCAGTCGCTCCTTTTTGATCGGCATGAATCCCCTCTTCCACGTGGTGCTTGACTTTGTCAAATAGCTTTATTACAAAGCTATCTGTCATAGCTATTATACCAAACTGTACCTGGAGGGGGAAGATGGATCCTCGAACCTTCAGACGGTCCTTAGGCGAGTTCGCAACCGGCGTAGCGGTTATCACCGCGCAAGGCGGCCGCGAAGAGCTCATCGGTATGACGATGAGTTCATTCAATGCTGTGTCGATTGATCCACCGCTCGTTCTCTTCAGCGTTGATCGTCGGGCAAACAGCCTGCCAGCAATGCTTGAAGCCAAGGGTTTTGCGGTCAACGTGCTGGCTCGCGAGCAGGAGGAGATTTCCAATCGGTTCGCCCGTGCGCTTAGCGACAAGTGGGGCGCGGTCAAGCGCCAAGTGGGCTACGCGCAAGCGCCGCTCATCACTGGGTCACTGGCGCATTTCGAATGCGAGCCTTACGCCAACCATGACGGGGGCGATCATGTGATCTTCGTTGTGCGAGTGGTGCGCCACACGGTGCGTGCGGGCAACCCGGCACCATTGATCTTCTTTCGTGGTCGTTATTGCGACCTGGTCGATGAGTCCGAACGCGAACCATCTTGGCCGCTGCCGATCCATTACTACTGAGAACAGTAAGACAGGAGACGTCGAATGCCCAAGTCCGGAGGCGATCACCTTGCCAGCCTGCGCGACGGCCGCTCGATCTATATCGACGGCGCGCGTGTCGAGGATCCGACCAGCTGCCGTGCATTCCGCAACGTGGCGAGTTCCGTAAAAAGGCTCTACGACTTCGCCAACAGCCCAGCCAATCGCGATTTGATGACATTCGAGACCGAGACGGGTGGGCGTGCGAACCGCATCTGGCAGCTCCCGACCTCCTACGCCGACCTCATCGAGAGGCGCAAGGCACTCGAGGCCTGGACTGCCCTGCATGCCGGATTTCTGGGTCGTGCACCCGACCACGTCGCTTCCTGCATCGCCGGCATGCGCATGGGACTTCCGGTATTCGAAGGCTACGATCCTGCGCGTGCCAAGGCGCTCGAGGCTTATTATCGCTATGCGCGCGATAACGATCTCTATCTTACGTACGTAATCATCAATCCGCAGTCTGATCGTTCGAAGAGCGCTTCCGAGCAGGGCGATCCGTTTTTGACGGCTGGCGTCGTCGATCGCAGCGCCGAGGGGATCACGGTCCGTGGGGCAAAAATGCTTGCAACCGGCGGGGTCGTTGCGAACGAGGTCTTCGTCGCCACCCTCCAGCCTTTGCAACAAGGCGAAGAGCGCTATGCCCTCTCCTTTGCCGTTCCGATGAACGCGAAGGGTCTTAAGATGCTGTCCCGCAAATCCTATGAAGCCGCGTCGGGGGCAATCTTCGACAACCCGTTGGCAAGCCGGTACGATGAGAACGACTCTGTACTCTTCTTCGATGACGTGAAAGTACCGTGGGATCGCGTGTTCGTAGATGGCAGCATCGAGATGTGCCAGAAGCAATTTCATGCGACCCCGGCGCACGTCTACCAGAATTACCAGGCAATGATCCGGCTGAAGGTAAAGCTGCAGTTCCTGGTCGGCATCGCCCATCGCATCACAGCGATAAACGGTATTACGCAGTTCCCTCAGGTCCGCGAGATCCTCGGGCAGCTTGCCGCCGAGGCTGCAATGGTCGATGCGTTCGTCAACGCCATGGAGGCCAAGGGCACGCAGGTTGGCCCCTACTATGTGCCCGATCGGCACATGCTCTACTCTGCTCAGGTGCTCACCCAGCAGGTGTACCCCAAAGTCCTGAACTCGCTGCGTGAGTTGGCTGGCGGCGGCATGATCATGCTGCCCTCATCCGTCGCCGATTTCGCCAATCCCGAGATCGCTGCGTTGATCGGAAAGACTCAACAGTCCCCTGCCGCCAGCGCGCGCGATCGGGTGAAATTTTATAAGCTCGCCTGGGACGCGGTCGGCTCAGAATTTGGCTCGCGCCATCAACAATACGAGATGTTCTACGCCGGGGCGACTTTCGTGACCAAGGGGCACTCGTTCCGCACCTATGACTGGCAACAGGCGAAGGGTTTAGTCCAATCCATGCTCGATTCCTACGATCTCGATATCGGGGTCGCGGCCTAGTTTCGACAAAGGAAACGGTTCGTACCCATCAATAAGCGGCACGACGAGTTTTACACGCTTGATGTCGAGCGGTTCTGAGGTCCCAATACCCCGGTGGAACCCAGCAAAAGATCCTCTCCGGTGCGCTCGACCAAGACAGTCAGCGTGGCACACGTAATCCGATTGCTGCTATGAGACAGACCCGACTTAACCCTTGTGGCAGGGGTCCTCCTCCGCAGCGCGCTCCGCGACGGAGCCGGGTCAACTGTTCGGCTGACAGGCCGCGGTCGCGAAGATGCGCGAGGCGAGTTCGGGGCCGCAGGGCTGTGAATTCAGCTGTATTCGCGCCTGCTGTGTTGACTGTTCTGCGCGCTCGCGCCGGCGACCGTGTAACCGACCTTTCGTCAGGCACGTATCGCTTTACCACGGTGAGCGCGACCGGCCTATCCCGCCAAAGCCACGGCAACCAAGGTGCACCGACGTCGCAGCCGTCCTGGTGCATGTCATCCTGCAAAGTCAATGGTGTTCAAAGTTCGGTCGGAAGTTCGCCTGCTCAGCGTTGTGACATCGCGTCGGCTGACCCCAAAAGG
>Ga0075435_100003616_pt1 | contig 10519 bp, 8 predicted proteins | sample RhiMethybrSRZTD4_FD_75302 | JGI IMG/M metagenome (GOLD analysis project Ga0075435, IMG submission 75302) | Populus rhizosphere microbial communities from Tennessee, USA - Rhizosphere MetaG P. TD hybrid SRZTD4 | ecosystem: Host-associated > Plants > Roots > Rhizosphere > Soil | place: USA... | reverse complement strand
GACGAGGACGGCCGCGCCGGAATGGTTTGCGCCGGCGCCGCTTGCGCTGCGGCACGGCCTTCGGCGCTGGCCGCTGCAGTCGGCGCGCTGTCGCGCGAGCACGCGACGGCCGTGAGAGCGAAGAAGCCCGCGACGAAGAGGGATCGGACCATCGATGCCTCCCTCACCTACCACGCGGCGCGGACCGCGAGCTCGACCTGCCGCGGCGGCCGCGCGCTGGTGATCTTGCCGAACGTATTCGACAGCGCGTTGCCCACGCGGCCGCCGCCGAACTGCGCCTGCAGGTTCTGCGTGTTGAACAGGTTGAATGCTTGCGCCAGGAGATCGATCTTCCGCCGGTCGCCGAAGCGCAGCGCCTTGCTGACGCGAACGTCGACAACGCTGATGCGCGAGCTGTCGATGCCGTTTTCGGCGATCGCGCCGAGTGCGTTGGCTTGCCGGTACGCGTTCACCGCCGCGAGATTGAGGTTGCGCGATCCCGAATTCCGCGTCGTGCCGGGCACCAGGTCGGTATTGAACGTGTCGCCGTTCAGGTCGCGCCCCGCCGTCGCCGACCATGGCAGCTGCGAACGGTATGAGTACAGCGCGCCCAGCGTGATGTCCCACGGGAACAGCACTGAGCCGCTCGCGACGATGGCGTGCCGGCGCTCGCCGCTCGAGGGCCCGTCGTCGAGATTCAGATTGAAGACATCCAGGTAGCGGCCCATCGGGTTGTTGTCGTCGCTGTCGGTGAACGTGTACGAGACGAGGAACTGTGAGTTGTGGCTGTAGCGCTTTTCGAGCTTGACGTAGAGCGCCTTGTATTTCAGATCGGCGTCCGGGCGAATCTGATCGATGCGGTTGAACTGCGGCAGCGGCCGCTGCAGCGTCACCGGATCGCGGAAGTTGATGTTGAGCGTCTTGTAGTCGCCTTTCGCGTGGTTGTAGACGAAGTCGACGTGCAGTCCCATGTTGAACGGCAGCGCGCTCGACACTCCGGCCGTAGACTGATCCGCCGCCGGTTGAATCATCTCGTTCGACACCACCGAGATGTTCGGCGCCTGCGACGTCAGGATGAACAGCGTGGGCGGCTGGCCGTTGTACGGATCGGGGTACGGCGGGTTGGTGATGCTGATCGTGAACTGCCTGAAGTTGTTGAACTCCGGAAGCGTGCCGAGCAGACGGATGTGACCGTAGAAGCGGCCGTAGCCTGCGCGCACGACCGTCCTGGCGTTGCTGAAGAGATCCCACGCGATGCCGGTGCGCGGGCCGAAGTTGTCCTTGTCGCCGCGCTGGCTCACGTCCACGTACGGCAGCGGAACCGGAAAGCTGTTGACGTCGAGATCCTCGTTCGCGTTTCCGTAGAGCCGCTCGTAGCGGAGGCCCAGGTTGACCGTGATGTTGGGCCGCAGACGCCAGTCGTCCTGCACGAACCCCACGTAGTACTTCGTCGGGTGTGACGTTGTGTACGGCGTCTGCGCGCTGAAGGTCGCGGCGCCGGTGAGTGCCGCGACCGACGCCGGGTCGTTCGGATCGAAGAATTGATCTCGCGAGAACGAGTAGGTGCCGGAGGAAGGCGAGTTGCCGGCGCCTTCCGAGACGTACGGCATGTAGTTGTACTCGCCGCCGAACTTGACCCCGTGGTTGCCATAGTTCATGGCGTACGTGTCACGGAGCTCCCATCGGCTCTCCGGGCTGATGTAGTCGTAGTTGTTGCCATAGACCAGTGACGGGAAGTTGTAGGTCCGCGTCGAACGATTGACGCGCTCTGCCGGGAACGCGCCGGTCTCCGTCCAGAGCGGCGTGCCGCCCGGGTAGCCGTAGAACGCGGCGTGCGCGTATTGAAAGCGCAGATCGTTCAGTTGCCGCGCGCCTCGCACCCAGGTATGCCCCATGACCACCGATTCGCGCGGCACTTCTTCGTCACGGCCCGACGCGGCGACGCCCCCGCATCCCTGACAGGTCTTCTTGTCGTCTTCGCCGAGGAAGCGCGCGAACAGCGACTGCGAGTTGCTCAGCCGGACATCGCCGCGAACCGAGTACAGGTTCCTCGTGGACGGCAGCGGGAACGTCCCTTCGAGCTTCGAATAGAACTGCGGCTGCCCGGTGCGAACCGTGTAGAACTCCTCGGTGTCGGTGCGTTCGAAGGTGCCGAAGAAGTGGACCTTGTCGCGCACGATCGGGCCGCCGACACTGCCGCCGAATTGATCGCGGCGATAGTCCGGCTTGACCGTCTCGAAGACGCCGCGTGAATTGAGCGCCTTGTTCCGGAAGTATTCGAATGCCGTGCCGCGAAACGCGTTGCCGCCCGACTTGGTCACGGTTTCGACGACGCCGCCGGTCGCGAGGCCGAACTCCGCTTTGTAACCGGCGTTGGTGACCTTGAACTCCTCCACGGCGTCCTCGGGCAGATCCTGCCGCGGCTCGCCGTCCTCGGCCCAGTTGTTGATCATGCCGTCCACCACGTTGCCGGTGCCGTTGAAGGTCATCGAGCCGCCGACGTTGACCGTGGCGAAGAAGGAGCGGGTCGCGTCCACCGTCGTGCCGGGCACGAGGAGCGCCAGCGACAGATACTGCCGCGAGTTCATCGGCAGGCTCTCGATCTGCTGCTGCGTGACCGTGCCCGAAATCTCCGCCTTGGTCGTGTCGACCACCGGCGACTCGCCGCGAACGGTCAGCGTTTCCGCCAGCGCCTGGACCTTCAACGTCACGTCCAGCCGATGGCTGAATCCGATGGTGATGATGATGTCCGAGACTTCCTGCACGCTGAACCCTGTGAGCTCGGCGCGCACGGTATAACGGCCTGGCGCGAGCGCCGGAAACGCGAATCGACCGTCGTTCACGGTCGTCAGCGTGCGGGTGACCCCGCTCTCCTGGTTGCGGACCGTCATCGCGACACCGGGGAGCACGCCGCCCTGCTCGTCGCGCACGGTGCCTTCGATCTGGCCTGCGCTTCCCTGCGCCCTCATCGTCGCAGCTGACATCGAGTACAGGAGCAGCAGGCAACAGAGACGAGCCGATCCACGGATCATCGGGGACCTCCTCTCAAACGGCCTCAGAACGTATGTTCCTGACGGTCACCGTCACGCCAGGGAGCGCGCCGCCGGTGTCGTCGGTAATCAGCCCGCTGAGGCTGGCGCTGGCGATCTGCGCATTGGCGGGCGAGCCCCCGAGCACCCAGCACGCGCACGCAACCAGCAGAGCCCTTCGAACGCTCTGGCGGACCTGGAGAGCAGCCTCGCTCATACACCCTCCCAATCGAAACGGGCCGTTGCCGAGCGGACGCGCGCGACCGTCAGAAGTTCGTCATGCCCGCCTGTTGCTTCACATAACGGACGATCTCGGCGGAGGTCGCGAACCAGACGTTCGGCTTCGACTTGATGTACGTGATGAGATCGTCGAGATACTGGATGCGAGATCGCATGCCGATGAGATGGGGATGCAGCGTGATGAGGTACAGCGTCCCTTCCTCGTACGCGGCATCGAAATCGTCGCGGAATGTCTCGAACACCAATTCCGGCGATGGCAGCGTGGATGGGCCGAATCGGGGAGCGGTGAGCGTCGGCTGATCGTCGAGGAGGCGGCTGACCGGGAGCTCCACGATCCCTGACGGCTGGCCATTGAGGAGGATCTCGTACGGCTCGTCCATGGCCATCATCGTGCTGTCGTAGAGGAACCCGCTTTTCTTCAGAATGCCGATCGTGTGCAGGCTCAGGACGGATGACGGGCCCCGTGCGCCGATTGGCTTCTTCCCGGTGATTTTCGACACGTACTCCGTAGCCCGGCCGAGCAGCTGCTCCTCGGTCGCCGCGTTGTTGATCTCGAGCGGATTCTCGTCGCTCCAGCCGAGGGTCCCGATCTCTAACTGTTTGCGCTTGACGAGCTCGGGCAGCATCCTCGTGTCGACGATTGCCGCGGTAGCCGCCACGAAAAACGTCGCGGGGACGTTCTGACGATCGAGGACCTCGAGCACGCGAGGCAGACCGGCCACGGCGCCAAATTCACCGCCGGTCAGCTGGACGACGGCCGTATCGCCACGGGCGAGATTGTTCGCCGTGTTGCTCAGCGAGAATGTCAGGGCGACCGCGACGCGTGCGCCGTTCGGCCAGCCTCTCGGAGTCAGTTTGCGGCCCGCCGAGACGACGCCCGCAAACTGTTTCAGCTGCGCCTCCGACCACTTGCGTCCCGGCTGGGTGTCGCCGGGCGCCCGTGGCGGCTGCTGCTGCGCGCTCACCGCGATCCCCAGGCTCACGAGACCCGCCGCGATCCTCATCTTCTGGCTCACGCGTCCTCCTTGCCGGGCTACCGCGTCCCCGATTCCTGCTTCACGTAGCGGGCGATGTCCTCGGCAGTCGCGAACCAGACGCCGGGCTTCGACTTCATGTAGAGGACGAGCTCCTCCAGATACTTCATGCGCGAGCGCTGCCCCGAAATGTGCGGGTGCATCGTCAGCATGAAGAGCGTCCCTTCGCGGTACGCGACGTCGAAGTCGTCCTTGAACGTCTTCATGATGAGTCGCGGCGATGGCAGCGACGCGTTCGCGGGGAGGAACGGCGCATCGTCGAGGATCCAGTTCACGGGCAGCTCGACGATCCCTGTGGATCGCCCGTCGATGAGCACGTCGTGCGGCTGGTCCATCGCCTGAAGGCTGCTGTCGTACAGGAGACCGGCCTTCTTGAGCAGCTCCATCGTGTAGACGCTCATCGTCCACGACGGATTCCGGTTGCCGGTCGGACGCTTACCCGAGGATTTCTCGAGTTGATCCATCGCCTGAGAGATCAGCCGCCACTCTTCCTCTGCATCGTTGAGCGCCATCGGGTCTTCGTGAATCCACCCGTGCATGGCCACTTCGTGTCGGCCGCTCTTCTTGATCGCCTCCATCATCGCCGGATGCATGAAGGTCGACGTCGCCGGGATGTAGAACGTCGCCGGCAGGTTGTACCGATCGAGGAACCTGAGGATGCGCGGCACGCCGCTCAACGCGCCGTACTCGCCGTCCGACATCGTCACCGGCGCGTTGTTCCCGCGATTGAGCGCGATGGACTGATTGTCGGGATCGAACGACAGGCACACTGCCACGCGCGCGCCGTTGGGCCAGCTTTTCGGTGTCAGCGTCCGCCCCGCACGCACATGGTGCGCGACCTTATTGAGCTGTTCCTCGGTCCACTGAAGGCCTGGTTGTGGTCCCGCGGGCGGTTGCTGCGCGCGAGCCGGCGTCAGGAGCACCAACGCCATGGCAGCCATGATCACAAGGCGATCGCGCATGACCCTCTCTCCTTCCGGCAATTGCTCTTCGGACCTGGTGGTTTCCCGGCTATGGGTGCGCCGATGTTAAGTCGCCGAATGCCCGATGCGGTAGGGTTTTCCTGAAGGTTTGCGCAAGATCGGCTGGGGTATGATTCGCTGCGATGACGCGGGCGGCACGCATCGCCTTCTCCATCGTGGCCGTCGCCGCGCTCGTGTCCGCGGCCAGCGAATCCCGCCATCTCGACGCGCAACAATCGGGCAGCCGAACATCGGTCGACTGGCCGCTTCACAATCTGGACCTGGCCGGCAGCCGATTCTCTTCGCTCGATCACATCAACACGTCGAACGTCGCTGCCTTGACACCGCGCTGGCTGTTCCAGCACGGAGTCATCGACGGTGTCAGCAACCAGACAACTCCGATCGTCGTCGATGGCGTGATGTACGTCACCGATGCTCGCGGCAGCGTGTACGCAGTCGACGCAGCCACGGGACATCTTCAGTGGACCTACGACGTCACCAAACTGATTGGCGGCGGCGCGAAGGACGGCTACGTCTTCCGCAACCGCGGCGTCTGTTATGCCGACGGCGTGATCTACACGGCTGCCGGGTCATTCCTGTTTGCGCTCGACGCCAGGAGCGGCAGGCCGCTGCAAAGTTTCGGCAAAGAGGGCCAGGCGAGCGTGATCCTCGACGTGATCAAGCCGCGGTATCCCGATGTCACTTCGGCGATCAGCCTCGGCTACTGGTTCACCACGGCGCCGCAGGTGTACAAGGGCGTGCTTTACATCGGCAGCACGCGCAGCGAGAGCCACATTCCCGGCGGACACGTGTTGGCCGTCGACGCGAAGACCGGCAAGGTGCTGTGGCACTTCAACACGATCCCGCAGGACGCGTCCGATCAGGGCTGGGATGTTGCCGGCCCGACATGGGTCGGCGGCGAGCGGAACGGCGGCGGGATCTGGGAAACGCCGTCGATCGATCCCGAGCTCGGTCTGCTGTACGTCGCGGTCGGCAACCCGTTCGGCGACAGCACGAAGCGGATCGGGACCAACCTCTTCACCGACTCGATCATCGCGCTGACGCTGAGCACGGGGACGCTGAAGTGGTACTTTCAGCAGACACATCACGACGTGTGGGACTACGACTCGGGAAACCCGCCGATTCTGTTCGACATGCAGGTCCGCGGTCAGCGCGTGAAGGCGGTCGCCGAAGCGAGCAAGAACGGCTACCTCTACATCCTCAATCGCGAGACCGGTAAGCCGGTTCACCCGATCAAGGAAACGCCGGTTCCGACGGAGACGACGCGACCTGGCGAGCAACCATGGCCGACGCAGCCGATTCCGCACACGGCGCTGGGCCAACCGATGCATCCGGTCACGCCCGTGTTCCCCGAAGACGTCCCGCCGGAGCGGCTCGCGTCGAGAAAACCAGTGCCGGTGTTCACGCCGCCGGGACCAAACCAGATCAGCGCGCCAGGAACCGAGGGCGGTGCGAACTACGGTCCGCTGTCATACAGCCCGCAGACGGGTCTGCTCTACGTCAACGCGATCGATCGTCCGCTCGGCGCAGACCGTCCGGCCAAGGGATTTTTCTCCGCGTTCGATCCCACGAGCGGCGAGCTGGTGTGGCAGCGTCAGTTCGAGGGTTGGGGACAGGCCGGATCGGTTGCGACCGCGGGCGGACTCGTCTTCGTCGGCACCGGGAGCAACATCGCCGGGTACTTCTTTGCCTACGACGCCAAGACCGGCGATCTGCTCTGGAAGTTCAACACCGGCGCCGGCGTGTTCGCGTCGCCGTCGGTGTACATGGTGAACGGAGAACAGTTCGTCGCCGTGGCGTCCGGCGGCGGTGACCGCGGTCGCCGCGGCGGCGACCTGATCCTCAGCTTCGCTCTGCCGAAGCGGTGATCTCAAGGATCGTTGCGAACGATCTTTCCGCCTTTCATCACGAAGCGAACGTTCTCGGTCGCCGCGATATTCGCCAACACGTTGCCGGGGACGGCGACGATGTCAGCTTCCTTGCCGGCTTCGATGGTGCCGGTGAGGCGATCGACGCCGAGCAGCGCCGCCGCCGTCACCGATGTCCGCAGCGCCGCCGCGGCCGAGAGGCCGTGCTCGACCAGCAACGCGAACTCCTCCGCGTTCCGTCCGTGCGGGCTCACGCCGCTGTCGGTGCCGAACGCGATCCTCACGCCGGCGCCGACGGCTCGCTTGAAGGCGGCCGATCGGCCGTCGAGCGCCTGAAGCGCCTTCGCGGTGATTTCAGGCGGGTACTTTCTCGTCGCTTTACGGCCGCCGGCGTACTCGCCGGCCATCAGCGTCGGGACGAGATAGGTCCCGTGCTCCTTCATCATCCGCACCGCTTCGTCGTCGAGAAACGATCCGTGCTCGATCGAGTCGATGCCGGCGCGAATCGCCACCTTCGCGCCGGCGGCGCCGTGCGCGTGAGCGGCAGTCTTGCGCCCGAGGCGGTGCGCTTCCTCGACGAGCGCATCCATCTCCGCCTGCGTCAGCTGCGGCGCACCGACATCGTCTCCGAGCGACAACACGCCGCCGGTCGCACACACTTTGATGACGTCGGCGCCGTACTTGATTTGAAATCGGACGGCGTCGCGAAACTGATCGGGGCCGCTGGCGATGCCGCTCGAGATCCCGGGCTCGGGACCGAAGCGCTCGAACGGAAACCCGTTGTTGTCGCAGTGCCCGCCGCGCGCGCCGAGCGCATGCACCGCGACGAGCATCCGCGGACCGTCGGCCTGTCCGGCAGCAATCGCATTGCGCAGCCCGACGTCGATGTAGTCGCTCGATCCGACGTCGCGTACCGTCGTGAATCCGGCCATCAGCGTCCGCCGCGCGAACCCCGCCGCCCGCAGTGTCGATTCGGCGATCGTCCGGCGGAGTCCGGAGATCGTGTCCGCGGCCCAATCGTCGGACGATTCGTCGGAGAGATGCGTATGCGCGTCGATGAAGCCGGGCATCATCGTCGCGTCACCGAGATCGATCACCTGCGCCCCGGCGGGAATCGCGAGGCGGGCTCCTGCTGCGGTGACGCGGCTCCCTTGAACCAGGACCACCGCGTCAGCCGTGGTCGAATCCGATTTCCCGTCGAACAGGCGGGCCGCCTTGATCGCGATTGTGCGTTGCGCCGCCGGTGCGGGCGACTGCTGGGCGCCGACCATCGTCGTCGCGATGGCCGCAGCGGCCGCGACGGCCGCAAGACAGAACGGTTTCGACACCTCGTCCTCCTCCGATGCTCACGTTGCCTGACAGCGGTTCGCTGTCATTAGAGCACGGCGAGATCGAGTTGGCGCAGGCGTTCCGGATCGCCGATGACGTCGATGGACGCGATCTTTCCGTCTTTGAGCGTGAAGCTCAGGACCCTGAACAGCTGTCCGCGCGGCGCGACGATGACGCCGACGGCGCCGTTGACGAGCGCCGGGCGTGCGGCGACGGCGCCCTGCGACAATACAATCGCCTGACTGGCCCAGTTGCTGGCGCCCTGTACTTCCGCGGGCGCGCCAGCCCGAGCTGATGCCGCGTCGGCGCGGACGACGAGATCCGGATCGAGGACCGCAACCAGCGCGTCGAAGTCGCGGTTGCGCAGCGCCGCAAGGAAGGCGTCGACGACGTCCCGCTGCTGGCGGAGATCGGCGTTCGGACTCGGTGATCCGCCTTGCACTCGCCGGCGCGCGCGGCTTGCGAGCTGCCGCGCGGCATCCGGCGAGCGATCGACGATCGACGCGATCTCGTCGAACGGGACGGCGAACATGTCGTGCAGCACGAAGGCGAGGCGCTCCGCCGGCTCCAGTGTATCGAGCACGACGAGCAGCGCAAGGCCGACTGAATCCGCGAGCAGCGCTTCGCGCTCGGGATCGGCGCCAACCGTGCCGCTCGCGATCGGCTCCGGCACGTCGACGGTCATGGACTCCTCGCGGCGCGACTTCCGCGACCGCAGCATGTCCAGCGACACGCGCGCCACGACCGTCGTCAGCCATCCGCGCAGGTTGTCGACGCCGCTCGCGCCAGAGCGGCTCAGGCGCAGCCAGGTTTCCTGAACGGCGTCATCCGCCTCGCTGAGCGAGCCCAGCATCCGGTAGGCCACGCCGCGAAGATGCCCGCGGCTTTCCTCGAATCGTTCTGCCAGCCACTCATCGTCGGCCATCGTCACATTCTCTCGCGTCGCTTCGTCATACCACTGACGAACGAAACGCACCAAATGTGACTGCCACGAGGAGATGACCATGCACGCACGAATGAAACAGCCCGTGATGATTATTCCAGCCGCCATGCAGGCGATGTATGCCCTGCATGCCTCTGCAGAAAAAGGCGGCGTGCCGGCGAGCACCATCGGCCTGATCGAGCTGCGCGCGAGCCAGATCAACGGCTGCAGCGTCTGTGTCGACATGCACGCACGGCTGCTCAAGAAAGCTGGAGAAACCGACAATCGGTTGTTCGCCGTCGCGGCCTGGCGAGACGCGCCGTACTTCACCGACGCCGAACGCGCCGCGCTGGCGCTCACCGAGGCGGTCACGCGGCTGAGCGACCGCGAGGATCCAGTTCCGGATGAGATCTGGGATGAGGCCGCGCGGCACTACGACGAGGCCGGCCTGTCGGCACTGCTCATTTCGATCGCGACGATCAACGTCTGGAATCGTCTGAACGTCGCGACGAGGCAGGTCGCGGGTCAGATTCCCGCAGGCGCAGCGCAGTCAGTCTGAACTGAGCTATAAGAGTTATGTGGGATTGGCGCGGATGTTGTGTGTAAAATCCCGCAGTGAGTCGAGAGAAGGGCGCTAAACACCACAGCTATTCCTACGTCGACGTGCTCGAGCGAGTGGCGGACGGCGTTCACGTCGACATTGTCGCGCGTAAACCGAAGGGGCGCTCCTCTGGGAAAATGAGCGAGTGGCAACGGCGGCGGGACGAGTCGAGTCGATCAACACCTCCCGTGGAGGGGTCCCGAAAACCGCCGTCTTCGAAGGTCTAGTCACGGAGCATGGACTGGACGGAGATCGGCAGCGAAATCTGCGCGTGCACGGCGGACCGGATCGCGCGATTTCGCTCTACTCGCTCGAGATCATTCGCGCGCTCCAGCGCGAGGGACATCCAATCGGCGTCGGCACGGCGGGAGAGAATCTCACGCTGTCGGGCGTCGATTGGGTCCGTGCCGTCCCCGGCACGGAGATCGAGATTGGCGAGGTCTGTCTGTTGATCACGAAGTACGCGAGTCCGTGCGACACCATCGCCGACTCGTTTCTCGGAGGCGACTTCACGCGTATCTCGCAGAAGCTCCA
>Ga0075435_100003612_pt1 | contig 10522 bp, 6 predicted proteins | sample RhiMethybrSRZTD4_FD_75302 | JGI IMG/M metagenome (GOLD analysis project Ga0075435, IMG submission 75302) | Populus rhizosphere microbial communities from Tennessee, USA - Rhizosphere MetaG P. TD hybrid SRZTD4 | ecosystem: Host-associated > Plants > Roots > Rhizosphere > Soil | place: USA... | reverse complement strand
GCTTCGGCCTCGGCGATCGATCTCACCGTCCCGCAGATCCCCGCGACCGGCGTCTGCCAGTGGGGAAGCTCGATGCAGTTCTCGCTGCACAAGTAGCACGGACAATTCGTCGGTGCACCGTCGCTCGCGCCGCCATGCGATGTCGTCCCTCACCGGTGACTGCGACATGTGGAGCAACAGGAGGCCAGGAGGAACGGGAGACGTAAACCAAAGAAATCTCCCTTCCCTCTTAATCTCCTGTTGCTCCATACGCCGCGGTCACTAGCACGTGACGCCCCGAAGCGAGCCGTTGCAGTCACGAGAGCTGCCGCAGTCACCGGAGTAACATCGAACCGAGAGGGGTGGTGCTGACTCGCCGCCACACGTGTGGCCAATCGGTGGCCCGTCTCAGCGATCTTTGGAGCCGCGCTCGAGCTCTTTGATCGCGGCGTCGCGCTCGGGTGACGGCGGCAGCTTGCGCAGCGCGGCGAGATGCGCGGTCGTCAGCGCGGCTTCCGCGCTGCTCGGGATCTCGGGCGTCACCCCGGTCCCTTCCCAGTCCGTGTTCGTGACGACGTTGATCGGCCGCGTGTAGGGCAGCGACATCGTGAAGCGCTCGTTCAGATCGACGCCGCGGATCCGGTGCGCGCCGCCGCCCGAAGGCTCTCCGACGGTGATCGCGTGCGCGACGTGCTTCAGGTGATAGGCGGCGGCCTCTCCCGCCGAGAACGTGCGACGGCTCGTCAGGATGAACAGCGGCTTACCCGTGTAAAGGGGGCCCTTGACGTCGGCGGTCGACATCTCGGTCGTCGTGTCCCCCTGGCGTGAATAGATGCGCGCCATCAGCGTCGGCTTGTCGAAGAAGAAGCCGGCGAGGTACATCGCTCCGGAGGGATTGCCGCCGCCGTTGGTGCGCAGATCGACGATCAGCGCGCCGGTGTCCTTCAACGTCGTCATCGCGCGATCGAGGTCAGGGGCGATGGCTTCGGCCGGCGGAAATCCGTTCACCCTGACGTAGCCGACGTTTCCCGCGAGCCGCTGCACGCCTTCGACCGCGGCCGGGCGATCCGGCGGTCCGCCTGCCTGGTTGTCGCTCGGTCCGCCGCCCTTCACGACGATGCGCAAGTGGCCGTCGTCGTTCACCGTTCGCACCTCGTGCGTCAGCGTCTCGGCGAACGCCTGCGGGTCGGTCGCCGCTTCGTAGGCGCCATCGGCGAGGCGCCGGCGCAGGTGCTCCGCCATCTTGCGGCCGATGTCGGCGAAGACGTAACCGCGCTCCAACTCGTCGGCGGCGTGCTGCACGACCGTGGTGCGCTCGGCCGCCGTGACCGGTCCGTCCGAGACGGCCCATGCGCCGGCGAGGGCCGCGGTGGCGACGAAAAGGCAGCCGACGAACAGGCGTCGTGACATGGGCAGGCTCCGCGCCCAATCTACGGCAGGCGGTCGCCTGGCCGGAGCGGAAAGTGACGAACCGATCCGCGAGACCAGTTGACAGTCCACATATATGAGATGTAGGCTGCCCACACATGGCGCCCGACAAGCACGACGTCCTTTACGGGACCCTCGGCCTGATGATCCTCAAGACGCTGTCGGCCCTGGGGCCGCTGCACGGCTACCGCATCGCGCGGCGCATCGAGCAGATCAGCGGCGACCAGCTGGCGCTCAACCAGGGGACGCTCTATCCGGCGCTGATCAAGCTCGAGCAGCTCGGGTGGATCGCGTCGAAGTGGGGAGAGTCCGAGAGCGGCCGCCGGGTCAAGGTCTACTCGCTGACGCGTGAGGGACGGAAGCAGCTCGACGAGCAGGAAGCGCAATGGCACCGCGCCACCGGCATCGTCGCGCGCTTCTTCAAGATTTCGGAAGACCTGCCGTGACCCGCCTGCGCCATTACGCGCGACGCCTGCTGGCCTCGCTCCGATCGCGGCGCATGGACGATGACTTCCGCGACGAGATTGCCGGTCATCTCGCCGAGGCGACCGACGAGTTCGTGCGGCGCGGGCTGTCGCCCGAGGAAGCGCGCCTGGCGGCGCTGCGCAGCTTCGGCCGCGTCGCGCAAATCGAAGAGATCCACCGCGACGTGCGCTCGTTCCGCCTGCTCGACGACCTGCGCCAGGATCTGCGGCACACGCGGCGATCGCTGGCGCGCAATCCAGGGTTCACGATCGTCGCGGTCCTGACGCTGACGCTGGGCATCGGCGCCAACTCCACGATCTTCACGCTGCTCGACGCGGTGGTGCTGAAGCCGCTGCCGCTGGCCAACCCGCAGGAACTCGTCACCTTCTACGAAAACAGTCCTGAAGGGACGCCGGATCCGTCCGGCGGCACCGGTCGATACCTGCGATTCAGCTACGGACGCTTCGAGCGTCTGCAGCACGCGCTCGCGCCGCACGGTTTACTGGCCGCCACGACGCGCAGCGCCCGGCTCGTTGCGCGGCTTCCCGGCGAAGCACAGAAGCGCTTCGTGTCGGCGCAGTTCGTCTCGGGCAACTATTTCGCCACGCTCGGCGTGCCGGCGGCGCGCGGGCGCGCGATCACCTCGGCCGATGCCGCCATGGACCGGTCGGCGCCGGTCGCCGTCGTGAGCGACGGGTTCTGGCGGCGATCGCTCGGCGGCTCAGGCGATGCCGTCGGGCAGACGCTGGTCGTCAACGACGTCGGCGTCACGGTGATTGGCGTTGCGCCGCGCGGGTTCTTCGGCCTGTGGAGCGACGCTGAAGCCGACCTGTGGCTGCCGGTGACGCTGCAGCAGCCGATGGCCTACCAGACCAACTCCAGCTCGTACGGCCCCGTCGATCCGAACCGGCCGTGGACGACGCAGGACGTCGCCTGGCTGAACCTGGTCGGGCGCGTGCCGCGGCGCGATCTGGCGGCGGTCCTGCCGCGGCTGCAGGCCGCCAATCGTGACGGGCTCGTCGAGCTGGCCGCGACGATCGCCAGCCAGAAAGACCGGACCTCCATGCTCGCGCACACGCTTGCCGCCGAGCCGCTCGCGCACGGGTTCTCCGGCCTGCGCGCCCGCTTCTCGGACGCACTGTTCGTGCTGACCGGCATGGTCGTGCTCGTGCTGCTCGTGACCTGCGCCAACATCGCGAACCTGCAGCTCGCGCGAGCCGCCGCGCACGCGCGCGACATGAGCATCCGGCTGTCGCTCGGCGCGACGACGGCGCGACTGGTCCGGCAGTGCCTCACCGAAAGTCTTGCGCTCGCGCTGCTCGGCGGCGCCGCCGGCGTGTGGGTGAGCCGGTGGGGCAGCAGCGTCCTGGCGCGCCAGGTGCTCGGCGGATCCGGAGAGCTGCCCATCGTGTTCGCTCCCGATCGCCGCGTCATCGGGTTCGCCGCCGCGATCTCGGTGTGCGCGGCCCTCGTCTTCGGGCTGGCCCCGGCGTTTCGCGCGATCGCCGCGGGACGCCGCGCGACCCTCGGCGGCAACCAGCGTGAACCCTCGGGTGATTCAGCGACGGCGGGCATGCGCTGGCTGGTCATCGCACAGCTGGCGCTGTCGGTGGCGCTGGTGTCTGCCGCGCTGCTGCTGGGCCGCACGCTGATCAACTTCATGCGCATCGATCCGGGATTCGCGCCCGCGGGGCTGGTGACGGTGTCGCTGGATCCGATTCCGAGCGGCTACCCGCGCGATCAGTATCCGGCGCTCGGGGCACGGCTGGTCGACGCCGCGCATGGCGTGCCCGGCGTGACCGCCGCCGCCGCGTCAACCTGCGGCCTGATTGCCGGCTGTTCCTCGTCGGGCGGATACCGAGTGGAAGGGATCGCCGAGCCGGGGCAGACGTTGTATCGCAACTGGGTCACTCCGGAGTACTTCACGACGGCCGGCATCCCGCTGATCGGTGGCAGGGCCTTCACCGACCGCGACACCACCAACAGCCCGCGCGTCGCGGTGATCAACGAGAGCGCGGCCAGGCGCTATTTCCCCGGGCAGAATCCGGTTGGACGGCGTATCGGCTCGTCGCAGCTCGACACCGAGATCGTCGGCCTCGTGCACGACGCGCGCACGCAGTCGCTGCACGATGTGCCGGTCCCGATGGCGTATACGCCGCTGGCGCAGAAGCCGCCGAATCAGCAGCCGTCGCTGACCAACCTCGACGTCCGCGTCGAGATGCCGGCCGCGGCGATGGAGCCGGCGCTGCGCGCCGCGATCCATCGCGCCGAGCCCAATCTTCTCGTCGGGGACGTCACCGCGATGTCGCGGCGGATCGCCCGCGACCTCACGCGCGAGCGCCTCGTCGCCTGGCTGGCGGCCGTGTTCGCGGCGATGACGCTGCTGCTGGCGGCGATCGGCCTCTACGGCGTGCTCTCGTACGGCGTGGCCCGGCGCAGCCGCGAGATCGGCGTGCGCATGGCGCTCGGGGCGCGGCCGGTGGAAGTGATCGGCATGATCGCCGCGGAGAGCGGGCGCCTGGCGATCGCCGGGATGACCGCCGGGCTCCTGGGCACGGCGGTCCTGTCGCGCTCCCTCGCCGGATTGCTGTTCGGGATCGGTCCCCTCGATCCGTCCACCTTCGTGCTCGTGACGGCCGCCTTTGCCGCCGTGACCGTCCTGGCCTCCTGCATCCCGGCACGCCGCGCCACGTCTGTCGATCCGATCGTGGCCTTGCGCTGCGAGTGACGAGCATGACACCCCTGCTGCGCGAGGTGCGCCGCCTGCTGGCCTCCATCCGATCGCGGCGCATGGACGACGACCTGCGCGACGAGATCGCCAGCCACCTCGCCGAGGCGACCGAGGAGTTCGTGCGCCGCGGCATGTCGCCCGAGGAGGCGCGACACGCGGCCCTGCGCAGCTTCGGCCGCGTCGCGCCGATCGAAGAGATCCATCGCGACGTGCGGTCGTTCAGGCTGCTCGCCGATCTCGCCCAGGATCTCCGCTACGCCGTTCGCGCCATCGCCGCGCGCCCCGGCTTTGCCGCGGTCGCCGTCGTCTCGCTCGCGCTCGGCATCGGCGCGAACACCGCGCTCTTCAGCCTGTGGAACGGCGTGCTGCTCTCGTCACTGCCGGGTGTGCAGCAACCGTCCGGGCTGGTGATGCTGACCAATCCGGATTCGTCGGGCAGTTGGACCGGACGCACCGACGGCGTGCGCGACTGGATGACCTACGAAGAGTTCGAGCAGATCCGAGATCACGCCGACGCGTTTTCGGGCGTGATGGCCTCGCAGAGCGGGCAGAGCGACTGGCAGGCCCGCATCGAGGGCGACGGCTGGGAAGAGGTCCGCGGACGGCTGGTGTCGGGCGGCTTTTTTCAGCTGCTCGGCGTCAGTCCGGCGATTGGGCGCCTGTTCACTCCTGACGACGATCACGATGCGGCGCCGTCGATGGTCCTGAGCCACGGCTTCTGGCAGCGGCGGTTCGGCGGGCGTCCCGACGTGCTGGGGCGCACGATCGTGCTCCGCAAGACCGCCTTCACGATCATCGGCGTCGCGGCGCCCGGCTTCGTCGGCGAGACCGCGGGCCAGCAGCCGGACGTCTGGCTGCCGCTGCGGATGCAGCCAATCGCGCTGCCGGGACGCGATCGCCTGCACGACACGCCGCCGGAAAAATCGATGTGGCTGCACGTCTTCGGACGGCTGAAGCCCGGCGTCACGCCGGCGCAGGCCGAGGCCCGCGCCAACGCGATCTTCCAGGCCGGACTCGAATCGTTCTACGGCGCCGCGGCGCAAGGCGAGCGCCGCCGCGAGCTGCTGGATCAGCGCCTCCAGGTGCGCCCCGGCGGCCGCGGCGCATCATCGACACGCCGTGAGTTCTCGCAGTCGTTGACGGCGCTGCTGACCGCGGTCGGCGTGCTGCTGCTGATCGCCTGCGCCAACCTGGCGAATTTGCTGCTGGCGCGGGGCACCGCGCGCCGGCCGGAGATCGCCGTGCGCCTCTCGCTCGGCGCGAGCCGCGGCCGCGTCGTCCGGCAACTGGTGACCGAGAGCCTGGCGCTGGCGGCCATCGGGGCCGGCGCCGCCATCGTGGTGGCGTCATTCCTCCACGACGCGCTCGTGCGGATGATCGCGGAGAGCGACGACCGCTTCCGCCTCGCCTTTGCGCTCGATCCGGTCGTCCTGGCGTTTCTCGTCGCGGCCACCTTCACCGCCACGCTGATCTTCGGCGTGTGGCCGGCATGGCGAGTCACGAGAGGGGACATTGTCGCCAGCCTCAAGGCGCAGGGCCGTGGCGCGGGTGGGGCATCGGGACAGCTGGGCCCGGGTCGCCTGCTGGTTGCGGTGCAGCTCGCGCTGTCGCTGCCGCTGCTCTTCGGCGCCGGCCTGCTCGCGCGGACCGCCTATAACGTGCAGCACGCCCATCTCGGGTTCCCGGCCGAGCGGCTGCTGCTCGTGCGCGTCGATCTCCGCGAGGCCGGCTACGAGCGGGCGAAGGGCACGAGCGTGCTCCGCGATCTGACCGCCGAGATCGCCCGCGTGCCCGGCGTCCGTGCCGCCAGCTACTCGAAGCTCGGCATCTTCACCGGCGGCGAATTCACGAACACGATCACCGTGGACGGATACACGCCGAAGGGGGATGCCGATCGCGAGTCACCCAGCGACGCCGTGGGGCCCGGCTACTTCGCGACGCTCGGCATCCCGATGCGGCTCGGCCGCGACATCCTCGACAGCGATCGTGACGGCTCGCCGCCCGTGTGCGTCGTCAACGACGCGTTCGCGCAGCACTATTTCGCGGGCCGGAACCCTCTCGGGCTGCGCGTCACGATCGCCGCTGAGGATGGTGGCGTGTCCTACCAGGTGGTCGGCGTCGCCGGCAACGGCCGCACGCAGGCGCTGCGCGGCGACATCGAGCCGCGGTTCTTCGTCGCGGCCGCGCAGTCGTCGCCGTCAACCAGCCCGACGTTCCTGATTCGCACGGCGGCCGAGGCGGCGCCGCTCGTCACGACCGTGCGCCGCGCGGTTCAGCGCGTCGACGCCGCGCTGCCGATCATGTCGGCGAGCTCGCTGGTCGAGCGGATGGCGCCGCTGACGGCGCAGGATCGCATCACCGCGCGCCTGGCCGCGGTCTTCGGACTGGTCGCGCTCGCGCTCGCCGCGATCGGGTTGTACGGCGTGCTGTCGTACGCGGTGGCGCGGCGGACGGGGGAGATCGCGATCCGCCTCGCGCTCGGCGCGCAGACCGGCCGCGTGCTGACGATGATCTTTCTCGAGGCGCTCGCGCTCATCGGCGCCGGTCTCGCGGCCGGCACCGGTCTCAGCGTCGCGGCGTCGCGGTTGATCGGCAGCCGCCTCTACGGCGTCGCTCCGCAGGATCCGTCGACGGTCGTGGTGGCGACCGGCGTGCTGCTGCTGGCGGCGGCCACGGCGGCGTTCCTGCCGGCGCGACGGGCCTCGCGGCTCGATCCCATGACGGCGCTGCGCCAGAGTTAGTGGGTCAGCCCGTAGATGAAGTAGTTGACGCCGAACTTGAAGGCTTCGTTGGTGGGATCGACCGCGTACCAGCCCTGCCCCGAGTGCTCCATGTAGTCGCCGATGTCCATGTTGTAGTTGATGACGACCATCAGCCGCTTCGACGGGTCGTTGCCTTCGTGGATGCCGTAGAACTCGCCCATCAGCCCCTGCTCCCCCAGGCGTCCCGGGTACGGCACCTCGAGCGACTTGATCGAGAAGAAGCTGTTGAACACCGGATGTGATCGATCGAGCCGGTCGATCCGCGCCTCCGGCAGCACCTTCCGCATCGCCTGCTCGAACACGTTCCACTCGCGATCGAAATGGAAGTCGTCGACGATGAGAAAGCCGCCCTTGGCGAGGTAGGTGCGCAGCCCCTGCGCTTCGCTGTCGCTCGGATACCAGTAGCCGGGCTCGGACAGGTAGGCGACGGGGAAGTGCAACAGCTCCGGATCGTCCATCCGGAAGATGTTGCTGCCGTCCGGGTGCATGCGCAGCGCGGACACGTCCTTCAGAATCAGCGTGAGATTCTGCTCCATCTCCGGGTAGTCGTAGGACCATCCGGGGTAGTGCGGATACCACAGCCGGACGATCACGACCCGCCCGTCGTAGTCGATCGGGCTCGCGTCGCCCGACATCCAGTTGAAGCGGCGTCCGCGCTGCGCGTCCGCCGGCGTCGAGAGCGCCAGCGCGACGGCCACGGCGAGAACCAGGGCGCGGAGGACGCCGCTCATCGCGTGGAGTATACTCCCGCGCCATTCCGCGTTTCCCTTACTCGAACCATCCGGACTCCGGAGGGACCGATGAACCGATCAAGACCGTGTGCCGTTCTCGCTTGCTGCTTCGTTCTGATGGCCGCGGCTGCGCACGCGCAGGTCGCCCCCGACGCCACCGGTGTCGGACCGTTCGCGACGACGAGCGCTGAATACAAGCTGCCGGCGTCGATCGATCCCGACGTGTCCACCGAGCTCGCGACCGAGTTGTGGGCGCGCGTCTATCGTCCGCTCGACCTGTCGCATGCACCGTATCCGCTGCTGGTGTTCCTGCACGGCAACCATGCGACCTGCGGACGGTTCGAAGGCGCCGGTCCGGGACGCCTCGACGTCAACGTCCAGTACACATTCACCGGCACCTGCCCGCCCGGATACGTCGTGGTGCCGAGTCATGCGGGCTACACCTACCTGGCCGAGCGGCTCGCGTCGTGGGGCTACATCGTCGTCTCGATCAACGCGAATCGCGGCGTGAACGCCGCTCCCGGCGTGGCCGACGATCGCGGGCTCAACCTGCGGCGCGGGCGGCTGGTGCTCAAGCACCTGCAGCGTCTCGGCGAGTGGAACGCGGCCGGCGGCGCGCCGGCGAGCCTTGGCTTCGACGTCCGCGGCACGCTCGATTTCTCGCACCTCGGCATGCTCGGCCACTCGCGCGGCGGCGAAGGCGTGCGCGCCGCTTACAACCTGTATCGCGATCCCGGCAGCCCCTGGCCGGCGCGGATCGGACCGATCGGCTTCGAAGGGATCTTCGAGATCGGGCCGGTCGACGGGCAGACGTCGCGCATCCTGAACGCCGACGGGACGTCGTGGAACGTGCTGCTGCCGATGTGCGACGGCGACGTGTTCAACCTGCAGGGCGTCAAGCCGTTCGATCGCATGATGCTGATCCGCAACGAGACGCCGGCGACGCCGAAGTCGACCTTCACCGTCTGGGGCGCCAATCACAACTTCTACAACACCGAGTGGCAGGTCAGCGACTCGCCGGGATGCCTCGGTCACAAGCGGCTGTTCGATCATCTGCTGGGGTCGCCGGATCAGCGGACCACCGCGATAGCCAGCGTGCTGGCGTTTTTCCGCGGCCACGTCGGCGCGGCGGCCGACCCGGCGCTGGCGACGATCTTCAATCCGCAGTTCGACGTGCCCGCCGCCGTCGCCGACGTGACGCGCGTCGATCGCGGGTACACCGATTCGCCGAGCGCGGCCGTGACCAGGACCTTCGACGACTTCGATCAGCCGACCGGCTTCAACAGCTCGGGGGCGGCGAACACCGCCAGCAACGTCACCGTCGTCCACGGCGGGATCGCCGACCACAGTTCGCAGCAGCGCGTGGCGCAGATCGCGTGGCGGTCGGCCGGCGCGCAGACCTTCTTCCAGAGCAACTGGACGCCTCCCGGGGCCGGGCAGAGCGCGGCGGCCTACAAGACGCTCGAGTTCCGCGTGGCGCGCCAGTGCGGCGACGACGCCTGCAGCAAGACGGATGCGCAGTGGCTGTTTGCGACGAGCTTTTCCGTTCGCCTCGTCGGCGCGGATGGAACGGTCTCGCCGGCGTTTCCCGTCAGCAACTTCCTGACGCTGACCGGACCTGTCGGCGGCCTGGTGACCTTCGTCGGCAGCTCGCCGCACCCGATCCTGCAGACGATCCGCATTCCGCTGGCGGCGTTCGGCAAGGCGGCGTTCCTCAAGCAGCTCCGCGGCGTGCGGTTCACCTTCGACGACACGAAGGCCGACGAGATCTTCATCGGCAACATCCGCCTCTCGGCCGTGTCGGGCGTGACGGCCGCGCCGTCGTTCGCGCTCGGCACGCTCGGCGGCGACGACTCGGCGATCGCCGACACCGCCGCGACCGACGACGTGAGCCAGCTGAAGTCGCTGCGCGAAATCGCGCTCCCCACCGGCGCCACGACGGTGGAGTTCGAGCTGACGAGCAACCGCGGGTTCCTGCCGCAGGGGGAACTGCTCGTGCTCCGCGTCGGCGACCGCGAATTCGCCACCAGCCGCTATCCGGCGAGCGGGGACACCGGCACGGTGATCTTCACGCTGACGCCGGAGGAATTCGCGGCGCTGACCGACAGCGCCGCGATCAGCGTCCAGTACGGCCTCGGCCACGACGACCCGGGCTGGAAGTTCGGCCGCCTCAACAAGGGGCAGCTCGCGAAGTAGCTGGGTGTCGAGAATGCGCCCGTTTTCGCGCGGAGGCGGAGAGATCACGGAGAGACGCAGAAAGGACAGCCACGGATAAACACGGATAAACACGGATCGGATCGCGCCCAGCTCCTTCGCGGCGCATGCGGCGAAGACAGGTGAGAACTGACGGCCGGTGAGAGCTGTTCGTGGTGCCGCGCTTCGCGCGGCAGGAGGAGTCATGATCCGGGAGATACGAACCGCACTCG
>Ga0075435_100003610_pt1 | contig 10524 bp, 7 predicted proteins | sample RhiMethybrSRZTD4_FD_75302 | JGI IMG/M metagenome (GOLD analysis project Ga0075435, IMG submission 75302) | Populus rhizosphere microbial communities from Tennessee, USA - Rhizosphere MetaG P. TD hybrid SRZTD4 | ecosystem: Host-associated > Plants > Roots > Rhizosphere > Soil | place: USA... | reverse complement strand
GTGGCGGCGAGCACGTCGCGGACCGGCCCGCCGGGCTGTGGCATCGCCGCCGCGGCCTCGGCCGAGCGCGACTCGAAGGTGAGCGCCGACACGCATGCGGCGAGTTCCGCCGGGCCCAGCCCGTCCCACAGCCCCCGGCGCAGGCATTCCGCCGCGAGCAGGTCGAGCTCGGTGTAGAGGCAGGCGAGCCGCTTGCCCCCGTCGGTCACCTGGCCGTCTTCGGTGTACCCGAGGCGCGCGAGGACCGCGCAGACCCGCTGGAAGGTCCGGGCGATGACGTGGGACCGGCCCGCGACCGTGGCCTCCAGCCGTTCCACCTCGCGTTGCAGCCGCGCGCGGCGCTCCAGGCGACGGGCGTGCTCCTCCCGGTCCGGGCAGGCGTGGCAAGGGTGGCTGCGGACCCGGCGGCGCAGCGCCGCGATCTGCTCCTGGGCCGCTGCCTGGGGTGCCTTGCTCCGGGACGGCGGCTCCCTGTCCCGGCCGGCCAGCTTGGTCATCATGCTGGCAGCCAGGTCCCTGCGGTGCTTGGGGGAACGAGGGCTGAACCAGTTCGGGATCCGCACCCGGTCGATGGGCTCCACCGGCATCGGGAAGTCGGCCACCGAGAGCCGCCGCACCTGGCGGCCGGCCGTCAGCACCAGCGGCACCGGCGTGGTGTCGGCCCGGCGGCCGGGCGCCCCGATCCCCGGTTCGAGCACCACCGCCATCCCCGCCCGGCGGCCGCCCGGCACCCTGATGATGTCGCCGCGGCGCAACTGGCCGAGCGAGGCGATGGCCGCGGCGCGCTGGCTCGCGGCGCGCCGCCTGGCCGCTTCTCCCTCCAGCTCGGACAGCTCGCGGCGCAGCCGGAAGTACTCGGCGAAGTCCCCCCGGTCGCAGGTCACCGTCAGCTCGTCCAGTTCCCGGCGGCCGCGTTGCGCCGAGCGGGCGACGCCCGCGACCGCCCGGTCGGCCTGGAACTGGGCGAAGGACGACTCCAGGATTGCGATCGCCCGCTCCATCCCGGCCTGCCCGACCAGGTTCACGGCCATGTTGTAGGACGGGCGGAAGCTGGAGTTCAGCGGGTAGGTGCGGGTGCCGGCCAGCCCCGCCAGCGCGGCCGGCTCCACGTCCGGCTGCCAGAGCACCACCGCGTGCCCTTCCACGTCGATGCCGCGGCGGCCGGCCCGCCCGGTGAGCTGGGTGTACTCCCCGGGGGTCAGCGCGGCGTGGTTTTCGCCGTTCCACTTGTCCAGCCGTTCGATGACCACGGTCCTGGCCGGCATGTTGATGCCGAGGGCGAGCGTCTCGGTGGCGTAGACGGCTCGCACCAGGCCGGCCTCGAACAGTTCCTCCACCACCTCCTTGAACGTGGGCAGGAGCCCCGCGTGGTGCGCCGCGATGCCCCGCTGCAGCCCGGTCAGCCACTCGCCGTACCCGAGGACGTCCAGGTCCGCACCGGGCAGGTCGGCGGTACGGCGCTGCGCCACCTCGGTGATGAGTTCCGCTTCCTCCGGGGTGGTGAGCCGCAGGCCCGCGTCCAGGCACTGGCGCACCGCCGCGTCGCACCCGGCCCGGCTGAAGATGAACGTGATGGCGGGCAGCAGCCCGGCCGCGTCGAGCCGCTCGACGATGAGGGGACGGCTCGGTGGCCGGGGCCGGACCTGCCGCGGTCCGCCGCGGACCGGCCGGCCTGGCGCCTTGCGCCGCGCCTGCTCCCCCCGTCGCCACAGCCGCAGGAGGTCCGGGTTGACCTGCGGGGTTTCCCCGTTCACGGACACGAACAGGTCGTAGAGATGGCCGTCGGCCAGGACGTGCTGCCACAGCGGCACCGGCCGGTGCTCGTCCACGATCACCGTCGTGCCGCCGCGTACCTGGGTCAGCCACTCGCCGAACTCCTCGGCGTTGCTCACCGTGGCAGACAGCGCGACCACGCGGACCGACTCGGGCAGGTGAATGATCACCTCTTCCCACACCGCCCCGCGGAACCGGTCGGCCAGGTAGTGCACCTCGTCGAGCACCACGTAGCCCAGCCCGTCCAGGGTGGCCGAGCCACTGTAGAGCATGTTGCGCAGCACCTCGGTGGTCATCACCACGACCGGCGCCTCGCCGTTGATGCTGTTGTCCCCGGTGAGCAGGCCCACCTTGTCAGGCCCGTAGCGGCGCACCAGGTCACCGAACTTCTGGTTGGACAGGGCCTTGATCGGCGTGGTGTAGAAGCACTTGCGCCCCGCAGCCAGGGCCAGGTGCACGGCGAACTCTCCGACCACGGTCTTGCCGGACCCGGTGGGCGCCGCTACCAGGACCCCGTGGCCCTCGTTTAGCGCGCGGCACGCCCGGCGCTGGTAGTCGTCGAAGGTGAAGTCGTACAGCGCCTGGAACTCGATCAGGGCCGGCCCGTCCTGCGCCCGCCTCCGCCGGGACTGGGCATAACGCTCGGCAGGGCTAGTGGACACGCGCTCCAGCCTAGGCGACGCCGCCGCGCCGCCCGGTGCGACACGGGCTCAGGCCCGGTAGTCGGCGTCGACCGAGTCGGAGTCGTCGAGCGGGGACAGGCCCTCCGCGGCGAGCAGCGCCTGCTCACGGCGCGCCCGGCGCCGGTCGTTCAGCCAGACAAACAGTTCGGCCAGTTCGACCAGGATCACGCACGGAACGGCCAGCAAGAGCATCGAGAACGGGTCCGGGCTCGGCGTCGCCGCGCCGGCGAACACGAACACCAGGAAGATCATCACCCGGCGCCACTTGCGGATGAACGCGTGGGTGACCACCCCGGCCATGTTCAGCATCACCAGGATCAGCGGCAACTCGAAGGCGATGCCGAAGATCAGCAGCATCGCCATCGTGTACCCGAAGTAGGTGTCGATGGTGATCAGCGGCGTGACCCCCGTCGGGGTCAGTCCGAGCAGGAATCGCAGGCCACGGCTCATCGCCAGGTACGCGAAGAAGCCGCCGAGGACGAACAGCGGCACCGCGGCGCCCACGAACCCGAACGCCCAGCGCTTTTCCCGCTTGTAGAGGCCCGGCGCGATGAAGGCCCACAGCTGGTAGAACCAGATCGGCGAGGACACGATCAGGCCGACCACGAAGGCGACCTTCAGCTTCACGAAGAACGGGTCGAAGACGCCGGTAACCACCAGCGGGTGCCCAGTCGGGCCGTAGCAGCCCGTCTTGTGCCCGATGGTGATCCGGCAGAACGGGCCGATGATGAAGTTGAAGGCCCGCTCGTACACGAGCCAGCCGACGACCATGCCCGCGATGATGGCGAGGACGGCCTTGATCAGCCGGTTCCGGAGCTCCCGCAGATGGTCGAAGAGCGGCATCCGGCCTTCGGGATCACGCGCCTTTCCGGGACGCGGCAGCCGGGCACCGCGCCCCCGCGTGGGCGCGTCTGTGTCCGGCGGCGTACCCATCTGTCAGCCCGGAGGCGTTAGCTGGGCTGGTTAGTGGCTTGCGTCGGCGGCGCGGCGGTGCCGCTGCCCTGGCCCTCCGGCTGGGATGCGACCTGCTGCTGCAGGGCGTCCATCTGCTGCTTCAGGGATGCCATCTGCTCCTGCGCGGTCGGCTGCCCGGTAACGATCTGCTGCGGCGGCGCGGCTTGCTGCGGCGGCGTGGCCTGCTGCGGCGTGACTTGGGCCTGGGCGGTCTGCTGAGGGTCATCATCATGAAGCTTCTGCGTTTCCTTCTTGAAGATCCTCATGGCCTCGCCCATCGACTTGGCTGCCTTAGGCAGCTTCGCGGAGCCGAAGAGCACAACCAGCACGACTAGCACAATCAGGATGTGCCACGGGCTGTCGAAAAGTCCCATAAGCCTTCTGTCCTTTGGTCGGAGGACGCTGCCCCCCTGCGTCAGCGTTGCCCGTCAGGCACATGGTACGCCCAGACAGGCGCGGGCTCACCCCTGCGCGGGCAGCGGGCCGCCTCCGGGCGGTTCCGCTGGATCTGCAGTGTATGCGGCGAGGGCGGCGCTGGCATCCGCCCGGACGGCCGCCGCGAGCGCGGCCGGCGCGACGACGCGCCCGTCTTCACCCAGGCCCAGGGCCAGCCGGCGGGCCCATGCCGCGTCCGGGGTGCGCAGGGTCACCCGGAGCCGCCCGTCGCCCAGCTCGGTCACGTCCTCGCACGGGTAATACTCGGCCACCCAGCGCCCCTGCGGGGTCAGGTCGAGCACCACCCGCATGTCGTCGGGCGAGGGCCGGAACAGGCCCTGGTCCACGTCCACCGGCTCCGCCTGCCGCGGGACCTCCGCCGCCACCTCGAGCACGTCGATCCGCAGCACCCGGTCCAGCCGGAACACCCGGACCGCCTCCGCCCTCCGGCACCAGCCTTCCAGGTAGGTACGCCCCTCCACGACGAGCAGCCGCATCGGGTCCACATCCCGCTCGGTGGCCTCGTCGCGCCCCGGCACGTAGTAGGACAGGTGCAACCGCCGGCCGCCGTCCAGGGCCTCGCGGACCCGGGCCAGCACGCTGCGCTCGGCGTGCTGGTCGACCTCCACCGCCACCTGGGCGCTGGGCGCGCCGGCCTCCCCCGCCGCCGCCTCAAGCTTGGCGATCGTCCGGCTGAGCGCCGAGCTCCCCCCCAGATCCGGCACCTCGGCCAGCTCGCCGACCTCGGCCAGCATCCGCAGCGCGACCAGGAGCGCGCTCGCCTCGTCGACGCCCAGGCGCAGCGGCCGGTCCACCGGCTCGGCCTGGCTGATCACGATCTCGCCGCCCTCGTAGGACAGGTCGATCGGGCAGTACGGGTCGGGGGTGCGCAACTCCACGCACCAGAGCATGTTCAGGTCGTCGGTGAGCTCCCGCTCGCTGACGCCGAATGCCGCCGCCGTCTCGGCCAGCCCGACCACCTTCCGGCTGATGATGTAGGGCACCAGGGCGAGCAGCCGCTGCAGCCGGTCCGAGCTGGTGCCCGGCCCGCCGTGCTCGGCCGCCTTCGCGGACGTCATGCCAGCGCCCCCTTAAGCCTGGTGATCACCGCGTCGCGCAAGTCGGCTGGTTCGCGGACGACCACGTCGGGGCCGAACGAGGCGAGGTGCTCGGAGAACCAGGCCACCTCGGCGAACGGGAGTTCCACCTCGTCCCAGCCGTCGGTGCCGGTCACCTCCCTGGTGGCCTGGCGGCGGATGCCCAGGCCAGCCCCGGCGCGAACACCGAGCACCGCGGTCCGCGGCGGTACCGGGCGGTCATCCCAGGAGCGCACCAGCTCACGCACATCGGCGTCGGCGGGCACGGTAACAGAGCCCGGCGGCCCGCAGAATTGCACCCGCCCGTCGATCCGGCTCAGCCGGAACGCCCGCACCGCCTGCCGGGCGCGGTCGTGGCCAGCCACGTACCACCGGCCGTGCCGGTTCACCACGCCCCACGGCTCCAGCTCACGCTGCTGCGCCTCGCTGCGGCCCGCCGCGCGGTAGCAGAAGGTGACCGGCCTCCGGTCCCGCACCGCCTCCCACAACGGCGCGAACGCGGCCTCCCCGGCCTGCAGCCTCGGCTCGATGCCGGGCTGGGCGGCCTCTTCGGCCTCCACGCCGGCCGCGCGCAGCTTGAGCAGCGCGCCGGCCGCTGCCCCGGCCAGCTCGGCCCGGTGCCACACCCGCGCCGCGACCGCGAGGACCGCCGCCTCGTCCGGCTCCAGCGTGATATCGGGCAGTACGTAGGCCTGCCGCGGGATCCGGTAGCCGACCTCCTCATCCAGCGTCCCGTTGGTCCCCATATCGAGTGGGATGCCCAGGTCGCGCAGTTCCTCCTTGTCCCGCTCGAACATGCGCTTGAACGCGTCGAAGGAGTCCGGGTATCCGGGCACGGCGGCGCGGATCTGGGTGGCGCTCAGGTAACGCTGGCTGGACAGCAGGCAGACCACCAGGCTGAGCAGCCGCTCGGTCTTCCGCCGTGACATTGCCGCACCTCCCGATGCCGGCCAGGTTACCCTGCCGGGGTGATCCGATGGCGCAACGCGGTAGTGGCGCACGTGCGCCGCGAATGGCCCGGCGCGGTCGAGCTGGAAGTCACCACCGGCGACGGGCCGCTGCGGGCACTCGCCTACCCGGGGCTGACCGGCCGGCCGCAGCCTGGCGATCGAGTTTTGCTTAACGCTACAGCCGTCGAACTCGGGCTCGGCACCGGCGGTTATGCCCTGGTAATCGCCGTGCCGGACCGGCTGCCCGAGGGCCCGCCCGGCCCCGGGCACCTGGTCAAGGCCAGATATACGCCGATGCAGGCATGCGTGGCGGGCGCGGACGAGCAGGGATCACCGCACCACGAGGTGCTCCGCGATGCGGACGACCTGGGCGGGATGCCGGTCGTCGTGGCGGACCTGCACTCGGCCCTGCCGGCCATCCTGGCCGGGCTGCGCGAGGCGGGCCCGAGGGTAGCCGCGTACGTGATGCTGGACGGTGGCGCGCTGCCCGCCTGGTTCTCCCGGTCCGCGGCCGGGCTGCGCGCGGCGGGCTGGCTTGCAGGTACGGTCAGCACCGGTCAGTCGTTCGGCGGCGATCTGGAGACGGTCACGGTGCACACCGGCCTGCTGGCGGCCAGGCACGTGCTGGGCGCGGAGGTCGCCGTGGTGACCCAGGGCCCTGGCAATCTGGGCACCGGCACCCGCTGGGGGTTCTCCGGCGTGGCGTGCGGTGAGGCGGTGAACGCGGCCGCGGCGCTCGGCGGGCGCCCGGTGGCGTCGCTGCGGGTCAGCGAGGCCGACGCCCGAGAGCGGCACCGCGGCGTGTCGCATCACAGCCTCACCGCGTACGGCCGGGTGGCCCTGGCCCGCGCCGACGTGGTGGTGCCGGTGCTCGACGGCGAGTTCGGCGCCCAGGTGGCCGGGCAGGCGCAGCTCTTGGCCGAGCGGCATCACCTGGTCGGCGTGCCGACCGGCGGGCTGCTGGCGGCGCTGGCGGCCTGCCCGGTCCCGCTGTCCACCATGGGCCGCGGCCTGGACGAGGACCGCGCCTACTTCCTTGCCGCGGCCGCGGCGGGACGGCACGCCGCGGCCCTGCTGGGCTAAGCGCGGGCTAACCGGCGCGCGGCACAGGCCCGCCCCGGTCAGCCCGGCGTCGTGCCGAAGGCGCCCAGGATGTCCACGACGAAGACCAGGGTGTCGGTCCCCTTGATGTGCGCCTGCGGGCTGCCGGTCTTGCCGTAGCCGTCAGCCGGCGGGACGACCAGCATCACCCGGCTGCCCACGGTCTGCCCGACCAGGCCCTGGTCCCACCCCTTGATGACCTGGCTGGGGCTGGCGCCGATGGTGAAGCCGAACGGCTGGCTCCGCTTCCAGGACGAGTCGAACTGGTAACCGTTGCGCCAGATCGCGCCGACGTACTGGACCACGACCGTGTTGCCGGGGGCCACCGTCGCGCCGGTCCCCTTGATCAGGACCTTCGTGGTCAGGTTTGCCGGCGGCTTCCCGCTCGGCATCTTGATCGCCGGGGGGGTGCCTGCCGCGCCGGCGGTCACGGTGGGCAGCCCGGAGCCGCCGTTGGACACCTGCTGGCCGGTCGCGGAGGCGTTCCCGGCGAAGTCCTTGATCATGTCCACGACGAACACTAGCGTGTCGGTCCCCTTGATGCCCGCCTGCGCGTCGCCGCTGGTACCGAAGCCTTGCTTGGGGGGGATGACGGCCAGCACCCGGCTGCCCATCTTCTGCCCGATCAGCGCCTTCTCCAGGCCGGGCAGCAGCGTGCCGGCGAACAGCGTGGGCTTGCCACCGGTCTTGAACGTGCTTTGCAGCAGCTTGTGCGACGTGCCGCTCCACAGGTAGATGGCGTAATTGCCAAGAAAGGCGTCGCTGCGGGCGAGCGCCTGGCCGTTGCCGTGCACCAGGGTCTTAACGGTGAGCGCGGCGCCGGCCTTCTGCGCGGGGATGTTCACCGCAGGGGCCTTGCCGAAGCTACCGGACACGGTCACGGCCGTGGTGGCCGAGGAACTGGAGGAGGAACCGCCGCATCCGGCCAGCGCCACGGCGGCCAGCAGGGGAAGAGCGGAAAAGACCGCGATACGTCGCATGGGAAGCAAACCTTGTCGTTGTCGGCTGTGTCGTCTCAGCGGAGCCTCGCGCCAGCCTACCGGCTGAGCGGGCCCGGTCTTGCCGCGGCTGCTTTACCGGTCCGTGGTGAGTTCACATCCCGGCGATGAGCTTCTCCACCCGCTCGTCGGTGGACCGGAACGGGTCCTTGCAGAGCACCGTGCGCTGGGCCTGGTCGTTGAGCTTGAGGTGCACCCAGTCGACGGTGAAGTCGCGGCGCCGTTCCTGGGCGCGGCGGATGAACTCGCCGCGCAGCCGCGCCCGGGTGGTCTGCGGTGGCACCGACTTGGCCTCGAAGATGTCGATATCCCTGGCCGCGCGGGCCACGGCGCCGCGCCGCTGAAGCAGGTAGTACAGCCCGCGCCCGCGGTGCACGTCGTGGTAGGCGAGGTCGAGCTGCGCCACCCGCGCCGACGACAGCGGCAGGTCGTGCTTGGCCCGGTAGCGCTCGATGAGCTGGAACTTGGTCACCCAGTCGATCTCGCGGGCCACGTCGTCGAGGTTGCCGCTTTCCACCGCGTTGAGGGTGCGCTCCCACAGGTCGAGCACCCGCCGCGCGCTCTCGTCGGCCCCGCGCCTGTCGGTGAAGTCGCGGGCCTTGGACAGGTACTCGCGCTGGATGTCCAGCGCGCACGCTTCCTTGCCGTTGGCCAGCCGGACCCGGCGCTGCCCGGTCATGTCGTGGCTGACGTCCCTGATCGCCCTGATCGGGTTCTCCAGGCTGAGGTCGCGCATGACCGTGCCCGCCTCGATCATGCGCAGCACCAGGTCGGTGGCGCCCACCTTGAGCAGCGTGGTGGTCTCGCTCATGTTCGAGTCACCGACGATGACGTGCAGCCGCCGGAACCGCTCGGCGTCGGCGTGTGGCTCGTCGCGGGTGTTGATGATCGGCCGGGACCGGGTCGTGGCCGACGACACGCCCTCCCAGATGTGTTCCGCCCGCTGGCTGACGCAGTACACCGCGCCGCGCGGGGTTTGCAGCACCTTCCCGGCGCCGCAGATGACCTGCCGGGTGACCAGGAACGGGATCAGGATGTCCGCGAGCCGGCCGAATTCCCCGTGCCGTCCCACCAGGTAGTTCTCGTGGCAGCCGTAGGAGTTGCCCGCGGAGTCCGTGTTGTTCTTGAACAGGTAGATGTCTCCGGCGATGCCCTCTTCGCGCAGCCGCCGGTCGGCGTCGACGAGCAGGCCTTCCAGGATCCGCTCCCCGGCCTTGTCGTGGACCACGAGGTCGGAGATGCTGTCGCATTCCGGGGTCGCGTACTCGGGGTGGCTGCCGACGTCAAGATAGAGCCGGGCCCCGTTGCGCAGGAACACGTTGCTGCTGCGGCCCCACGACACGACGCGGCGGAACAGGTACCTGGCCACCTCGTCCGGCGAGAGCTTGCGGCTGCCCCGGAACGTGCACGTGACCCCGTACTCGTTCTCGAGGCCGAAGATGCGTCTGTCCATATGGGAGTCAGTTAATCACGGGCTTCGGGCAGCCTTCGCCGCCACGCGCCCGGGCTACCAATCCACCGCGATGTACTTGCTCTCCAGGAACTCCAGTAGGCCGTCGTGCCCGCCTTCGCGGCCGATCCCGGACTGCTTGACCCCGCCGAACGGCGCGGCCGGGTCGGACACGATGCCGCGGTTGACCCCGACCATTCCGGTCTCCAGGGCCTCCGAGACGCGCAGGGCCCGGCTTAGGTCGGCGGTGTACAGGTAGGAGACCAGGCCGTACTCGGTGTCGTTGGCCCAGCGGATGACGTCAGCCTCGTCGCGGAAGCGCACCACGGGTGCCACCGGTCCGAAGATCTCGGTGCCGAGGATGGGCGCGTCCGGGGGCACGTCGCCGAGCACGGTGGGCAGGTAGAAGAAGCCGCGCCGGTCGGGCGCGCGCCCGCCGGTCACCGCGCGCACGCCGCCCGCGGTGGCCGACTCGACCAGGCTGGCGACCTTGGACCGGGTGTCCTCGTTGACCAGCGGGCCGAGGTCGGTTCCCTCGTCGAGCCCGGGCCCGACCGCGAGCTTGCTCAGCCGGTCCGCGAACCGCGAGGTGAACTCGTCTGCCACGGCCTCGTGCACGTAGAACCGGTTGGCGGCGGTGCAGGCCTCGCCGCCGTTGCGCATCTTGGCCAGGAACGCGCCGTCGAGGGCGGCGTCCAGGTCCGCGTCTTCGAAGATCAGGAATGGGGCGTTGCCGCCCAGTTCCATGGAGCAGTTCGTCACCGTCTGCGCGGCGGTGGCCAGCAGGGCACGGCCGACCTCGGTGGACCCGGTGAAGGAGAGCTTGCGCACCCGCGGGTCGGCCAGCATCGCGCCGACCAGGGGCCCGGCCTTGGCCGTGCACACCACGTTGACCACGCCGTGCGGCACCCCGGCCTCGTGCAGGATCTCCGCGACCGCGAACGCGCACAGCGGGGTTTCCTTGGCCGGTTTGAGCACCACGGTGCAGCCTGCCGCCAGCGCCGGGCCGATCTTGCGGGTGGCCATCGCCGCCGGGAAGTTCCAGGGCGTGACCAGGACGCTCACCCCGACCGGCTGGCGCAG
>Ga0075435_100003609_pt1 | contig 10525 bp, 10 predicted proteins | sample RhiMethybrSRZTD4_FD_75302 | JGI IMG/M metagenome (GOLD analysis project Ga0075435, IMG submission 75302) | Populus rhizosphere microbial communities from Tennessee, USA - Rhizosphere MetaG P. TD hybrid SRZTD4 | ecosystem: Host-associated > Plants > Roots > Rhizosphere > Soil | place: USA... | reverse complement strand
CGAGGACTCTTTTTCTCTGGCTGGTGGGCGACCCCCGACGAAAGCTCGTGGTAGATGACGCTTATAACGACGTAACGACTGCACGGCCCACACATGTAGATCAGTCGTGGCTTGCCTTCCGAGAGTTGGTACTCGTCCTCCAGTCCAGAAGTATCCATCGTAGGTAGGACTCGGCCGTACCGCTACCAGTATATGCCGATGAAAATGTCGCTCGGGGTCAAGTAGGCTCGGTAAAGCTCACGGGAGGGATAATGACGTGCGCCGGCTTCAAAGAACACGGGCGTCAGACGCAACCCGGTGATCGCTTCACGCGCCGCGCGCCGTTCGGGCGCGGCCTCCAGCACGCACAAGAATGTCGCCGGTGACTATCGACTGATGCGGGACGCCATCGCTCTTTCTCTCCACCAATCTGACACGGGTTCGTCAGTGCCTTGGTACCTTGTGGCCACCGTTATCGAGTATTCCCGTTGATTGTCCCACTTCGATTAAATGTCCGTCCGGGTCTCGAATATAACAGCGAATTTCTTGCCCATGATCCTTTGGCTCAGTCATAAAGTCGGCCCCGCGCTCTTTCCATTCTTTGTACATCGTCCAGACGTCCGCAACGCGAATATTTAAGCCGCTCGTCAGGACATGCGCGCTCTGAGGCGGCGCGACGATCACGTCCGGCTTATCGTCGGTTGGACCTCCGCCAGAGTTGATCACGATCCAACTGTTGCCGAGTCTTACCACCGCCGGGTTCCGCTGACGAATAACCTTACCGCCCAGCACATTGCTGTAAAAATCGCGCGAGCGATCCTGGTCGGCTACGACGATTAGATGCGTCAGGATGAAACCGTCGGGGGGCGCGGGAAAGCCCTTCGCATCCAATTGAGCCGGAATAAATTTCTCAGTTGTCTCCGTTTTATTTCGCTTGGTTGACCTAAACATTAGTTTTCCCCTCGTTACTACTTAGACGATATATAGTTGATCGAAGCCCGCATGAAATTCGCTTCGCACCTCGAAAATTCTCCATCGGGTGTTTCGGCCCGATTTCAGGAGGTACGGATTAATAACGGCCCCAAAACAGCGCCTTGGATTGTCGTCGAAGTTTTGTACTCTCAATCAAGCCTTCGCTTGGCTAAGCGAGCTGCTCTGCGCTTCGCGGAGGACCAAAGCGAAGTCTCCTCCACTCCGAATGTTTTCCAAGAACAAAGCAGCGGTCAGAAATGAAGGAGCACGTTCAGTTCTCAAATTCAAACGAGAACGGTTTCAGGAATTCTAGCCAGGAGATTTTCTCTCTTCTTTCCGGATTCTGTCGAAAAGCCTGTGAGTGCAGTTTGGCTGTCCGATTTTCGGTCGGAGTTTAGAAAAAGCTGTCAACGACTCGGAGAAATTGCCTACAGAGGAAAGTCCATAGAAAGAGAAAAATACGATTTGGGCATGACACAGGCACCCGCGCGGATCGTTTTTCTTGATGATAGCGAGGATCTCCGGCAGTTGATGCAGATTCTTCTCAAATCCACGTTAGGAGTCGAATGCAGTTGTTTCGGCAGCCTCAGGGAATTTGAGCGCCACTCGGACGAAGTGCTCCATGCAAGAGTCGCTATTCTTGACATCAACTTGGGACCCGAAGCTCCTGACGGAGTTGACGCGTTCAATTGGTTAATGGACCACGGGTTTTCAGGAAAGATTGTGTTTTTCACCGGGCATGCCCGCAGTAATCCTCAAGTTGTGAGGGCCCAAGGGAAAGGAGCCGAAATTCTGGAAAAACCTCTTCGCCCGGACAAACTGATTTCCACAGTCACACGTTACCTCGAGGCTGCATGAACCCAGCACTTCACTTCTACAACGTGCGCCTGTCAGAACGGGAAGCGTGGCTTGGCACAATGATAGCGGCATCTTTCAATGCTCTCGGGATGCTGCTTGAAGTGGCTTTACTCCAGAAAATTCCTGGGGTTTCTGCAAGACCGGCAGTTCTATCGGGGCTTGTGGGTTTAATGCTCTTGATGGTTCTCTTCTCCCGGAGGAACACACCGTCGGTCGAATGGGCGTCCGTTCTTTATATGGTCAACACTGGATCGGTCGTCACAGCACTCCTGTTAACCAATCTGCAATTTGCAGCATCGGATTTAAATTGGGAGCCGTTTCAGGCGAGTAAACTCGGCTGTTTAATCGCAGCGATGGTGGCGCCGGGATTTTGGGTTGGTTTGTTGAGCATCCTGGCGCACTGCCTGGGTGCGCTGGTGCAATTTGAGTTCTTCCTTGCAGCTGAAATGAAAACAAATATAGCTGCTGCCGAGCCGTGGCCGATTATAGCCTTTGGTTTGGCCGGCATACTTGCTCTCGTTTATCGTTTCCGTCGCGTTCTGCTCGAACAGGAAGTCGCTCGGATTCAGGCGCAAAATTTTGCAATCAAGCGCCTGGCCAACGCTTTTCTGAATATTCGAGACCTCATGAATACGCCGCTCCAGGTGATCGAATTTGCCGTGGACGAGTTACGCAATTCGAACGAATTGCACAAAACAACTCTCGATCGTATCGAACGATCAGTACAAATTCTTACGGAGATCAATTCTCTGTTGGTCCAACACGAAAAGGAAATTGAGTGGCAGTCGAAATAATCCTGCGATCGGAAAATTTCGGGACCGCGACGGCCACTTTCCGTCACATTGGGTGATGCCGTTCGCTGCTCTCCCTCACACGCGCGGATAGACTAAGCCAGGCCAGTCCGAGAATGACTCCAGCTGCCACGTCTGTCAGGTAGTGGACGCCAAGATAAATACGACTCAACGCGACACTCGCAATGAGGGCGACAGCTGCGGACCATATGAGTGCCTGACAAATCATTCTCTGAGTGAAGGAGCAAATAAGGATTGCGAGGAACCCGTACAGGACGGTTGCCGAAGCTGTGTGACCGCTGGGAAAACTGTAGGTCGCTAATTGAAGAAGAGGATGCGGCACAACCGGCCGCGGTCGCTGAAAAAGGTATTTGATGGCTTCGACCGACAACATACAGGCAGGTACGCTCCATACCAGCCGTCTTAACCAATAATTCCAGTGACGGAACGCCAGGACTATTCCAAGAACGGCTGCAAAGAGCGAAACCAACCAGGTTGCTCCCAGGTTTGTCCATACCAGCATCACTGCCGTGCGCGTTGGTGTGATCGAGCGCTGGATCCAGAATCCCGTGACTTCATCAATTGACTTCAGTGCGTTTAGTTCGACTGTAATCGTGATGAAGACCAACAATAAAAATAAAAAAATGGAAGGTAGAACCGCCGCTCTTTGTTCTGCCGGTCGTACCGCGATATCGCATCTCCGAAGCAGCATCGTGATGCGAATACTCGCAATCGATCATCCAAAAGACACGAGGTCGGCTATTCTCCGACATTCTAAGCAGCCCGTTTCAACAAGCTGTCGAGTTGCTGGCGATCGAGAGTCTCACGCTCGATCAGCGCATGCGCCACACGGTCCATAGCATCTTTGTTTTGTGACAGAATCGCGCGCGCGCGATTCTGTAAATCTTCAACAATTTGTCGAACCTCCTCGTCGATTTGTTTAGCGGTTTCCTCGCTGTAATCCCGTTCCATTTCGACCGTACGTAGAAACGGCGCGGCGACTTCACGGCCATACGTGAGCGCGCCCAGGCGGCGGCTCATTCCAAATCGTGTGACCATTTGACGAGCGAGTTCGGACGCTTTCTTTAAATCATCGGCGGCGCCGGTAGACAGCACGCCATTAAACGCCAGTTCTTCTGCAGCACGTCCCGCGAGCATGATCACGATCTGATCTTTTATTTCAGGTTCGGTCATCAGGTATTTCTCTTCGGTCGGCAACTGGAGCGTATGGCCGAGAGCACTGATGCCGCGAGGAATGATTGAAGCGCGGTGAACCGGCGGCGCATGCTCGACAGTAAGGCCGGCGATTGCATGGCCCGCCTCATGGTAAGCCACTCGTGCTTTTTCCTCGGCGTTCATAACACGCCGTTTCTTCTCGAGACCGAGCAAGACTCGGTCGATAGCTTCCTCGAGGTCCTGCATTTCAACAGCATCCCTACCCCGCCGAACCGCCAGCAAGGCTGCTTCGTTCACAATATTTGCGAGATCCGCGCCGACCATTCCGGGGGTGCGCGCGGCGATGACTTTCAGGTCCGCCTTGTCGCTAAGTTTGATCCGGCGCGCATGCAGTTCCAGAATTTGTCTGCGTCCTTCCAGATCGGGTTGCGCCACCGCGATTTGCCTGTCAAAGCGTCCGCGGCGGAGAAGAGCGGGATCGAGGACTTCAGGCGCATTCGTAGCGGCCATGATGATGACGCCCTTCGAACTGTCGAAGCCATCCATCTCCGAGAGAAGCTGATTCAAGGTTTGTTCACGTTCTTCGTTAGCGAAAAAGCCGGCTCTGCCTACGGTCCGCGTTCTGCCAATAGCATCCAGTTCATCGATAAAAATGATGCATGGAGCGCGCATTTTCGCCTGCTCGAACAGATCTCGCACGCGAGCCGCGCCGACGCCGACAAACATTTCTACAAATCCGGAACCGGAGATCGAAAAGAACGGTACAGCTGCCTCGCCGCTAACAGCGCGCGCCAATAGTGTCTTCCCGGTTCCCGGTGCTCCGACCAGAAGCACGCCTTTCGGAATTTGACCGCCGAGTCGCTGATACTTGGCCGGCTGTTTGAGAAAATCGACAATTTCGAGAAGCTCGGCTTTGGCCTCTTCAACATCAGCTACGTCCGCGAATGTGATCCGGTCAGGAGTGGGTTCGACTTGCACCTTGGCTCCGCTTCGGCCGAATGTGAGTGGGCTGCCGCGTCCTGTCATCCGGCGCATGCCGTAACCGTAGATCATTGCGAAAAACAGAATCGGTAAGACCCACGGCAGAAGCAGCGCCCACCAGCTTTGCGATTGCATCCGGCCATACATCCGGACGTTTTGCTTCTGCATTTCGTCAATGAGAGCCCGATCATCAACTCCCGGCAAGCGGCCGGTTGAAATCGCCTGAGGTTCTTCTGGCTTTTTGACTCCAGATTTGAACTTACCCACGTACTTCAGATCGCCGATCTGCGCTTCGTCAATATGGCCGGCCCGAACCTCACTGACGAACTCGTTATAAGAAACGTCCACAGCGGTATTTCCGCCGATTGACTGAAATATGAAGAACAAACCAAAGATGACGAAGACGTAAAGAAGCGAGAACAATCGGCCTTTGCTTTGCGCTGTCATCGGTCATCGTCCGCGTTTAAAAAATTGAACCGCTCGCTCGTGTTGCTCCGCTGCTGCGCGAGTTTTGAACGTTCCGAGATTTCGGCGCTTGCCTGTTTTCGGATCTTTTTTCCTCGAGTAGAGCCTGTATTCGCCGGAATTAAGCTTCCTGATCATTTCCCCTTCACTTCTTTCCCTTCTGTAAGAGGTCCAGGAAATCGTTGAGCGTACCGGGCACGTCCTGATTTTTCGGGTTTTGGGGTTGCCCCTCGGCGGGCTGTTGTGATTTTCCGCGCAGAATCTGTTCGAAAATCCCCTTACTCAGTCCTGCTGGATTCTCGATGCCGGGGACCAGGTTCTGCAGTTTCATTTGCGCAACCTTTTGGAGATCCGGTGCAAACTGTGGGTTCTGAAATGTGCCCGTGACAATCACAGGGACAACTAACTCACCATCTTTGTTAGCCAGGGCTGTGTTCAAGAAGCCGCCGATACCGGTGCCTCCGACGATCTGGCTGTATTCCCGTGACAGCACAGCAGTGAGATGCAGGTTGAGTTTCTGTTGAGCTAAGTCTATTGCGCCGTTGGCTGCGATGCTCCCCGCATCGATGATTGCCTTCAAGTTGTTGGTCCGTGCCACACCATCGCGAATATCGAAATCGCCCGTCATATGGATCAATTGTGTGAAAGGTTCGACAGCGCGCGCCGTTTGTTGAAACTGCGCGATGGTTGCCAGTTGATGCAACAGATCGACGTTGGCAATCTTGCCGTCTTTGAGGCCGAGCGAGACCTTCCCATTTAGCGACGGCAAGATGCTGCGCGCACCAGCAGCGGTAGTGAAGTGTGTATCCGCATTTGCCGACAGGATGCCGTAAAGGGTCTGCTTCACCGGTGAAATAGATGACAGAAGCTGGTTGGCGTCGACGCCTTGCAGTCTATTGTCAACGGTGTAGGTCGCCGGCGTTGTTCGGGTGTTTACAACGACGGTTCCTGCCTGCTCTCCGTTATAGAGATTCGATGTCAACGGCTTTAGCGTTATGACACCATGGTCGAGCGTTACGCTAGAACGTACATTGGTTAAAGTGAGCTCGTCGTAAACGACCGTATCTGCGCTCAGTGATCCCGTTCCAGTCGAACGGCTCAACAACGTGTCTTGAGCTGCTGGTTTCGCCGGCGGCACTTTCGTACGTTGGCCGTCGGAGTTCGCTTGACGTGCTTTGAAAAGCTGCTCCCACTCGGCCACATTGATGTGGTTCGCGGAAAGAGCAAATTGCAATTTCGGCGCGCCGAAGTCGTTAACCACCAGATTGCCGTGGGCCGTCGTTGAACCCAGGGATAAATCCACGTTGTCCAAATTCATTCCGTTTCCACTGAATCGCAGGTCGGCCGTACGCAAGGCGAGCGGCTTAGACATCGATGGGACATTAAGTGATGCATTGCGGATTGCTCCGCTTCCGTTGAAAGTTAATTGGTCCGTTTGTTTGATCGGTCCGGTCACCGCTACATTCAGCTTGATTAGACCGGATCCATTTACTCCTTCGACCGCCGAAATTCCGTAGGCATGCGCTATCCGCAATAGCTCCTGGAGTTCTGCGTCCGGCGTGTTCAGCTTTGCATCGATTTTGGGAACATCAGAACTGTATCCGGACAACGTGAATTGCACGGCAGCACTGGTGTGCCCGGTTTTGGCGGTGAATTCATTCGATCGAATGGCATCGGGTGACAGTGCCAAATCGATTGCATCCATCTGAACCGGTTCCCGCACGTCTCCGCCACTGATGCGGACGTTGCGAGCTGAGACTTGTCCGTTCAAGACGGGCTTCGTGACGGCGCCCTGCGCGTGCACGTTCAAGTTCAAACTGCCACTGACATTGCTCTCTGCATTGAACACAGTGCCGAATGCGGCAGCCAGGCGTGCGGCTTCCGCGATCTGAGCCTTGGAGGCCTGCACCGTTACATCGACTTGCATCGGCTCAGGCTGGGCATCCATAGTCCCATGGAAGGAGACGGGCGTCTCACCAAGGTTCACATTCGCTTTGTCGACTACGAACTTTGATTCATTCAGATTTCCGCTGATTTGGTAATCAATTCCGATCGGATATCCGATATCGACTCCGCGGATGCGGGGATTGCGAATATCGAATTTGCCTGTAGACGCCATCGCGCCGTCGCTGTTTTTCATATCTGCATTGCCGGTCAGGACAGCATCGGAATTGGCGAGAGCTTCGAGATTCAAAAACTCTTGTAGGCCTGTGAGAGAAACGCCAGTCAGTTTCAATCTGCCGTCGAATGGTGTTCGCGCAATGGCATTGTCTGCCACCGGTCCGAATTTACCCTGCCACGCAAACAGCTGCTCGCCGGAACCTGGCAGATGAGCACGCACATCCAGATTAGAAGACTTCCCAGGAGCGAAATCGGAAATCGCGAGGTCGATGTGATCGTATACGGCACGCGGCTTCCGTTGTTGCCGGTCCGTAATAGCAACTTGCCCGTTGTACATCTTGAGCTGATCCAATGAAAATCCGCGGGCCTTTTCTGGCTCATTACGATGAGCCAGGCTGGAGAAATTCCACACGCCGTGTTCATTGCGAACCAACTCCACCACAGGATTGTCGAATTGCAGGCTTTTGATCTGCGCTTCGCGGCGCAACAATGGGAGCAAGTGTGGACGCACGAATAGTGTTTTGATTTGCGCGAATGGTCTGTTGGTCCCGAACTGCGGGTCATCTGCAATGACTGCGTTTTCTACGCGAAACGCCAGCGGAATCAGGCTGAGTTTCATCGGACCGAGGGAAACATCGCGGCCAAGTTCCTCCCGCAGTTTCGTCTCGATCTGCGGCCGATATCGATTGACGTCAATAAATGCAGGAGCAGCAAGCGCCACGATAATTAGCAGAATCACAAAGATTCCGAACCCAATAATGAGCTTGCTGCGCATAAACCCCTCCAGCGGTGCAAATTTGTTCCAATATAAAAATAGACGGTGGGTTTTGCTGGTTCGTCATGGCGGCCGGCTGGATATTCGACCTCTGACACCGGCTCCCGGGCGTTTTTGTCTGATTGACGTGCCGGCTCTCCAGATGATGAAAGCGGCCTTGAAGCCCTAAGATCCTCGGAACACAGCCCTGACTGATTTAATTACCTGGGGACCGGATATTGCACTCAAGAATTTGTTGAGCGCGTGAGTCGGGATGTAAAAAATGGGTCGCGCACTTGAAAACAACACAATCCTGATCGTCGATGATGATGTGGATACTTGTGAACTATTAAGAGCAGTATTCGAGCATGCAGGTGCCTGCGTTCTGACGGTTCACTCTATTGACGCTGCACTTACTACCTTTCGGCTGTCTCCTCCTCACGCAGTCGTCGCGGATATCCGTTTGGCCGATTCAGATGCCTACGCGTTGATCAAAGCGATTCGCAGCATCAATGTGGAATACAAGGGTTTCACTCCAGTCGTCGCGATAACAGGTTACGCATCGCCGGAAGAGCAAAAGCGGGCAAAGTCGGCTGGGTTTAGTGGGTATTTTACGAAGCCGTTTGATCCTGCCGATATTGTCGATGCGATGACGAGCGTGCTCACGAGGCGGACGGATTTCGCGGCCTAGACGTTTGCCGGCCTATGGGTAATCTTCCCAACGAGATTTTCACGGTCCCAGATTGGACGCAGCTCGTCCGTGTAAGCGCTCGACTCTTGATTGCCGCGCTTCTTGGCGGGTGCATTGGCTTCGAACGGCAGCGCGAGCACAAAGCCGCCGGACTGAGGACACATATTCTCGTTGCAATGGGCGCCGCATTATTTGCGATCGCCCCACTGGAATCCGGTATGACGATTTCGGATGCGAGCCGGGTATTCCAGGGAATTGCTACCGGCATTGGATTTATAGGGGCTGGCACGATTCTCAAACTAACCGACCAACAGGAAATCAAAGGTCTGACCACCGCTGCCGGTTTGTGGCTGACCGCCGCGGTCGGTATGGCAGTCGGTTCCGGACTGGTATGGATTCCGGTTGTCGCCACGTTGCTGGCCTTTATAATTCTTTCCGTACTCGCGCCCGCGGAGCCGCGGTAGCATTGTTATAAGAGATTTTTTGGCAGGTACCTCATGTCGCATATCAGTATCCCGCCAAACATGTGGCAGGATTTTCTTCAGACTTTCAGCGAACATCACACAGGCCGGCCGGTCCAGATCGAAACTCACGACACCGAGACCGATGAGGCTGTGGTTTCACAGGTCTCCGCCTTGCACTCAGTAGACTTGGACCTCGAGGACGAGAAAAATCCGCGTATCAATGTGATCGTTCTTTACGACACTAAAGAGATAAAGCACATCCTTTTCAGACCGTCGCAGCTGGTGTTGCGTATTTCGGAACAGGACGGAAACGACTCCATTCGGATTCGGTCTTTAAATACCGACACAACCATCCAAATGCGTGGCGCGAAAAAGGTGGATATGCGCGGTATGCTCAAGACCTTGAATGCGCTTGATATCGTCCGGCCCGGAGCAGCCTGAAATTCGAATTGAGGGACGGAGGCCGAAGGTAGACCCGGCCCGCTCATATCTGGCAGCCAACTTGCACACCCAAACCAAGGGACACCTCTGAAAAAATTTCGTTTCGGGAGCTGATCATGTTCCAACCAACGGTCTATAAGCCGAAGCAATTCAACCTGAGTGGGTTGCAAGGTATTTCAGATAAGACGCTCGAAATGCATTTCAAGTTGTATGACGGTTACGTGAAAAGCGTGAACCAGCTCAATGAAAAGATCGCGGAGATATTGAAAGACGGGAAAGTCGATCAGGACGAGTTTCCCGATTATTCGGAGCTGATTCGACGGCTTGGCTTCGAATACAACGGCATGGTTCTTCACGAATACTATTTCCAAAATCTGCAAAGGCAAGGCGCCGGTAAGCCGGCTTCGGAGTCGAACTTAATTCGGGCGGCAGAAACGAGTTTCGGCAGCTACGATCTTTGGAAGACCGACTTTGTTGGTGTTGGAAAGATGAGAGGCGTGGGCTGGGCAATTTGCTACCAGGATCCAAACATGGGAACAATCTCGAATCACTGGATCACGCTACACGAAGTCGGAAATGTCTCGGGCTTCATTCCCATTCTCGTTTTGGATGTTTGGGAACACGCTTTCATTCTCGACTACGCGCCCGCCGATCGTCCGAAGTACATCGAGGCATTCTTCTCCAACATCAATTGGGAGGCAGTTGAAAGCCGTGTTCGCGGGGAGATCATATCGCCCTCTGCCGCGGCGTAGTGTATGCAGTGCTGGATGCAAGTCCAATTTCGAACTTCGAATTTCGAATCGGTTCCCCTGATGTGGATTTGTCCAATCGT
>Ga0075435_100003607_pt1 | contig 10527 bp, 8 predicted proteins | sample RhiMethybrSRZTD4_FD_75302 | JGI IMG/M metagenome (GOLD analysis project Ga0075435, IMG submission 75302) | Populus rhizosphere microbial communities from Tennessee, USA - Rhizosphere MetaG P. TD hybrid SRZTD4 | ecosystem: Host-associated > Plants > Roots > Rhizosphere > Soil | place: USA... | reverse complement strand
CCCACCTGGCCGCTCTCCACAAGGACAACAGAAAGGCCGCGGCGGGCAAGTTCATACGCTGACGACAGCCCGACTACGCCGCCGCCAACGACAACCGCGTCACAGCGCTGCGGGAGGCCGACGGGGCGGGCCGCCGGTCCGGGCCGAGCGCTGGTCATGTCCTGGGTTAAGAAGCAGGCCGGCCGCGTTAGTGACCGGATGGGCGCTCTGGCCCCGGCATCTCGGGAGGGTGCCAGTTCTCGCCAACCGTGGCGGAGCCTGCCAGCCACGGGCCGAGTTCGGGCTGTGGGAACTTCGCGTGGCGGCGCTTGAGCCAGACGCCGTAGGAGTTGCCCTCGCGAAGGTGCGTGATCAGCACCTTCCGCGCGTACTCGTCCTCCCGGCCCTCGGGGATCTCAAAATGGATCTTCAGAAAGGCGTTGGTGTACCGGTCGAAGACCGCGGGGACGCCATCCTCGTACATCAGGTAGACATCCTCCAGCCAGTTGAGGTCCTCGCCCGGGGTCGCCGCGATGAGGTCAACGTCGTCCACCAGGGACCGGTCGAACTGATAGGGGAAGGTCCGCCCGGTCAGTTCCTCGGTGTCGATGCCGATCTTCACCGACAGGTGCGGCGCCGCCCGGGTCTCGCCACCGGCCGACCCGGAGAAAGGTTCCTCAGCCATTGCCCGGACCGCCCGTGCCCTCGTTCAGTATCTGCTTTTCCAAGAGTGCCTTGATCTCGGCCAGCGTGCGCTCCTCGGTCTGCCCGGGGATGTAATTTGTGCCGGCCAGCGGAACCTTCGCCATCGCGGACGCCTCCATGGTCAGCGCGCAGAGGTCCTCGGGCTCGAGGCTGTGCACATCGGTTTTGCCGCAGGCCCGCGCGAACATTTGCGCCTCGATGGTCAGCGTGTGCAGGAAGTTGTAGACGCGCTCGGCCGCCTCGTCGACCTCGAGTCGCTTGCGCAGTTCGGGGTCCTGAGTGGTGATGCCGACCGGGCACCGCCCGGTGTGACAGTGGTAACACTGCCCGGCCGGGACGCCGACGGTGCCCTCGTAGTCGGTGACCCCTGGGATGTCCTTGTTGCAGTTGAGCGCCATCAGCGCGGAGTGCCCGATGGCCACCGCTTTCGCGCCGAGCGCCAGGCACTTGGCGACGTCGGCGCCGTTGCGGATGCCGCCGGCCACCACCAGGTCGATCTCATCTACCAGGCCCACGTCCTCCAGCGCCCGGCGTGCCTCCGGAATGGCCGCCATCAGCGGGATGCCGGTCTCCTCCGCGGCGATGTGCGGTCCCGCGCCGGTGCCGCCCTCAGCGCCGTCCAGGTAGATGGTGTCCGGGCCGCATTTGGCAGCCATCCGGACGTCGTCGTACACGCGAGCGGCGCCCAGCTTGAGCTGGATCGGCACCTGGTAGTCGGTCGCCTCGCGGATTTCCTGGATCTTCAGCGACAGGTCGTCTGGCCCGAGCCAGTCCGGGTGGCGCGCCGGGCTCCGCTGGTCGATGCCGGCTGGCAGCGAGCGCATCTCGGCGACCTGCTCGGTGACCTTCTGCCCCATCAGGTGACCGCCGAGGCCAACCTTGCAGCCCTGCCCGATGAAGAACTCCACCCCGTCGGCGAGCATCAGGTGATGCGGGTTGAACCCGTAGCGGCTCTGGATGATCTGGTAGAACCACTTGGTGGACAGGTCGCGCTCGGGCGGGATCATGCCGCCCTCGCCGGAACAGGTCGCGGTGCCGGCCATGGAGGCGCCCTTGGCCAGCGCCATCTTTGCTTCCAGGGACAGCGCCCCGAAGCTCATCCCGGTGATGTAGACCGGGATGTCCAGTTCCAGTGGCCGCTTCGCGAACCGCGCGCCGAGCACCGTCTTGGTCGCGCACTTCTCGCGGTAACCCTCGATGACGAACCTTGTCAGCGTGCCGGGCAGGAACATCAGCTCGTCCCAGTGCGGGATCCGCTTGAACATGGAGAACCCGCGCATCCGGTACCGGCCGAGCTCTGACTTCACATGGATGTCGTTGATCACCTCGGGCGTGAAGATGCTGCTGCGCCCCAGGACAGCGCGCCTGCCGTCGTCGGCTGTGCTCATTCGGTGTTCGCTCCCAGTGCTTGCCGGTGGCGTCGCCGCCGGTGTGGGCCGGCGCCCGCGCCGCCTACAGGACGAGCTTGCGCTCGGCCGGCTCGAGGTTGTCGTAGTTCCAGAGCTTCTTGCCGCAGACGAACTTGCGGAACGAGGGCTGCGCACCCACCCCGTAGATCCGCAGCTTGCGCTCGAGCAGTTCGTGGTCTTCCGGGGTGAGCTCCGCCTCGACGCAGTCAACGCCGAGGGAGGTGACCTTGCCGCCGACGTAGATCGCGCCGTCATACATAGAGTCGCCGAGCCCGCCGCCCACGTTCCCGCAGATAATCTGCCGCCCGCGTTGCAGCATGAATCCCGTCATCATGCCCGCGTTGCCGCCCACAACGATCGTGCCGCCCTTTTGGTCGATGCCGGTGCGTGCCCCCACGTCGCCCCGGACCACCAGGTCGCCGCCGCGCAGCGCGGCACCGGCCAGCGAGCCTGCGTTCTTTTCGATCACCACCACGCCGGACATCATGTTCTCCGCCACCGACCAGCCGACCCGGCCCGTGATGCGGATCTCGGGGCCGTCGATCAGGCCGCAGCCGAAGTAGCCGAGGCTGCCGTCGATGGTGATCCGGCACCGGGTGAGGATGCCCACCGCGATGGAGTGCTTCGCGCCGGGGTTCTGGATCGTGACGTCGGTGATCCCCTCCGCGTAGACCAGCCGGCGGAGCTCGAGGTTGATCTGGCGGGTCGACAGGTCGGCGGCGTCGAAAACCGCCCGGCGTTGCGGCCCTTCCCCCTCGACCTCGGCGATGCCGGGTGCCTGGGCGTCCGGCTCGGCCAGTCCGCGGGCGTCGTAACTGATCTTCACCGGTGCCACACCAGCACTTCGCGCTCGTAGGGATCGTAGGTGTCGATCTCCCGCCCGATCACGGCGCGGATCGCGACCTCCTCCGACGCCAGGGCCACCAGCCCGGGCGACTCGAAGAGGACCAGCGGCTTGGCGGCCATCTCGTCCTTGGCCATCCCGAGCGCGTCCGCGGTCACCACCAGGTAGGTGAAGACCCCGTCAAGCTCGTCGAGGCTCGCCTTCATGGCGGTCTCCAGCGACAGGCCGTCGTCCATCTTCTGCGCCAGGTAGACCGCGATGATCTCGGAGTCGCACTCGGATTGGAACCGGTGCCCCTTGCGCTCCAGTCGCCGCCGCCACATGTGGTAGTTGGTGAGCTGGCCGTTGTGCACGACCGCGATGTCGGAGAACGGGTAGGCCCAGTAGGGGTGCGCCCCCGAGATATCCACGTCCGACTCGGTGGCCATCCGGACGTGGCCGATCGCGTGCGTGCCGGTGAACCCGGCGAGGCGGTACCGCTCCGCGACGCTCTCGGCGTCGCTGAGGTCCTTGATGATCTCCAGCGAGTGGCCCAGGGACAGCACCTCGCAGCCGGGCACGTCCTCGACGTAATCGGCGAGCGGCTTGAGGTCGCCGGAGTAGCGGAACTTGACGCGGTAGGCGTAGTCCTGGTCCCCGTGGATCACATCGACCATGGCGCCGATCTTCGCGAGCCGGTGCTCGATCTCGTTCCGATGCCGTTCTAGCCGGTCACCCCAGCCGAAGGCACGTTCCTCGTTCGGGTCGGCCAGCTTGATCCGCATGACGAACAGGTCGTCTGGCGGGCCATACAACGCGAAGCCCGAGGAGTCCGGGCCGCGGTGCTTCATCGACTGAAGCATGCGGGTCATCTCGCTGCCGATGTCTCCGGTCCCGTCCCGGTGGATGATGCCGGCGATGCCGCACATGTCGTTCGCCCCTCTCGCTGCCCGTCCTGCCCGCGCCAGCCGCGCTGGGTGCTACGGAAGGATGTCCAGGTACTCCTTGATGTCCCAGTCGGAGACCGTGGCGCAGTAGCGCTCCCACTCGTCGGTCTTGTAATGACGGAAAACCCGGTACATCTCGCCCGGCATCGCGTCCTTGATCACCTGGTCCTGCTCCAGCGCCACCAGCGCCTCGCCGAGTGTCATCGGGACCTTCTTGACCGTCTTGCCGCCCGCGATCGCGTCGTAGATGTTGCGGTCCTCCGGTGGCCCAGGGTCCAGGTTGCGCTGTATGCCATCGGACATCGCCTTGATCACCGCGGCGAACGAGAGGTACGGGTTGACCGCAGAGTCCACGGACCGGTACTCGAACCGGCCGGGTGCGCTGATCCGCAGCGCCGTTGTCCGGTTCTGGTAGCCCCAGTCGGCGTACAACGGCGCCCAGAAGCCGGTGTCCCAGAACCGCCGGTAGGAGTTCACCGTTGGCGCAGTGATGCAGGTGAGCGCGCCCAAGTGCTCCAGGATCCCGCCGATCGAGTTCAGCCCGAGCTTGCTCGGCAGCCGCGGGTTGTCGGTATCGGGCAGGAACATGTTCTCCCGGCCCTGCCAGAGCGAGATGTTGTGGTGGCAGCCGTTAGCCGACACGCCCATGAACGGCTTGGGCATGAAGCACGGGAACGCGCCGAGCTCTCGGCCCACCTGCCGGCAGATCTGCCGGTAGGTGGTGAGCCGGTCGGCGGTGTACTCGGCCCGGTCGAACATCCAGTTGAGCTCCAGCTGGCCAGGCGCGTCCTCGTGGTCACCCTGGATCATGTCCAGGCCCATTGCCTTGCCGTACTCCATCACCTTGTGGATGAGCGGCTGCAGCTCGGCGAACTGGTCGATGTGGTAGCAGTACGGCTTTGTCTTGCCGTCGACCGACGGCGTGCCATCGGGATTGACCTTGAGCCACATCATCTCCGGCTCGGTGCCAACCCGCATGTGGAGCCCGGTCTCCGCCTCGAACGCCTCGTGGATCCGGCGAAGGTTCCCACGGCAGTCGGAGGTCAGGTAGCCGCCCGGGTCGACTTCTTCCTCCCGGTTGCGGAACAGCGTGCAGAAGACCCTGGCTGTCTTCGGGTCCCACGGCAGCTGGCAGAACGTCTCGACATCCGGGAGCCCCACGAGCTCCCACGCCTCGGGCCCGTAGCCGATGTACTGGCCGTGACGGTCGGTGAACAGGTTAGCGGTGGACCCGTAGACGAGCTGGAAGCCCCGTTCGGCGATCCGCTCCCAGTGGTCGGCAGGCACGCCCTTGCCCATGATGCGGCCGGTGACCGACACGAACTGGTAGTAGATGTAGGTGACGCCCTTGGCGTCGATCTCCGCCCGTACGCGCTCAACCGCCTCTGCGCGGCCGTCGGAGCTGGTAAACCGTTCGAGGTCGGTACTCACGGGACCTCCTGGCGGGAAGCTGTTACCCAGCCCGCTCGCGGCGGTCCGCAGAGAGCCTTACGCTGGGCCGCGGCGTTCCGTCCCGAGCCGGAGCTAGACGTAATTATTTACGGACAGTAAACCTTGTATCATAGGACGATACAACATCCTGTCCGGCTTCTATTTCCTGAGCTGGCGGTTCGCCCGCCCGTGGCCGGCCGGTCAAGGTGGCAGTGACGGTGGCCGCTCGGGGAGGACACTGGGGCTTGATGACGGAGCTTGTGAGCCGGACCGCCGGCGGTGCAGACAACGCCGAGTATCAGGTCGACGGCGCCACCGTGGAGTCGTCGGCGGGGTCGGACGGTACCCTCGAGGACGCGCTCGGGGCGATCATCGCCGAGCGGGTCCGCGAGTTCCGGCTGCAGCTCACGCTGACCGTCGGCCAGCTCGCCGAGCTGACCGGCCTGTCCAAGGGCATGCTGTCGAAGATCGAGAACGCGCAGGCCTCGCCCAGCCTCGCCACTCTCGCGCGGCTTTCCGAGGCCCTGAAGGTCCCGGTTACCGCTTTTTTCCGCGGCCTGAACGAAGAGCAGGACGTCCTGTTCGTCAAGGCAGGCCGGGGCCTGGATATCCAGCACAAGGGCGCGGGCCCCGGGCATAGGTACCAATCTCTCGGCACCATGCGCGCCCCGCACAACTCGCTGGAGAACCTGCTGGTCACGCTTACCGAGCGGGCCGACACGTTCCCGCTGTACCAGCATGCCGGGACGGAACTGATCTACATGATCTCGGGCCGGATGGAGTACCTGTACGGCAGTTCCCGCTACGTGCTGGAACCGGGGGACGCACTGCAGTTCGTGGGCGAGGTTCCGCATGGGCCCAACGCGCTGATCGAGTTGCCGATCCAGTTCCTTGCCGTAAAGTCGATCCAGTCGGCGGGCTGAGTGCGCCGAGGTGCCTTGGGCTGCTCGCTGGCCTTTCGGCCAGCTTCGCCGAGGCCCGCAGTGCTGGCCCGGGGGGACTGTCCCCCGGAGCCCTCCGCTGGCGATTGCGTTGCGTTTCCTCAAAGTGGACAGAGTTTCATTGCTGGCGTAGCCTATCCGGCGGGATCCCGGGTTACCCATCGTGGCTCGCGGGGAGGCGAAGGAGCCGTGCTGGCGAGTACGAACGCACACCGGCAACGGGCGCGCCGTGCCGCGTATCCCGCCAGGTACTCCGCGTTCGGGCTATTGCGCCGCGGCCTCACCCACGCCGAATGGCCGCCTGCCTGGCGTGCGCATCCGCTGAAAGGCTCCTACGACGTGGTGATCGTCGGTGGCGGCGTGCACGGCCTTGCCGCTGCCTATTACCTCGCCGCCAACCATGGGATCACCGACGTCGCGGTGCTGGACAAGGGTTACCTGGGTTCCGGTGGCTCGGGCCGGAACACCGCGATCCTGCGGTCGAACTACCTGACGCCCGAGGGAGTCAGGTTCTATGACCGCTCGATCCAGCTGTACCGGCGGCTCGCCGCCGATCTGGACTTCAACGTGATGTTCTCGCGACGGGGCCACCTCACCCTGGCCCACAGCGACTCGTCGCTGCGCACCATGCGGTGGCGGGCCGAGGTCAACAAGGCCCAGGGCGTCGAATCCGAGGTGATCGGACCGGCCGAGATCAAGCGGCTGGCGCCGTTCCTCGACGTCGGCGCGGGTGCCAGGTATCCAGTGCTCGGCGCCCTCTGGCACCCGCCGGGTGGCATCATCCGGCATGACGCCGTGGTCTGGGGATACGCCCGCGGCGCGGACGCGCTCGGCGTGCACCTCCATCAGAACACCGAGGTGACCGGCATCGACGTGGCGGACGGGCGGATCCGGGGAGTGCGCACCAGCCGGGGTGACATCGCTACGCGGGTCGTCCTCAACGCGACTGCGGGCTGGTCCACGCTGATCTCCGGCATGGCCGGTGTTGCGATGCCGATCCAGACGTCCCCCCTCCAGGCAGCGGTCACCGAACCGGTGAAGCCCTTCCTGTCCACCGTCATCGTGTCCGGCACGCTGCACGTCTACATCAGCCAGACCGATCGCGGCGAGCTGGTGTTCGGGGCGAGCGTCGACCCATTCACCTCGTACTCGATGCGGGGCTCGCTGGAGTTCATCGAGGGCCTGGCCGGTCACGTTCTCGAGCTGATGCCCGCTCTGACGAAGGTCCGCGTGCTCCGGCAGTGGGCGGGCCTGTGCGACATGACGCCCGACTTCTCGCCGGTCATGGGGCATACGCCGGTGGAGGGGTTCCTGGTGGACGCGGGCTGGGGAACCTACGGCTTCAAGGCCGGCCCGGTGTCCGGGGAGGCGATGGCGCAGTGCGTCGCCTCTGGGCAGGTCCCGGAGATCATCGCCGCCTTCGGCCTGGAGCGCTTCGCCGCAGGCACGCTGGTGGGCGAGAAGGGCGCGGCCGCCGTCGGCCACTGATATGTCAAAGGTCTGGTGATGATCCTCCTGCCGTGTGCCTGGTGCGGTTCGCGCGACGCCAGCGAGTTCCAGCACGTGGGTGAGGTGACCCCGCGCCCCGACCCGGCGGGCGCCAGTCCCGCGCAGTGGCGCGGCTACCTCTATCTGCGAGCCAACCCGTGCGGCTGGACCACGGAGACCTGGTACCACCGGATGGGCTGCCGCAGGTACATCAAGGTCGAGCGGCACACCGAGACCAACGAGGTGCGCGCCGTATCCGCGGACGGGGCCGTCGGTGAACGGTAACGGACACGGTGCCACGACGTGGCGCCTCCCGCCTCAGCCCGGTGAGGTCATCGCCCGTGCCAGGGAACTCTCCTTCACCTGGAACGGGCGCGAGTACCCCGCCTACGAGGGCGACACGATCGTCTCGGCGCTGGCGGCGGCTGGAGAACGGGTCTTCTCCCGGTCCATGAAGTACCACCGCCCGCGCGGGCTGCTGACCAGCTCCTTCCACGACCCGGGCTGCATGGTGCAGGTCGGCGACGAGCCGAACGTGCGCGGCGCGCACCGGCTGGTGACCGAGGGCATGGCGGTGACCTCGCAGAACACCTGGCCGTCACTGCGCTTTGACGTCAAGGCCGTCAACAGGTTCACCGGCCGGTTCCTCACTGCCGGGTTCTACTACAAGACCTTCATGCGGCCTCAGGCCCTGTGGCCGGCCTACGAGAGCGTGCTGCGGCGGTTCGTGAACGGCGGCCGGGTGTCGCCCAAGACCCCGCATGACCGGCCGGAGAAGCGCTACACCCACCCCGACGTTCTCGTCGCGGGTGGCGGGCCGGCCGGCATGGCGGCGGCGGTGGCCGCTGCCCGGGCCGGCGCCTCCGTCCTGTTGGTGGAGGAGGAGCACGACCTGGGCGGCCACCTGCGGTGGGGCGGCGAAGCCGACCTCGCCGCACTGGCTGACCTGGCCGGCCAGGTGGCGGCCGAGGACGACATCGAGGTGCTGACCAACGCAGTCGTGCTCGGCCGGTACGACGGCAACTGGGTCGCCGTCCTGGACCGCGGGCCGGCCACGGCCGGAGCGGAGGCCGAGCGATTGGTCAAAGCGCGGGCAAAGACGCTCGTCGTGGCCCCCGGCCTCATTGAACGGCCCTATGTGATCGAGGGCAACGATCTCCCAGGGGTCATGCTCTCCACCGCGGTGCGCAGGCTCATCAACCTTTACGCTGTCAAGCCCGGCGAGCGTGCCGTGGTATTGAGCGCGAACGCCGAGGGAGACACCGCGGCCGCCGACCTCAAGAGGGCTGGCGTGGATGTCGTCCGGGTCGAAGACGCCCGGCTCGGCGGCGACGTAACCGCTGTCAGGGGACGTGCCGGGGTCCGCGCCGTGGAGACCGCGGACGGCACGAAGATTGATTGTGACCTACTGGTCACCGCCGTGGGCTGGACCGCCCCGACCGCGCTGCTCAACGAGTCTGGTAACCGGCCGGTGTACCGGCCGGAGGCGGCCCGCTTCTTCCCCGAGCCGGCCCGGCTGCCCGAGGACGTGCTCGTGACCGGCGGACTGGCCGGAGACGGCCGACTCGACGAGCTCACCGGGCACGGCTCCGCCGTGGGCGCGGAGGCAGCCCGCCGAGCGGCGCGCATCGCCGCGGCCCGTCAGCTGGCCGTGCCAACCCGGGCGTATTCCGCCGGCGACCCGGCGACCGGGCCAGAGCCGGCACCCACAGCTGAGCTGCCTGTGCACTCGCATCCCGAGTTGTTCCTCGGCCGCACTCACGGTTTCGTCGATTTCAGCGAGGATGTGTCGTCGAAGGACCTTGAGGCCGCCGTCGGCGAGGGCTACGACAGCGCCGAGCTTGCCAAGCGATTCACGACGGCCACGATGGGGCCGGTGCAAGGCAAGCTGGAGACGGTCAACACGGTCGCGGCCGTGGCGCGGGCCACGGGCAGGTCGATCGGCGAGACGGGAACCACGACCTGGCGCCCTCCATACGCGCCGGTCACGCTCGGGGCTCTGGCTGGCCAGGCCTTTGAACCGGTGCGCTACTCGCCGATGCAGCCCTGGCATGAGGCGCACGGCGCCGTGCCGCTCATCGCGGGTGCGTGGATCCGCCCCGACGGCTACGGCGACCCGCCGGCTGAGGCGCGCAACGTGCGCGAGAACGTGGGCATCATCGATGTGACGCCGATCGGCAAGCTGGATCTGCGCGGTCCCGACGTGCCACGCCTGCTCAACCTGCTGTACGTCAACAAGTGGTCCAAGCTCGGCATCGGGCGGGTCCGCTACGGCGTCATGTGCGCCGAGGATGGGGTGGTGCTGGATGACGGCGTCACCGGCCGGCTGGGCGACGAACACTACCTGATGAGCACCACATCGTCCGGTGCGGCGACGGTCTGGGAATGGGTCGAAAACTGGCTGCAAACCGAGCATCCGGACTGGCGGGTGCACGTCACGCCGGTGACCACGGCCTACGCGAGCATCAACGTCGCGGGCCCGAAGTCACGTCGGCTGATCGAGCGGGTCACCGAGGGGGTGGACCTGGCCAACGAGGCGTTCCCCTACATGCACGTGCGCACCGGCAAGATCGCCGGGGTCGGCGACAGCGTGCTGTGGCGGATCGGCTTCACCGGCGAGCTCAGTTACGAGATCCACGTTCCGGCGGGGTACGGCCTGCACGTGTGGGAGACCCTGCTGGTGGCCGGCGCCGATCTCGGCGTCGCCGCGTTCGGCGTGGAGGCGCAACGGATCCTGCGGCTGGAGAAGGGTCACTTCATCGTCGGCCAGGACACCGACGGCCTGACGAGGGCCTTCAGCGCCG
>Ga0075435_100003605_pt1 | contig 10528 bp, 13 predicted proteins | sample RhiMethybrSRZTD4_FD_75302 | JGI IMG/M metagenome (GOLD analysis project Ga0075435, IMG submission 75302) | Populus rhizosphere microbial communities from Tennessee, USA - Rhizosphere MetaG P. TD hybrid SRZTD4 | ecosystem: Host-associated > Plants > Roots > Rhizosphere > Soil | place: USA... | reverse complement strand
ACCGAGAACCGCATCGCGGTCGAGCGGATGCGCTACAACGAGCGCGTGCAGGAGTACAACGTCGCCCGTCGGCAGTTCCCGTCCAACATCACCGCCAGCCTTTTCGGATTCAAGGAATATCCACTCTTCAACGCGCCGCCCGCCGCCGAGCAGGTGCCGAAGGTGAATTTCGGCAAGCAAGGCACGAACTGATGACGATCGCGGACGCGCTGCTTCCAGAGTTCGATCACGAGATGTCGGTCACGCGGAAGCTGCTCGAGCGCGTCCCTGAAGATAAGTTCGAGTGGACGCCGCATCCGAAGTCGATGTCATTTATCGCGCTGGCGACGCATGTCGCGACCATTCCCAGCTGGGGCGCACCGACCCTGAACCTGTCGGAGCTCGATCTTGGCGTGCTGCCGCCGAACGCGGCACCGGTCTCGCGCGCGGAGCTGCTCGAGCGGTTTGACAAGAACGTCGCGGAGACACGCGCCGCGCTTCTGGGCAGGACGGATGCCGAGATGATGGCCATCTGGTCGCTGAAGCACAATGGCCAGAAAATCTTCACCATGCCGCGCGCGTCGGTGTGGCGCGGCTTCGTCATGAACCATCACATTCACCATCGCGCCCAACTCGGCATCTATCTCCGGCTCAACGACGTGCCGGTTCCAGCCATGTACGGGCCGACCGCAGACGAAGCGCCGAATTTTTGAAGATTGCCACCACGCTTGCAGGCCTCGTTGCCTTCGTCCTGCTCGTCACGGCGAACGGCGCGGGGTATCGCTATGGCGTCTCCGACGAAGCGGCCTACGTTCCGGCGGTGATGCTTGCGGAGAACCCGGCGGCCTTTCCGCACGATGCCGCGCTGCTGAAGACGCAGGGACAGTTCTTCATCTTCGACGAGACAATGGGAGCGCTCGCGCGCGTGACGGGAGCATCCGTCGAATCGATGTTCCTGTGGGCGTACCTGCTGGCGACCGCGGCCGTGTGGCTCGGCGTCGTCATGATCGGCGGGCAACTCTATCCGTCGGCGTGGCTGACCCTCGCGCTCGGTGCCGTCGTTACGCTGCGGCATCACATCCCGCGCACCAGCATCAATTCGCTCGAACCGTACTTTCAGTCTCGAGTGCTTGCGCTCGGCATTGGCATGGTGGCGATGGCGATGTTTCTCAACCGGCGCCACCTCGCGGCGGTGATCCTCATCGCGCTCGCCGCGCCGCTGCACCCGACGACGGCGCTGTGGTTTGCGGTGCTGCTGGGCACAGCGCTGTTTGTCGTCGATCCGCGTTGGAGAATACCCGCATACATCGCCGTTGCCCTGGCCCTGATTGTCCTGGCGTGGGCGATGGTTGCGGCAACGAGAATGGATCCGCCCTGGATCGAAGCGCTCGCCGGACGCGATTTCATTTTTCCGAACGACTGGCCGGTGTGGGCGTGGGCGGCGAATCTCGGCCTTCTGGCCGCATTGTGGGTCGCTCACCTCGTCAGGCGGCGGCGCGGCACCGCCAGCGGGCACGACGCGGCGCTGGTCTGGGGTGCGACTGCGCTGGTCGCGGTGTTCCTCGTCACGCTGCCGGCCGTTGCCGCGCACGTGGCGCTAGCCGTTCAATTTCAATTCTCGCGAGTGTTCTGGCTGGTTGATCTGCTGCTCGCCATGTATGGCATCGCGGCGATTGGTGAACGGCTGCGCGGACGCGATCTGAGGGCGCTCGCGTTCGTCCTCGTGGCGATTGCAACCGCGCGCGGAGTCTACATCATGACTCGCGAGCACCCGGAGCGGCAGCTGTTCCAGCTGTCGGTGGTGGACTCGCCGTGGCTGGATGCGATGCGCTGGCTCGGTCGGCAGCGAATCGACATCGATGTCCTCGCCGATCCCGGTCACGCATTCAAATACGGCGTCAGCGTTCGCGTTGCCGCCGGGCGCGACGTGCTGCTCGAAGACGACAAAGATTCGGCCATCGCGTTGTACTCGCGTGCGATTGCGGAGCGCGTTGTCGATCGCCGGCGCGCGCTGCAGGATTTTCCGTCCCTGACGGCGGCGCAGGCGCGCACGCTCGCGGAACGCTACGACCTGGATTATCTCGTGACCGAAGCGGCGCTTCCGCTGCCGGAGGTCTATCGCAACTCGCAGTTCAGGATTTACGCGCTGAAGCGAGGCGGTCCCGAGTCGTAATCCACACTTCGTCAAGCGCGCCGGGATGGCGCAGCTTGGTGATCCAGACCACCTGTCCCATGTGCGCGGCCGTGTGGTGGCTGGCGTGCAGCAGGATCGAGGCAATGGTCGTCGTCTTGCCGGTGCGGTCCGTCCGCTCCATCATCTGCGACGGCTGCAGCGCATCGAACACCTCCCGCATCATGTGAACGGTCTCGTTCCATGCATCGACCACGACATCACGCCGCGGATTGCCACGTGCCGTGAACTCTGCCGCGCGATCGCGCTCCAGCGCGCGCGCACCGACACCGTAGCCGATATACAACCGGTTCGATCCAATGAGGTGCAGCATGATGTTGCCGAGCGCGTTGCTCTTCTCGTCGGGGCGCCACCACATGTCCTCGTCGGTAATGACATCGAGGCACTCCCCAATCTGCGACGGGTAGTCGTCCACCATGCGCGAGCGAATCAGGTGCAGCAACGTTGAGTCGAGCGTACGGTCATTCATTCTACGGATGATAAGCTGGAAAAACTCGTCGATGTTCACGCCATCCACCTACCGGCCGCGGTTTACCGGCGGCCACAAGCAGACGCTCTACGCGTGGTGGCGCTCGCGTCAGTTTCCGAACCTGCCGCCGCCCGAGGAACGATTGTTCGATGTGGCGTCCGATGCCCGCGTCCTTGCGCATTGCCACGTGCACCGCGAGGCGTCCGCGGACACGGGCGCGGCGCGGCGCACGCTCATCCTGCTCCACGGTCTCGAAGGATCGAGCATGGCGCATTACATGCGCGGCATCTCGGACAAGGCATGGGTGGCCGGCTGGAACATCGTCCGGCTCAATCAACGCAATTGCGGCGGTACCGAGCGGCTGTCGCGCGGCCTCTATCATTCGGGACTCACGCATGATGTTCAGTTCGTCATGCGCGAGCTGATCGAGCGCGATGGCGTGCCCGCCGTTGCCGTCGCCGGTTACTCGCTCGGCGGCAATCTGGCGCTGAAGCTGGCCGGCGAGCTCGGCGACCGGGCGCCGGCGGAGCTCGTTGCCGTGTGCGCGGTGTCGCCGACGCTGGATCTGGCGGCGTGCGTGCAGGCGCTCGAGCGCAAATCAAATATCCCGTATCAGTGGAATTTCGTGCGGAATCTGAAGGCGCGCATGCGCCGCAAGGCTGCGGCGGTGCCGAGTCTGTTCTCGCTCGAGCCGCTGAAGCATATCTGGACCGTGCGGCAGTTTGACGAAGCGTATACGGCTCCCCATCATGGGTTCCGCGACGCCGACGACTACTACCATCGCGCCAGCGCGCTGCGCGTCGCCGATCGCATCCGCGTGCCGACGCTCGTCATCACCGCCGAAGATGATCCGTTCGTACCGGCGTCGACGTTTCGTGAGGCAGCGGTCGCGTCGAACCCGAGCATCACGCTGATGATCACGCCGCACGGAGGCCACTGCGCGTATGTGGAGCGCGCGGAAAACGGTTACGACGGGTATTGGGCTGAGCGAGAGCTTGTTCGCTTCGCGACGGCTTGCGCCGTCGCTCGCCGGGAGTCTTCAATCTAAATTCCCAGGACCCGCATCAACTCGAGTCCGAATGCAGGTCCTTTTCCCGACTCTTCGTGCTTGAAATAGACGAAGACGTCTTTGCAGCCTGAGGTCTTCTCGCGGATGACATCGCCCCATCGCGCGATGTCGTCCGTGGTGTAGCCCTCGTCGCGCAATCGGAAGTAAGCGTAGTCTGCCGTGATGACGACAGGAGTGGAAAGGCGCTCGCTGTCGGCTACGCACAACGCCAGATTGCGCGCGCGTAGCCGTGCATAGATCTCCTCGTCGAGCCACGATTCGTGGCGGAACTCGAACGCTGCGCAGACACGCGGCGGGAAGGCCTGCAGAAAAGAGTCAAATAATGTGAGGTCCTTCTTCAGGTTGGGCGGCAGCTGGAACAGCAGTGCGCCAAGCTTCGGCCCCAGCGATGCCGCGGTCTCGAGGAATTGACGAACCGGATCAGCGCAGTCGCGCAGCCGTCGATCGTGCGTAATGCGCCTGGGCGCTTTCAGCGTCAGCCTGAATCGCTCCGGCGTCGCCTTGTTCCAGCCGTCGAGAATCTTCTCGTTGGGCGCACGATAGAAGGTGTAGTTGATCTCGACCGTCGGAAACCGCCCGGCGTAGTACGGCAACATCTTCGGTGCGGGAAATTTCTCGGGATAGAAGCTGCCTCTCCACTCCGGGTAGTTGTAGCCGGATGTTCCGACCCAGATACTCATGCGATGCGAAAGTTGTTACAGTCTAAGAGATGGCGTGGCTTTTTCGATCTGTGTGTGTCGTCGCAATCGCGGTAAGCGCGTGCAGCCGCACTCCTCCGGCAAAGGAATATCAGCTCAAGGGTCAGATCCTCGACGTCAAGCCCGAGACGAACGAAGTGCTCGTCAAGCACGAGGACATCAAGGGCTTCATGCCGGCGATGACCATGCCCTACAAGGTTGCGGACGGGAAGCTGCTGGCGGGCAAGGAGCCCGGCGATCTCATCACGGCCACGCTCGTGGTCGGTGAGACCGAGGCGCACCTGTCGACCATCGACAAGACGGGACACGCGCCCATCGAGTACACGGGCGGCCCCGAGCTGACCGCATCGCAAATCCTCAAGCCCGGCGATCCGGTGCCGGACACGAAGCTGATCGACGAGAACAACATGGCGCGGCCGTTGACCTCATACAAAGGTCATCGCGTGGCGCTGACGTTCATGTACACGCGCTGCCCGCAGCCCGACTTCTGCCCGCTGATGGATCGGAACTTCGCGGCGTTGCAGAACGAGATCATGAAAACGCCCGACCTGGCCGACGTGCGGCTGGTGTCCGTCAGCTTCGATCCTGCCAACGACACGCCAGCGGTGCTGAAGACGCATGCGAAGGACCTGAAAGCGAACGCGGCCGTCTGGCATTTCGTGACCGCGAGCCCTGAAGACATCAAAGGCTTCACCGCCAAATTCGGCGTCACGGCCGAACCGAGCGACGAAAGTCCCGCAGTCCTGACCCACAACCTGAGCACCGCCGTCATCGACGCTGGCGGCAAGCTCGTAAAGATTCGCCCGGGCAACATGTGGACGCCGGCCGACCTCATTGGCGACCTCAAAGCCGCTCCCGCTCCCGCGCACTGATCCGACAATCGCCCCGCCGCTGCCGCTCACGGCGGCGGAACGGCGCGTCATCAACCGCCTGCGCAGCCCACTCGCCGTCCAGCGCTGGCTGAACGCGCTGCCCTATAACAACGAAACAGGCGGCGAGACGCTGCGCAGCTTCCGTGGCGTCGTGCAGTGCGGAACGGCGCACTGCCTCGAAGCCGCGCTCTCTGCCGCCGTGATCCTCGAGCAGCATCGGTATCCGCCGCTCGTCCTCAGCTTCGAGTCGATCGATCTGCTCGATCACGTCATCTTCGTCTATCGCGGACGACACGGTTGGGGCTCGGTGGCGCGGTCGCGCGATCCGGGCCTGCACGGCCGCAAGCCGGTGTTTGCGACACCGCGCGCCCTTGCCCTGAGCTACTGGGATCCGTACATCGACTTCTTCGGGCGGATCAAAGGCTATGCGGTCGTCGATCTGCGCGTGCTCGGCAACTATGATTGGCGGTTGTCGGAGAAGAACGTCTGGAGAGTCGAGAACCTGCTGCTCGAATGGCCGCATCGGAAGATTGCACCGGCGCCCGCGCGCGAGCGCTACTGGCGCAGGCGCTATCGCGAGTTCCGCGCGACGCACGACTACAAGCCGTGGAAGTACTATCCTCGCCGCGATCGCTGGACGGAATTACCGGCCGACATTCGCAGACAGGGTTGATGCCTAGTCCAGGTCGAAATCGCGCAGCGGCTTTGACACAGGCTCCTCCTTCGCCTGTCGGAGCGCTTCCTCGAAGCGCTTAGCGAGCGCATCACCGCGCGTCTTTTCCGCTTCGACGGACTGCTCGAACAGCGCCTCGCGACGGCGCGCTTCCTCGGCCAGAATGCGCGACGCTTCGGAGAGCTCCGGCTTGTCGCCGCGTTCCGGCTCCTTGTGCGAGATCACGCGTCCGAGGTTCTTGTCGATGACGAGCGTCGCGCTGCAGCAGGGGCACTGCACCTCAATCTCGCTTGTCAGCTTCGCCATAGGCAGTATTCTAGTTTGGTTGGTAGTTGGTGGTTGGTCGTTGGCGGTTCAAACCACTAACCACGAACCACCAGACACCAACTGATGACCGATACCCATTGGCGAACCCTTCGCGTCGCCACCTACAACGTCCATCGCTGCCGCGGCATGGACGGTCGTACGATCCCCTCGCGTGTGGCCGAGGTTATCCGCTCCATCGAACCCGATGTCATCGCGCTGCAGGAAGTGATTGGCGGGGGTCCCAGTTCGTCCGGACAGGCGGAGGAGCTCGGCGCCCAGCTCGGCATGGGTTGGGTCATGGCCGCTACTCGCCATCTGCGCGGCTGCCTCTTCGGCAACGTCGTCCTCAGCCGCCATCCAATTACGCATCACGCGCAGTACGACCTCTCGTGGAAGACGTGCGAGCCACGCTGCTGTCAGCGCGTGGACATCGCCTTCGGCGAAGACACGCTGCATCTGTACAACGTGCACCTCGGCACCGCCTTCCTGGAACGCCGTTATCAAGCCGGACGGCTGAGCACCATCGTTCACGACCGCCGTATCGCGCAGCCGAAGGTTGTGCTCGGCGACTTCAACGAGTGGATGAAAGGACTGGCGACCGCGATGCTGAGCGAGCGGCTGCAGAGCATCGACCTGCGATCGCATCTGCGGCGCAGGCGAACGTATCCCGGCATCCTGCCGGTGTTACACCTCGATCACATTTATTACGACGGCCAGGTGGAAGTGGTGAAGCTGGAATTGCCGCGGACGCGGCTGTCGCTGATGGCGTCGGATCATCTGCCGCTCGTCGCGGACTTGAAGATCCGGTTCCGCTGACTAACCTTCCTCCTCGAACTCCTCTTCCTCCAACGGAAGCAAGCGTGTCGGCGGGCGTAGCGCCTCGCGATAGTCGTAGACCGGCAGGTTGCGCACGTGCAGCGGAATGACGCAGCCCGGTCCCTTTTGTTCGACCACCACGGCGACAGGGCTTCCCTCCACGCCCTCGCGGAACGCGATCCTGCAACCGCAGGCAAGACGGGCGTGAGTGAATCCCTTCAACATGTGCGAATGATACTACAAGGCCGACCTGAAGATCGGCTTCTACGAGGCTACAGCAGCGCCTTGATTTCCTGTTCGAACTGTTCTTTCGACGCGATGCCTGAATGCTTCTTCGCGATCTTGCCGTCGCGGTCGATGAACACCGTCACCGGAATGCCCCACAGCGGCCCGAACGCGTCCTGCACATCGTCGCGCCCGGCACCCACGAGCACCGGGTAGTTCATGTGCATCTGCGAGGCGTAGGGCTTCAGCTTTTCGATCGGGTCGTCAACCGAGATGCCGAGAATGACAACGTCCTTCCCGGCTTCGCCGTATTGCTTGTTCAATTCGACCAGCGACGGAATCTCCGCGCGGCACGGTCCGCACCACGTCGCCCAGAAATTCATCACGATCGGCTTGCCCTTGAAGGACGCGAGCTTCACGTCGACACCGTTCATGTCCTTGAGCGTGAAGTTGAGCGGCGCAGATTTGCCGGCGGCTTTCGCGTCGGCGGCAGCATCCTCCTCGGCGGTGTTCGGGGAGCCGGTGAGGTTCGACTTCGTTCCCGCGGCGGGCGGCGACGCTGGATTGTCGGCCCCAGGCGCGAGCATCACGATAAGGATTGCAATGGCAACGGCGGCCATCGCGATGAAGACCGCGACCTTGCTTGGCTGCCGTTGGGGCACTTCCGGCTCGGCAACAGGGAGCGGGAGGTCCTGACCGACTGGCTGCTCTGTGTCCATTACTACCCTCAATTTTAGCGCTATCGCGCCTGATCGCTTACGTACTCGGCCGCTTTTGCGACCGACTGTTCAGGACCCTGGGTAATCAGCACAAAGGTGTTTCCGCCACGCGACCAGATGCGCGTATGGTGGCCGAAAGCGTCCAGCTCGGCAGGGGCGCGCGTCTCTCCTTCGAGCACGAATAACGAAATATCGTGACCGTTCGCTTCGTACATCAGGTGTGGGATGCGGCCGTCGGCATACAGGCAGGTGCGCGCGTTGAGCAGGTCCACTTCCCCGCCGGATGACGGCGGGACGTGCATGTCGATCCCGAAGCGATCGTGCAGCATCTGCTGCGCCGCCGCCGCATCCATCTTCTTTCCGTCCTCGGGACGGAACAGTCCGAAACACTTGACGTGATCGGCCGTTAGCTGTGCAGCAAGGAGGGCGTCGGAATGGCGGGTGACGATGGAAACGAGAGCGCCGACAAGCAGGATGAGCAGTGCGGCGATAGCGAAGCGCAGCGATGGTCTCGACCAGAGGTATGCGCCCCGGGTGCCGTGGGACGCGGCCTGACATCGCGCGCGTAGATCCGGCGGAAGCGGCTCGGCGCCACGCAGCCGGTCCGCGCATGTGCGCAGCAACTGACGCGCACCGCACTCTTTGCCGGCGATGACGCGGCACGGCGGGCACGCATCGAGATGACGCTGCACTTCGGCGCGCTGCACGTCGGGCAGCGTGCCGTCGGCATACTGGGTGAGCATGTCGCAGATGCGGCGACAGTTCGGTTTCACCGCCCGCCTCCTGCCGCGGGAACCGGCATGGCGGGTGTGACCGGCGCGGACAGCTTCTCGAACAGCATGCGGCGTCCTCGTGAAATGCGCGACATCACGGTTCCTATCGGCACATTCAACATCTCGGCGATCTCGGCATACGTGAATTCCTCGACGTCGCGCAGCCAGACAGCCTGCCGGAACGCGTCGGGCAGATCGTCGAGCGCCGCCTGCAGGTCCGCATCGAGCGTGCTCCGCATCAGGATGCGTTCCGGCGTTTCGACGGGCTCGCCTGGCCCTGGCCCGGCTGCGGCCAAATCTACCTGATCGCTGTCCACCTCGACTGCATCGCGGCTCGCGTCGCGCAGGCGATTCCTCCACGTGTTGTGGAGAATGGTATACAGCCACGCACGCAGGTTCGTCCCGCGTTTGAACTGGCCGGCGTGGCGAAACGCCTTCACGTACGTATCCTGTACGAGATCCTCCGCGTCGGCGCGGTTCCGCGTCAGCCGCATCGCCGTCGCGAACAGCGGCTCGAGAAACTGCAGCGCCTCGGCGGAAAGGTCTTCCGCATCCGACGGGGCTTGTGATGGTCGGCCGAACATCGGATCGTGGGCCCGTAGACGTAACCCGCGGCGGGCCTGTTTTATTCCTGTTTCAGTGTACGCCGCCCTGAGTGGACAAACGTCGTAACCCGGGTCCGGTCACGCACGATTCTCCGTCATTTTTCGACTGACCTCGTCGGTACACGGCTTGCTCGCGTGCGACCATTCGCGTCGCTCTTTGCGATAACATGCCCACTCGTGCTCGTGCCTAGTCATGCGAGGAGAATCTCAATGAGGGCAGCGCTGGCAATCGTGGCCGCCGCCATCGTCTTCGCGCCGCTCGAGGCGGCCGCGCAGACGCCGATGGTTCCCTACTTCGGTAAGAACCAGATTCGATATACGAACTTCCGGTGGAATATCTACACCACCGATCACTTCGAGATTTACTACTACCCCGAGGAAGAACAGCATCTCGAACGCGTTGCCAGCTACGCGGAGAGCGCGTATCAGCACGTCAGCTCCGACCTCAAGCACGACCTCGCCTTCAAGGTGCCGCTCATCATCTTCAAGACGAGCAGCGAATTTCAGCAGGAGAACGTCATCCCCGGTGCAGCGGTCGAAGGTGTCGCGGCATTTGCCGAACCCGAACGCGATCGGATGCTGCTGCCGCTCGACGAGCCGCCCGATCTCCTCTACCGCACGATGACGCATGAACTGACGCACATCTTCCAGTTCGACATCATTCCGACGTCGCTCATCCGTCGCAATCTGCCGCTCTGGTTGAACGAAGGCGGCGCCGACTACGAGGCAGGCTACTGGGATCCCCTCGACATCATGACGGTGCGCGACGCGGCAGTCGCCGACATCGTGCCGAAGATGAGCGAGATGGAAGGCTACGGTGGCTTCAACAATCCGCGCCTGATTTACAACCTCGGTCACGCCTGCTACGAGTTCATGGAATCGCGCTGGGGCAAGGAAGGCGTGCGGCAGTTCCTCTTCGCGCTGCGCAAGTCGGTCATCGGCGGCGGCGATGACGCCTACGAAGAAGCGTTCAAGATCAAGGGCGACGAGTTCGATCAGCAGTTCGACAAGTACCTGAAGGAGCGCTTCAAGCCGTTCCGCGACAAGGAGCGTCCCGCGGACTACGGACGCAATCTCGCGCCGAACGCCGAGAAAACCGCATTCAGTCAGGCGGTATCCGCGGAACCGTCACC
>Ga0075435_100003602_pt1 | contig 10536 bp, 7 predicted proteins | sample RhiMethybrSRZTD4_FD_75302 | JGI IMG/M metagenome (GOLD analysis project Ga0075435, IMG submission 75302) | Populus rhizosphere microbial communities from Tennessee, USA - Rhizosphere MetaG P. TD hybrid SRZTD4 | ecosystem: Host-associated > Plants > Roots > Rhizosphere > Soil | place: USA... | reverse complement strand
GGCATGGACGCCGGCGATGTCAATGCTCGCCGGGCGCGGTACGGCGCCGGGGGTTCTGCCGCGTGTTCCCACGAGCGCGACGATCGCGACGAGGAGCGGCAGCGGCGCGAGCACCCAGGCAAGCGGCGGCAGCACGACGACGAGCGTGAGCGGCGGCTGCGGCGAGACCCGCGCGAACCAGGCGACGCCTTCCTCCACCATGTCCCATTGCAGCCAGTAGACGCCGGGCCACGCGGGTGGGAGGAGCCGAGCCTGCACATCGACGTGCTCACCGGGCGCGATCGCTTCGGGAAGTTCGGTCCTGATGCCGTCGTGGTACGGCGCGTTCCATCGGGATCGCGACGGGAGCTCCCGCGGCACGAGCCAGCGCCAGTGATACGACACGTGGACGCGCGCCGGATCCCACGCGCGCTGGCCGGTGTTGGTGACGACCGCCGGAATTGCGATCTCGCGCGACGTTTCGAGCAGCCGCGGCGAGCGAACGTGAATGCTGAACGCGAGTGGATAAGGCGGCTGAGGTACGCGGCTGCAACCGACGGCGGCGACCGCGCCTATGACGAACAACAGTCTGCGCAATCAGCCATCCAGATTACCTGATTGCGCGACAGCCATTCTCACCATTCGTCGTCATCGTCGTCGGCGGCGCGCGACGCGGGCGTGATGAACAGACTGCGGCGCGGCGGCGGCATCGGCGAGTCGGCGCCTTTGACCGAGCGCCAGATGATCTCGTTCAAGAGAACTTCGGGTGTCCGGTCGGCCTCCGCGAAGTTCATCCGCAGCGAGGCGATGGCGCCGAAGGCGTTGCTCGGGTTTCTCTCGACGAGCGAGACGCGCGGATCGAGTCGGCGGTACGGCGCGAGGTCGCTCGTCCCGGTGAATGCCGCGTGCATCGGCGTCGCCGCGGCGTCGTACTGGCTCATCGGCGGCAGGCCGAGGATGAGCTCGATGGTTCGAAGCACGCTGGCCGTCGAGTAGAACGTGTGATCGACGACGGTCCGTCTGGCGAACGGGCTGGCGACGAGCAGCACCGATCGGTGCGAGTCGACGTGATCGGGCCCCGCCTGCGCGTCGTCTTCGACGACGAAGATCGCGGAGTCCTTCCAGTAGGCGCTGTTGGAAATGGTTTCGACGAGCCGTCCGAGCGCGAGATCGTTTTCCGCCACCATCGCGCGCGGAGTCGGCGCGCCCGGTCTCGTCCCCGCCGTGTGGTCGTTGGGCAGCCGGACAATCGACAGTTGCGGCAGTTTGCCGTCGCGCTCGAACTGCTGAAACTCCTGCAGCCACGTATCGATGCGCTTGTTGTCGGTGATCTCGAGATCCCAGCCGGCAAAGGCCGGCGCGACGAGTCCGGCGAGGCCCGGCACCGCTTCCTTGGCGACGACGTCGGCGTTCTCTCCCGAACCCCGATACGCATGATCGACGAACTCGCCGTAGCTCCGTAGGGTGACATTCGCGCGGCGCGCAAAATCCCAGAGGTAGCCGCCGGGCGGCGCCGAGATATTGCCGAACGGGTTGCGCAGCAGGCCGCCGCCCTCGGACAGGTACGGCACGCCGCCGCGCGCGTACATCGTCTGCCACATCTTCTCGACGAAGTCGGTCGCGTAGGCCGCGGTCGAATACGAGTGCCCGTTGTAGCTGACATCGGCGTCGACGTAGAAGTTGTCGAACACGGCGAAGTTCTGCGCCAGCGCGTGCGCATTCGGCGTGGTGTCGCGCCCGAACAGCGTCAGCTTCGGATCGCCGTTGCCCTCGGTCAAATCGCCGAGCACCTGGTCGTAGGTGCGGTTTTCGCGAATGACGTAGAAGACGTGCTTGATCGGCGAGACGCCGCCAACCGTGCGGGGGATCGGCGAGCCGATCGGCACCGACGGCGGACTCAACCGCGTCGCGTCGCTGTAAGGCGCCAGCGACATCACGCGGCGTGTGTAGTCGGCGAGGGTGACGCGATCCGGGGTCGCGACGATTGACGCCGCGCCGGCCATGCGGCGCTCCAGTCCGCTGTTGGTCATGTTCGCCGCGGGCGCCATCCCCTTGCCGCTGAGGATCAGAATCTGCCTGCCGTCTTTCGTGAACACCGCCGACGTCGGGTACCATCCGGTCGGAATGAAGCCATCGACGAAGCTGCGCGCCGGGTTGCTGACGTCGATGACCGCGATCGCGTTGTTGTCGGCGTTGGCGACGATGAGCGTGCGGCCGTCGGGCGACAGCGCCACGGAGTTGGGCGTCGAGGTCGGCGGCGCCTGCGGATACAAGCTTGTCGAGATCTGCTCGAGCGGCTCACCCGCGAACGTGTCGTAGATCCACACCGCAGCGCTGTTCGCGCAGGCGACGAACAGCCGCTTGCCGTCGGCCGAAATTGCCATCGCGTTGGGATGCTCTCCGGCAACCCAGTCGCTCAGCAGGAACAGCGACCTGGCGTCGTAGACGTACACGCGATTGCCGCCCCACAGCGAGACGTACAGCGTTCGGCCGTCGGGCGAGATCACGCACGAGTAGGGTTCGGCAGGGAGCGACACCGAATGCGTCACCTGACCGGTGGTCAGATCGATTCGCGATACCGACATCGCGAAGACGCGCGTCGCGAACAGCGTCTTGCCGTCGGGGCTGACGGCAAGACCGCCGACCATCGTGTCGCCGCTGTATGCCGGCAGGGCGATGGTACGCGTGCGCGTCACGGCGCCGTCGGCGTAGCCGAACTCCTGAACGCTGTTCTGTCCGGCGCCGCTCGCGTACAACTTCGTCCCGTCGGGGTGAAACGCGAGGCCCAGCCACGTGTGGTCCACGGCGGTTGTCGTCGCGATCGACCAGGCATTGAGGTCCACGGATGTGAGCGACGGTTTCACGAGACCGTTGTTGGTGATCACCGCGTACCGGCCGTCGGGTGAGACGACGGCGTTGAGCGGCAGCGTGCTGAGCGCCAGATGTTTTCCGGCGGGCGCGATCCGCCAGCCGTTCGGCAGCAGCATCGATCCGTCGCTCATCGCGCCGGGCGCAGCCGTCGCGGGAGGAGGGACGTATTGCGCTCGAATCAACGCGGTCGTCGCCGCCAGGAGCAAAACGGCAGCCGACAACACACCAGCCCGCGTCGTCGAAGGCGAGACGACGTGATGGACCATTAAGGGACTGAGGAGCTTTTTAATCGCCGCGCATCATACCAGTACAATTCGCGAATGCGAGAGCGGTTTCTGCACGGCGCGGGGCGAGGTTGCCCGGGACTTCTCGTTCTGCTCATTTGTGCACATGCGACGATCGCGGTCGTGGGACAGAGCCGGCCGCGGGCGCGCGACCTCGGCATCACCCCCGGCGTCCATCCGCCGGGACCGCTGAATGCGATCACCGATGTCGACGGCGTTCGCGTCGGTCACACGACGATCGTGCGGGGCGACGACGTGCGAACCGGCGTGACGGCGATCGTTCCGCACGGCGGCAACCTGTTTCAGGAGAAGGTCGCCGGCGCGGTCTTCGTCGGGAACGCGTTCGGCAAGCTCGCCGGATCGACGCAAGTGAACGAGCTCGGCACGATCGAAACGCCGATCGTTCTCACCAACACGCTGAGCGTCGGCGCCGCGATGGACGCGGTGGTGCGCTACACGCTGGCGCAGCCTGGCAACGAACAGGTGCGATCGGTGAACGCGCTCGTCGGCGAGACCAACGACGGCGGGCTGAACGACATCCGCGGGCTGCACGTGACGCGCGAGCACGTCGTCGACGCGATTAGAAACGCGAAAGGCGGGCCGGTGCCGGAAGGCGCCGTCGGCGCCGGCACCGGCACCGTCTGCTACGGATGGAAGGGCGGGATCGGCACATCGTCGCGAACACTCGACGCTTCGACCGGCTCTGGGCGAGCGCCAGCAGGGCGAACCGGCTCGTACACGGTTGGCGTGCTCGCGCAGACGAACTTCGGCGGCAATCTGACGATTGCGGGCGTTCCGATTTTCAAACTGCTGCAGCCGCCATCCCGGCGATCGGCCGACGGACGTGTGATCGGCCCGATGGACCCGGAGTCCGCCGACGGATCGTGCATGCTGGTTGTCGCGACCGATGCGCCGTGCGACGCGCGCGATCTGGAGCGTCTCGCCCGGCGCGCGATCTTCGGCCTCGCGCGCACCGGATCGGCGTACAGCAACGGCAGCGGCGATTTCGCGATCGCGTTCTCCACGTCGCCGGAGATGCGCAGCCGCTTCAACGAAGCCGCGCCGCATCCGAGACAGGTTCTGCCGCCTGACGGCATGTCGTCACTCTTCGAAGCGGCGCTCGAAGCGACCGAAGAAGCGGTCTACAACTCACTATTCCAGGCGACGACGATCACTTCACGTTTCGGCACAGCGGAGGCGATCCCGATCGAGAAAGTGCGCGAGCTGCTGCGCAAACCGTAGCGTGCCTCGAATGGCTGAGGCGTATCCGACTTAAGGATCATTGACGCTCCCCGCAGGGGCGATTACGATGGCCGTCTTGCCGAGCACGATTTCCGGGCGCCATATACCGCTCGCTGCGATTCAGGACGCGGCGACCGCCGTGTACGGCGCCGCCGTCCGCACACCGCTCGTGCGCGTCGAATTGCCCGACGGCCCGGATCTGTACTTGAAGCTCGAGACGCTGCAACCGATCGCGTCGTTCAAGATTCGCGGCGCCTACAACGTCATACGACAGCTCACGCACGACGAGTTGAAAGATGGCGTGTGGACGGTCAGCGCGGGCAACGCCGCGCAGGGCGTCGCCTACGCCGCGCGCAAAGTCGGCGCGGCGTGTTCGGTGATGGTGATGGACACGGCGCCACAGACGAAAGTCGACGCGATCGCGCGGCTCGGCGCGACGATCGTCCGCACGACCTACGACGAAGCGTGGAAGACGGTCGAGTCGCATGCATCGGAGCGGATGCGCGGGCATTTCGTCCATCCGTTCGACGACGATCGATTCATCGCCGGCAACGGCACGGCGGGACTCGAGATCCTCGAGGATCTCCCCGACGTCGACGCGATCATCGCGCCGCTCGGCGGCGGCGGCCTCCTCTCTGGAATCGCCGCGGCCGTCCGTCAGTTGAAGCCTGATACGAGCATCTACGCGGCCGAACCGGAAACGGCGGCGCCCCTGGCGGCGTCGCTGGCCGCCGGGCGTCCCGTGTACTTCGAGAACTGGAAGGCCTCGTTCGTCGACGGCGCGGGTGGAAAATCGGTGCTCGCGAGCATGTGGCCGCTGCTCTCGCAGTTGTCGGGATCGATCGTCGTGACGCTCGATGAGGTCGCCAGCGCGATGAAGCTCGCGGCCGAACGCACCCGCATCATCGCCGAGGGCGCCGCCGGCTGCGCCATTGCCGCCGCGCTCGCCGGCCGGACTTCGTTTACCGCGCGGCCATCCGGCCGCGCCAAAGTCGTCGCCGTCGTCTCCGGCGGCAACATTGATCTCTCCAAATTCGCTGCGCTCGTCGGCGCCTGCTCCGAACGATGACTCGATATACTGGCCGCCCGCCGCTGCCCCAACGTATCAACCGACTCGAGGAACTCGCCGTAGACCTGTGGTGGAGCTGGCATCCCGAGGCGCGCGAGGTGTACCGCCGCCTCGACTACGTGTCGTGGCGCGCGACCGCACACAACCCGGTGCTGATGCTGCGGTTGATCGCGCCCGGGAAGCTGCAGTCGGCCGCGGAGGATCCCGAGTTTCTGCGCATGTACGACCGCGCCATGGCGTCTCTCGACGATGCGCGCGCGGCGCGGAATACGTGGTGGTCGCGCACCTTTCCGCACCTGGCCGGGCAATCCATCGCCTACTTCTCGGCGGAATTCGCGCTCCATCAGTCGCTGCCGATTTACGCGGGCGGCCTCGGCGTCCTTGCCGGCGATCACTGCAAGGAAGCGAGCGATCTCGGCGTCCCGCTGATCGGCATCGGGTTCATGTATCCGCAGGGCTACTTCCATCAGCACGTGTCCGCCGAGGGGTGGCAGGAAGAGAGCTACGAGGCGCTGAACTGGGCCGACGCGCCGATCGAGCCGGCGCTCGGACCCGACGGCAAGCCGTGCATCACCGCCGTCCCGCTGGGCGACCGCTCGGTGCTCGTCGCGATCTGGCGCGTGCGCATGGGCCGCGTGAAGCTCTATCTGCTCGACACGAATCTGGAGGAGAACGCACCCTGGGATCGTGAGTTGTCGGCGCGGCTCTACGGCGGCGATCGCGAGACGCGCATCCAGCAGGAAATCATCCTCGGCATCGGCGGCGTTCGCGCCCTGAAGGCGCTCGGCTCGGATCCGGGCGTCTTTCACCTCAACGAGGGACACGCGGCGTTCGTCATCCTGCAGCGCATTCGCGATCTGGTCGAACACGGATCGACCTTCGACCAGGCGCTCGACGAGGTTCGCAGCACGACCGTCTTCACCACGCACACGCCGGTGCCCGCGGGACACGATCAGTTCCCGTTCCACCTCGTCGAAAAACATCTCGCCGGCTGCTGGGGCACGCTGGGCGCGCACCGCGACGGCTTTCTCGCCCTCGGCGCCTATGACAACGGCGGCGGACCGCAGTTCAACATGACGGCGCTCGCGCTGCGTTCGGCCGGCGTGACCAACGCCGTCAGTCAGCTTCACGGCGAAGTGACGCGCGACATGTTCGCGCCGATGTGGCCCGACGTGCCGGCGGCCGAGCGGCCCGTGACCTCGGTCACCAACGGCGTTCACGTGCCGACATGGATCGCCGGCGAGCTCTCACAGCTGTTCTGCAAGTACCTCGGCGAGGATTGGATCGAGCACCACGCCGATGCCGCGATGTGGGAGGCGGTGCTGGCGATTCCCGACGAAGAGCTGTGGACGGTGCGGCAGTCGCTGCGCCGCTACCTCTTCACCTTCGTGCGTGAGCGCGCCCGCCAGCGCTGGATGGAAGAGCACGTCGGCGTTCCGCGGGTCGTCGCCGCCGGCACGCTGCTCGAACCGGACACACTGACGATCGGCTTCGCGCGCCGCTTCACCGGCTACAAGCGGCCGGAGCTGGTGTTCCACGATCCGGAGCGGCTCGCGCGGATTCTCAACGCGTCCGGCCGTCCGGTGCAGATCATGTTCGCCGGCAAATCGCATCCCGCCGACGACGTCGGCAAGCACCACCTGCAGCGCGTCTACAAGCGCGCCCTCGATCCGATGTTCGGCGGCCGGGTGGCGTTCGTCGACGACTACGATCTCCATGTCGCGCACTTCCTCGTGCAGGGCTGCGACGTCTGGCTGAACAATCCGCGCAAGCCGCTCGAAGCCAGCGGCACCAGCGGCATGAAGGCGGCGATCAACGGCGTGCCTCACCTGAGCATCGGCGATGGCTGGTGGGCAGAGGGTTTCACGGGCGCGAACGGCTGGGTCATTGATGGCGGCGTCAGCGGCGATAACCACGAAGCCGTCGACGCGGCCGACGCCGACGCGCTCTACCGGCTGCTCGAGGAAGAAGTGGTGCCGGCGTTCTACGATCGTGACAAGTCCAACGTCCCGCACGCCTGGCTCGCCGTGGTGAAAGAAGCGATCAGAACCGTGGCGCCGCGTTTCTCGGCGCGGCGGATGGTCAGGGAATACACCGAGCGCATGTACGCGCCGGCGCTGGAGAAGCGAGCCACTCTGAAGTCTGAAGTCTGAAGTGCTAGACTTCATGATATGCCACGCAAGTCGGTCGCCAAGGCGCGGTGCGCGCTGTGCGGCGCCAAAGAAGTGTCGGAGCCGCGCGGTGAAGAGAAGTACTGTCGCGACTGCTGGGACAAGAAAATTGCTGTCGAAGAGATCGTTGCGCGCGAGTTCGCGCTGAAACGGTACATCCGCGCCCACAGCGCGGAGAAATATCTGATCTATCACTCCACTCTGAAGCGCCCGTGCGGCCAGCTGATCGTCGTCGACGATGGATACGATCTGTTTCTGACGTTGATGCTGTATCCCAACTTCGGTTGGGACGAGCCCGCGTATCACCTCGAAGGCGATCCAGAGGGACGCCTTTTCTCGGAAATTCTCGTCGACGTCGTCGCCGCCGAAGTGATCGAGCCGTGGGGCGGCGGCAAGTGGCACATGGAAATCTTCCGGTCCGTGAATCCTGAGCCCGAGGACTGGAACGGCGAGATGTAAGAGGATGTAAAGCCCACAGTCGAGGTCCGATAGCTGATATATAATCCGCCCGCTGTTGCGCCAGGCACGTCAGCGTCCAATTCCCAGGGAGGTTGTTATGAATCGCGCGCGTTTAGTCCTCGCCGCGACGCTCGCCGGCTCGAGCCTGGTCGGCGTCTCTGTTTTCGCTCAGACGCCGCCGCCAGCTCAGACGCCGCAGGCGCCCGAGATGAAATCGGTGCTCGCCGGCAAGAAGTTCACGCCGCCGGTCAAGGGCGATGCGCAGATTGAGTACGTGAAATCACCGACGCGCCGCGACGGCACGACGCTCGTCACCAAGATCACGGTGAAGAACACGTCGCCCGCGCCGATCGGACGACTGCGGATCGCCGAGACGTGGTACGACGATGCCGGCAACCTCATTCCGGGCGGCGATGCCGTGGTCAACGGCTTGCTGCAGCCGGGCGAAGTCGCGTCACTCGAGATCCGGACGCCGTCCAACAAGAACATGAAGACGAGCATGCTGCAGTTCACGCACGCCAACGGCGGCATCCCGAAGCCGCACGCGGTGAAGTCGCTCGACGCGCCCGGGAAGGAACCGGCGGCGAAGACGGCATCCGCGACGAAGGCGGCGCCTAAGAAGAAGTAGACAGTCGGGATTCGGGATTCGGGATTTGGGACTTGATAAGGCCGGCCGGGCGAACGCTCGGCCGGCCTTTGCGTTTTCAGGGAATCTTCTCGAAGCGAACCGGTCCATCGAATTTCGGCACGGTGACCAGGTGAAATGGTGAGGTCAGCACCTGTGCGGTCATCATGCCGCGGCCCGGGCGCGTCTCCTTGTACTTCACGACCAGCGTGTTGCCTTCGGGCTGCGCGCTGACGATCTCCGCACTGTAGCCGCCGGTCGGCCGGCTGCCGAGAAAAATTCCGACCACCACGTTGCTCGTGAAGTCCACCTCCGGCATCTTGCGGTCGTTGGCGTGCGATTTCCAAAGCGTGGCAAATTCTTCCGGCGTGCGCACGACCACCTGGCGCTGTGCCTCGATGGCGCTCATGGGACCTTTATCAACGCTTTTCATCGTCGCGGATGTCGAGGCCGCGCCCTGGAGGAACGCGGCCAGGATGAATAGAAGCATGATTATCTGCCTATGACGTTGATCCTGACCTGACGCTGGACGCTCGGGTTCGGGCTGACGCGCGAGCGCGCCGTCACCGTCAAGACGTACGGACCCGGCGCCAGATCCTTCATCGGGATTTTCGCCGCATAGCCGTAGCCGCCGGACTTTCCTCCAAGATCGCTCGAGTCACGTTCCTCATCGGTCTTGAACATCACCTTGCCTTCGTCAGTCGTCACGGTCGCGGTGATGTCCACCTTGTGCGGCGACGAGGCGGAGTTGTCGTAGACCTCGGCGAACAGCGCGATTTCGTCGTCCTGCGGGAACGACCGCAGCGCGACTGGCGGCGCCGGCAGCACGCCGCGGAGTTGTTCGTCGGGCCGCACGGTGGGCCGCATCGCCCCGGCCATCGAGGTCAGCGCGATGCCGCTCATGCTGATCGGCGCCTTCGCGAAGTCGGGCACCTCGAGATCGTAGAGGACGGAACCGACGGCGCCGCCGCCGGCATCGTGCGCGGCGAAGCGCAGCTGATATCGTCCGGGCGGCAGCTCCATTCGATTGAGCATACGGATGCCCTGCTGCTCGATGCGCGCCTTCGTTTCCGGCTTGAGCGTCAGCGTGACCGCGTCGGTGTTGCCGCCGCGTACTTTTCCCTGCGCGTCAATCGCGTAGTACGACAACTGCAGCTTGTCGTTGTTGGTCAGCCGCAGATCCTTGCCGCGCATCTCCACGCCGAACAGAACCGACGCGTTCGGCGCGGCGCCTTTGAACGGCGCCGCGAACACCTGCATCGTCAGGCCGCTGATCGGCAGTGGGCTGTCGAGCGCGTCTTTGATCTCCGGTGTGCGCACGTCCTTGGCGTTGACCGGCGCCGCCTTCGTTTCCTTCGGCGTCACGTGCGCCTTGCGCGCGCGCACCGTCAGTCCCGGACGCGTGACGCGCACGTCGATCTTATGGACGCGCCCCGGCCGCGCGTCGGGCGGGTAGTACGCAAGCACGTAGTACGAGCTGTTATCGCGGACGATGCGGTCGTAGGCGGTATTGAAGTCGTTCTGGTTCACGACGGCGAAGCCGCCCGTTTCCTCCGACAACACGCGCAGCGAGTCTTGCGACAAGCGGAGCTCGTTCATGAGTGAGCCTTGTCCGATACCGACCGACGTGTCGTCCGGGAACGATCCGATCTCGATCGTTTCGTCGCCGAGGTTGGTCAGGCCGCGCGGATCGATGCCGTAAATCGAGACGTTCGCGCGCGTCGCCGCCGCGATGGCATCGCGCGTCGCATCGAGCACCGTTGACGCGTCGTGATGCGTCGAGCCGCTCGGCGCGATGATGTCGTAGATGTCGTAGTCGATCCCTTCGCTCACGAA
>Ga0075435_100003598_pt1 | contig 10540 bp, 9 predicted proteins | sample RhiMethybrSRZTD4_FD_75302 | JGI IMG/M metagenome (GOLD analysis project Ga0075435, IMG submission 75302) | Populus rhizosphere microbial communities from Tennessee, USA - Rhizosphere MetaG P. TD hybrid SRZTD4 | ecosystem: Host-associated > Plants > Roots > Rhizosphere > Soil | place: USA... | reverse complement strand
AAGTAGTTCTGCGACAGCTGCTTAGTCGTAAAGGACGCTTTGCCGATGATGAAATGCAGGTTGGCGTGCCGGTCGACACGAAACTCGATCTTGCCGCCCTTGATGTCGCTCACCGCTTTCGCCACGTCGACGGTGACTGTTCCGGTTTTGGGGTTCGGCATCAGCCCGCGGGGCCCAAGGATCCGGCCGAGGCGACCAACCTTGCCCATCAGGTCAGGTGTCGCCACGACCGCGTCGAAGTCAAGGTAGCCCTTGGAGATCTTGTCGATCAGCTCATCCGAACCCACCTCGTCGGCACCGGCGGCGATGGCATCCTCGGCGCGCTCACCGGTAGCGAACACGAGTACCCGCGCCGTCTTCCCGGTGCCATTGGGCAGATTGACGGTGCCGCGAACCATCTGGTCCGCCTTGCGCGGGTCGACACCGAGCCGTACTGCGACGTCGACAGTTTCGTCGAACTTGGCTTTGGTGTTGGCCTTGGCGAACTCCACCGCCTCGGTCGGGGTGTACAGCTTTCCCGGGTCGATCTTCTCGGCGAGCGTGCGATAAGACTTACTGCGCTTCATAATGCTGGTCCCTTTCTGTTCCCAATTGTTTGGGGGCCCAATTTCTTGGCGGCCAGTTGTGGTCCGAGCCGCGCCGGCTCTGCCACGTACCTTCTTGGTCTTTGTTGCTACTTGTCAGGTGGTTAGTCGGCGACAGTGACGCCCATACTGCGGGCGGTGCCTTCGACGATCTTCATTGCTGCATCAAGATCGTTCGCGTTGAGGTCCGGCAACTTCGTGGTAGCGATGTCACGTACCTGATCGCGGCTGATCTTGCCGACCTTCTCCCGATGGGGCACACCGGAGCCCTTCTGTACCCCAGCAGCCTTCTTGATCAGCTCGGCCGCCGGCGGGGTCTTGGTGATGAAGGTGAATGTGCGATCTTCGTAGATGGTGATCTCTACCGGAATGATCGTGCCACGCATCGCTTCCGTCGCAGCGTTGTAGGCCTTGCAGAACTCCATGATGTTGACGCCGTGCGGGCCTAGCGCGGTGCCGACGGGAGGAGCTGGAGTGGCGGCGCCGGCGTTCAAGGCGATCTTGACCAGCGCGGCGACTTTCTTCTTCTTGGGAGGCATTTCTCTTTCTTGATCCTTGTCGTGGTCGTGTGGCGGTCAGTGCGACCGGTGCTTGCAGTGTGCTGTCGTGACGCTCAGACCTTCTGAATCTGCGGGAAGGTCAGATCGACCGGAGTTTCGCGACCCAGAATTTCCACCAGCGCCTTTAGCCGCTGGTTATTCACGTTGATTTCGGTGATGGTGGCGTGGACGCCGGCGAACGGCCCGTCAACCACCATGACCGAATCCCCGACAGCGAAGTCGGCGACCTCGATCTTCTTCTTACGACGGGCGGGGCCCTCACTCGACGCGGTCGCCGCCGCGACAATGGCCGGCGCCAACATCTTCTCCACCTCATCAAGGCTGAGCGGCACCGGAGAGTTGGAGTGTCCGACGAAACCGGTGACGGATGGAGTGTGGCGTACGGTCGACCAGGATTCGTCGGTCAGATCCATCCGAACCAGCACGTAACCCGGCAGCACTGTTCGCCTCACCTGTTTGCGCTGACCGTTGCGGATCTCGGTGACTTCCTCGGTCGGCACGATGATCTCGTAAATGTAGTCCTCCATATTGAGGGAGGACACCCGGTTCTCCAGGTTCTGCAGCACCCGATTCTCCATCCCGGAGTAGGTGTGCACGACGTACCAGTCGCCTGGCTTGGCCCGCAGGTCCGAGCGGAACGCTTCAAGGGCATCGTGGCCGGCGTCAGACTCCTCCTCAGATTCGACCTCGACTGTTTCCGGCTCCTCATCAGTGGTGGGGAGACCACCGAAGTCGAGCTCGAAGTCCTCCTCCGTCGCCCCGTCGACAGGAGCAGTGCCAAAGTCCAGGTTGATGTCGACGTCGTCTTCGCGGCTCGCCGGGTAACTGCCCAGGTCGATATCGAAGTCCTCTGGCGTCTCGGCGGAGGCCGAAGATGCAAGGCTCTCGAGCGTCTCGGCATCCTGCTGCGGTTCGTCGGGCACGTCAATATCTCCGTTACGTGGTTCGTTGCTCATCAGCTAAATATTCTGAAGATTGCCCAACCCAGGCCAAGGTCGAGAAGACTTACATAGGCGATCACAAATATCACAAAGACCAGCACTACGACGAAGTAGTTGATCAGCTGCGGGCCAGTGGGGTAAACGACCTTGCGAAGTTCGGCGATCGATTGCCGGACGAACTTCACCGGCGTCGTACGCTCCCGTTTGACCGGCTGGTCGCGCTTGTTGGTCGGAGCGCCCTTAGGCGCTCGAGCGGCGCGACGGGTCTCCGCGGTCTTGGAGCCGGCCCCGGTAGTCGTTGCTGCAACAGCCGCAGGTTCTAATACCTTCCCCGATTCTGAATTTTCATTCGGGTCCTCATCGGTCGTCTTGCTGCCGTTCGTCGCAGTCCGGGATGTCTCGGCGCCGTTCTGACTAGCGCCCGACAACTCGGCAGAGTCCGCCTCGGCGGTCGACTCGACCTCTTCCTTGTCTGCCACGCTACGACCTTCCCTGCCGCGATCTGTCTGCCTCCACCTGCAGGGCAAGAGGGACTTGAACCCCCAACCTTCGGTTTTGGAGACCGATGCTCTGCCAATTGAGCTATTGCCCTTCGCAGCCCTCACCGGATGCTCTCATGTGCCCGCGAACCTCCATGTGGGCACACAAAAACAATGGTGACTGGCCACCAAACCAAAGAGTCTACTGACGATTACAACGAGAGTCGAACGGGCTCGTTAATCGGTTGTTCTTGCGAACTAGCGATGAAAAGGTGCAGTGCATGACCGCCATGACCCGTCCGTTCTCGCTGGCTCCTTCAGTCATACTGTGCCAGCAGACCGGCCGGTGGCGCGCTCATGCACCCGCCCGACAAGCATGATCAGCGACTTCGTCGCAGGCGTTGTAGCCGGTCTAGCCGTCGCGATGCCGATCGGCGCTGTAGGAAGCTACCTGGTCGGGCTCGGCGCTCGCGAGCGCATTCCTGTCGCGGCGGCGGCGGCGCTTGGCGTCGCCTCCGTGGATGGCGGGTACGCGGTCGTTGCTGCGCTGGGCGGGGCGGGGTTGCAGGATCTGCTGGACGAGGCCCTTGACTGGCTGCAATGGCTGGCGGTGATCGTCCTCGCCGCGGTCGCAGCTCGCACGCTGCACCACGCGGTTCGTCGCTATCGCGGCAACGGCAGCAGGAACCTCGGACGACTGGGGGGGCTCACTCCGGCGCGGGCCTACATCAGCCTGGTGGCAGTGACCGCCCTCAATCCGGCCACGGTGATCACCTTCGCCGCCGTCGTCATCGGTCGATCCCACAGCGCGGACGACGCGGGGTGGCAAGCGGTCGCGCTGTTCGCGATCGGCGCGTTCGTGGCATCGGCCATCTGGCAACTGCTCCTCACGGGTGGCGGAAACCTGCTCGGCCGGCTGCTGAGCGGTCGCCGAGGACAACTGGGAATCTCGGTCTGCTCAGCTCTGATCATGCTGGGCTTAGCCGTCGGCTTGCTGCTCAGCTGACCCTGATGAAGACCGGGCATCGCCGAGCACCTTCTCGGTAGCGGCAAGCAGGACACATGTGGCGAGGCCATCGATGGCGGCGGCTACCTCGTCGGGAGACGGAAAGCTCGGTGCGATTCTGATGTTCCGGTCGCGGGGGTCGTTGCCATAAGGAAAGGCTGCGCCGGCGCCCGTCATGGATATGCCCGCGCCCTTGGCCAGCTGCACCACGCGGGCCGCCGTGCCGTCGGCTACGTCGAGGCTGACGAAATACCCGCCGTCAGGATCGGTCCAGGTCGCTCCCTGGTAGTCGCCCAGGCGCTTGCTCAGGATCGAGGTCACTTGGTCAAACTTCGGAGCGAGAATCTCGCGATGCCTCCGCATCAGCTGGTTGACGCCATCAGCACCCATCAAATACAACGCGTGACGCAGATGGTTGATCTTGTCGGGTCCGATGGTCCGCTTGCTCAGATTCTTCAGGTACCACTCGACATTCGAGGGCGAGCTTGCGAAGAACGAGACACCCGCGCCAGCGAAGGTGATCTTCGACGTCGAGGCGAAGAGGAAGACCCGATTCGGATGGCCGGCCTCCGCCGCCATCGTGAGCACATCGAGCGCGGGGGTCTCCACGTCGGTCAGGTGATGCACCGCGTACGCGTTGTCCCAGAACATGCGGAAATCGCCTGCCGCCGGCATTTCGAGCAGCGCCCGAGTGACATCCTCGGTGTAGATCGCGCCGTTGGGATTGGAATACATCGGTACGATCCACATGCCCTTGACGGATGGATCCTCGGCGAGCAGCCGTCGCACCTGGTCGAGATCGGGCCCATCCTGAGTGAGCGGAACCGAGATCATCTCGATGCCGTACTGCTCGCAGAGAGCAAAGTGCCGGTCGTATCCCGGAACCGGGCAGATGAACTTGACCGGACTGCGTGACCACGGCTCTACCGAGTCCACAGTCCCCTTGAGCAGCGCGTACACCAGCGCGTCGTGCATGATCGACAAGCTGGAATTGTCCCCTGCCACGAGCTGGTCGACGGGCACGTTGAGCAGCGGTGCAAAGATCGTCCGGATTGCCGGCAGTCCCTGAAGGCCGCCGTAATTTCGACAGTCAGTACCGGTCGAGTCCAGGTAATTGCCCTCCCCGGGCAACGTCAACAGCTCGTTGGACAGATCGAGCTGCGGCGACGAGGGCTTGCCCCGGGTCAGGTCGAGCTTCAATCCCTTGGTCAGCAGCGCGTCGTACGCGGCGACCTGCTCCTCGTGCAGCGCCGCCAGCTCGTCGTGACTGAGGTCGGACAAAGACATCATCGGTTTCGCTTCCGGTACGAGATCTGGGCCGTGCGCGATTCTAGTGTCGGGTCCTCGACCCTGCTTCTGAGTATCAGGGCTTCTGAATATCGGGCTTCTGGGTATCAGGGACTTCCAAATGTCCGGCGGGGATGGGCGGGATCCACCGAGCGAGCCCCCAGCGGCTGCAAACTAAGGTCGAGTTATGACAACGACGTCGAGTCCAGTCTCAGCCAATCTCGCGACTTGGGTGAAGCAACGAGCAGCCAGCGACCCCGGCCTCCCAGCTATCAAACAGGGCGAAACCATTCTGAGCTATGCCAGCCTGGATGCGGCCGTTGCCCGATTCGCGACGACTCTTCGTCATCGCGGTGTCCGAGTCGGTGATCGGGTCGCGATGATCATGCCGAACGTGGCCTATTTCCCGATCGTCTATTACGCGATACTGCGGATCGGTGCCATCGCGGTGCCGATGAACCCACTGCTCAAGGCGGGTGAAATCTCCTTCGTCTGGCGTGACTGCGGCGCAGAAGTCGCGGTGGTATTCCCGTTCTTCGCCGAGGAAGCCGCGAAAGCAGGGGGTGTCACCGGGACCGAGGTGATCATCACTGTCCCGGGCGATTTCGATGCTGAGCTGGCACAAACCGAGCCGACCGAGCAGGTTGCCGAGCTTAGCGGCGACGAGACTGCGGTGATCTTGTACACCTCCGGTACCACCGGACAGCCCAAGGGTGCCGAACTCACTCACGCCAATCTCAGCAGCAACGTTCGCACGACGATCGAGACGCTGCTGCCGATGGGGCCTGGCGACGTGATCTTCGGCGGCTTGCCGCTCTTCCACTCGTTCGGCCAGACAGTGGGCCTCAATGCCGCAATGGCCGGTGGGGCCTGCTTTACCTTGCTGCCGAAGTTCGATCCGGAGCAGGCCTTGTCGATCATCTCCGCCGATCGGGTAACGATCTTTCTTGGCGTACCGACCATGTATGTGGGACTGCTCGCTGCGAAGAACAGGGAGCACTTCGATACGTCTTCGCTCAAGGTGGCAGCCTCAGGCGGAGCGTCACTGCCGGTCGAGGTATTGCGCGGCGTCGAGCACGCGTTTGGCTTCAGGCTCCTCGAAGGTTACGGCCTCTCCGAGACCTCACCTGTCGCCTCGTTCAACCACCCCGACCGGCCCGGCAAACCCGGGTCGGTGGGGACGCCGATCCGAGGAGTTGAGTTCGGGCTGCGCGACGAGGAGGACCGGGAGGTCGCCGATGGTGAAATCGGTGAGATCGTGATCCGCGGCGAGAACGTCATGAAGGGTTACTGGAACCAACCAGAAGCGACGGCCGATGCCATGCGGGGCGGCTGGTTCCACTCCGGAGATCTGGCCCGGCGCGACGACGACGGCTTCTACTTCATCGTCGACCGCAAGAAGGACATGATCATCCGCAATGGCTACAAGGTCTATCCCCGCGAGGTCGAGGAGATCTTGTACGCGCATCCAGCAGTGGCCGAAGCAGCGGTCTTCGGAATCCCGGATGCCAGCTGCGGGGAGGAGGTCGCCGCGTTGGTGACGCTCAAGGAGGGTGCCTCGGCGACCGATGACGAGCTACGCGAGTACGTAAAGGAGCAGATCGCGGCGTTCAAGTATCCCCGGATCATCCGCTTCGGCCCGATTCCCAAGGGTCCGACGGGCAAGATCTTGAAGCGGGAGATCAAGTTCGAGCCATGAGTAGCGCGCGAGTTACTTCAGCTCATTGCCCCGGAGCACGGCGGCTGCACGCCGGGGAGCGGCGAAGACCAGGTATTGCGTGGCGTCGGCCGCTACGGCACTGTGCGGTCCAAGCCGAACCATGTGGTCAGCCACCTCGATCTGACCGATGGTGATCACCGGCTCCACCGTGCGTCCCACGTCTACCTCGGTCGGGCGGTCGCGGAAATTGACAACCATGATCATGTCGCCGCGTTCCAGCAGTAGCCATCCCGCCTCGTCATTCGACCGTGCGTGTCCCTGGTCGAAGCTCGGGTCAGTGAAGTCTGGATAGGTACGCCGGATGCTGATCAGCCGTCTGGTCAGCTCCAGCAACTCGGCGTGGCGGGGCTGCTCGAGCTCCGACCAGTCCAGCCGGGATACCTCGAAAGTGCGCGGATCCTGTGGATCGGGCACGTCGCTGGTATCCCAGTCCATTTGGGCGAACTCCTCGAGCCGGCCAGCCCGGACCATCTCGGCGAGCTCCGGCTCGGGATGGGAAGTAAAGAAGCGCCAGGGCGTCGCGGCTCCCCATTCCTCGCCCATAAAGATCATTGGGGTGAAGGGGCTGAGCAGTGTCAGCATTGCCGCAATAGCCTGCTGTGCCGGACTGATCTTGCTCGACAGCCGTTCACCCTTGGCGCGGTTGCCGATCTGATCATGGTTGTCCGAGCAGACGACCAATCTCCAGGTCGGCGTACGCCAGGTGTCAATCGGATGTCCGTGGGTCCGGCCGCGGAAGCTGGATCGGGTGCCGGTATGGAAGAACCCGCTTTCAAACACCTTGCCGAGGGCTGCCAGGGAGTCGAAGTCGGCGTAGTAGCCGCTGGCATCGCCGGTCAGGCTCACGTAAAGAGCATGGTGGAAGTCGTCGCTCCACTGTGCCGTCAGGCCGTAGCCACCGCCTTCTCGCGCGGTGATCAGCCGGGGGTCGTTCAAGTCTGATTCGGCGATAAGCGGCATCGGTCGGCGTAAGAACGTGCTGCGCGCGGAAACGACGATGTTCAACTCCTCCAGAAGGTGCGTCGCACGTGTGTCGTGCAGTGCGTGCACAGCGTCGAGGCGCAGCCCGTCGACGTGATAGTCGGTGAGGAACATCAATGCGTTATCGATGATGTAGCGCCGCACCTCGTCGGACTCCTCGCCGTCCAGGTTCGGCTCATCTCCCCAGATTTGACCCGCGTCCTTCTTCAGGTAGGGGCCAAACTCCGGCAGGTAGTTGCCGCTGGGACCGAGGTGGTTGTAGACCACGTCCTGGATCACGCCCAGACCGGCTCGGTGGCAAGCATCGACGAACTGCATGTAACCGAGCGGGCCGCCGTAACCCTCGTGTACGGCATACCAATGCACGCCGTCGTAGCCCCAGTTGTGCGGGCCGTTGAAGGCATTGACGGGCATCAGCTCGACGAAGTCAACTCCGAGCTCAACCAGGTGGCCGAGCCGGTCAATCGCTGCCATCAGGGTGCCTTCGGGTGTGAAGGTTCCGACGTGCAGTTCATAGATGATGCAACCCGCGAGTTGCTTGCCGGTCCACTTCTGGTCGGACCAGACGAACTCGTCCAGGTCGAAGGTCCGTGACCACCCATGCACACCATTGGGCTGGCGGCGTGACCGAGGATCTGGAAGCACGGCATCGGAGTCGTCGAGAATGAAGCCGTAGTCAAATTCACCGATGCGCCCGTCGCCCGGTAGAGCATCGTCCGGCAGCGGCTCAGCCGGGAACCACCAGCCCTCCTCGTCTTTCTCCATGGCCACCCTGACCGGCGTGTTCTCGCTGACCTTCTTGATCATCAAGGCGACCGATGACCGTCGTGGTGCCCAGACGACGAACTGCGCCAAGCTCACAGCTCACACCCTACGAGGACTGGCTCAGGGACTAGCACGATGCCAAATCTGGCGCGCACGCCGGCCTGGATCTCTCGTGCCAAGCTGAGCAGGTCCGCCGCAGTGGCTCCACCGCGGTTCGTCACTGCGAGCGTGTGCTTTCCCGAGATTCGGGCCGCGCCATGCCCATAGCCCTTGGCAAAACCAGCCTGCTCGATGAGCCAGGCGGCACTCGTTTTGACCATCCCATCGGGTTGGCTGAAGCGTGGCGCCTCAGCTGGTAATTCACGGGCCGTTGCCTGGCTGACGATTGGATTGGTGAAGAATGACCCGACGCTCCAGGTGTCGTGATCATCTTCCACCAGCACCATGCCCTTGGCGGCACGTAGTGCCAACACAGCCTCGCGCACCTCCGCCGCTGGAGCGCGCTGCCCAACTTCGAGGCCTAGAGCCCGGGCCAGCTCCGGATAGCGGATCGGCTGAGACATCGCGCCAAGGCGGAGCTGGAAGGTCACCGACAGCACCACGAAGCGTCCTGGGTTGGACTTGAAACGCGACGTTCGGTAGCCGAAACCGCATTCGATCGGAAAGAAGGTCTTGAGCTGCCCGGTGGACCGGTCGAGCGTGCGCACCGTCGAGATCAGCTCACTGACGTCCGCACCGTACGCGCCGACGTTCTGGATCGGCGTCGCACCCGCCAGCCCGGGGATGCCGGACATCGCTTCGAGGCCGCTCCAGCCTTTCTCGATGGCAAGCTGAACCATCGGGTCCCATTCTTCGCCAGCCGCCACTGTGATCACAGCACCGGAACAGGCCGCAGTGTCCTCGGCCATGCCATGTGTCGCGATCTTGACGACCGTGCCGTCGAAACCGGCATCGCCGATCAGCACGTTCGAGCCTCCACCGAGAATGAGGAGCGGTTCCCCGGCCGCGTCCAGATCACGAACCGTCTCGACCAGCTCTGTCTCGGTCTGGGCGGTGATCATCCGGCCTGCGGGACCGCCGACCCGCAGCGTCGTATGGTCGGCCAGCACCTCGCGCCCGACAGGCTCAGGGCGCGGCTGTGTGGGCTGAGGTCTCATGTCCACAGCCTCAGGGCGTAGGTCAAGGTACTCGGGGCGCATCTCGGACTTCATGATCACGATGCGGAACTCGGACACCAAGATCGACTTCGGCTCGCGCCGCGCCCAGCACCTTCTGGTTATCACAGATCGCTTCGATGCCGATCGTAACCAGCGATCCCTCGATCGCTACGACGCTGGCACTGAACTGCACTTCAACTCCGTCGGCATCATCGGGCACTGTCACTGGCCGGGTGAACCGAACGAAATAAGAGGTGACCCGGCCGGGATCTCCTACCCAGTTCGTCACCACCCGAAGCGCCGTTCCCATGGTGAGCATGCCCTGGGCAATGACACCCGGCAGCCCGACTTGTCGGGCGAAGTGCTCCGAGTAGTGGATCGGATTGAAGTCCGTCGCAGCGCCGGCGTACCGGACTAGTCGCTCCCTGGTGAACCGGGCGGCGAGTGGGGGTAGCTGGGTGCCGATTTCGATTCCTTCAACCACCGTGGCCTTCATGCCGGTGTCTTCCTGGCGTGAAGGAACGTGGCATGTGAGGAGCAGATGGCCTCGTCGTCCAGGCTCGAAATGTTCACTGTGGCCGAGACCATTTCCGAACCTGTGCGAAGCCGCACCTTGTCGATAGTGAGCGTGGCGATCACCACGTCGCCGGTGCGGAGCGGTCGGATGAAACTAAAGCGTTGGTCAGCGTGCACAACCCGATCCAGCGAAAGCTCCAACTCTGGATCCCCGAAGAGCTGGGCCAATGCAGGTGCGGAGATGACCGTGGCAAAGGTGGGCGGCGCGATCGGCGACTCGCCCCGATATCTCGGGTTGTCATCGCCCAGGGCGGCCGCAAACTCAGCGATCTTGGCTGCCGATACCTGGTACGGATCGCACGCCGGATAGCGGCGTCCGGCATGTGCCTCGGTGATGGCCATGGGAGCAACGCTAACGGACCTGCGGAGCCGCGAGCGTCGGAGAATCGCGCGCCGCCGTGCTGAGCAAGGCTGGCGCGTCGCTGTTCCACGCGCGCTGCGCGAGCGGTTCAAAACAGGGTTGTGCATGCGCTGTCGTAGCGCT
>Ga0075435_100003596_pt1 | contig 10542 bp, 8 predicted proteins | sample RhiMethybrSRZTD4_FD_75302 | JGI IMG/M metagenome (GOLD analysis project Ga0075435, IMG submission 75302) | Populus rhizosphere microbial communities from Tennessee, USA - Rhizosphere MetaG P. TD hybrid SRZTD4 | ecosystem: Host-associated > Plants > Roots > Rhizosphere > Soil | place: USA... | reverse complement strand
CTCATGTGCCCGCGACTGTAGAATGACGCGACGAAATGGTCAACGATCTCCACGACGATCGTGACGACGGGGTGCGGCTCGACGTATGGCTCGACGTGGCGTGCCTCTTCAAGACGCGGTCCGAGGCGCAAAAAGCGTGTAAGGCGGGAAAGGTGGACGTGAACGGTCAGCGCGCGAAGCCCAATCGCCGGGTGCGTGCCGGCGACGAAATCGAGATCGGCCGCCCGTTCGGACGCAAGCAGCGTGTCGCGGTGCGAGCGCTGGCCGAAAGGCACGTGTCGAAGGCGGATGCGCGAACGCTGTTCGAGGATCTGACGCCGCCGCCGACGCCGGAGGAGATCGAAGCGAGACGGCTCGAACGGATGTATCGCGCGGCCGTGACGCCGCCGCGCGCACCCGACAAGCGTCAGCGGCGCGCGCTGCGGAAATTACGCGGGCGAGACGATTAGCGGCACATTCACCGATGGAACATTAGAGCAACCACGAAAACACGAAGATCCGCGAAGATCACGAAGAAGAAATCTTTTGTACTTAGATATTCTTCTTCGTGCTCTTCGGGACTTCGTGGTTGCAGTACTGCTCGGATTTACGCGCCTACTTTTTCTTTGCCGGAGTCTTAGCGGCGGCGGTGGTTGCCGGCTTCGATTCGATTTCGGTCGCCACCATCTTGTAGTACACCGTCACCTTGTCGCCGACTTTCGGCGGTCCGCCTTTCGTGTCCTTCGCGAGATCGAACTGCCAGGTTTCTTTTGCGCTCTTCTCGACCGTCAACGTCGAGGCGTCGACGGACTTCACCGTGCCGGTGAACTGATAGGACTTCGCCGCTGCGTAGCCGCCGGCAACGAACGCGCCGGACGCAACCAGCAGCAGCACCACGAACAGCAGAACTCGTTTCATGGGAGGCTCTCCTCGCGGCGGATTATACGGGCGGCGGAGTAAAGGAATGAAGAGAAGACCGCCGCCCGTCGCGCGACGCTATTCCGGCCGGTTGCCGATGTCGCTTCCGGTCGCGCCGGTGCCCTGCCGGAAGTTGCGCGTCCCGCCGACTTCGGTGCCCGTTCCGCCGGTGACGCCTTCGGTCACGTCGCGCGAACCCGAATGACGACCCTGATCGTGCTGCGATCCACCGACCATCGATTCGTTGTCTTCGTTCGGCTCGCCCGTATTGTCGCCCTTGTGCGGACGAGCGGATGTCGGTTCCGGAGTGATGTCGCCGAGGATCCCGCGTCGAATCTCGTTCTGGTCCTTTGCCATGGTCATGCCTCCTCGACCAAATCGTTACAAGTCGAGTGCCATGAATAAGGTCCGGGTCTTCAACGAAGCACAGCTTCAGCGGGCCGCTTCTCCGCCGCTGATTCGGCGTGGCGCGCGACCTTCACCCACACGCGCAGGAACTCAGCCACGCTCCACGCCTGCGCGATGCATCCTCGCGCAGTGAACGGCGGTTCCGCGTCGAAGACCTCGCTGATCGATCCGATGCACCCGTCGTCGAGATGCGGGATGAAACCGTCGAGCGTGTGTCGTGCGCCGTCGAGATCGTCGGGATACACCTTCAGCCACGCGTCGACGAACGGACCGACGAGCCAGGCCCACACGGTGCCCTGATGGTAGGCGGCGTCGCGTGCGCGAAGGTCGCCGAAGTACTTCGCTTTGTAGTCGGGGTCGCCAGGTGCGAGCGAACGGAGCCCGACGGGCGTCAGCAGACGATCGCGCACCGTACGCATCACGGGCTCCCAGCGCTCGGGCACGAGCACCGGATGCGGCAAGGCAATCGCGATCACTTGATTGGGGCGGCATTTCGGATCGGCACTTCCGGGTCCACCGGACTCCGTGTCGACGACGTCGTAGAGATAGCGGCCTTCCGGATACCAGAAGCGTTCGTTGAACGATCGACGCGCGAGCTCCGCGCGCTGGGCGTATTGAGATGGATCGTCGTCGTGATCGGACGCCCACTGCTCCATCAGCTTCAGCGCGTTGAACCAGAGTGCGTTGATCTCGACCGCCTTGCCGCGCCTCGGCGTGACGACCCAGTCGTCGACCTTCGCATCCATCCACGTCAGCTGATACCCTTCCGCACCCTGGGTCAGCAGACCGTCGCGCTCGTCGACCTTGATGCCGAAGTCGGTCCCGCGCACATGCCACTCGATGACGCTCTTGAGCGTCGGGTACAGCAGCGCGAGCGTCAGCCGATCGTGAGAGCAGTGCACGTATCTGTCGATCGCGTGAAAGAACCACAGCGTCGCGTCGGCGGTGTGATACAGCCCTTCTTTGCGTCCTTCCGGAAACATGTTCGGGATGAGACCGCGGCGCACGTAGTGAGCGAACGTGCGGAGGATGTACCCGGCCTCTGTGTGACGGCCGGTGACGAGCGTCAGCCCTTCGAGGCTGATCATCGTGTCGCGGCCCCAGTCGGTGAACCAGTGGTATCCGGCGATGACCGTGCGTACTTCGTCTCCGTACGCGTGGGCGCGCGCGGCTTCATCCGTGCGTCCGGCAGGCGTGATGATGAACTGATCGGCGGCGAGCACGAGCTCCGCGCCAACGCCTTCGCGCGCGTCGGGCGTTGCCTGCGCGAGCAGCCGTTGACGGCGGCGCCGTTCCGCGTCGAAACACCGCTCCGGCTCGAGCACGTTCATCGTCTCGACCGACTCGGTTGACGCGACGAGCGCGGCGCGTCGACGTGCGTCGAGTGTCAGCCGGAAATACCCGGGACTCCAGAGCTCGCCGCGCGCCTGATAGCCGCGGCTCTCTTCTACGGGGTACAAGACGTTGCTTATGCGGATGCCCTTGAGCGTGAAGGTCGCGTCCGGACCGCACAGGCGCATGCGCAACGCCGGCAGTCCGCTGTTGGCGAGAATGATCTCGTGCTGATCGCCGACGGCGCGGAACTCGTACGGCCATCCGAGCGGCTCGCTGACCGGAAGTTCCTGCGCGCGGAAGTTGACCGAGGGCCGCAGCGCGAGCTCGACGCGATCGGCGCCCGACACGAGCTCGTACATGATGTGCACGGTGTTCTGCATGTGCGGCAGGAACACGCGCTTTTCGATGACGATGCCGTCGACTTCGTACCGCCAGACCGGCAGCCCGAGCTCGAGTCGGAATTCGGTGAGGTAGTCCGCGGCGTGCGCGGCAGTCGCATCGCCCGCCTGCTCGCGCCCGCCGATTTCAATGCGGCGGCCGTCTGCGAGGCGCAGTTGATCCGCGACGTGGCTCAACATCACCATGCGTCCGAACGGGCCGCCCAGCGCGGCAGCCAGCAGTCCGTGATACCGGCGCGTGATCACGCCGCTCACGGTTCCCGACGCGTAGCCGCCGAGACCGTTGGTGACGAGCCACTCGCGCGTGACGTGGGCGTCCGCATTTTCGGCGCCCGGGATGGGCCATGGAATGCGGCGGACCGGTTCGGGTATTCGCATGGCAGCAATCACGCGGTGCGGCGCACTTTCGGCGCGCGCTGGACCGGGCGCCGCGGGCCGGGCGCCAGCACGATGGCGCTCTCGCCGGGAATCCTCCAGACGCCGTGCGGCCACAACTCCGGAGTCCCGCCGCCGCCGTACGCCGGATTCTCGCTCGACCAGCGGACGTGCCAGTCGCGCTCGGGCGGCGGCGCGAGCAGTGGTTCGGCAAACGAGTTGCGGCTGAAATCGGCGCCGAGGTTCACCACCAGCAATCGATCGTCCTCTCGATCGTCGAGATGGTCCCGAGCGAAGAATCGCAGCGCGAACAGATGCAATCCGAGCACGGCGCCGTCGACACCGCGGGGCGCCTGCCGGTGGAATGCGAGGTCGTCGCGCCGCATCTTCAGGAGATCGATGTGCATCGCGTACATCTGCGCGTGCGTCTGCCGCTCGCGCAGATCGAGCTTGCACCGCTCGAACGTCGCGACATTGCCGGGATCGTCGAGTTCGGCGCGATCCTCGAAGTCGACAATCGACGGGAACTGTCGCAGGAACTCCGCGCGTCCCTTGCGCACGGCGGCCAGGAGCTCGCGGTCGAAATCGGCGAAGTACAGAAACGGCGTCGACGCGGCGAACTCCTGTCCTTGAAACAGCATCGGCGTCCACGGACCGAGCAGCAGCAGCGCCGTCATCGCTCGCCAGCGCCCCGGGCTGGTGAGCGCGTGCGCCCGCTGACCGCGCGCCGAGTTCGCAACCTGATCGTGATTATGCAGATACGCGACGAACGAAGCGGGCGGAATGTCCAGGGCGACCGTGCCGCGAGGCTGGTTCTGCCAGTGATACCGCTGTCCCTGATAGAGGTATCCGTACTTCGCCGCCGACACGAATTCCTGCGGTTCGCCGTACGTGTCCGAGTAGTACGCTTCCGCGCGGCTGGTGAGCGCGACCATTGCGCTGTGATGGAAGTCGTCGTTCCACAGCGCATCGAGTCCGTATCCGCCCTTCTCGATCGCGCGCACGAGGCGCGTGTCCTGCGGTTCGTTTTCCGCTATCAGCAGGATCGATCGTCCGCGGGCGGCTTCACGCGCGTGGTGCCCGATGCGCGCCATGATGTTCTCGGCCGACGCGTCGAAGATCTGCTGCGTCGCGTCGAGACGCAGGCCGTCGAGATGGAACTCGTCTATCCAGTAGCGCGCGTTGGCTTCGAAGAACTCGCGCACCGGCGCAGAATCGGGGCCGTCGAAGTTGATGGCGTCGCCCCATTCGTTTTCGTAGCGGTCGGTGAAATACGACGGCGCGAACATGCGCAGGTAATTGCCTGCCGGTCCCAGATGGTTGTAAACGACGTCGAGCACCACCGCGATGCCGCACGTGTGCGCGGCGTTCACGAAGCGGCGAAAATCGTCCGGGCGTCCATACAGGTGGAACGGTGCGAACAAGTCGACGCCGTCGTAGCCCCAACCGAATCGCCCGTCGAACTCGGCGATCGGCATCACCTCGATTACCGTGATCCCGACGCGACGAAGCTCCGCGAGCTCGCTCTCCGCGGCAGCCCATGTGCCCGGCGGCGTGAATGTCCCGATGTGTATCTCGTAAAGAACCTGTCCCTCGAGCTTTGCACCGCGCCAGTCGTCATCGGTCCACTGAAACGTCGTCGCGTCGATGATCTCGGACGGACCGTGCGGCCCTTCGGGTTGAAACCGCGATGCAGGATCAGGAAGCAGCTTGTCAGCGGTATCCAGGCGGAACTGGTAGCGCGTGCCGGCGGTCGCCTCGACGATGCCGCTGAAGTAGCCGTCGTCCTCGGGGTCGAGCGCCGTCGCGTTCGAGCCCTGCGCGACGAACTCCACGCGCTTCGCGGCCGGCGCCCACAGGCGAACGTGCGCGCGGCCATCGCCGATGTACTCGGCGCCAATCGGGAGTCGCCGTTTACGCGCTCCGATCGACGCCTGCTGCGTGGCGGAACGTACCGCTGAGCCGGTCATGATCGGCTCATGCGAGTGCAGGATTGGTGCCGGTCATCTGTTCGCGACGTTCTGCTCGTCCAGGATGCTTCTGACTTTCCGCGAGAACGTCTCCGGACTGAATGGCTTTTGAAGAAACGCCGCGCCCGGTGTCAGGTGGCGATGCATCACGGACTGATCCGTGTAGCCCGACATGAACAGCACTTTCATCTTCGGGCGCGCGGCACACAGACGTTCCGCGAGGTCGCGGCCGCTCAAGTGCGGCATCACGACATCGGTGACGAGCAGTTGAATGTCCTCGTGGTGCCGCTCGGCCACACGCAACGCGTCGACGCCGTGACGCGCTTCGATGACGATATAGCCATGACGGCGCAGCACTTCGCTGGCGAGCGTGCGCACGGCGTCCTCGTCTTCGACGAGCAGAACCGTTTCCCAGCCTTGCTTCCGTCCTTCGCCGCGCGGGTCCGACGCGCGGCCCGCGCTCGCGACTTCGGCCGGCGGCAGGTAGACCTTGAACACGCTCCCGTGTCCGAGCTCGCTGTAGACCCAGATGTAGCCGCCGCTCTGCTTCACAATCCCGTACACCGTCGCCAGGCCGAGGCCGCTGCCCTTGCCCTGCTCTTTCGTCGTGAAGAACGGTTCGAACACGCGCGCGCGCGTCGTCGCGTCCATCCCATCGCCCGTGTCGGATACCGCAAGCATCACGTAGCGGCCGGGAACGACGCTCGCGTGCGACTCGGCATACGGGCCGTCGAGATCGACCGCGGCCGTCTCGATGGTCAGCCGTCCGCCGCCGGGCATCGCGTCACGCGCGTTCACGGCGAGATTGACGAGCACCTGTTCGATCGATGCCGGATCCACTTTCACGCTCGGCAGCCCGTCTGCGAGCGACGTGACGAGCTCGACGTCTTCGCTGATCAGCCGCCGCAGCAGCTTCTCCATCTGCCGCACGAGCACGTTGATGTCGACGGTCTGCGGCTGCAGCATCTGGCGCCGGCTGAACGCGAGGAGCTGCCGGGTGAGCGATGCGGCGCGTTCACCCGCCGCCTTGATCTCCTCGAGATCCTGACGAATGGGATCTTCGCGCGGGATGTCGTCGAGCATCAGGTTGCAATACCCGAGGATCGCGGTGAGCAGGTTGTTGAAGTCGTGCGCGACGCCGCCGGCCAGTTGTCCGACCGCCTCCATCTTCTGTGACTGACGCAGCTGCTCGGACAGCTTGCGGCGGTCCGTGATGTCGCGCGCGTTGACAACGATGGCGCCTACCGGCGGATCGTCGAGGCGATTGGTGCCGATGCTCTCCATGATCCGCCAGCCTCCGTCGGCGTGGCGGAAACGGATTTCCGACGTGACGCTCTCACCCGGATGCTTCAGCGCCTCGGTCAGCAGCGTGCCGCCGTAGTCGCGATCGTCGGGGTGGAGGAATTCATAAATCGATCGGCCCACCATCTGTTCGGGCCTGTGACCGAGATGATGCAACGAAGACTGTGCGACGTACGTGATGCGGCCGTCGTAATCGAGCAGCAACAGCGCGTCGGAGCTGTGCTCGACGAGCGCCCTGAACCGCTCTTCGCTGTTGCGCAGCGCCTCCTCGGCATGCCGGCGCTGCCGCTCCTCGGCGCTCAGCGACAGCGCGTACCGCATCGCGCGTTCGAGCGTCTCCTCGGTGATGTTCGCCTTGCTGAGGTAGTCCGCCGCTCCGGACTTCATCGCCTCGACGGCGACTTCCTCCGCGCCATGCCCGGTCAGGACGACGACGGGCGTGTCGATGTTCTTCTGACGGATTTCGCGCAACAGCATGATCCCGTCGCGCGAACCGAGCCAGTAGTCGAAGAACGCCACGTCGAAGCGCTCCGCGTCGAACGCCTGCAGCGCCTCTTCGTACGACCCGGCCGTCTTGTAGTGCGCGTTGCGCCACGGTTCGAGCATCCGCAGAAATTCCACCACCATCTGCGCGTACTCGAGCGCATCGTCGACGACCAGGACGCGAATCGGATCCGCCATGCGTTCAGTCTGCCCTTATCGCCTGCGGAAAATGCCCGCGATCTTTCCGCCGAGATCGCGGAAGAACCCTTCGATGGCGCGCGTAGCGCGCTGCTTCAGCGTGCCCTGATGGATCGGGCACAGCTGCGACGGGATGGCGTCGCCTTCCTTGAAGTATTCAATGTACGTGGGACATCCTTCAACCGGACGCAAATAGGAGACCGAGCACAACTCCTCGCCGTTGATCCCCTCCGGCACCTCGAAGTCGTTCGACGGCAGCTCGCGGGCGGTGCGTTTCATGAAGTCGGCCCAGATCGGCAGCGCGATGCGCGCGCCGTACGCGTCCTGGCCGATTGGCGCGGGCTGATCGAATCCGACCCACACGCCGACGACGGCCGCGCGCGAAAAGCCGACGAACCATGCATCGCGGTAGTCGTCGGTCGTACCGGTCTTTCCGGCAATCGGACCGCGGACGCCGAGCGCGCGCGCCGAGGCGCCGGTGCCGCGCTCCACGACGTCGCGCAGCATGCTCGTCATCTGGAAGGCGACCTGCTCGCTGAGGATCCGTTCGCGTTGCACCCGACGATCGAGCACCTGATCGCCCGAGCCGTCGAAGACGCTGATGATTCCGCGCGGCCGCGCCACTTGTCCTTCGCCGGGGAATACCGTGTACGCCGCCGTCAGATCGAGCGGCGACACGAGTCCGGTCCCGAGAGCGAGCGACGGGACGTCGGGAAGGTTGCTGAGTCCGGCATTGCTCGCGACGCGGAGGACGGCGCGCGACCCGACCTGCTGCTGGAGGTCCGCCGCAGCGGCGTTGTTCGATTCGAGCAGCGCCGCGCGCAGCGTGAGCTCGTCCGGCTCCTCGCCGTGCGCGCTCCGCGGCGTCCACTCGGGATTGTTCGGCGCCGAGACGTTACGCAGGTTCGACAGCACAGACACCGGTGAGAATCCCTTCTCGAGCGCCGCCGCGTACACGAACGGCTTGAAGGCCGAGCCCGGCTGACGACGGCTGCGTGTCGCGCGGTTGAAGGTGCTCTCGCCGTAGCTCGTGCCTCCGACCATCGCAAGGATGTCGCCGTTCGACGGATCGATGGCCACGAGCGCCGCTTCGAGTCCCGCGCGATGGAGACGCTCGACGCCCGCCGCAACGGCGCGCTCAGCCGCATCCTGCAGAGACGGACGAAACGCGGTGTGGACCTCCCAGTCAGGCGGATTGTCGCCGCCGAACTCCGCCCGGAACTGCTGCCGCAGGAACTCCTTCGCCCACCCCGCCCGCGTATCGTTCGGCTGACGATACGGCTGAATGCGCGGCCGCACGCGCCGCGCCTCCTGTTCCTGAGCTGGTGTGATGAATTTCTGATCGCGCATCTGCGCCAGAACGAGCCGGCTCCGCTCGAGCGCGCCGTCATAGTTCGACCAGGGTGACAGCGCGGACGGCGCGCGAATGAGGCCGGCGATCAACGCCGATTCCGGCAGCGTCAACGCGCTCGCCGGTTTGCGGAACAGATGTTCGGACATCGCCTCGACGCCGTAGACGCCGGCACTCAAATACACGCGGTTGAGGTACAGCTCGAGTATCTGCGTTTTCGTCAGCTGCGCTTCGATCATCAGCGCAATCGTGGCTTCCTTCGCTTTTCGGCCGTACGTCCGCACGTTGGACAGAAACAAAGTGCGCGCCAGCTGCTGCGTCAGCGTGCTGCCGCCTTCCACGCGGCCGCGCTGGCTGACGTCCCGAACCAGCGCCCGCCCGACGCCAATCGGATCGATGCCCGGGTGATGGTAGAAGCGTCGATCTTCAACGGCCACGACGGCGTGCTGGAGATCCGCGGATATCCGGATCAAAGGCACGTCGTGCCGCTGCTCGTCGAGCCGGAACCACGGTTTGCCGTCGGCGCCGTAAAACAGGGTGTCGCCCACGCCGCGCGTCAACCGATGCACCTTGTACGCGTAGCGCGACATCCACCAGGCGGAGATCGATCCGGCCGTGATGAGCAACACGATGAGCCCGAGCGCGATCCATTCGGACCAGCGCCGCGGACGGAGCAGGTTCAGCTTCGGCCTCCCTCTTCAGTGGTCAGCAATCGTGTCGCCGCCTTTTCCTGCGCGGTGCGGGCGGTCCGCCGCTCCTGCCGCCGCGCGTACACGAACGCCACACCGAAGATGACGACAATGAGGCCGAGCGAGAGCCATCTGGGAATCTCGAAGCCGATGTAGCCCTCGGTGTGGGCCCATTCGACGAGCAGCTTGAATCCGACCCAGCCGATGATCACGAACGCGGCGTCCACGAGCAGCGGATAGCGTTCGACCAGCGACAGCAGTTGTCCGATCACCATCCTCATCATGACGATGCCGAGGATGCCGCCGGTCAGAATGACCCACACCTTCGGCGACATCGCGACCGCGACGAGAATCGAGTCGATCGCGAAGACGATGTCGGTCAGCTCGACCTTGACAACGGTGGCCCAGAACGCCGACAAGCCGAGCCACGGCTTCGCGCGTGGCGCCGTTCTGCGCCCCTCGACATGCGCGCCCGATCCGAAGTGATGATAGACAAGGTAAAGAAGATAGCCGGCGCCCAGCAGCTTTACCCAAGCAAGCCGGATGAGATAGACGGCAAGCAGGGTCGCGATGGCTCGAAAGCCGAACGCACCGACGATTCCGTAGCGGAGAGCCTTGCGCTGCTGTTTCTTGGGAAGCCCGAGCACGAGAACCGCGAGGACCATCGCGTTGTCGGCGCTCAGCAGGCCTTCGAGCGCAACGAGCAGCGCGATGGTCAGCAGATCGGACGCGTGAAAGGACACCTTCCCCAGTATGACGCACGAGTCGGCGGTCGCGGCTCCGTGCGGAGATCGGTCAGTCACGCTAACATTGACACGCGTCGTATCAATGCCTACACTTGGATCGACGCAACGTGGCGGTCGCGAGATGCAGGAAGATCTTTTCTTCATCAGCGTGGCGGCGCGGATGCTCGGCATGCACCCGCAGACGCTTCGCAAGTACGAACGGCTCGGTCTGGTGCAGCCGACGCGCACGATCGGCAGCATGCGCCTCTACTCCCGGGAGGAGCTCGAACGGCTGAAGCTGATCAAACGTCTCGTCGACGACGGCGGCATCAATCTCGCGGGCGTGCAGCGTTTGCTCTCGATTGCCGAAGTGGTCCAGCGGCTGCGCCCGCTGATGCGCGACGAGGCGTT
>Ga0075435_100003595_pt1 | contig 10543 bp, 5 predicted proteins | sample RhiMethybrSRZTD4_FD_75302 | JGI IMG/M metagenome (GOLD analysis project Ga0075435, IMG submission 75302) | Populus rhizosphere microbial communities from Tennessee, USA - Rhizosphere MetaG P. TD hybrid SRZTD4 | ecosystem: Host-associated > Plants > Roots > Rhizosphere > Soil | place: USA... | reverse complement strand
TACGCGGGCGTGCCGTCCGGTTCCGCGCAGAGCGTACCGGGTCTCGACCGGGACGCGCGCACCATTCAGCGTCTGGTACGCCATCGGCGCCGAATCGCGAAGCGTGCCCTGAGGCGTCTCGATCTGCAACGCGCCGGAGCGATCGATCGTGAGACCGGATGCGCCGTCGTAGGCGAGACGAATGTCGGAAGGACTGGCGCCGGGTTGCAGATGGAACTCGTACTTGAGGACGCCGGCCTGCTCGCGGAGGCGCAGGTCGATGCCGCGCCACAGCTGCCGGTAGATCACTTCCTGGTACTGCGGGATCCGCGTTCGCCAGGAAGACGGATCGTTCCCGAGGAAATAGTTCACCTCGCCGGCCGACCCGGCGCCTTCGATCGCAGGAGACCCGTTGCTGCCGACGAAGCGCAGCGAGAGCGCGAGAGGACGGACAGCGTCGCTCCTGGCGAGCGCAAGCTTCACCTCATGCGTCATGAGATAGAACGCGAACCGATCCCCGCGCGCGTAATAGCGGACGCGCGCATCGGTCTGTCCGCGGTTCTCGACGAACGCGACCGGCAGCTGAGCGTACGCGCTCAGAAGCCGCTCATGCGTAGGCGGTGCGGCCGGCGCCGGCGCGGCCGACGGGCGGCTGACGTTCAAGAAAGGAAAGGAGAGCGCGAGGAACGTAAGGGCAATCGTCGTGCACGCGACGTGACTGGTGCTGCGCATCTTGTTCCCTCGATAGCAGTTGATTGACAAGGGGGGGAGGGTCGCGGGCGAGGAGGCGCGTGCGAAGGAGCAAAGAATTTGCCGCCGCGAATGGTCCTGCTAGTACCTCAACTGCTCGGAGAACTGGATCGAGCGCGTGTTCGCTCGCGGCGCGAGCGCTTCTTTCGCGGTGATCAAGCCATCGTGCGCGCGCACGTGACCGGGCCGTTCCTCCGGTTCACCGTCGCATGGTGATCGTCGACGACAGCGAAGACGCTCGCCTCTCTGCCCGCGAGTCAGCGAGTTCGCAGCAGCACACGCAACGTACGCAGCAGCACGCAACGTACATGGCGTGTCACGACAGTTTTGGGGATCCGACCTTCGAGGAAATCGAATCCGCGTGCAAATTTTTTTGCGCGAGCATCAAAAAGTACTTGATCTCGTCTCGATCGTTCTATACATTCCGCGTCGCTGCGCGCGCCGGAAGAAGACGAGCCAGCTTCGCGGGTCCGGGGACGTAAAGCAGATTTCGGTTGCGGTGGATGGTGGTTCCTCGAAAGGGGAGACGCCGGACGTTGCGGGCGCAAGATGCGGTGCGGAACCGGAAAAGGGAACGCGACGGTTCTCGATCAGGAAGATGTCGAATGTGGTTGCCGGTGATGGCGCGCAAGCGCTGTCGCGGGTGGCAGCGTGAAGCACCTTTCTGAGGGAGAAGCGAAGGGTTCTTGAACAGAAGGCGTGAAAACGTCTTTCGACCAGCAAGCTGCGAGACGACTTTCGGCGCGCGTGGTTTGTACAGACCTCCCCGCGCGCGCATCCGGCCGGCTGCTTGGCGAACTCCCCGCACAACTCGAGATGCCTGAGGCACCCGTACTGATCGTTGGTGGCGGAGCGGCCGGGCTCTCCGCGGCGGGTGCGCTTGCGCGGCGCGGACTGGATGCCGTCGTGCTGGAGCAGGACGCCGCGCTTGGAGGGACGTGGGCGCGACGGTACGACCGGCTCCATCTCCATACGATGCGAGAGTTCTCCGGCCTTGCGCATTATCCGATTCCACGCCGCTACCCGAGGTATCTGTCGCGCAACGACGTGGTCGCGTACCTCGATGAATACGCGCGTGTCTTCAAGTTACAGGTCGTCACAGGCACGAGGGTGCGACGAATCGCCATGCGTCGTTCCACGACGCATCGCTGGACTGTCGAGACCGACGCTGGAGCCGAGTGGTACGGACGCGTCGTCGTCGTCGCGACCGGACAGTATCGCCGACCGGTGGTGCCGGAGTGGTCCGGCCGCGACCTGTACACGGGGCGGTTCTCGCACTCGTCTGAGTACATGAACGCCTCGCCGTACGTCGGTCAGCGCGTGCTCGTGGTCGGAGCCGGAAACAGCGGCGCCGAGATTGCCACCGACCTTGCCGACAACGGTGCGGCGTTCGTGGCGGTGAGCGTGCGGACGCCGCCCACCATCGTGCCGCGAGATCCCTTCGGCATGCCGGTGCAGCGGACCAGCTTGCTGCTCAGCGCGCTGCCCGCGGCGGTCGCGAACCGGATTGGGATGGTGACGGCGCGCCTGACCCTCGGCGACCTCACGCGCTACGGGTTGCCACAGGGCGTCTTCGAGCCCTACACGACCAGGCGCATCCCGCTCATCGACGTCGGATTCGTCGACGCGCTGAAGCGCCGGCGCGTCACGGTGAGGCCCGCGCTCCAGCACCTCTCTGCGACCGGCGCCGTCTTCGCCGACGGCGCGCGCGAGGCGTTCGACGCGATCATCGCCGCCACGGGGTTCTCAACGGGCCTCCAGTCGGTGCTCGACGTGCCGGATGCCCTGGACGACTGCGGCGAACCGCACGGAACGGCGGGCGAACCGACGGCGCATCCCGGTCTCTATTTCGTCGGATTTACGCATAGTCTGAGGGGCCATCTGTTCGAAGCCCGGCGGGCGTCGATTCGCCTTGCCGGGCACATCGAGCGGCATCTGCGCTAGAGTGTCACGGTCGCGCGTGACGGTCTGCCGCGCGATCAAACGTCGACAAGGAGCGAACATGTGCGATCAGGATCATTTTGAGGACGATCTCAAGGAGTTCGAGGCGGGCGGCATGGTGACGCGGCGGCAGTTCGGCGTCCTGCTCGGAGCAGGCGTCGTGATGATGCTGCCGAAAGTCCTCGACGCCGTTGCCGTGACCGAGTCGGACGTGACCATCAAGACACCGGACGGCACCTGCGACGCGTACTTCGTGCATCCGGCGACCGGCACCGCTCCGGGCGTTCTCGTCTGGCCGGACATCTTCGGCCTGCGGCCGGCGTTCCGCCAGATGGGCAAGCGGCTCGCCGAAACCGGTTACTCGGTGGTCGTGGTGAACCCGTTCTACCGCAGGATGAAAGCGCCAACCGCAGCGAAGGGGTCTGCGACGCCGATTCCCGAGTTGATGCCGCTGGCTCAGTCGTTGAACGAGACGACGCAGATGACCGATGCGAAGGCGTTCATCGGCTGGCTGGACATGCAGGCGTCGGTGGCGAAGAACCGGAAGGTGGGAACGCAGGGCTACTGCATGGGAGGCCCGATTGCATTCCGCACCGCCGCCGCGGTGCCCGATCGCGTCGGCGCGATCGCGTCGTTCCATGGCGGTGGACTCGTCACCGACATGCCGAACAGTCCTCATCTGCAGGCCGCGAAAACCAAGGCGCAGCTGCTCATCGCGATCGCGGCCAACGATGACATGCGATCGCCCAACGAGAAGAACGTGTTGAAGGAGACGTTCGCCAAGGCGGGCCTGCCGGCGGAAATCGAGGTCTACGCCGGCGCCGCGCACGGCTGGTGTCCTCCCGATTCGGGCGTGTACAACGAGCCACAGGCGGAGAAGGCATGGAGCCGTCTGATCGCGCTCTACGGAAAAGCCCTGGCCTGAAGATCGAGTCGGGTCGCGAACGCGACGTTCCGGGCAGCCACAGTGGCCGCCCGGAACGACGCAATTTTCTCAGGCACCTCGCACGGCTCGGACTCGGTCTTGGCGCCGGTCCGGTGCTCGCGCACGCGCTGCGCGGCACCGATGTCGCCGCGGACGCGGCGCAGGCTCGTTCCGTGCGCGCGGGGCACGCCGAGCATCTCACCATCCTCCACACCGCGGACATTCACGCGCAGCTCGACATCCACGACGAGTTCTTCTGGGAAGACGGCCGGCCCGTGTTCAGGCGTCGCGGCGGCCTGGCGACGCTGCGCACGATGATCGAGGCGCTGCGGGGGCAGAATCCGGGCAACACGCTCGTGGTCGACGGCGGCGACTGCTTCCAGGGCGGTGCCGTCGCGTCGTTCTCGAAGGGGCGTGCCATCGTCCCGCTCGTCAACGCCATCGCGTACGACCTCGTCCTCCCGGGGAACTGGGAGGTCGTCTACGGGAAGGACGTGATGATCGAGAACCTGAACGGCTACTCGGCGGCCAAGGTGTGCGCCAACATGTTCCACGCGGGCGGAGCAGGGGCGACGCCGATCTTCCCGCCGTACCACACGTTCATGCTCGGCAGCGTCAAGGTTGGCTTCGTCGGCTACAACGATCCGCTGACGCCGACGCGCCAGTCGCCGGCGTATTCCGAAGGCATCCGGTTCACGCATCCCCGCGACGATCTCGCGGCACACGTCAGGACGCTTCGCGAGCGCGAAGGGTGCGCGCTCGTGTTCGTGCTCTCGCACATGGGCCTTGCGCAGCAGCTGGACCTGGCGAATCAGCCGTACGCGCGCGGCGTCGACTACATCCTCGGCGCGGACACGCACGAGCGAATCCGGCAGCCATTGCAGGGGAAGTACGCGAAGGTCACGGAACCGGGATCCTTTGCCTCGTTCGTCGGCAAGCTCGATCTCGTCGTCGAGGACGGCCGGATCACAGAGCAGAGTTATGCGTTGCTCGACGTCGATCCCGATCGATATGCCCAGGACCAGCAGATGCGGACGCTCGTGGAGCGGGCGCGGGCGCCATATCGTGCCGAGCTCGACCGCGTCGTCGGGAGGACCAGGACGCCGCTCATGCGTTACTTCGTGATCGAAACGCCGATGGACAACCTGATCACCGACGCGCTGCTCTGGAAGTTCCAGACGGACTTCGCCGTGTCAAACGGGTTCCGTTTCTGTCCACCGCTCGTCCCACCTTCGGGCAGCGACATCGCCATTACGAACGAGTACCTGTGGAGCATGCTTCCCGTGGACTCGGTCCTCAAATCGGGCACGGTCACGGGCCACCAGATCAGAGACTGGCTGGAGAGGGAGCTGGAGAACGCGTTCGCGAAGGATGCGACGAAGCGGTTCGGCGGCTGGCTCGTGCGCTTCAAGGGACTGGAGATGACCTTCACCATCGGACGGCGGGCGGGAGATCGCGTTCGCGAGGTCAGGATCCAGGGGCAGCCGCTCGATCCCCTCAAGAGCTACCGCATGCTCGGCTGCGAACGCGAAGGCGATCCCGACAACGTCGTGTGCCGCCTGCAGAATGTCGCAAACGCGCGCGCGCTCGACGTGACCGTGCACCAGGTGCTCACCGACTATCTCGCCGCACACTCACCGGTCGCGCCGGTCGTCGAGGGACGCGCGCGGGCCACCGACGCGCCGCTCACGCTGTTGTCGCAGGTCGAAGGGACAAGCTATCGCTTCCGCTGATGACGGACACGTAAGCTCAGCGTCCCGCGCCTACGATTCACGTATTTTTCGAACGCGATTCGTTAATCGTCACATCGACGAGCTTGCCTCGATCACGCACTACTTACGAATAAAACTCCCCTCCAGTCTCCGGGCGACAGGTTTGCAATGCAGCGCGTGCACCCCTCGCTCCGCCTGAGCTCCCCACAGGGCACGCCCCGCCCGCTCAGGAGGCCATTCTCGTGAAGCTCAGAGCAGCGACCGTGGCTGTCGGCGCCATGCTGACGGCGTCCCTTCTCATCTCCCCAATCAATGCGCAAACGGCAAGCACTCTCGCCTGCAGCCCGTCGGTAATCGCCGGCGGCAGCGGCGGATCCTCCACGTGCACCGTCACGCTGAGCGCACCCGCGCCGGCCGGCGGTACCGTGGTCACGCTCGCAAGCTCGCTCGTCGAGCTCGCAGCGTCGCTACCGACGATGACCGTACCTGCCGGCCAATCGACAGGGACGTTCATCGTCGCGACCAATCCCGGTTACCGCGCGTACAGCGGGCTCCAGTTCGACGCAACGATCAGCGCGTCGGCCAACGGCACCACACGCACCGCCATCATCACCGTCACGGCGCAACCGAGGCCCGCGGATTTTTCGAGCGGCTCGCAGGCCGGAGCCAGATTTCAGTGGGACGGGTTGCTGTGCGGCGGCATCGCGCCCATCGGCGGGAATCAGGGCATCCTCTACAGCTGTTCTCCCGCCCAGGGCACCGGCTTCGGGACCTGCACGTTCCATCAGGAGTGCGCGCTTGGCTGCCGGCGCGTGCCTCCCAACGGAACGACGTTCAACGATTTCTGCTCGACGGGCGGTCCCAATTCGGTCTCGCTCAGCCGCAACGTCATCATCAGCGGCGATCGCGTGCCCGCGACGATCGTGAACGAGACTCCGGCGGGGCAGGGCCTGGACCAGGACGTGGGCGTTCCGCGGCTCCTCGATCCGAACTTCAATTCGTCCACGTTCCCGCACAACGGCATCACCTTTACGACCGGCCAGACGACCGTTCCCTTCAGCGTGGCGACGTCGTACGTGCCGTCGATTCAGTTCGTTGACGCCGGGGGCTTCTGGTACAACGCGTCGATCCCTCCGTTCCTGATCACGAACGGGAGGGCGGGTCATGCGTGGCTCGTCATGCTTCCGCCGAATCCGGCGCCGGCGGCGCCTATCCCGACCCTCGGCGATTTCCTGATCACCGGCTTCAATCCCATCACCGGCGGCGACAGCACGATCGGGCAGATCGACATGAGCGGTCTCTCCCGCACGGGCGGACCGACGTTCACGGTGACGAGCAGCCATCCCTCCATCGTGCCGACGCAGACGTTCACGGCTCCCGCGAGCAGCAACGTCTTCGGATTCCAGGCGTCGATTGCCACACGGCCGACCAGCGTGGACACGGACGTCACCGTCACCGCGTCCGATGGCCGCTACAGCTTCAGCGGCGTCCTCACCGTACGGGCCGCGCCTCCACCGCCCGTGCTGCAGGGCGTGTCGGTGAACCCGTCGAGCGTGGTCGGCGGCAACTCGTCGATCGGCACCGTGACGCTGAGCGCGCCTCAAAGCGGCGCCACCGTCGTCGCGCTCTCCACGCCGGCGCCTTCGACCGTTGCGCAGATGCCGAGCAGCGTGACCGTCCCGGCCGGCGCCACCAGCGCGACCTTCACGATCACGACCTTCGCCGTCACCTCGCAGTTCAACATGAACATCTTCGCGGGCCTGGCGGGCAGTCCGGGGGTCCAGACGCTGCTGCTGATTACAGCGGGTGGGCCAACCGGCGTCAGTGGACTGAGTATGAACCCCGTCGATCTCGTCGGCGGGGCATCCTCGACCGGGACCGTGACGTTGAGCGCCGCCGCTCCTTCGGGCGGAGCGGTGGTCACGCTTTCGAAAGCGTTCTCCAACGGCAGTCCCGGGACCGTTCCTGTGACGATTCCGGCGAGCGTCACCGTGCCCGCCGGTCAGACGAGCGCCTCGTTCCCGATCGCAACCAGTTCCGTGACGGCCACGACCAACGTCCGCATCACGGCTGCGTTCAACGGCTCCACGTTCGCGGCCGACATGACGTTGTTCCCGCTGCTGTCATACGTGATGTTCAACGGCAACGCGCCGGGCGGCACGCCAGCCACAGGAACAGTGGGACTGGGCGCCCCCGCGCCGAGCGGCGGACTGGTCGTGACGCTCTCGAGCGGGAATACGTCGCTGGTGACGGTACCTGCCAGCGTCACGGTGCCTGCGGGTCAGACGACCGTCAACTTCACGGCCAACACCCAGCCGGTCACGCAGACGACCGGAGTGGTCGTGACCGCCACCTCCGGCGGGACGACGGTGAGCACGACGCTATTCCTTGTCGTCTCGACCGCGGTCTCTTCGGTGACGCTGACCCCGAGCACCGTGACCGGCGGTGTCTCCTCGACGGGAACGGTGACGTTGCAATCGGCCGCTCCGACGGGGAATGCGGTCGTGTCGCTCGCGAGCAGCAACACCGTTCTGGCGACGGTTCCGTTCAGCGTAACCGTCCCCGCGGGCCAGACGAGCACGACCTTCACGGTCAACACGGCGCAGGTGACGGCGGTGTCAACGGTCGTCATCTCGGCGACCTATCAGAACGTCACGAAGAGCGCGACGCTCACGCTCAACCCGTCGGGAGCGACTGGACCAACGCTCTCCGCGGTGTCGGTCAATCCCACCAGCGTCGTCGGGGGGAACTCGTCGACGGGAACCGTGACGATGACCGCCGCAGCGCCGGCGGGCGGAGCGGCGGTGTCGCTCTCCGATAATTCGACCGCGGCAACGGTTCCGGCCAGCGTGACGGTGCCGGCCGGCGCGACGAGCGCGACCTTCACGGTGACGACGACGTCGGTCACCGCCGCGACGACAGCGACGATCTCGGCGGTGTGGGGCGGGGTGACGCGGACGTCCACGCTGACGGTGAATCCGCCGGCGCCGCCGCCGCCACCTCCGGGTCAACCGGCTACGCTGACGGTCACCGCGACCGGCAGGTCCGGCGAGCGCGTGACCTCGAGCCCCGCCGGCATCAACGTCGCCGTCGGGACCTCGGGTTCGGGATCCTTCAACACGGGCACGTCGATCTCCTTGAGCGTCACGAACGGCCGGGACGCGATCTGGTCGGGCGCGTGCTCGAGCGGCGGCAACAAGACGAGGACGTGCACGTTCACGATCACGGGCACGGCATCGGTGACCGCGAACGTGCAATAACGCGCGACCGCACACGCGGTCGCGGTCGCGAGCGGACTACATTCGCATCTGGCGCGCGGGGAGGAGATCCCACGCGCGCCAGAACGCGGCCATCTCGGGCGGCGTTCCGAGCGACACGCGGATGGAGGTGTCGAACCCGGGAATCGGCGCGATCAACACGTCGTTCTTCTTGAAGTGCTCGATGACCCGAACCGCCGGCGCTCCCGCGTCCATCATCAGAAAATTCGCGGCGGAGTCGACCGGTTTCAACATCCGCGCGTGACACTGATTGATGAATTCCTGGCGGTCGTCGCTGTTCCGGACGATGCTCAGGCGCAGGTGCTCGGCGTCACCGAGGGCGGCGGCGGCGGCGTTGGCCGCGACGACGTTGACGTTCTCCACGAGCCTGCGCGCCGCCAGCAGGCGGGCCGTCTCCGGCGAAGCCACGGCATAGCCGACACGCAGTCCGGCCATGCCGAAGATGGTGGAGAAGCTGCGCGCGACGACGACGCGGCCGTCCTTCAGCGGCCGATCGACGAACGAGGCGTAGTCCGCTGATTCACCGACGTAGTGATGGTAGGCCTCGTCTACCAGGACGAACGCGCTCGCCGGCAGGTCTCGAATGAACCGCTCGAGATCCTGCCGGTTCGTCAGGGTGCCGGTCGGATTGTTCGGGTTGCAGATGTAGACCAAGCCCGTTGACGCATCGCACCGCGCGAGCATCGCAGCGAGGTCGTGCGCGTAGGCGCGCGTCAGCGGGACGCTGACGGCTTCACCGCCAGCGCGGCGCGCACATTCGCTCATCAGCTCGAACGACGGCCGCGCCGCGACGAGGGTCCTGCCGGTCCCGAGGAACGCCTCGGCCGCCATCCGCAGAATCTCACTCGACCCGCAGCCGAGGACGATCTGGTCCGGTGAGACACGGTGGGCACGGGCGATCGCCTCCCGCAGCGCGTCCGCCGCCGCCTCGGGATGCCGATTGGCCATGTCTCGCGCGGCCTCCTGCATCGCGGCGATCGCCTTGGGTGACGGGCCGTACGCGTTCTCGTTCCGGTCCAGGCGAATCGGACCGTCCCGGGCGACGCTCGGCGACGCGCCGGCCAGCGACGGGAGCGCCGCGGCGCCCGCGGCCGCCGCGCCGATCCGTCGAAGGAGCACCCTGCGCGAAATCCCCATGTCGCGCTACTGGACGACCATGGTGACGCTCGTCGAGTGGACACGATTGCCGCTGGTGCCCGTGACGATCAGGAGATACGTGCCGCGTACGACGTTCTTCTTGGTGTCCACGGTGAGCACGGACGTCCCGGCGTTCACGACAGAGCTGGGAGCGAATCTGGCCGTGGCCGCCCTCGGCAAACCGCTCGCGGAGAGCGTCACCGTGCCGGTGAATCCCGCGCCAGCCGCGATCGTCACCGTGTAGCTCGCGTTTCCGCCACGTTGCACGGTCACGCTGGAGGGCGTGGCCGAGATCGAGAAGTCGCCGGTGACGACGAGCGTCACGTTGACGGTGCGGCTCAGCGATCCGCTCGTGCCGGTGATGGTCAGCGGGTAACTGCCCGGCGGCGTGGTCCCGCTCGTCGACACGCTGAGCGTCGACGAACCGGATCCTGTCACCGAGGCAGGAGCGAACGACGCGGTGGCACCTGACGGGAGACCGGTGACGCCCAACGTGACGGTCCCGCCGAAGCCTGCCAGCGCGCTCACGGTGGCCGTGTAGCTTGTACTGCCGCCCGGCAAGACCGATTGCGAGGACGGCGTCGCGGAGAGCGCGAAATCCTGGACCGTGACCGTTCGCGTCGCGGCGGCACTCGTCAGCCCGCCGTCATCGGTCACCGTGAACGACGCCGTATAGGTGCCGGCGGCCGAGTACGTCACGGCGCCCGTGTTCGCCACGGAGCTCGTGGCCGGGTTGCCGCCCGGGAACGTCCACGAATACGCCGCGATCGTGCCATCGGGATCGCTCCCGCTGCCCGCGAACGACACCGATTGCCCCGCGT
>Ga0075435_100003594_pt1 | contig 10544 bp, 9 predicted proteins | sample RhiMethybrSRZTD4_FD_75302 | JGI IMG/M metagenome (GOLD analysis project Ga0075435, IMG submission 75302) | Populus rhizosphere microbial communities from Tennessee, USA - Rhizosphere MetaG P. TD hybrid SRZTD4 | ecosystem: Host-associated > Plants > Roots > Rhizosphere > Soil | place: USA... | reverse complement strand
CTCGGCCCGCTCCTCGAGAACGCCTACCTCTGGGCGTACGTGGCGCTGCTGCTGTTCCTGGGCATCCGGCCGAGGGCCGAGTCGCCCGCCTACGTGTCGGTCGACTCGGCCACGCCTTCGTAGCGCGCCACCCCGTCCGCTTCGTCCTTGTTCAGACGCCGGGACAGGTGCAGGCCCTCCAGCGCGAACTCCAGCGCGCTCGCTGCGACGCCCGGGCTCTCCTCTTGCACACCCAGCCTCCCGAGGAGCTTCGCCAGCCCCGGGAGGTCGCCGAACGCGTCCAGGATCTCGGACGCGGGCGTGAGCTCCGAGGTGTCGACCGCGAAGTTCGGGTCATCGAACCGGTTCAAGAGCGGCGTGAAGTCGTACCCCGACAAGCGCCGACGGAACACGCCGAGCTCGGCCTGGCGCAGCGCTCGCGAGAGGATGTCCGCTTCCCGGCCCTCCTCGACGGTGTCGAACTCGACCCGGCCCTCGGAGGAACGCAGCACGGCCGGCAGGTCGATCGGACGCGGGACCGCCTCTGGCTCGTGCGCGCGAGCCGCGCGGCGGATCGCCGCCGCCTGGAGGGTCTCGAGGTTGCCGATCGAGTACCGGACGCTGATCCCGCTGCGGTGGTTCACGTGCGGCGAGCGCCGGAGCTCCTGCGTGAGCGAGGCCACGACCTCCTCCATGAACAGCGGCACGCGGGACGGCACCGCGCCGCCGACCGGGCGCGCCTCCTGCTCCATGATCCGGATCTCTTCGGTCGCGGTCTCCGGGTAGTGCGTGCGGACCTGCGTTCCGAACCGATCCTTCAGCGGCGACACGATCCGGCCGCGGTGCGTGTAGTCGTCGGGGTTCGCGGTGACGACGAGCAGGATGTCGAGTGGAAGCCGGATCCGGTAGCCGCGGATCTGGACGTCCCGCTCCTCGAGGATGTTGAAGAGCGACACCTGGATCCGCTCGGGCAGATCCGGGAGCTCGTTGATCGCGACGATCCCACGATGGGTCCTCGGGATCATCCCGTAGTGGATCGTGAGCTCGTCGGCGAGGTAGCGGCCCTCGGCGACGCGGATGGGGTCGACGTCGCCGATCAGGTCCGCAACGCTCGTGTCGGGCGTCGCGAGCTTCTCGCTGTACCGGTCGTCCCGCGTCAGCCAGGCGATGGACGTCGCATCTCCCTCGGCCGCGACGAGCTCGCGGCATCGAGCGCAGATCGGCCGGTACGGATGGTCGTTCACCTCGCAGCCCGCGATCATCGGGACCGACGCGTCGAGCAGGTTCACGATCGCGCGAACGAGGCGCGTCTTCGCCTGTCCTCGCTCGCCCAACAGGATCAGGTCGTGGCCCGCGAGGATCCCCCGCTCGAGCCCCGGGATCACCGAGTCGTCGAAGCCGAGGATGCCGGGGAAGAGCTCCTGCCCGAGCTCGAGGCGGCTGAGCAGGTTGGAGCGGAGCTCCTCCTTGACGGTTCGGTCGGGGTAGCCGGATGCGCGGAGCGCGCCGAGGGTGGTCTCGTCGGTCATGCCGACCAGGGTACCGGCGCCCCCGCGAAAGGTGGCCGGCAGGTGCGATCGTCCGTCATCGTCGTGCGATCGCCCCGGCGAACATCGTCGCCGCGACGAGCGGGACCGCGATCGACAGGGCTCGCAACGCTCGCTCGGGCGTGGCGCGCAACCACGCCTGGTCGAGGACGTCTTCGCTCCCGTCGTCGTAGACGGCGCGCCCCTCGATCGCGATCGCGTTCCGACGCAGCCTGCGCACCGGGGTCGAAAGGATACGCTGCGCCGCAGAGAGCATCGCGCACGCAGCGCCGGCAAGGATCCCTGCCCACGTGAGCTTCCCGAGCTGCGCGAACGCGGCCGTTAGTGCCGGGAACGCCCCCCAGCCGATCGCGAACCATATGTCGGAATGGAACGCCCCGCCGAACCACTCCAGGTTGTACGCGACCGCGATGAACGCGCCGATCGCGATGAACAGCAGGAGCCAGTTCGAGACCAGGATGACGCCCCAGATCCCGATCGCGACCGCGCCGACCAGGCCGACGACCGCGATCCCCACGAGGACGGGCGACGGGATCGTTGTTCGGAGCGGTCGTCCGTTCAGCTCGTCGAGCGCGTGCGCGGTCAGACCGACGGCCGCGAAGAACGCCAGGAGCGTCCACGCCAGGTAGCCGAGGTTGACCACGGCGACGGTGCATGCGCCGATCACGACGTAGGACAGGTGCCAGAGCGTGTAGGGCGGGTGCAGCAAGGTGACGTAGTCGCGCCACCCGCCGCTCGGCAACGCGTAGAAGGCGGGACGCTCGGTCGTCACCGCTTCGTGCCCCACGTCACGATCGCGGCCCCGTTCGACATCGTCTTCGTCGACACGTCGCCGATGCCGGCAGAGCTCCACCACCCGAGCTGCTCTTCGAGCGGATGCGCACGCCAGAAGTCCTCGATCGAAGGACCCAGGAAGCGCCCCGTGTGGCTCCACGCCGACGAGACGATCGACCCCACCACCGGCATCACCCACGAGGTGTACGCGCGCCAGGCCGCCTGCGCCCAGCCCGCGGTCGGCACGTGGAACTCGAGCTCAGCGATCGGTCCGCCGGGACGGACGACGCGCGCGAGCTCGGCGAGCGTGGCCGCGGGGTCGTCCACGTAGCGGAGGAGGTAGGTGAACGTCAGCCCGTCGAAGACGTCGTCGTCGAACGGCAACCGCTCGGCGAGGCCGACGACGCGGGAGCCGGCCGGCGGCCCCGAGCGCAGCATCGGCTCGCTCGCGTCCAGCCCCGTGACCCGGAGCCCGCGGTCTCGGAGCGCTCGTGCGACCAGCCCGGTCCCCGTGGCGACGTCGAGGACCGCGCCTCCGTCGGGCAGATCGATGCGTCCGACGAGGAAGCGGCGCCAGCGCGGGTCCTGGCCGAAGGACAGCACGCCGCCCATCCACTCATACTCGGGCGCGATCCCGGCGAAGAGGGAACGAGCGTGCCGGGTCCTGGTCGACATCAGCGCTGCGCCAGCCAGTCCGGGACGTCGGCGATCGACCCCAGCACGGAGTCCGGCGAGCCCTTCGCCAGATCCTCCTCGCGGAACTTCCCGGTACGAACGAGGACACCCGTGAGGCCGGCGGCCCGCGCGCCCTCGACGTCGTTCGTGATGTCGTCGCCGACCATGGCCGCGCGGGCCGCCGGCACCCCGAGGAGGTCGAGCGCGGCTTCGAAATAGGCGGCCGCGGGCTTGCCGCAGATCGTCGCCGTCGTGTTCGCGGCAGCTTCCAGCCCCGCGATGTACGCGCCGCCGTCCAGCTCCCACCCGCGAGCCGTCTTCCAGTACAGGTTCCGATGCATCCCCACGAGCGCTGCACCGTCCATCAACCGGCGGAAGATCTCGTTCACGACGTCGTAGGTGAACGCGTCCGACGCGCCGCCGATCACGATCGCGTCCGCATCCTGTGGGCTCTCGGCGATCGGCACGCCGGCCAGGTCCTCGCCGGGCGCGCCGTCGGTGAGGACGAAGGCACGTCCCCCGCGATGATGCTCGCGCAGGTAGGCCGCGGTCGCCGTGACCGCGGTCACGATCTCGTCGGGGCTCACGTCGAAGCCTGCACCGCGAAGCGTCTCGGCAAGATCCCGGCGCGTGTGCGTCGTCGTGTTCGTGATCAGCCGGAACGGGACCTGCTCGCGGAGGCGCTTCATCGCGTCGACCGCACCCGGGATGGGGTCCCACGACACCGTGAGCACGCCGTCGATGTCCAGCAGCAGGCCCTCGATCGCGGCCATCGTCACGGCGCCACGGCCGGGAGCGTGGGCGTCAGGCGGCCGCCGCGGACCCAGGCGGTGTACGGCTCGATGAACCTGTACTTCATCGGGATCAGCCCGTGGCCCAGGCGCATCGCCGCGAAGGTCGCGCGGAGCGCGGCCTCCTTCCCCGCGTTCCACCGCACGCCGTACATCTCGCGCAGGACCGGCGGGAGGGTGCCGAACGCGAGCCTCGCGACCTGGGGCAGGATCGGTCGCCACTCCGCGTCCGGCGGTGGGTCCAGGAACAGGCCTGCCACGCGCTCGGCGCCGTAGGTCACCCGGAGCTCGCCTCGGTCGATCACGTCCGCGAGCCACGCGCGGAGCGCCGGCACGGTCGGGGGGATCGTCTCCTTCGGGATGCCGACGAGCTCTGCGGCCAGCATCTGCTCCTCGTGGAACCGTTGACGTCCCGCGTCGTCGAGACGACCGATCGTGAGCTCCTCGTACAACAGCGCGGAGTCGATCAGCGTCGCGTGCACGTACAGGAGCAGATGGGGATCCAAGGCGTCGTAGCGCCGACCGGTGATCGGGTCGATCCCGTGGATCCGCGCGTGGACCTCGTTGATCCGGTCCGCGGCCATATGCGCCTGCGCGCGCGTACCGAACGTGATCGCGTACGTCAGGACGAGCGTCCGCTGCAGGCGCTTCCAGGGGTTCCGGTCGTACATCCCCGTCTGGTTCACGCCCGCGACGACGAGCGGGTGCGCCGCCTGCAGGAGCAGGGCCCGGGCACCTCCGAAGAGGACGGTGACCTCACGGTCGACCTGCCAGCTCACGCTGCCGGGGCCGAAGTACCCGACATCGCGATCCGTTCCGACCATCGTCCGGCAAGCGTACCGAGCCCCCGGCGATGTCCGCCTCCGATGCCTCAAGGCGACGCGCATGGTTGACTGACGCCCCGATGCCGACGCCGAAGCCCTTCACCGGGTCCGAACTCCGGCGGCAGGTCAGGATCACCGGGTTCGATCTGACCGCCGACGGCGAGGACGCGGTGTACGCCCGCCAGACGATCGAACGCGACCGGTACCGTTCGCGGCTCTGGCGCGTCGCCGTTCGCGGCGGGAGGCCAGAGCAGCTAACGAGCGCCGAGGCGTCGGACGGCCGCCCCCGGATCTCGCCGAACGGCACCCGCCTCGCGTTCCTCTCCGACCGCACGGAGAAGACCCAGGTCTGGGTGATGCCCCTCGACGGCGGCGAGCCGCGCATGATCGAGGGATTCCCGGACGGCGTCACCGCCGCGGAGTGGGCGCCGGACGGGCGCCGGCTCGCGGTCGTGGCCCCGAGCGGCGTCCGCCGGTTCACCGTCGGCGACCCGAAGGACCCCACCGCGCGGCGCGTCACGACGCCTTTCTGGCGCCTCGACGAGGTCGGCGTCCTCGACCAGCTCGCATCGGTCTGGATCGTCGACGCGGACCGGACCGCCAAGCCGAGGCGTCTCACCGGCACGGAGCGGGGGGCGGGCGGCCCGGCGTGGTCGCCCGACGGCCGGACGATCGCACTCCTGGCGTCGACGCCGGACGGGACGATCGAGGGCGAGCTTCCACAACCGTTCCGGCTCACGGTCGCGGGCGCCAGGCTCCGGAGCCTGCCGACGTTCCCCGGCGGAACGCACGCGCTCGCCTGGTCCGCCGGCGGTCGCCTCGCGGCCAGCGCAGACCCGCGCCCGATCGGCGACGCCTGGCAGAACAGCGGCCTCTTCGTCCTCGAGGACGGCGCCTGGAGGAGGCTCGGCGAAGCCCTGGACCGGCCGGTCGGCAACACGAACTACGGGGACATGTACACCTCAGGGCTCCTGGGCGCGCAGGAACCTGTCTGGCTCGACGAGGAACACATCCTGGTTCCGATCTCCGATCGGGGGACCGTTCCCCTCGTGCGGTTCGGGCTCGACGGCTCGATCGAGCGGATCATCGACGGGGAGCTCGTCGTGATCGAGCACCGCGTCGGTGGGGGGCGGGTCGTCGCGGCAGCGACGACCCGCGGGCGGCCGCCGGAGCTCTTCGAGAGCTCCGGCGGCCGCCTCCGCCGGATCACGTCCGACGGCGGCCGGTGGTTCGGCCCGTTCCAGCGTGACCCCGAGCGCGTCTCGACGTTCGGCCGCGGCTCGATCGACGCGTGGCTGCTCCGCGGCGGACGTGGACGACGACCCACGGTGGTCCAGATCCACGGCGGCCCGCATGCGATGCATGCGGGCACGCCGTGGCTCGACATGGTCGCCGTCGCGAGCGCCGGCTTCCATGTCGTCTACGCGAACCCCTCCGGCTCCCTCGGCTACGGCGAGGCGCTCGCGCGCCGCCTCCACGGCGACTGGGGCGTCCCCGACACACGGGAGATCCTGCGCCTCCTTGACGCGCTCGCCACCGACGGCATCGTGGACCTCGACCGGGTCGGCGCGATGGGCGCGTCCTACGGCGGTTACCTCGTGAACTGGCTCGCCGGGCACCAGCCCGACCGGTTCCGCGCGCTCGTGAGCGAGCAACCCGTCGCGGATCACGTCAGCGAATGGGGCGGCGCGGATTTCCCGTACGAGATCGCGGAGGCCGCCGTCGGAGAGCACCGGATCCCGCAGCGCGTCGAGAGCCTCGTGGAGGCCTCGCCCTACCGCACCCTCCACAAGGCGAAGGCCGCGGTGCTGTTGCTGCACGCCGACGGCGATCTCCGGTGTCCACCGGTGAACACCGACATCGCGTTCGCGGTCCTGCACAGAGCGGGCGTGCCCGTGGAGATGGTCCGGTACCCGGACGAGCCCCACGGCCTGAAGACGAACGGGCGACCCGACCGCCGAGCCGACCGTATCGATCGCATCGTCGCCTGGTTCCGCGAGCACCTCTGAGCCGCTGCTCGACGCGGCACATCGGTTGCGGCACGATACGCCTCGATGTCGCCGGTCCTGATCGTGATCGTGGCGGCCGTGCTCGTCGGGCTCATCGTCGGCGGGAGCCTCCGGAACTTCGAACGACTCCGGGTGCATTGGTGGGTGCTCGCGTTCGCCGGACTCGCCCTGCAGATCCTGCCGGTCCCCTCGATCGCCGGCGTGCCGACGTGGGCGCTCGGCGCAGGGATGCTCGTCGCCTCGTACGTCGTCCTCCTCGCCTTCCTCGGTGTGAACCGGTGGATCCCGGGAGCGAGCGTGATGGCGGTCGGTCTCGTGCTCAACCTCGCCGTCGTCGCAGCGAACGGCGGGATGCCGGTGAGGGCGCGGGCGATCGAAGCCGCGGGCGGATCCGCATCGTTTCCGACGGACGCCGGCGACAAGCACCACCTGATGAACGACGACGACGTCCTGACACCTCTCGGCGACGTGATCCCGATCCCGCCGCCGATCGGCGTCGTCCTCTCGATCGGCGACGTGCTGCTCTACCTCGGGATCGCCTGGTTCGTCGTCCAGGTCATGCGGGGACGGAGTCGCGAGAACCCTCGGCCGATCGCGTTGTGGTTCCTTTCGTATCGGGGGAAACACGCTCCGGGATATTGGCGGATGCCGGCTCGGTATCGGACTGCTGCTCCGGTTGGAGCAGAGCGATCGGGAACCGAACCGTGATCTCCGTCCCGACCCCGACGGCACTGTGCACCTCCAGGTTTCCGCCACCGACCTTCGCGCGCTCGCGCATCATCGCCATGCCGTAGTGACCTTCCGGCCCCGGCGCCGAGGTATCGAAACCGGTCCCGTTGTCCTCGAGCCGGAGCACGATGTCTTCGCCTTCCTCTGCGACCGACACGGTCACGTCGGTCGGATCGGCGTGCTTCAACGCATTCATGATGCCCTCGCTCGCGATCTTGTACAGGAGAAGTGCGATCGGGGCCGGGAGCTCGATGTCCTCGACGTCGCGATGGAAGCGGATGTTCGAGTCGCGGCCGACTTCGTCCGTGAAGGACTCGAGCGCCTCGGCAAGACCCTTGGCACCGATAGGCGAACGGTGCAAGTTCCGGATGAGGGCGCGGATCCGATCGGACGTCTCTTGCTTCGAGTCGCGGATCTTCCCGAGCTGCGATCGCACCTGGTCGAGTTCGCCCTTCTCGAGGAGCTTGCTCGCGACATCTACTTGGAGCGAGAGTCTGAAGAGGACCTGCGCAAGATCGTCGTGGAGGTAGCCGGCGATCTGAAGCCGCTCGTCGGCACGCTCCTCGGCCATCGTGTTAGAGAGCTCACGAAGAATCGCCGAGTTCTCCTGCAATTCGGCGTGTGCTTCCTCGAGAGCGTGCGATCGCAGGAACATCTGCCTCGCGAAAAGAAGAGGCACAATGACGGTCAGCACTGCCAGGAACTGAACACGAGGATCGTTGTAGAGCTCTGCCAATACCAAACCCATAATCGAAAGGCCCGCGTAGCTGATAAGGAACTCGCTCAGTCGAGGTAGCTGCCTCGCCAATCGAAGGACAGACATCCGATACATCAGGCTTGTCGCCATGACGACGAGTCCAAAGTTCGTGATGTAGTCGACAAACGAAGCCGCAAGCGCGGCGAAGGTCACATCGAGAAGCGGGTCGCTCAGCGATGCCATGGCGTGGAACGTTGCGCTTGACAGTAGGACCGCTAGAGCGACTTGGCTCCGGTTGAAGAGCGCTTTGAGCAGGGTCGTCTGATGCTTGAACTCGGCGGGGTCTGTTGAGCCAAGGAGGGCGATGGCAGCGGCCCATCCTGGGTGGTACGTAAACGCGACCGCTGTGAGAATCGGGAACCCGAGACTTACGTGAATGCCTCGCCATGCGGGCGCCGGAAGCAGCTCGACTGCTCCGACTAGCAAGACCCAGAGGATCATGGCGAGCCTGAAGTCGGATAACTCCTGAACGACGAGAACCAGGATTAGGCCAAGGACCGGTACGACCAGCCCCAAGGCGAAAATCGACGCAGCATTCAAGTCGCGAAACGAGATCTCTCGCCGCGCTACGAGCCTTCCCTCACTCATGTGTTCCTATCTTGACCGCAATGGCTTCTCATCGAAAGCAGCCAAGCGCCAGACGATACATCGTTTTACGTAGGCCATTCCCCCAGCTTGTCCCCCATGTTGGGGTCCCCCGATACTCCGCCGTGTCCCCCGTATGGGGCTCGGAACGGTAGGGCGCGTCGCAAGGGGCGGCCCCCACGAAGGGAGCAGAGGATGAAGCTCGCAAGGCGAATCGCGATCGCTCTGGGTTCGCTCGCCGCGCTGCTCATGGCCGGCGGGGCGCACTTCAAGGTTTCGTAACACTCCCACGATAGACAATCACCAAACGGACCCGGTACACCGGGTCCGTTTGTGGTGTTTAGCGAGGGCTCGTTCCGAGCTCGTCCGGGAAGGACGCAGTGATGCGAACACCTGATCCCGGGTGCGAACTGATGTCCAGAGTCCCGCCCACCGTGGAGACTCGCTCCTGCATCAAGACCAACCCGAAGTGCTTTTCGTAACTCCTCAGCGGGTCGAATCCGCGACCGTCATCCAAGACTTCGAGAATGACTCGACCTGCTCGACGCTGCAATGACACCCAAATGGTGGTAGCCGAGGAGTGCCGCATGGCGTTCGTCATCGCCTCACGCGCAACTTGGTAGACGATTAGTTCGAGTTCCGCGGGTGCCACGAGACTGGTCTCCAAATCCGGCACAAAGACGATGTCTGACTGACCTCGAAGATGGGCAACAAGCAGCGTTAGAGTGTCGACAAGACCAGCATGACCAATTCGCGATTTTCGGAGCCCAGCGATCACGTCTCGAAGCTCTTCCGCTGCCCGTTCGCTCGCGTCCATTAGTGCAGGCACCTCGGCCTCTAACTCGAGTAGCCTGCCCGACTGGTAACACTCACGAAGGACATGTGCTCGGATTGTCACATCGAACAGACTCTGCAATACGTCGTCGTGGAGGGCCTCCGCAATCCGAATGCGCTCATCTTCGCGCTCATCGGCGATCCGTTCGTCGACGTGGCGCAGAGCCGCCCGGCGCGCATGGAGATCTCGCTCAACTGATTCGGCCTTCCAGGTTTGGCGGAATGCCTCACGGCCGAGAAGAAGCGGAGCTAGGAACACGGCCAAACCAAGGAAGCCGACGGCAAGATAGACCTCAGCCATCAGGATGCTCGTCAACCCGAACGCGGCATATGTGAGCCCGAAACGCCTAGGGTTCCCAATCCTCATCGACCCGACGGCGGATCGAAAACTTCGCCTAGTTGCCAACGAGAGCATGAGAGCGACGGACACGTAGTTGACTAGAGCGTCAGCGACCAGGGCACCTGAAGCGCAAACGAGAGCCAACGGCCAATTCCCGACCTGACCTCCCAAGCCGGCAAAGACCAAACCCCCAGCAAGCACGCTGAGGCTGACCTGAGCATGGTTCCAAGCAGCCCTGGAGGGCGAGATCGAGCCCCGAACTTCATTGAGATCGACGGCACTCGCGAACGCCACGAGTCCACCTATCCAGGGTCCTTTGATGAACGCACAGGCAAGAAACACGGGGAGGTCCATGGACAGCACAGGCTGATGCTCGCCGATCGAAATGGTGGTCAGGCTCGCCACGAACCCGATAGCAATCCACACGAACAAGGAGGCGTCGATTTCCGTCCTCGCGTGAGGATCGGCCCAAAAGCCACCTAGAAGAACCGCTACAACGGTGAGGGTTCCGACGAACGACACCAAGCGAACTCGCAATGACTCACCGTGGTGTGAAGGCGCCCCGTCGTCGCGTCCACGTGCTGCTACGGTTGCCACTGCCTCTCCCCGTCCGCCCCGGCGGCTCACCGATCTCTCCTCCGCGATTCTTACCTCCGCGGGTTATCCCCAGGGAAGGTCAGCGCACCGGAAAGAGTGACAA
>Ga0075435_100003592_pt1 | contig 10546 bp, 12 predicted proteins | sample RhiMethybrSRZTD4_FD_75302 | JGI IMG/M metagenome (GOLD analysis project Ga0075435, IMG submission 75302) | Populus rhizosphere microbial communities from Tennessee, USA - Rhizosphere MetaG P. TD hybrid SRZTD4 | ecosystem: Host-associated > Plants > Roots > Rhizosphere > Soil | place: USA... | reverse complement strand
GGTTGAGCTGCCCCTAGCGACAAGACTTCCCGATGCCGAGCCCCCCAACACGCCAGACCTCATCAGCCGAACTTCGGACCGAACTCGGCTGATTGTCATTTCGAGGTCTGGTTCAGTCACACCCCTGGCTTTGCCGACAATGCCGTCCCAGCACCGACTTCGAAACCACGAAGCCGTGCGCTGTGTGCCACTAAATGATCACCTGGGCAGTGGTCCATCCTTTGGGAATCGGGCTTAAGGCCGCAGCCACGTCTACAGAGATGTTTCCACCGAAGCCGTGTCACAGCTCAACGTGCGATCCGATAGGCGACCCTCTCGCGGACATCGCCGCGTGCGTGAGAGGGTCCGCTCGGCGGGACAGCGCGGGTGGGAGCGTGCTGACGTGCCATGGCACTAAGCCACCGGTGACCCTTGCGGATCTGTGTCGTCTTGATCAATTCCGGCGGGCTCAGTGAAGACCTGTTTCACGAAGGCGTCGCCCCCAGTTATCGGTCGAGCCGATCTTCTTGAGACGACCCAGAGCGAGGAGTTCAGCGCGCTGTGGGCCCGCACGAAGTTTGCTCTTGCCTCAGGCCAGGTCTACATACCGGCGATCTTCGCCTGTTCGTCTGCGTAGACGCGTGCATCGAGCGCGTTGAGCACAGCCAGTTGCGCGTCGTTGACGGCGTAGACGGCGAAGTCGATGGCATCAGATGCGTCTAGCTCGGCCCAGTCCGCTTCTTTGGCCGCTGCTTTAGCGTCCCGCTCCTCGGCCCTTTGCTCAATCTTGGCTTTGAAGTCTTCTCTCTTGGCAGCAGCATCGGCCCGCATCTGGGCCCACTTGCTCTCGGCTCGATCAACAGTCTGCTCAGCTTGCTGCTTGGCGTCCTGCATGGCCTGCTTCGCGTCGTCTTCTGCTTTGTCGACGCGCTGCTTGAGTTGGTCACGGTTTTCGGCGGCTGCCGCCCGCGCGGACGCGACAGCCTCGTTGGTCTTGGCCTGAAGCTGGTCTAGTTTCGTGGAAAAGTCCATCGGTGCTCCTCAACTGGGCCCTGGTTGGCGATTACAGGACAATGTGCCCGTGTCTGGGGCTGCGTCGCACCCGTGCCAGTCCCTGGTCTCGTCCCTAGTGTTCGTCAATCCTGGGCCTCGTTCGGTCGCAACTGCCCTCAAAGGACTGGCTCAAAAGGGCCCTCTGTTCACCTGCGGTTCATTGGGACGGCGTAAACCAGCCTTCTGAGGTTGGTTGAGGAGGTGGCGATGTGTCGCACCACCCGCAACCTGAAAGGAACACATCCAGATCGACGAGCGGCTTCAAAGGGCCGAGATGGTCGCCCTTGCAGCCGACCTGACCCGCCAGCGGTCAGCGATGCTCCGGGGAGGGTGAGCTGCTCGCATGCTGAGTAACCGACTGCGGATCACACTGCCGCCCCTGCGCCGGGACGAGCGGAAGCCTTGATCATCGGCATCAGTTGGACTCGTCGAGGAACGCGTGAACGTCGGTGGCGAATCTCTCGTGGTGCTGGAAGAGGAAGCCGTGGGCCGCGTCCGGGTAGATCGTAAGCCGGGCATCCGGGAGTAGCCCCGCCAGCAGATATGAGTAGCGCGGGAGAATCATCGGGTCGCGGTCGCCGTTGGCGACTAACACTGGGTGCTCGATCGCAGCGACTCGCTCGAGGAGTGAATGGTTGGGGGTGCCCCAGGCGCATACTGCGTCGTACTGCGCGTGGCGGGTCTGCCACGTCGTCGGCTCGTCCCGGTCGGTTGTCCTTCCTCCGAAGATACGGCCGGCGGCGTGCCGGCCCGCCTCGCGACTCGTGTCGGTTGGGGCGAAGAAGACGGAGATGTATCCCTCCGGCGTCGTCTTCGGAGCACCGACCGCGCCGATCACCTCCGGTGCCCAGCCGTGCATCCCTGCAGCACCCTGTGGTGCGGAGGACGCAAGCACCACGCGCCGCAGCAGATCGGGGCGGATGAGCGCGATCTCCTGCGCGACGAAGCTGCCGATTGAGAAGCCCAGCAGATCGACCCGCTCGAAGTTCATCGCCTCGATGAACGCGATCGCGCCGTGCGCCATGGCTTCGACCGTGTTCGGCGTCGTGCCGCTCGTAGCAGCGACGCCGACGTTGTCGAATGCCACCACGCGTCGATCCGCGGCGAGCGCATCGATAAGCGCCGGATCCCAGTTGTCGAGATTGCCGCGGAAGTGCTGCAACAAGACGAGCGGCACATCTCTTACACCGAGGTCCCGATAGGCGTAGTCGATCGCGTTGTTGGCCCTGACTCGTCGATTCGAAGCGTCGGCGTATCGCATTCGTGTCGGGGACTGCGCCTGTTCTTCGAGTGATTCCATTGGACAGTCCTTCCCGTACGCACTGGGTCCCGGACACCCTGACCACGTCGGCTGCGTTATCGACAAGGTCTGTATCCGTGGGAGGGAGACGGTTGATCGGCAACAGCGATCATGGCATTTGGCAACCAGATGGTACGCCTGTGCGGCGACACACCTTATTCGTTGTCGTCGGGTTGCTCCCAAGGCCAGGGATCTGGGACCTTGATCCCGAGAGCGTCGAGTTCATGCCTGAGGAAGCGGAGAGCAGCGCCCGTTGCTTAGGGTGGCTCCCGGCGCTCCAGCTCGTCCTTATTGGCGATGGGCAGCGTGAGGTATCGGTGTCTCATGGGCCAATAAGCTTCGGGCGTCGGACCGGTGGGACCAGCCTTAGCAGATCCCGGGTCTCAGGGAGCTGCGGCTAGGATATCCAGATAGCGCATGTGAATAGCCAAAAAACGTAATGAGGTCTTTACTTAGCCATACATAAATATGTAAATCGCGTCCACGCGGCATTGGCCCATGCGCGAGGCTAATGGACACGTTGTTGGGTACCGGAGTGCGTGTGGAGGCAGACCTCATGGCAACCATCGGGATTAGCGGGGTTGAAGGCTTCGCTCAAGCGGCCAGAGAGCTGCATTCGGCGCCAAACGAAACAGAGCTGCTGCGGCTCGCCGTCGATCTTGCTGTGCGGATTATCGCTGGCGGTGATCATGCCGGCGTCTCTGTCGTACGGGGTCGCGCACTGTCCACACCGGTAGCTTCTGATGATGTGGTGCGGCGCGGCGATGCCCTGCAGTACCAGCTTGGTGAGGGCCCGTGCTTGGACGCGGTGCGTTTGCAGGACACCGTGATTAGCCCGAATCTGGCAGAGGAGGTCCGGTGGCCAGAGTGGACACCACGCGCGACGTCGGTCTTAGGCGTTAAGGCGATGATGGCGCTCTGGCTCTCTACCAGCGTTGACCCTGACAAGCCTGATTCATATGGTGCGCTCAATGTGTATTCGGACTCGCTAGATCCCTTCGGACCGAATGAGTACGCGGTCGCAGAGACTTTGGCTGCGCTGATCTCGGTTGCGCTTGCCTCGCACCGGGAGATCCGTGGACGCGGCATCGCCATGGCGAGCCGGACCATCATCGGGCAAGCCGAGGGAATCGTGATGGAAAAGCTCGGCATCGACGCCGACCAGGCCTTCGCTTATCTGCGACGGGTCTCTCAGAGCAAGAATCGCAAGTTGATCATGATCTGCCACGAGATCGTCAACACGCGGCGGCTCCCACAATGATCATCTGGTAGTCCGGTTCTCGGGACCTGCCAACGACCCTCGAGCCGGACATTCGTTACGAGCGTCCGAACCAGCCCAGAACCGGCCGGGTCTCCTCGAGTTGTGCCAGCGAGGCTACGGGTAAGACCACTGCGAGCTCATGAGCTCTGCGCATCGAGGGGCCAGATCTACGTGCCGTGGATCAACTGGCTGCTGATGGTCTCGATACTCACCCTCGTCTTTGCCTACCGCAGCTCGATGGCCCTCGCCTACGCCTTCGGCATGGCGGTCACCGGGACAATCACCATCACCACTCTGCTGTACTTCTACTTCGCGCGCCTGAAGTGGCACACCCCACTGTGGCTACTCGGCACCGGCGCCTTCCTATTGCTGGGTGTCGAGCTGCTGTTCGTTGCGGCCAACCTGACCAAACTGGTCCACGGCGCATGGCTACCGCTGCTGATCGGGCTCACCGCATTCACCGTGATGATCACGTGGCAGCGTGGCCGCGAAATCGTCACGGCCGAACGCGAACGGCGCGAAGGACCCCTGCGCGAATTCGTCGAACGGCTGCGCACCAACAAGGCGCCGATACGCCGGGTACCAGGCACAGCCGTCTTCCTCAACCGCGGCAAGCAGACCGCCCCGCTGGCACTACGCGCCAACTTGGAACATAACCACATCCGGCATCAACACATCGTCATCCTCTCCGTAGAAATCGAGCCAGTCCCGCGTGTTCCGGACCACCACCAGCGCGTCACTATCGACGACCTCGGTTACACCGACGACGGAATCACCCATGTCACCACACGGTTCGGCTACATGGACACCACCGACATCCCCGCGGTGCTCAAAACATTGGAGCCGGCCGAGGCCGAGGGACAGCTGCAGCTCGAAGAGGCGTCTTACTTCCTATCAACCATCGAATTGCGGCGAGGCAAGGAGCCGACAATGGCGCCCTGGCGCAAGCGGCTCTTTATCGCGACCTCCTACATCGCCGCCGACGCGGCCGAGCACTTTGGGCTCCCACGCGACCGCACCGTCATCATGGGCGCTCAGATCAACGTGTAAACCAGATGGGCAATATGCATACAGCTTGGTTCAGGCGCGTCGCTGCCCGGTGGACAGACAGCCTCTACAGCGTAAAGCTCGCCACCGGGCCGATGCTGGAGGCCAAGAAGCTGCCGGCGGAGAGCCAGCCTCTGCGTCAGGAGCTTCGCAACGACATGTCAATCACAACGACATGGTCGATCGCCCTGGTGTACAACGTCCTCGGCCAGATCCCGCTCAGCCAGGGTGACCAACCACGCTCCGGCCGGGCTATTCAGCGAGGGCCTGGAAGCCGCACGCCGCGTTCCCGATCGGTTTCCCCTCCTGATCTCCCTCCACGACCTGGAGGTCGCCAGCCAGGCCCAAGACGCCCTGTCCACGGCAGCAGAACTCCTGCGTGAAGGGCTGTCGGGCCGCCAGTGATGCCGGGGACGCGTCCAGCGATTACGAAGGCGCCATACCTCAACAAGCTCGCGGCTCCACTCGAACCTTATGGCAGGTGCCTAGGGGTTCAAGCAGGTGGACTTGTACTGGCCCCGGTGGTGTTGGCGGCTTTGCGGAGTTGAACGCCGAGAACGATGAGTGTGATGCCCCACGCAATGGCCCAGATGCCAATGATCCAGATGATGGTGACCAGGCCGGTGCCGGGCCGGACGAGCACCAGGATGCCGAACAGGATTGCCAGTGCCCCGCCGATGATGCCCCAGACCCATCCGCTGTTGGGGACGGCGCGATGCCGGATCGATGCCATGATTTCCAGGACGCCGATGATGATGGCCCAAATGCCGACGAAGATCACGAGGACCCCGAGGCTCATGCCTGGCCAGACAAGGACGAGGATCCCGAACAGGATGCTGACGGCACCCCAAACGATCCGCAGCGCCATCGAGGATGACCCTCGATGCCGGATTGCCTCAATAATGTCGAAGACGCCGTCGACGATGGCCCAGGCGCCGATGACAATGGCCAGCACGACGGCGGTGGCGATCGGAGCGAATAAGGCGACGAGGCCAAAAATGATCCCGAGAACCCCGCGGATAATGGCGAAGATCCAGACCTTTTTCGCCAAGCTGGGAAAACTGGCCGCGGTGTTGGATGTGGCGGACATGAGCAGGATCCTTTCTGAGCTTGCTGAACAGCATGGCAGGACACGGCCTCTTGGCAACCCAGGGCGCGTCTAGGCGTCAGACCCTTGTAGCCAAATCGAAATCAAGCTCGGCCCACCCCTAGATCATGTGATCGGGGGGCCACCCACTTACCCCCAATTGTCAGTCGGATAACGAGCTCGGCCGGTCAGCAAATGCCGAATCCGACTCGCCAACCATGATCAGCGCCCGCGCGACGCAGTCCGCTGTACCTAAGGCATACGAAGGGGAACAGCGGACCCATGCCGGCGATACACCCAGTGATTAGTGCAGCAGTGGGTCGGCATGCGGCGCTTGCGATCGCGAGCATGATGGGCGCCGATGGCCCTTAGGCTTGTGGACATCGGGAAGGTAGGCAGGCGGTGGATCTGGGCCTAGAAGCGCTCAGCGCGGTCGTCACCGGGGGGAGTCGAGGGATAGGCCTGGCCATCGTGCGCGGGCTGGCCGCGGCCGGCGCGCGGGTCACGGTGGGCGCACGGAAATCCTCCGTCGACCTCGACGAGCTAGGCGAAACGGCAAAGTACAGGTTGTGCTGGCAGATCTTGCCGATCCGGAAGGCCCAGCCAGCCTGATTGAGCAGGCCGGAGATCGGATCGATGTCCCTGGTCAACAATGTCGGCGGCGCCCCTGCGTGGACTGAGGGGTTCCTGTCCATCACCGATGCGGACTGGCATGCGACGATCGAGCTTGACCTCATGACCGCCATCCGCACCACACGCGCCGCGCTTCCGGGGATGCTGGCCGCAAGCAGAGGAGTGATCGTCAGCATCTGCTCGGTGAACGCTCGGCTGCCCGATCCGGCGGTTATGGACTAAGGCCGGGCTAGCTAACTTTTGCAAGGCGCTCTCCAAGGAAGTCGGCCCTCGGGGAATTCGTGTCAATACCGTCAGCCCCGGTCCGGTGGCTACCGACCTATGGTTCGGCGACGGAGGAGTCGCCCAAACCGTAAGTGCGGCTACAGGGGCCGCGCCTCAGGAGGTGGCCAACCAGGCCGCCAGCCAGATGGTGACGGGTCGCTTCACCAGTCCCGATGAAGTAGCCGCCCTCGTGCTCTTCCTCGCTAGCGACTACGCCTCGAATATCACCGGCGCTGACTTCGTCATCGACGGCGGCCTAATCCAGACTTTGTAGCGCGATCCCGAGGTCAGTGTAAGAACGGAGATCGAATGCCAGGCCCGAACGACCTTGTCCGGCCCTCAGCGGTCCGAACCCTGTGGCTGTGATCGTTGTGCTGACGCCGCATTGCATTCACGGGGTTACGCGCCGGCGGAGGCCCACAGTGCGGAGCACACTGCTCATGACCCCCGGATGCTCGGGCTTCAAATGCCGGCGCATACTCCAGTCGCTGAGCGCCTCCGAGGGCTGCGGAGAGTGAAACAACATCCGGGGGGCAATCTTGCCTTGATCGAGATCAGCCGATGCAACGAAGCCACAGGCCCTCGTTCCGCGCATGCGCTGCCCTTTTGCGGCGGATGTTGAATATGTCCGAGCGGGCCAGCACTAGGCCGATGGTGATCATCGGTGGTGGCATGGCCGGAGGCACCGCCGCCGCCACCCTGCATGAGGAGGGAACGGCGGACCTGTTGTGATCATCAGCCGGGAGCCGGGTATCCCGCTCGGTCGTCCCCGCTGTCCAAGACTTACCGCTCGGAAGAAGCTCTCGAGAGCTGGTATGTGAAGCCGGCAGAGTGGTACGAGGAACATGACATCGAGCTCCACGCCGAAAGGACCGTCACGGCCATTGATGGCGCGGCGCCTTCATTAATCACGCGCGTGATGGTTTGACCTGACTACCACAGTCATCTTTTGATTCGGGAGTCCAACTGATGCCGATGATCGAGGCCTAGGCCGCCGCGGGAGCTACCCGCACCCCATCGGCTTGCACAAGGCATGGCGGCGGCCGTGTTGGGCTGTGACCAGCTGCCTGAGTCAACTGGTTGATGCCCAGAGGGAGGCGGCAACCAGTCTTGATGGATGGCATAGCCGCGGAAATCGCGGGCAGGCAAAAGAGATGCGACGTCGGTCGTCAGTCGTCCCACATTCTGCCGGGAAGCCGCGTGGTGACCTCTTGGAGGAGCCAGCTGTTGCCGTCCGGGTCGTTGAAAGAGGCATACGAGAGGTAGGAGCGATGTTCCGGGTCCGGGCCCGGAAGCAGCTGGCCTCCGTCGCGGTGGAAGACCTCGCTGACCTCGACGCCGCGGCTGATGAGATCCTCACGCGCCGCGTCGATATTGGAGACGACTAGTTCCATACGTTGAGCGGAGCCGGGCGGGGCTGTCGTGAGGCCCTTTCCGAATGAGATGGAGCACTCCGAGTGCGGAGGCGTCAGTTGGACAGCCCGGATGTCGTCGCCGAGGACGAAATCAGCGTCCAGCCGCCATCCCAGGTTCTGATAGAAGGTCTTGGCCCGATCGACATCGGAGACGGGTAACGTCACGACCTCGAGCTTCATGTCCACGCCCATATTGCTCTGCAGCTGGCTCCCTGTTTGATTGCTTTGGTCGGTGCTGGTCATGTGGCCTCCATTGATTGGTGTGGCGAGCAAAAGTAGCGCCCTTGTGCCTAGGATCGCGCCCGTGAATCTCCCGGGTTGGAGCCCGGGACGCGGGTCATCGGTCAGAGCAGTCACATTCGGCTGCGATGCGGCCGGCGAGGTCGGCGTCGGCCACTTCAACGGATGGACCCCGATGCCAGCGAGTTGGGATGCCTGCTCGTCGTTGAGGGAGGTGCCGAGCGGAGCGACCCCGAGGTAGCGCCCGCGGCTGGCTAGGGTGACGGCGATGGCATCCATCGGGCTTTCCACGATGACCTGGATCGCGCCGTCGGAGAGCTGGGTCTTGAGAAACTCCGTACAGCTGCGCGCCTTTGTGGAATAGCGGCGTTTCGCCGGTATCTATGGTCAGCTCACCGAACTTCTTAGGCTCGACCGTGGGACCTACATCGTCTCCGAAACAACCTCAGCGGTACTCATATGGCACCGCTGGTTTACACCGCAAGGTGAGGTACCAGCTACCGGAAACCGCGTCTCTGTTGACGGCGTTTCGATCTTCAAGATTGAGAATGGCGAGATCAAGTCTGAGCACCTTTATTTCGACCAAGTGACTTTCCTTTCGCAGCTTGGCCTGACGCCGCCGCAACCGACTGCCTAGTTTCCATCTCGTCGACGACTTAGATCCGCCTTCCTGCATCAGCAGCGTGCGAACCGTCGCTTGCGACCAGGCGCGAGCGTCCTGCCTTCGTGAACAACTGCCGTAGGTAACCAATTTTCTGGGTAACCATTCGACCGATTCGTTCGCGTAGCGGCCGAGATTTACACAACAATCACCGAGATGCGCCCGACTATCGTCGAGTCGCCCCGGAAGGTGATCAACAGGTTTCGTGAGAATAGAGAGTTTCTGGGCACGCGGTCCGTGGCCACCGCGAACAGGCCACCTGGAGCCGCATCGGCTAGCCGCCGGCGGGGACTTCGTTGCCGATCAGCCGCCCTCGCCTCGGCCTGCTCGCGATCACCATTCGGAGAAGGTCGGCGTGCACTCGAAGCGACGACCGTCGTCGCCGGAATCGATGCCACCGTCCTGACGGTGCTGACCGTGTTCGTCGCGGCCGAGGTGCCTGAGGGCTACGAGCACAGTCAATCCGCCGCGGGGCTAATCCGCTTGAGACGCATCTGTACTTGGCTGGTGTTACGGATGTAACATAGGTGTGTGGCGGTTGATTCAATGGATGACGGTTGGCTGGTGGTCAGCGTGACGACGGCCGGCGCGTCCGGGTCGTTGCGGGTGCAGGTGTGGCGAAAGCTGCGCTCGCTCGGGGCTCTCTATCTGCAGCAGTCGGTCTCCCTGCTGCCGGCGCGGGCAGATGTGGTGCGGGAGGTGCGGCGGCTGGTTGATCGGATTCGCCGCCAGGGTGGGCAGGCCCGGGTGCTGCGGATGGCGTTCACCGATGCAACCGACGAGCAAACGGTGCTCGCTGAATTCAACGCCGCCCGCGACGCCGAATACGCCGAAGTTTTGGGCCGGCTTCCTGAGCTACGCCGGGAACTGGCCGACGAGCGGTCCCGCGGCAACGCCACATACGCCGAGGTCGAGGAGTCCGAGGCCGACCTTGAACGCTTCCGTACCTGGCTGGCCAAGATCGCCGCCCGTGACTACTTCGCCGCCCCTCAGGGCCAGGCCGCCCGCGATGCCGTCGAGGAGGCCGCTGGCGAGCTGGCCGCCTTCGAAGCCGCTGCCCTCAGGGCCGAAGCCCCCGACTTAGCCGGTGAAATACCGCGGCTCCGGGCGGTGGACCAACCATGACCGGCTCGTTCTGGTGGGATCTGCTCATGAACACCCTCATCGGTGTCGCTGCTGCCCTGCTGCTGGCCTGGCTTGCCCTGATCATTACGCTGATCGCCGCTAGGCGGCGCATCGGATTACGCGGCGGGCTGCTGCGAGAGGCTCTGCGACTTTTACCCGATGTGCTGCGCCTGGTCCGCCGGCTGGCCGCCGACAAGACGCTGCCACGCGGGCTCCGTCTTCGGCTCGGGCTGCTACTGGCCTACCTCGCCTTCCCTATCGACCTGATCCCTGACTTCATCCCGATTCTGGGCTACGCCGACGACGCCATCATCGTTACCGCGGTGCTCCGTTCCGTGGCCAGCCGAGCCGGGCTCGACGCCGTCCGCAAACAGTGGCCCGGCACCGACGAGGGATTCGCCGCCGTCGCCCGGCTGACCGGCCTGAACCGCCGGGAACGATCATCGGCCCTTAGCGATGGGGATTCCGATGATCTGCTCAC